>OGMH01000011.1_pt1 | contig 143594 bp, 122 predicted proteins | sample 1573191 | NCBI WGS metagenome assembly OGMH01 (sample SAMEA2581978, study PRJEB24529) | metagenome | biome: Human gut stool | place: China | collected 2011 | reverse complement strand
TAATTTTGACAAGGAATCTTTAAAACTTAATTATACTGCTATTGATGCTTTAGAAAAAACAATCGAAGACGCAAAGGCAACCTCTAGTGAGTGGGATAAAAAAACAAAAACTTTTAAATTTGATAAGGAAGCCAACTACACATTAAATAGTATTGAATATACAGACCTTGCAGGTAATTCACTGAAAGTAGCTGGGCAATATTATTTTACAGTGGATAAGACTGCACCGACAGGAAAAATTATAATGTCAAGTGATACCAACGAACCTGGTATCAAGAAGCAAATGAGTAGCACTACTTTGTTTGAAAAATTTGAAAATTTTATATTTGGTCTTTTTTCTAATAACAAGATTAATCTTACAATGGAAGGCGAAGATACGATTTCTTCTGTAGATGAGATAAAATATTATCTTGACGAAGGAGCTACAGGTATTATTACAAATTTGGAAAAACTAAATAAAAATCCATGGACATTATATACGGCTCCTCTTTCTTTTAATAAAGAGAACTCAAAGTTTGTTCCATATTTGTATTTAAAAGACAAAGCTGGAAATGAAACCTACATAACATCCAATGGTGTAATCTATGATACTGCTAAACCAAATGCACCCCAAATTACAATTACAACAAAAGAGCCAGTATTAGCAGGAGTGAGTGACTCAGGAATTGAAATTTTTAATTCGGATGTGGAATTTAGTATTTCAGTTGAAGATCCAGTAGTAAATGGAACTTATTCAGGTCTTGCAAGTGTTTCTTATAAAATTATAAATAATGGAACAGTAACGCAAAAAGGAAGTTTTGATAAGGAATTAAAGCCTGCTTCTATGATGGTACAATCTATTGAGGATAAAAAAGTGAAAGTAGAAGCTTCCCAAAATAACAGTAATGATATTGTGATTGAAGTAACTGCTACAGATAACGCAGGAAACACTACAACAGAAAAAAAACAAATTGCCATTGATACCACCCCGCCAGAGATTACAGTTTTCTATGACAACAACGATGTCGCAAATGGTAAATACTTCAAAGCAGATCGTACTATGACAATTGAGTACAAAGAAAGAAACTTTGATGAAAAGGGACTTACATTTGATGTATCAATAAACGGTGGAGCATTACAGCAAGGCATTTCACTAGAAAAATTAAATGAGCTTGACGGAATTACCGTACAATCCCCTCATGATGATACTGAATCGGGTAAAAACTTTAAGGATTTTACAGATGAACGAGTTAATACTTATAAAATTCTCTTTAATGCCGGTGGCAATAACGGAGATATGGATTACTCGATTGTTCCGCACATAATCGATAAAGCTAATAATAAGCAGAATAAAGAGACACAGTATAAAGCTGGTACAGAAGCTAAAACAGAATTCACCATCGACAAAAAAGCCCCAGTCATTTCCATGGCTTATAGTGCAGAGGGTGAGACAATCAATCCAGGCGGAAATGAAGTTTCCAGAGTTTACAGAAACAAAACAATTACAGCGACAGCTACCATTGAAGAACGTAACTTCTCCAATAGTAATAGTTTTTCAGAAGATCCGAAACAAATGAACCTCACCTACGAAGCCCTGAATTTCCAAGGCTCCAAGGTCAACACCGAGAACTACACAGGCACAGCAAATACAAGAGGTGAATGGAGTACCAACGTTTACACCAGAACAAAAACCTTCACATTCTCTCAAGATGCCAACTACACCTTAGGTCTTGTTTACAGAGACCTTGCCGGTAACGAAGCAGTCTACGATACACGTTACTTCACAGTAGATAAAACCGCTCCGACAGGAAGCATGACCATCGAGGATAACAGCGGAACAGCCAAGACCTGGATTCAGTGGATTCAGCAGGTATTTTTCGATATCTTCACGCAGAGTCAGAAGGGCGTGTCCATGACAAGTGCGGATGAAACAGCAGGTGTAGCAAGTACACAGTACTACAAGTATCATCCGGATTCAGAGAGCCGTCATACTTTTGATGGTTTATCAACACAGAACTTGGATTCTATCAGCAGCTGGTCTGATGGATACAGTACATCTGTTAATGCAGATGAACAGGTTATTGTATATGAAAAGATTACAGACCGTGCAGGAAATGTAACTTACATTAATAACCAGGAAGGTGTTATCGCAGATAATACTTCACCGACTGCACCGGAAATTAAGATTACGGCAGCGGAACCGGCTCAGGGAATTTACAATGCGAGTGTTCCATTTACAATTGATGTAACAGACCCTGAAAATGGTGGAACTTATGCCGGATTAAAAGAAGTTTCTTATGAAATTACAAACAACGGCAAAGTAACACAGAGTGGTAACTATAACAGTGATTTATCTGACCCGACAGCGAGAGTACATAACATTCATCGTTCTGAAACAGTAAATGCAGAACTCAATAACAGCAACCATGTAACAATTAAGGTAAAAGCTGTAGACTATGCAGGAAATCAGTCAGAGGCAACCAAGGATTTGAAGATTGATATCACACATCCGGAAGTTACAATCACATTTGATTTAAATAATCCTCTGAATGGCAAGTATTATAAGACAACAAGAACAGCTACCATTTCTGTCAAAGAACGTAACTTTGATACCAACGCAGTTGATTTGAAGATTACGAATACAGACGGAACAATGCCTTCTGTAAGTGGATGGAGTATCAGTTCTCAGGCTGGTGAATCCGATGATGCAATTAATACCTGTCGTGTTGAGTTTTCAGCAGATGGTGATTACAACATGACAATGCAGTGTAAAGACCAGGCAGGAAATGAATCAAATACAGTAAAAGTGGATGAGTTTACCATTGATAAAACCATTCCGGTTATTTCTGTATCTTATGATAATAATTCCGCAGCGACATCGGGATATTACAATGCAAACAGAACAGCAACGATTACAATTAAAGAGCATAACTTTAATGCAGCAGAAGTTAATTCACAGATTACAGCGGCTCTTCAGGGAAGTGGTATTTCCGCACCGGGCGTTGGAGGCTGGAGTAACAGTGGAGATACTCATACCGCAAGTGTTACATTCTCAGATGATGGAGATTATACCTTTGATATTGACTATACAGACCTTGCCGGAAATGCAGCAGCAGATTATACACAGGACAGTTTCACTGTGGATAAGACAAAACCGGAAGTAGAGTTCTTTGATATCGAAGATAAATCAGCAAACAATGGAGTTGTAGCACCGGGTGTGAAGTATAGTGATGTGAACTATCTTGAAAGTGGCGTAGAGATTAAGATTGAGGGTGCAGAGCATGAATCTAAAGAACTCACCGGAAGCCGTTCCAGTATCGCAAACGGTGAAAGTATTAAGATGAATGACTTTGAGTATACACAGGATAATGATGATGTTTACACAATGACCGCAGTAATCTCAGATAAGGCAGGAAACAAGACAGAGAAGAAGATTATGTTCTCTGTAAACAGATTTGGTTCGAACTATTCGTTCTCAGATACAACAAAAGAATTCCTTGATGAGGTATATTCTAATTCTGCAAAAGACCTTGTTATCACAGAAACCAATGTCGATTCACTGGTATTTAACGGAATTTCTTACAGTCTGGATAATAAGACAACAGAACTGAAGCAGGGAACAGATTATACCGTGAAAGAAACCGGAGGCGAAGGTTCCTGGAAACAGTATACTTACACAATTAAGAAAGAGAACTTTGAAAAAGAAGGACGTTACAGTGTAACAATTGATTCAGAGGATAAGGCAACAAATACAATGAATAACAAAGTAAAAGAAAGTAACATTAACTTTGTTATTGATAAGACTCCTCCAACTGTTGTTATCACAGGTATTGAGGAATCCAGCTATCGTGCAGACAGCAGAGATATGTCAGTCAATGTGTCCGATAATACCGCTGTAAAACGTCTTGACATCATGGTAGACGGAAAATCTGTAGCAACCTATAGTCAGGAAGATGTAAAAGAAGCCGGAGGCAAAATTGTTTATACATTGAACAGCTCAAACAGCAAACAGAAAGTAAAAGCTGTTGCGGTTGATATGGCGGACAATGAAGCAACTTCTGATAATCATAATATCCTGATTACAACCAATCTGTTTATTCAGTACATTAATAATAAACCTCTTTTCATAGGTTCTATTATAGCGTTAGTGCTGATTGCAGGTGGTGCAATTTACTTCTTTGTATTTAGAAGAAAAAAATCTGAAGATGCAGCAGATGCAAATTAATTAGAAAGGATGGCTGTCTGAATAGAAATATTTGGGCAGCCAACTTTTTAACCGGAGTATGTATTTTGGGCGTCTGTCTTAAAGAATTTAAGGCAGGCTCCGAGAGTACATCAAAGAAATTTTAAGAAGATAAAAGAGGATTTGGCGGGGAGGTGATTTGATATGCTTCAAAATGGAGAAATACTTGGCGGGATGTATCAGGTCATTGGTGAAATTGGTAAAGGTGGTTCTGGAATTATTTACCTGGGATATCACTTACGACTTCAAAAGCAGATTGTGATTAAGAAGATTAAAGATATCAATGTCAGACAGATTAACACCAGAATAGAAGCGGATATTTTAAAGAAACTTCATCATAGATATCTTCCGCAAGTGTATGATTTTTTAGAGATGCAGGATGGAATCTATACCATTATTGATTATATTCCGGGGCATGATTTGAGTTATTATCTGGGACGAAACTATAATTTCCCAGAAGAAACAATTCTAAAGTGGATGCATCAGATGTGTGAAGTGCTGGAGTATCTTCATTCTCAGAAACCACCGATTCTTCATAGCGATATCAAACCGGGAAATATTATGGTTACGGAAAATGATGATATTTGTCTGATTGATTTTAACGTTTCTTTGGATGGTGAAGTATCAAAGGAACTTCAGGGGTTGAGCAGAAGTTATGCCGCTCCGGAACAGTTTCAATATGCCTTGGATAGAATGTATGGAAAACACAGCAAAATAGTATTAGATGCACGGATGGATATTTATAGTATGGGGGCTGTGTTCTATCGACTGATGACGGGGTGGACGCCAGATGCGGAATCGGGAATGCCATATTCGATTATGGAGATGAATCTTCCATATAATAATGGAATCAAAGCAATTATCAACAGAGCAACGGCATGGGAACCATCACATAGATTTCAGTCAGCAAAGCAAATGAGAAAGGCTCTGGACAATGTGGAAAGAATGGATCCACAGTATAAGGCGTTGACGAATCTGCAGATTCTTACAGCTTTTGGAAGTGGTCTGCTTATTTTGATAGGAATTTTTTTAATTCTGTTTGGAACAATGTCAAATAAAAAAGAAAAATGGCAGGAAGCTTATGATTCTTTTTATGAAATTACAGAATCCGGCACAGATTCCGAGGTTGTCACAGAGGGAATTGATTTGCTTAATAATGGTTCGGTACAGGGAGCACTAAAAAAATATCCGGAGAAAAAGGCGGAGATTCTTCATGCAATCGGGGATAGTTATTTCAGACAAAAGCAGTATGAAGATGCAATCGATTATTATAAAGAGGCACTTGATACAGGAGAAGTTCAGGAAAATTATTTAAGAGATTATATGATGGCGCTGGCAAGAAGCGGGCAAAATGTAGAACAGTCAGTGATTGAAATAGAATATCCGGAAGCAGCCTATATGGAGCGGGCAGATGTGGAGTTGATAGAGGCACAGACAAAGTATACGCAGGGTGAGTTTGAGGAAGCGTTAATAAAGTGTGAAGATGCATTAGCACAAAGTACGGATATAGAAGTCAGCAGTCTGATTTGTGTCTTAGAGTCAGAAATCTATATGGAGCAGGAAGAGTATACGAAGGCGGCAGATTCAGCAATACGAGTTACCAAATTTGATTCATCCAAAGATGCCAGAAGACGAGCAGGAAGTCTTGCTTTTGAAGCGGGAAATCACTTAGAAGATACGAAAGAAAAAAATGGGTGGTATGAGAAAGCCAGGAAGTATTATGAAACGCTTTGTCAGGATGAGACGTGTTCGTATGAAGATGAAATGAATTACGCACTGGTACTTCAGGCTCTGGAGCAGTATTCGGACAGCAATGTCTGTTTAAGAAAAATGAGAGAAGAATATCCGGATGATTATAAGGTGTTGATGTGGATGTGCTACAACTATCTGGGAATCGGAAATCAAAAGGGCAGTATGGCTGAGGTGGAATCTGATTTGAATTTTTCATATAGTTCCTGCAAGTATTTATATTCTCAAGATGAAAGCATGACAGGCAGCTCGGATGAGGATATGGAAAAATTAAATGAGTTGATGAAGCAGTTGGAAGAATAATAAAAATACAGGAGGAAGTTATGGCAGGAAACGTTATGATAGTTGCAGGCAGCATACTGATAATTGCAGCAATCAGTATTATGGTTGGTGTGAATATAGTGTTATCACGAAGAAAAAGACGGATAAAGGAACAGATTTATTCTATGTATGAGTAGAATCTAAGGCGAATGAGAGAGTGAGGGAGGACAGCAAATGAAGAAAAAAGGTTATATCCTATTGAGCGTGATTTGTGCAGTTGTTTTAATTGCAACAGGAATTATTCTGGGTGTAGTTATGAAAAAGCAGTCAAATAAAAAAACATATACGGCTTCGATTAAAACAGCGGAAAAATATCTGGAAGCGGGTGATTATACACAGGCGGTTGTAGCATATAAAACTGCAATCGAAAAAATGCCGGAAAAAGAAACTGGTTATGTAGGACTTGCAAATACCTATCTGGAACAGGGGGATACTTCTTCTGCAAAAATTATCTTGAAAAAAGGTTATCTGGTCACAAACTCTTCCAAAATTCAATATATGTTGAATGGAATTGAAGACGGAAGTCTGCTTGTGAATAATCTGAAAGAAACACCTAAGAAAGAAACGCTCCAGAAGAGTGGAGAATTATCATTTAATCAAAATTTTTTCCAAAAGTTAGAGAGTTTTACCTATCAGGATTATGAAAGAGAATATGGTGGACTTCCGGAAATTGTAAAAGTAAAAAATGGAGAAGTTGAAGTGGTACATAAAAATCTTTCTGCAACTTGTTTTTATGCAAATACCTCAGAACATGGAGATGTAGTTGATACAAAAACTGATACACCGGATAAAACCGGTATGCCGGAAAAAATTGTAGTGGATGATATTTCTTTATTATTCAAGAATTTTACAGGAGAAATTACAATTGATGAACTTCAGAATATTTGTGGCTCTAAAGTAGATATTGTGAATAAAAAAGAGCGCAGTTATGTGGAATTTGAATCTGGAAGTGCTTTGATTCGAATTGAAAGTGATAAAAATGGAACGATTTCCTCATCTACAGCATGGAATGAGATTATCCTTACAAATGCGAATAAAAACCGGACAGCTAAGAAAAGTGTATTTTCTGGAATTGTATTAAATGCAATGACAAGTGAGGGTGTAGAGGCTGCAAATATTAGTTTAGAAGCGCAGGGAGATTCCAGTCATTCAGCGAATATAAAGACTGAAATGGATGGTTCATTTTCAATTGAATTAGAAGCGGATACCTATAATATTACTATCAGTGCAGAAGATTATGAAGAGGAAACGTTTGAATTTACAATAGAAGAAAATAGTAACTACAGTGGAGAGCAGTTTACGATTTCACCAAGTCTGGCAAGTGGAAGTGCACGTATCGTGCTCGAATGGGGAGATTATCCGGAAGATTTGGATTCTTACTTGATAGGTACAACGGATGATGGAACAGAAGTGAATGTTAGTTTCCACAATGACCAATGTACAAAAAATGGAGAAGTAATTGCAGAATTAGACGTAGATGAAATGGATGGTCATGGACCGGAAACGATTACCTTAAATAATTTAAACGGAACGTATCGGTATTTAGTAGATGATTTTACAGAATCAGGTAAATTGCAAGAGTATGGAGCGACTGTAAAAGTCTATATTTCAGGTAAGAGTCAGCCGGAAGTGATTACGATAGCTCCAGATGCGGGTGTAAAAAATGTCTGGGAAGTATTTGAACTTGACCATGGGAAACTTAATATTTTGAATCGTGCAGCAGTAGAGGATTATGAATAAAGAGGCTTAGTTTATGTGGATGGTATTGGTTATGCTGATTATTGCACTGGCATTATCAGGGATTTTTCTGTGGATTAAATACAGCATAAAAAAATCAGAGGAAAAGAAATATTATGATGCGGCAGCGAGGATGATTAAAGAAAATTGTCTGAATAAAATCATACAAAACCGTGGGCAAAGAAGGCAGACAGTGACAGATAAATTAATGATTTATATCAGTATATCAGGAAAGTCCAGACAGGGATTTGTATTTGACCCGGAGAACGGAATTCGTATTGGAAGAAACATTGAGGAAAATGAAATCTGTATTCGTGATGCACTTGTTTCGAGTAGTCATTGTAACATCTATCTGTATCAGGGACAGCCAATTATACAGGATTTCAATTCCGCAAATGGAACATTTATCAAGAGAGGATTATTCGATAAGCATCCGGTTGATGGATGGGAATATATCTATTCAGGAGATACGCTGTTGATAGGAGATACAAGGATACAGATTAAGTTTTTCTTATTTGATATGATGAGATTATAAAAGCAGGGGGACGACAGAGGTGATATTGTTAATTTACAATCAGAAAATGTGCAGGGAGATTCTTTTACCTAATCTTCGAGATTCTGATTATGCGATAAGTATATCTGGAAAAGCATATGGATTACGACAGGATATCCGACTGTTTTTGGAGATTACGGGGGTTACCTGGAAAATAAAAGCAGATGAAACTTATCAGTTGCGAAAATCAGGACTATTCTGTGAAAATGTGGTTCTTGAAGAGCATGAAAAGCTTGTAATCAGGACAAAACGAGGAGAGGAACTGGAGTTGATTGTGGCAGATTCAGGATTGAGTTTTTTGACGTTAGAAAAATATGATTTTCGTCAGATGAGTCAGATTTCAATCGGAGCTGCGCCGCAAAACGAAATTTGTTATGAGTTTGAAAATTTGATTTCCTCTTATCATGCAGAATTTCAAAGACATTCGGACGGCTGGTATGTGGTGGATAAAAGTTCAAATGGAATTTTTGGAAAGAATGGAAGAATCGGTGGAACCTACAGACTTAATTTTGGAGAGCATCTTAATTTATTTGGACTTCATATTATTTTTCTTGGAACGATGTTTGCTGTTGGTACCTATTATGGTGAATTGAAAATCGATCAGGAGCGATTAAAGCGATACGATTTTAAGAATCAGGAAAATAATATACCGTCAAACAAAACGGATACGGAAGAAACGGATACCTATTTTAATCGTTCTCCCAGAGATTTTTCCTCTTTGTATACAGATCCGGTTGAGATAGAGGGACCTCCTGCCAGAAAAGCGGCAAAACAAAAGCCCTGGTTTTTAGTTGTGGGACCATCATTTACAATGGCAATTCCAATGCTTTTAGGATGCGGTCTTGCAATCTGGGGTTCCGGAATGAGAGGAATGGCATCGGGAGCGTTTATGTATACCGGTTTGATTACAGCAGTCGGTTCTTCCGGACTTGGTGCTTTTTGGGCGGTAACAAATCTGAAATATGCAAAACAGGAAGAAAGCAGTGAAGAAGAAAGGCGTTTCAATGCCTATAGCAATTATTTAATTGATATTACAGAAACAATTGAAAAAAAGTATAAATACAATGCAGATATTATGCGGAAAATATATCCGGAAGCGCAGACTTGTGCCGGATATGATAGTTCTAATATTCATCTTTGGAATAGAAATTACACGCATGAAGATTTTCTCTTTCACAGACTTGGGCTTGGAGAACTTCCATTTCAGGTAAAAATTGATATTCCGAAAGAAAAATTTACAATGGATACGGATACTTTGATTGAAAAGCCACAGATGATACAGAAGCAATTTGAAACTTTATATCAGGTTCCGGTAGGAATTTCTCTTTTGAAAAAACAATTGATTGGTTTAATTGGAGGAGAAAATAAAAGGGGAGCAATTGAAATCATGCATTCCATTGTTGCGGAAATAGCAGCTTCTCATTGTTATACAGATGTGAAGTTTGTTTTTCTTTATGATGAGGAAGAAGACGATAAAAAAGTATGGGAATCTATGAAATGGTTTCCTCATGTGTGGTCAGAAGACCGGCAGATGCGATATATGGCAGCAGATGAAGTAGAAAGAAGAGATGTCTTGTTTGCATTATCCAATATTTTAAGGGCAAGGATACAAGATATTGATAATCGGAAAAAAAGAGCAATTCCAAAACCATATTATCTGATTTTTGTTTCAAATCCAGCACTCTTAGAGGGAGAACTTCTGGCGAGATATATTTATGAACCGGTACCGGATTATGGAATTACGACATTTTTAATGGCGCAGACAGTCTCACAGCTTCCGAATACCTGTGAAGAAATGATACAAAGTGATAAGACATTTGAAGGATATTATAATCTTCAGGAAGGTCCGATGCAGAGAAAACCGATTCGTTTAGACCGTGTTTCCAATGACAGTCTGGAGCAAATGGGACGCAGGCTGTCTGGAATTAAGGTAAATGAAATAGAAACAACAAGTGAGATTCCTCAGAGTCTGGATTTCTTTTCAATGTATGGAGTGCGAAAGCTGGATGACTTTATGGTGGAAGAGCGTTGGAAGAAAAACAGAACTTATAACAGTATGAAAGCATTAATTGGAAAGAAATCCGGAAATGCAGACTGTTATCTGGATATTCATGAGAAGTATCATGGACCGCATGGTTTGATTGCAGGAACTACAGGTTCTGGTAAGAGTGAAACTTTACAGACTTATATTCTTTCGCTGGCATTGAATTTCAGCCCGGAAGATGTATCATTTTTCATCATTGACTTTAAAGGTGGAGGAATGGCTAACTTGTTTGATGGTCTTCCTCATATGGCAGGACAGATTTCAAACCTTTCAGGAAATCAAATACGAAGAGCAATGATTTCGATTAAGAGTGAGAATCTGCGCCGTCAGAGAATTTTTACGGAAAATGGTGTAAACAATATTAATCTTTATACCAGATTGTATAAAAATAAAGAAGCACAAGAGCCGGTTCCACATTTATTTATTATTATTGATGAATTTGCAGAACTCAAAAAAGAGGAACCGGACTTCATGCGTGAGTTAATTAGTGTAGCTCAGGTAGGACGAAGTCTGGGAGTGCATTTGATTTTGGCAACACAGAAGCCGAGCGGAACTGTAGATGATAACATCTGGAGTAATTCAAGATTCCGATTGTGTCTGCGTGTACAGGACAGGCAGGATAGTAATGATATGCTTCATAAGCCAGATGCTGCATTTATCACACAGACAGGGCGTGGTTATCTTCAGGTGGGCAGTGATGAAATTTATGAATTATTCCAGTCCGGATGGAGTGGTGCACCTTATGAAGAGAGTGAGGATGGCGCAGATGTATCGGTATCCATGCTTACCAGAACGGGAAAAGAGGCACTTGCTGCAAGTCGTCTTAGACGTTTAAGAAAAGAAGTTAATAAAAGGGATACGCAGGAAAAGACGCAGCTTTCGGCAATTGTAGAATATTTAAAATTAAAAGCAGAAGAACTGGGCTATCAAAATGCAAGGCAGCTTTGGATGCCGGTTTTAGAGAAAAATATTGTGTTATCAGAACTGGAAACAGCAGATAGATCAGCTTTGGATAAAGGTGAGAAATGGAGTCTCGATGCGGTAGTTGGTTTATATGATGATCCGCAGAATCAGCAGCAGAAGCCTCTTTTAGTTGATTTTGCACAGAATGGAAATCTTGCGGTATGTGGTTCTGTTGTGACAGGAAAAAGTATCTTTATGCAGACGATGCTGTATTCACTGTTTCAAAAATATAATCCGGATCAATTGCAGTGTTATATATTGGATTTCAGCAGTCATTTAATGACTCCGTTTGAATCAGCACCGAATACAGGTGGAATTGTATATGACAATCAGGAAGACCGGCTTGGCAAATTTATGCATCTTCTTGAGAAAATGATGGAAGAGCGAAAGAAGCTGTTTGAGGGAGGAAACTATGCACAGTATGTTCGGGCTTATGGACAGAAAATTCCGGCAATTCTTGTAGTGATTGACAATTTTGGAGGTTTTCGTGAGAAGACACGGATGAAATATGATGATATTATTCTCAAATATGTAAGAGAAGGTACCGGATATGGAATGTATCTGGCAGTTACGGCAGCAGGATATGGAATGGCGGAGATACCAGGAAGAATTGCAGATAATATACGGACTCCAATCTGTCTGGAACAAAGCGATAGATTCCGATATATGGAAATTTTAAGAACAACAAAACTTCCGGTGTTTCCGGAAGCCGGAATACCGGGGCGTGGACTGGCAGAAGTAGACGGAAAAATGTTGGAATTTCAAACTGCATTATCGGTTCAGGCAGATGATGATTTTGGAAGGGGCAGGATTTTGGAACAATTCAGCAAAGAAAAATCAGTTAAGTGGACTGGAAAAAGACCACTTCCAATACCTGAAATTCCGGAAAATCCAATTCTTGGTCAGTTGGAAAAAATGGAGAATTATTCAAAACTGGCAGAGGGAAGAAATCATATTCCATTTGCTTATGAATTAGAAACAGCAGAAGTATTTAGCGTAGGACTTAGAGAAACCTATTGTTATACAATATCAGGACGTGCACATACAGGAAAAACAAATGTATTAAAACTCTTAATGTATGGAGCACAGAAAGCGGGCGGAAAGCTATGTGTAATTGAACCGGGACAGACCGAACTAAAGAAAACAGCACAGGAATGTGGAGCGCAATATCTTACAGATACCAAGACGGTATTTGAATATTTTAAAGAACTGACACCGACGTTTGTAGCAAGGAACAAGAAAAAACGGGCATTGATAGAAGAGGGGGCAGATGAAGAAAGAATTTACAGAGAAATGTATTCAGAAACTCCGGTCTATATCTTTTTAAGTGATTTGAAAGAGTTCTTTAAATTGATTTACAGTGCTGATGCAGAAGTCGGAAACATGTCTGGATTTATGGAGACAATTATGGCAAAGGGACCGCTTCACAGAATTTATTTCTTTGGATGCCTGAAAGTAGAAGATGCAATATCTTTGATGTCTTATAAAGCATATCAATCTTATATTTCTTATAAAAAGGGAATCCATTTAGGTGGAAATTTAAGTACGCAGAAAATATTTAATTTCCAGAATATACCTTATGCAGAGCTTTCCAAAGCAATGAAAAAAGGGTTTGCTTATGCGGCAGATGAAGAAGATGAAACAATAGGAATTCAGATCGTTGTACCTCTTGCAAGGAGGGAAAACATTTGATTGGAATGTTGATTTCATCAATGTCAGAGAAAGAAACCGGATATATCTGTGTGCGGGCAAAAGATATGATGGGAAGTATGAGCGATGAAATGCTTGAAATACATAAATGCCAGACGATAGAGATGCTGAAAGAGCTTGTTGAGTCTGGTGAGAAAGCAGATTTAGCCTGTATTGACATTACAATTCCAGAAGCATTAGAACTTACTAAATTATTTAGAAGTAAAAATGAAACGGCATATATCATATTGATTGCAAGCCTTAAAATTTCTCCGGTTACTTATATGAAGCCGTCTATTCGTGCTGAATCCTTGATTTTAAAACCGTTTCAGTCACAACAGGTAGATATGGCAGTGAAAGAAGCAATTCAGGAAGTGCTTAAAAAGTATCAGAATCCAGATATAGATAAGGTGTTTGTTGTAGATAATCAAGAAGGCAGAGTTTTAATTGAATACAGTGCAATTTATTTTTTCGAAGCAAGAAATAAAAAAATCTATTTGAATACAGGAGCAAGAGAGTATGGATTTTACAGCACAATCGAGCAGCTTCAAGAGGAATTAGGGGAACAGTTTATCAGATGTCATAGAGGATTTCTTGTAAACCAGAAAAAGATTGAACGAGTAATATTTTCAAAGAATTTGATTCTTTTAGCGGATGGATATGAGATTCCGGTTTCACGTACGTATAAATCAATTTTAAAAGAATTTCGTACGAGTGTTTGATAAAGAGGAGAAAAATGTCTGAATATGAGTATGCAGAAAGTGGAGTTTTGCTGACTTTTCGGGAGCTTACTTTGCTTCTTCAAAGTGTGGGAGTAAGATACATAAACGGTTTTTGTCTGTCGGAGTCTGAAATTTCCGATGAAGAAGTAATTCAACTGATAGGAAGTCTGGTTCGAAAAGGGATTCTAAAGACTTCTGACACAGAATTTTATATGGAAGATATGGTTGAAAAAATGATTCGCTGTATTGGGTGGCCTGATGAAGATTATGAAATCGAACAGGAAAATGGACAGATTTATTGTTATGAAAAAGAAGAATATGCATTGGTTACAAAAATCTATCCGGTGAGAGAGAAAACTCTGGAACTTATTTTATATAGTAAAGAAGAGTTTCAACAGAAAATCAGAAAGGAGGAAATTTTGTGATACTGGTGGATGTTGAAGTGCCTGTGATGGGAAAGACTTATGATGTTCAAATTGATGAAACTGTTCCGGTAAAAGAGATTGCAGGGCAGATAAGAGATATGATTTGTCTACAGGAACAATGTGGAATCCTGGGCGGGCAGGAAAATCTGACTTTATGGGATGTTCAAAGGCAGCAATGTCTGATGGGAGAACATACAGCAAAAGAATATGAAATTACAACCGGGACAAGGCTTATGTTGGTATAAACATGGTTATTGGTCAGAAAATCGTGTCATTCGTCAGAGATGTGTAACAAAAATAGAAATCAGTGATAGGATAACATTAACAACAACAAAGAGAAAAAAATAAGAAAAATTGGAGGTAGAAACATGGGACAGATGGTAATTGGAACCACAGAATTAAAAAATAAAATTGAAGAGCTTCGTGCATTAAATACCCAGTTTAAAAGTGCAGTAAGTGAGTTGGAAAATACAGAAGGTGCTTTAAATGGAATGTGGGAAGGCGATGCAAAAAATACTTTTCATAACGCATTTATGAGTGATAAACAGCAGATGGATAATTTCTATTCCACAATTGAGTTATATGCACAGAAGCTGGAAGTGATTCTTGCAAAATATGTGCAGGGAGAGCAGAAAAATATTGAGATTGCAAATCAGAGAAAGTACAAATAAATTTTGAAGACCAACATTGAGAATACATATAAAAAACAGGAGGAACCATTATGGATGGAATGATTAAAGTATCACCGGAATTATTAATTTCAACAGCAGGAGAATTTTCAAATCAGGGAACAACAATAAATACACTGACAGGAGAAATGCTGCAGCTTGCAACAGGGCTTGCTTCTGCATGGCAGGGAGACGGAGCAACTGCTTATATCACAAAATTTAAGGGATTAGAAAATTCAATTCAGCTTATGGTTCGCATGATTCAGGAGCATGCAACTGATTTGGAAGAAATGGCAAAAGTATATCAGGAAAGTGATAAAGCTGCAGCGGACGAAGCAAGTGGTCTTGTTACTGATGTAATTCAATAATGAAATAATGATAAAGGCTCAGAGGAAAAGAAAAAGTGATTAGAATTGAAATAGAAACGATGAAAACTGCTGTCTCTGAGTTACAAAGAAAAAGAGCCATTCTCTCGAATATAAAAGAGAGAATGGCTAAACTGGCTTATGCAGTCAGTCAGCAATCTTACGTGGAAGAAACGGTATGTGAGTTAAGAAAACTGAAAAAGCGGATGGGAGAAATTGAAGAAAATCTGAGAGATTTACAAGAAGCTCTTGAAGAAATTTGTATTTTGATAGAAAAAACAGAAGAAAAAGTGGTTTCATATTATGAAGAAGAACAACAGAAACCTCAATTTACAAGATTTACAATTCGATATAATCAAGAGTTGCTGTTAAATCCGCATATACAGGAACTTGCACCTATCAGGCTCAAAAATGAAGGGGAAGCAGATGAGTAAAGTAATAGAAATTGATACAAATGCATTAAATTCAGATAAGAGCAGTATGTCAGAAGAATTGCAGCAGATACAAAATGAATTGAAGTCACTCCAGGACGAAATGGAGACAATGAATAGCTGGTTTACCGGACCAGCAGCTGCAGCGTATCAAAGTCATATGGAAGAAGAAATTGAAAACGCAATGAGTGTATGTACTTATCTTACAGAGTATATGAACTGCATAGAACAGGCTTCAAGAGCTTATACAGAGTGTGAACAATCAGTTGCAGGTGTGGTAAACAGAATCAGAATTTAAGGAGAGAAGCAAATGAGCGATGTTCAGGATATTTTGATTAAAGTAGAGCCAGAGAAACTGGAAGCGTTAGCCGGAAGAGTAAATTCAAAAATTGAGGCAATCAGGGGACGGTTTGAGCGAATTGAATCAGAGGTAAATAACTCGAATCATTACTGGAAAGGCGAGGGAGGAGAGACTCACCGAAGAGTTTACCAACAGTCGAAAGAAGGAATCGAAGAAAGTCTGGAAAATTTTAAAGGAATGGTATCTGCATTGGAAACAATGGCAGGAACTTATAGAAGTACAGAAATGGAAGTGATAAGTTCGGCAGATGGACTCCCGGCAGACGTAATTATATAGGGAGGATGAAAAATGGGATTATTGAAATTTGATTTTAATAAAGCGAATGCGCAAATTCAGGAATTAGAAGAAATTGCATCCGAAATAGATCAGCTGGCAGCTACAGACTATGAGAACCTTATGCAACAAATGCGTAGTGCATGGAAAGGAAGTGCGGCAGATGCTTATATAAGAAAGGCAAGTCAAGTGCAGGAGAGAATAAAAAATACATCACGGGATATTAAAAAAACTTCGGAAGTCTATGCCAATGCAGTGAAAAGAGTACAGGCAGCAGAGGAAAAAGTCAAAGAAATCGCAAAAGGAAAAAGCTGAGGTTAACAGTACATGGAAATACTTGTATTGATTATATGTGCAGTAATAATTGTAGCGGGGATTGTGTTGATTATCTGGCTTTTGAGAAATCGTTATGATAACAGCAATGTAGTAATACACGGTGGGATGGATACAGGAACACAAAAAAACGGAACAGAATCAGGGAGTTTATTTATTGGAGTTTCAAATGAACTTGGAACTTCTGTACTAAATGGAAAAAACAGAAGAAGAACGTATCGTTTTTACTTGATAGATATGGAAAAAGGCGAAAAATATGATATACAGTTTCGTGAGAATATAGGAATTGGAAGAGCAGAAAATGTAAGAGGAATTGAACGTTTTCTTACTATTCATAATGACATGAGAATATCAGGATATCATTGCAGAATTTATGCATTTAACAGTCAGATTTATATTGAAGATACCGGTTCAAAGAACCATACTTATGTGAATCAGGAACAGGTAACAAGACCTCATGTTTTAAGAAATAATGATGTAATAAGAATAGGGGACACAAGGCTGACAGTAAAATTTTAGAGGTGCTGAATATGAAGAAAACAATATTAGCAACAATGATAGCAGTCTTTTTAATTTTTGAAGGGAGCGGGTGTGGAATGACAAAACCAGTATCGGCACAGGAAAAGATAATTTCTGTAATGAAAGAAAAATATGGAGAAGAATTTGAGTTTGAAGGATGGGCGCATAAACAGTATGGAAGCCGTGATATGACAGCCAATGTTACCTGTGCTTCATTTCCGGGAGAAAGAATACAGGCAGGTCAGGAAGAAAATGAAGAAGGAAAGATGATTTACTTTGATGATTACATGGCTTATCAAAATGAAGGAGAGATGCAGACAATACTTGAGAATTTAGTACAAGAAGTATATCCGAATGCACGTGTAATCTGGAAAATCAGTTCTTCGGTGTTTCCCAGAGAAATGTCTCCGGGAATGAGTGTAAAGGAAATAATGGAAAGTAAAGAATCGGTATTTTCTGCTTATATTGTAGTAAATCAGGCGGTAAATGAAGAAGAAAAATATTATGATTTGGAGAAATTAAGAGAATTATTAGAAGAAAACAAAATTCGTATGAAGGGTGCATTGTTTTTTGCTTTAGATGAAGAAGCATATAAAGCGCTGGATGGAGAGAATTACTCTTATTGGGCATCAAAGGATGGCTGGTTTGAGCAGAGGTGTAATTTTGCAATTGATCAGGCATATGAATTTTATTATGCAAATTGGAGGTAAGAGATGGGAAATGCAAATGAAACGTATTCTGCTATTTTTGACCTCTTTACTTATTGGGGTTATTCAATGGAAGCGGAACCTGGAAAAACATTAGGAGAGATATTACAGGAAGCTTTAGATACCGGGAATTCGAGTGAAGTTTATTATCAGACTTTAAATGATGCAATTAAACGTTATCCGGAGCTTGCAAATGCAGAATTTAAGAGTCCCAGCTGGCAGCAGGGAGGACGGTATCATTCAGAAACTTACGCTTGTGTCTTTGAATTACCAAATGGAGATAATTATATTGCATACCGGGGTACAGATGATGGTGGATGGATTGATAATGGACAGGGCATGACTCAGGAATCAACTTTATTGCAGAGAGAAGCGTCAGATTATTTTGATCAGATGGCAGAGCAATATGGATGGACAGAATCGGATAATATTTATGTGACAGGACATTCTAAGGGTGGAAATAAAGCACAGTATGTTACATTGATGTCCAATCATGCAAATCTGGTGGATGAATGTCATTCTTTCGACGGACAGGGATTTTCAGATGAAGCAATTCAGAGCTTTAAAGAGAAGTACGGAGAAGAAGGATATCAGGAAGTTCTGAAAAAAATGTATGGGTACAATGGAGCAAATGATTACGTAAATCCGTTGGGGAATACGATCATTCCAAAAGAAAATATCAAGTATATAGATACGGTTCCAAATCCAGGTAGTGGGTTTGATAAGTTTGCAGGCTTACATATGGAAGAGCAGATGTTTCAGAGGGATGAAAATGGAAATGCGATAGCAGTTTTAGGAGAAGAAACAGAGCAGGGAGTGATGGGGAAATTCTCAGCTTTCTTATCCGAATTTTTGATGAGTTTACCACCGGAAGAAAGAGATGCTGCTGCAATGTTTGTGATGCAGTTTATGGAATTAAGAGATGTGGGTGAAGGTGGTGGAGCATTAGGAGTAGATGGAACTTCGCTGACATCGGGTGATATCTACCTGTTTATTGAGAGAGTATTACCGAAACTGCTAGATGCGATGCTGGAGGAAGTACTGGAAAAATTCGGTCTTGATAAAGAGGCGGCAGAGCGTTTAATTCTTTTGGTAAAATTATGGATGATTTTTGCATCAGGAAAATGGGAGTATAAGTTAGTCAAAGCATTGATTGACGAATTGAAAGAACGGTTATTAGAGTTAGGGCATGGATATGAGCTGGCAGCGAAAGCATTAGATTCTCTTGAAAAATGGATTAAAGAAAAAATAGAATTGATTAAGAGCTGGTTCCAGAAGCAAAATGACAGCTCAGACTACAGTAGTTTTTATGTTGAAACCAGCCAGTTGTTACATTTCAAAGAAGAATTAGCACAGAAAAAAACACAGCTGGAGGAAAAAGCAAATCAAATCCGTGAAATTCGAAAAAGGGTTGATTTCGGAAATATAACACAGCAGTATATTTATTACTGCTTGGTATCATCTGCCAGAAATCTTGAAAATGAGGCAAAAGCAGTTAATAGATTGAGTAAAGGACTTCAAAATTGTGTGAAAGTTTATAAACAAAATGAGCAAAAGGTAATAGGAATTTATGGAAAATGTGGTGGATGATTTCACAAAAATCACAACAAAAAATGTCAAAACCCTCTTCCAAATCTAACTTTTTTCCTTTAAAATGGTAATCAAATGGTTGACGTTATATGGAAAAGAGGGATGCTATGACAACTTCAGACCTTGTAAAAGAAATGTGTCAGAAACATGGCATCAGTAAAAGTAATGATCTTTCACTGACAACTATCCTAACACACAGGGGAAGAAAAAAACCTAAAAGCTTTCTAAAAGTTGGAAAAGTTGAAAAAATGCGGTAAAAACAGGTTGGAAAAATTGGAAAAACATGGTCAAAACAGGTTGGAAAAGTTGAAAAAATGCGGTAAAAATAGGTTGGAAAAATTGAAAAGCAACTGTATAATAAAGTTGAAAAAGATGTAAACTTATTATACGGAGGTGCAAAATGTTGGAGCGTTTGGCAAAAAGAAAGATTCAGGAATGGATCAAAACAGGAAAAGACGCATTTATGTTAACTGGGGCAAGACAGATTGGAAAGACATATTTGATTCGTGAGTGCTTAAAAGAAAGTGGATTTCCATATGTTGAAATTAATTTTATCGAACAGCCACAGCTTGTAGATGTATTCTCAAAAGCAAAAGATGCCAAAGAGTTATTGATGCGTTTAAGCTTAACTGCAAATGGAAAATTGAAAAAAGGAAAAACAATTATATTTCTAGATGAAGTTCAGGAATTTAAAGATATCGTTACAAGAGTAAAATTCTTGGTAGAAGAAGGAAGTTTCCGATATATTATGAGCGGTTCATTGCTAGGAGTAGAGTTAAATGACCTTCGTTCAGCACCTGTGGGTTATATGGAAATATATGATATGTATCCTATGGGATTTAAAGAGTTTGCACTTGCAGTCGGGATAAACAAAGAAATTTTTGAAATGCTGGAAGAGAAATTTAAAAATAAGGCCGTTGTAGATGAATATGTACATTCTAAACTGTTGGAAGTGTTTTATTTGTATTTAATTGTAGGTGGAATGCCGGAAGCAGTAGATGTGTATCTTCGCACGAATGACCTGGAAAAAGTAGCTCAGGTTCATGAGAAAATTATCAGGTTATATAAACAGGATTTTTCTAAATATGAGATTAGATATAAGCTTAAATTGCGTGAAATATATGATGCAATGCCTGGACAACTGGACCAGAAAAACAAGAGATTTCAATTAAATAGTATAGGAAAAGGAATGAGTTATGACCGGGTTGAAAATGATTTTCTGTGGTTGAAAGATGCTGGCGTGGTGATTCCCGTATACAATATAGCAGAACCTAAATTACCGCTAGTTATTAGCGAAAATAGAAATCTTTTCAAATTGTTTTTTTCAGATGTTGGTTTGTTGACCAGCAGATATTCCAATCAGGTAAAACTGGCAATTCTGAATCAGGATAAATCGATTAACAATGGCGCTCTTTTTGAAAATGTAGTTGCACAGGAATTGCTTTTACATGGACATAAAGAATATTATTTCAACAGTAAGAAACAGGGAGAACTTGATTTTGTAATTGAGCTAAATGGAAAGGTGACTCCGTTGGAAATAAAATCAGGAAAAGATTATAAGAGACATTCAGCATTAAATAACATTTTGCAAAATCAAGATTACCAGATTGATGAAGCACTGATTTTCTCGGAAGGAAATGTAGAAATAGACGGAAAACGAGTGTATTTGCCAATTTATATGATTATATTTCTGGAAGAAGCGAGGCTAGAGAATACAGTTTATAAGCTAGACTTAAGTGGATTAAAGAATATCTAAATTGAAATTCAAAACTGAATATGCAAAAAAAACAAAACAAAAGAGCTGGAGGGCTACGTATCCAATGCCTTAACTAAATGACATTGAAGAAAAAGGTCCTCTCGTTTCACCGTTTACCAAGGAGGTCCACCATGTTCATTGATTCCCACATCCACCTTTCCCATCCATCCTACTCCACCCCATTTTTATATTACTCTCCAGCCACCCATTCCCTTTCAACCACCACGCGCTCAAACCTAATCGAGGAGTTTCGTTCTGCCAAAATCTCAGCAGTCATCGAGCCTGCGATTGAGTTAGAATCCAATGAACGACTTTTAGACCTCAGCAGAGAGTATCCAGATTTTGTTTTCCCGGCAGTAGGAGTGCATCCGACAAGAACGCCACAGACGCCTTGGAGTGCGAGAAAGCAGGTTGAGGAGTGGTCAAAGGATAAAAACGTAATTGCGATTGGTGAGCTGGGGCTGGATTATCACCATGCTAGAAGAGAACAGTATCGGTTAAAGCAAAAACTGTGGTTTATCTGGCAGATTCTTTTGGCAGATAAACGTAATCTTCCTGTCATTTTACATATTCGTCTTGCGGACAGGGATGCCATTCGGATTTTACGATTCTTTAAAAAGAAACTGCATGGCGGAGTGTGTCATTGTTTTACAGGAGATGCTGAAACTGCAAGGATTTACACACAGGAATTTGGTTTTCTGCTTGGAATTGGAGGCTATCTTTTACAAGGAACTGAGACGAGCAGGGCATTAGAAGAAGCGGTGAAAGAGACACCTTTGGAATTTCTTGTGCTGGAAACCGATGGACCGTATGTAAAACCAAAAGCACCGGAGGGGATTTCCGGAAAGCAGTGGAAAAAGAGCAGAAATACAAGTCTGATGGTTCCGGAAGTGGCAAAGCGTATTGCCGAAATCAAAGGAATTGATGTAGAGGAAGTAGAGCAAATCACGACAAAAAATTTCAAAACACACTTCAAAATTTAACTTTTTTGTCTTAAAATGGTAACCAGATGGTTGACGTTAATAGAGAAAAATAAGCGAATGATTTGAAGGGGGACATTTTATGACTACATCAGACCTTGTAAAAGAAATGTGTCAGAAACAGGGCATCAGTATCGCTGCTTTAGCAAAAAACCTGGGACAGACACGGCAGAATTTCTATAAAAAACTGCAAAGGGACACCTTAACACTTACGGAATTAAAGCAGATAGCCGAAGTGCTGGATGCAAATTTTGAACAGCTTTTTCGTATGCCGGACGGCACAAAGTTTTCTTTGAAAAGTGAGAATAAAAAACGAACGGTCTTACCGCTTGTTGGCAGTGCGTTTGAGCCGGGAGGGGCAAAAGAGGCAATTGAAAGGATACAGGATAAGGAACTTTCCGAGATTGCACAGGCAGAATTGTATTTTTTTTCAGCACAGGCGGAAAACTGTGTGAAGATTGTGGAAAACTATCTTTCCAGTGAGGATATTATGTTGAGACTTTCGGCAGATATGCTGTATACCTTTGCAAATCTTACGCTTGGAAATGCAAAGGAAGCGCAGAGTTCCAGAGAAGACGTCTATAAGTGTTTAAAATGGGCATTTCAGGAGGATGAGACAAACGAGAAAAAGGCATCCTGTGTCTTTGCGTTTTATGTCATCAGCATTTTTATCCACATTCCACCGGAAGAAAATATTCCGCCTTTGGAAAAATACATTCCATATCTGCCAATTGGTCAGCGTCTGTTTGCGAGCAGCCTGCTTGCACATGAGACTTATCTTAGAATGGAGTATGCCAAAGCGCAGGGAATCGTTCAGTCTGCGATGTTGATGTCGGATGGAACGTATCCGATATCGATGATTTATTTAAATTGTGTGGCTGCGATGTGTCAGATTAATTTAAGAGAGCAGGAAGAAGCAAAAAAATCGGTTTCTTTTGCCTGGGAAATGGCAAGAAAAGATGGATTTTTAGAACCGTTTATCGAATATCATGGCTTGCTTCAAGGGGTATTAGAGGCCTGTATCAGAAAAAGTGAGCCGGAAGTATATAAAAAATTAGTAGATGGAGTGATTGCATTTAGCAGAGGCTGGATGAAGATTCATAATCCAAAGATGCAAAAGGCAGTTACGGATTTGCTCACACCGCTGGAGTACTCCATTGCGATGCTTGCCTGCCGTGACTGGACAAATCAGGAAATCGGGGAGCATCTGGGATTGTCGGTTAATACGGTAAAACATTATGTTTCGAGAATTTTGGAAAAACTTCATATTGATAAACGGGATAAAATAAAAGAATTTGTAAACCAGTAAAGAGATGTGCTTTCGGAACCTTTATTATACCTGCTTTTACAGAGTGTCTGTTTTGTATGATGAAATACGAAACAGGCACTTTTTTGATGTCAAACGGGCATGTGAAACAAAATCCGTTTTTGATAAAATTAATGTCAAAGAAGTAATGGTTATTGAGCGAAAAATTACCTTTCAAAAGCAAAGCAAGGAAAGAATGCGAGAGGGAATAATTCAAAGAAGGGGAGGGGAAATATGAAGAAACGTCTGATTAGTATGCTGCTGAGTGCAGCATTATTTGTCACATCTATACCGATGCCGGTTTCTGCGGACAATCAAGTAAATGAAGGGAATGCGAGTACCGCAGTTTCAAGTGAAGGCAATCAGGGTGAAACTCAGGAAAATGGCATTGATTATAAGATGAATGGCGGTGCTTTTACATCGGGGTATGAAGCACCGGACACTTATCCGGCAGGCGAACTGCCGACAGAGGAAAATATTACAAAGGCGGGATACGAGTTTGGCGGATGGTATGAGGATGAAAATTTTAGTGGGGAACGCATTACATCCTTAGATACAGCGGATCATTCCGGAGCTATCGTACTTTATGCGAAATGGATCGAGCGTTATTATTATATTGATATTCCACAGACGGTATCGGCAGATGGCGGTACGCTTTCTATTTCAGCAAAAGCAGGTGGATTTTACGACAAAGATTATGTGAGTGTGTCAGTTGCGTCAGAAAATGACTGGAAGCTGAAAAACGGAAAGCATGCATTGGGTTATGAACTCCGAGGGGAAGAGGGCGGTACAAAGCTCGAAAACAATTCGGTTGTAACAAGTTTAAGTGCAGAGGAAAATAAGACAGAGGAGAATTTTAACTGTACCGTAACGGATACACCGAGTTATACAGGGGAATATACCGATAAGCTGACGTTTGATATTGCATTTGAAGAGACACGTTATACCGTTCATTATGAGACAAACGGCGGTACGCAGTATCAGGACACCAAAAATCAAGCAGGCGAAAATGTTGCATTAACCGACCAGTCCTTTCCGGCAGGAACGGCCCTTACAAATCTGCCGGAGCCGGTCAAAAAATCTGCAACATTTATCGGTTGGTGTTATGATGCGGAATGTACCAAGTATGTTGACAGTAAGGACAGGCTGTTAGGCGATATTACGTTATATGCGGCTTATACCGATACCCAGCCGTTAGATACGGTCACGATGGAAACTTATGCGAGAGCGTATGATGTGGCAACGGATTTCACCATTTCGATTACCGATACGAGTGGAAAATTAACGGCAGAAGAACTTCGGCAGGCATGTACGATTAAGAATGTAAGTGACCCTTCGGAAGAAATTGTATTAAGTATCACCGAAAACGGCGACCAGACATTTACCGTTGGAAAGGAAAATGGATGGACGGAAGGTGCCTCTTACAAACTGGAATTAAAAAACAATGCGCTGTATTTTACCGGCTATGACACAAGCATCCGTGAGTATGATTTTACAGTTTATAAGGCAGAAATTGAAAATGCAAAGTTAAGAAGTGAACTTAAGTACATTCATACAAATGATTTAAGTGATTTAACTGTAAATGGTCAGAAAGCAAAATCAGTTTCCGTCGCAGTTATGACAGTTGGGGCAGATGGTTCCGTACAGGAAGAGGGAAGTGAAACTTCCGGAACATTTACTTATACCAAACAGAAATTAAGTGTTGGAGATAAGATTGCAGTCTATTCAGGTGATGTGATTCCGACGATGGAACTGTCGTCCGGAGAAAACAGTGATGTTTCCTTTTTTGAAATTACAGCAGTAAATGGAACGTCTTACAGCTATCGTGGCGCTGAGGCAGAAGATGTATTATTTATGCCGGACGTAATTCCGCTTCTTGCTGAGAAAGATAAGGATGGAGATCTGGACAATAACAGTGCGACAGTTGCTGTTAGTGATTTGACCTTTGGCGATGACGAAATGAGTCAGGCAATGAATCTTAACAGTGAGACAACAATTGACGCCGGTGATTTTCTTGCATTTTATACGGACATTAACAGCGAGACACTTTTCTATGGGGAGATTCAAAGCGTTACCGTTTCAGGGGAGGATTACATATTAGACTATGTGCCTGTTTCGTGGGAAGAAATTCAGATAGCAATGGATGTGTATCGAACAGAGAAAGTAGATGGAAATGAACTTTTAGAAGATACCGACCGTGGCGAGTTTGAAGATGAAATCGAACAGCAGGCAGTTGAGAGTGGATTTGCAAATGAAGTGGTAGAGCGGATTGCCGAAGCAGCGATGCAGACGGAGTCCTTTGAAGAATTAGAACAATCCTTGTCCAATGATTTGGGCGCAGGAATTTCATTGCAGCCGAATACAAACATAAATAAAATCATGCCGTTTGCAGGCGGAAAGCCTGGTCGTGTGACCGCAGAGCTTGACCACGTAAAGGCAAATCTTGGAACGACCTTAAAGCATTTTGATGGTGATATCAGTGGTGTGCGCATGGCACTCGATATCGGTGTGAAGATTACCATCAAAGTTGCACAGGGCGCAAATATTGAAATTTTAGTGACAGCGACATTTGAACAGGAAGTTCGTGTCAATATTAATGTAAATGGAAAAGCAGTCTGGAAGAGATGGGGAATTTTCCCGTATATTGCAGATTATCGAGTAACGGCATCCTTTGATTTATATGAATATACCGGAATCGGTTTAAATGTAAACTTTAAGGTCGTAGAATCCGGATTTATCGATAATGGCTCGAAACTTAGAAAAGGTGTCAACAAGATAACAGAAGAACTTAAGAGCATGATGGAAAATGGCGAGGATTATCTTGCGGATAAATCGAAATTGTCAGGAAGTCTTGGTGATTCAGGAGATGATATTTCGGTTTCTAAGAGCCTTGCCGAGCGATATTCGGAACTGTTAGAAGAAGATTCAGACTGGGTGGAAATCTATAACCGCAAGCTGCTGGAACGGCATTTCCGTGTCTTATTAATTATCGATATTGAAGTACGTTTAGACTTTGTAGTATCTGCAAATGTCAATATTTCAATGGGTATGAGTTACTGGTATAAAAATGCAAAACGTTATGTGTTCTGTGTAAAAGTAAAAGACAGAAGCGCAACCAGTGATACGATTGATTTATGTGAAGAACAATACGAATTTACCGCTTATGCGATGGGAACGCTTGGACTTCGGGCAGGAGTAAGGCTTACAATCAAGGTGGGTCTGATTTCTACGAAACTTGCCAGTGTGGGGATCTCCGCAGAAGTCGGTGGATATGCGCAGGTTTGGGGTTATCTGTATTATGAATTAAAATATGCGGCATCGACGGGACGGCAGACCAGGGCAATGGGTGCGATTTATCTGGAAATCGGTATTTATCTTGAAATTAAATTCCAGGCGCAGGCACTTGCCAATGCATTTACTTACAGTCCGACTTTGTATGAAAATGAATGGCCGCTCTATCGGGTTGGAAGTCTTGAGAGCGTCCTGGATTTTGTATATACGCAGAATGAAGTTGAAGAGATTAGCATGAAGCGTGACATTCAGTCGGTACAGCTTTCTGATAATTACTTCAAGATGCAGTACATGCACATGAAAGATGGCTTAAACGATGGAAAATATTTTGAAAAGATTTATGATGATAATTCAAAATACTTTAACATCGTGATGACAAATCCGGCATTTAGTTATGACCCTGCGACAAACATCATCAGCGTTGACCCGCAAAACAAACCGGAACAGGATGGAGAAATGATAATTACCTGGAAGAACCAGGAGGGCACATTTAATACAAAAGCGATTACAAGAAAGATTTCTCTGCACTGGGATAAACTTCGGGATGGTTATTACATTGCATTCCAGAGTAACGGCGGTTCTTATATTGAAACAATTGTAGGAAAATACAATGTTCCGATTCAGGCACCGAAAAATCCGGTACGTTTAGGTTACAATTTCGCAGGATGGTACAGCAATGAAGAACTGACCAAACCGTATACGATTCCGACAAACATGCCGGACAATGATGCATTGGTTTATGCAAAATGGGAAGCAGCGGATGTGGATTACACGGTTGTGGACTATGTGGAAAAGACAAATGGTGTCTATGAAGCGCAGACTCCGGTGAAATATAAGGCAAAGACAGGTTCTAAGGTGACACCGACCCCGACGAAACGGACAGGATTTGAGACTCCGCCTGAGATTACCGAGACGATACAGGCAGATGGAAGTACGGAAATCGAGTATTATTATGCGAGAGAACAGCATAAAATCACATTTGAATCTGAGGGAGAAATTCTCTCACAGGGAATTTATAAGTACGGAAGTCTCATGCCGACACCGGCGGTATATCGACCGGGATATGAATTTGATGGATGGGACAGCGAAGTTCCGGAAAATGTTCCGGCAGAAGATAAGACTTATCGGGCAAAATGGAAACCATTAGACGGTATTGCTTATTCTGTAAAATATTATATCCAGAATCCGGATGGAGAAGGCTATGAAGTGGGTGAAATCAAGACCTTCTCCGGAAAGACAGCAGAAGAAGTGACCGCGCCGGAAGCAGATTATGATGAGGCAGTTTACCACTTAAAAGGGCAGCTTCCAAAAGGCAAAGTAAAAGCAGATGGAAGTCTGGTATTGAAAGTTTACTATGATTTAAATGAATATAAACTGACATATGACCCGGATGGCGGAACACTTGACGAGACAGAAGTAAGTGCAAAACCAGGCGATAAGATTTCACTTCCGGTACCGGTTCGGGATGGATATACCTTTGAAGGCTGGTATTTAGACAAAGCACATGAGCAGTTATTTGGCGGAACGATGCCAAGAGAGGACTGCACAGTTTATGCAAAATGGGAAACACAGAAAGTAAATTATACGGTAAGACATCTTCAGGAAGTGGTTCATAACGAAGAAGTCGAGGCAAACAGCGTGGAAATCGACCCATCTATTGCGGAAGAAGAACCAATAGAAGAGAATAATTTTGAATTAGTGGAAGAAGAAGTATTCTCTGCAAAGACAGGTGAAATGGTAACTCCGGCAGTGAAAAGTTATACAGGATTTACTGCGCCGGAAACCGTTACAGAAAAGGTTTTAGGAGATGGAAGTCTTGTTATTGAATATCGTTATCAGAGAAATATGCATGAGATTAATCTGGTATTTGATGGCAAAGAAATCATTCGTTACTGGCTTCAGTATGGCGCATCGATTGTTGAGACCCCGGGAAGGATGGGATATCTGTTTGGCGGATGGTACACGGATGATACTTATCAGACTGCATTTAGCGGAACGATGCCGGACAATGATTTGAGCTTATATGCAAAATGGGAACCGACAGATTCCGAATACATCGTACGACATTACAAACAGGATCTTCCTGCAACCGATGAAAAGACTTATACGCTTGTGGAAGAAGAAGTGAAAACTGCACTTACAGACAGTGAAGTGACACCGGAAGTAAAAACTTATGAAGGTTTTGTTTCTCCATCGGCGAAGAAAGAAGTCGTAAGTCCTTATGGAGATACCAGCATTGAATATTATTATGATCGAGTTTCCAGTCCGGTTACTTATGTACAGAATAATGGAGAAGCAGACAAGGTTGAAGATACTTTATTTGGTGAAGAAATTTCCTATATTCCAAAACAATCCGGTTATGCATTTGTCGGCTGGTATTTAGATGAAGCATTGACTAAACCGCTTGAGAAGGCAGAAATGCCGGCACACAGTCTGAAACTTTATGCAAAATGGGAGCTTGGAAAGAAATCCTATCGTGTCAACCATTACATTCAGGAAGTGCGACTTGGTGAAAATTATGAACTGGCTGAGAGTGAAAACTTTATCGGCACAGCAGGTGAAATGGTAGCACCGGAAGTTAAGACTTATGAGGGATTCACCTCACCGGAAAAACAGTATTATGAACTTCAGGTATCGGATGATATGGAAGTGTTCAATTATTACTATCAGCGTAACAGTTACAATGCGACAATAGACAGAAACAACGGCAGTGAGAATATTACATTAGAACCGGCGTATGAATCAAAAATCGAATACCGTCCGGAAAAGATGGGTTATCAGTTTGCAGGCTGGTATCTCGACAAAGAGTTAAAACAGGAATTTGGTGGAACAGTTCCGGCGAAAGATTTGACTCTGTATGCAAAATGGGAGGCACAGGATGTTTCCTACAGCGTGCGCCATTATCTGCAAAATGCAAATGATGACGGATATACCTCAGCAGGTACAGAGAGCTTTACAGCAAAGACTGACAGCAGTGTGACACCGGAAGTTAAGACTTATGCAGGATTTACCTCACCAGAGACACAGACAGCAACCGTAACGGCAGATGGAACATTAAATATTACTTACCGTTATCTGAGAAACACCCATACCTTGACAGAGAAATTCTGCGATGGCAGGGAAGATAAGATTCAGACGATGCGGTATGGTTCAGCGATTGCGGGCGTATCAAAAGCGGGTTACACCTTTGCAGGCTGGTATTTGGATGAGAACTATGAAACTGCATTTACCGGAACAATGCCGGATCAAGACCTGACCTTATATGCAAAATGGGAAGCAAAGAAAATCAATTACGTGGTGGAACACTATCAGGAAAAGGCAGATGGAAATGGTTATGTTTTAAAAGAACGTGAAATCAAAACTGCCGATACCGACAGCACTGTGACACCGGAAGTAACCTCTTACACAGGATTTACCTCACCACAGGTACAGACAAAGAAAGTAGACGGCGCAGAGATGACAGTGATTCAGTATCACTATACAAGAAATGTTCACCGTCTGACCTTTGTTCTTGAAAATGGAGAAGCAGATAAGGTTTCTGATGTTCGTTATCAGAGTACAGTGACTGCACCAAATCCAAAACGGGAAGGTTATACCTTTGTCGGATGGGATAAAGAAGTCGTTGAGACGATGCCGGACAATGACGAAACTTATACGGCAGTCTGGATGAAAAATACTTACACAATCCGCTTTAACACAGAAGGCGGAAATGAAATCAAAGAAATGACTCTGGAATATGGCGAAAAGATTACCAAACCGAAAGATCCAACACGGAAAGGTTATAACTTTGTTAGCTGGAACATTGAAATTCCATCGGAAATGCCGGCAAAAAATCTGATGTGCACCGCAGTATGGAAGAAAGAAACTTATACCATCAGCTATAACTTAAATGGCGGAAGTGCTTCTAATCCGGCAAGTTACGATGTGGAAAGCAGACCAATTCGTCTGGAAACTCCGAAACGGACAGGCTATATATTTACCGGATGGAGCGGAACTGGACTTTCCAAGAAAGAAATGACCGTGACGATTCCAAAAGGTTCAACCGGAAACCGCAGTTACACCGCAAACTGGCAGGAAAATACTTACACCATCTGCTTTACCACCTGTGGAGTCGGCACAACTGGTTCAATGGACCAGATAAAAATGAACTATACTCAGACAAAACAATTGCCGGATAACAAATTTGTGTGCAAAGGCTATACCTTCATCGGATGGTCTTATAAAGCAAATCAGACCATTGCATATTATAGAGACCACGCATGGGTAAGCAAACTTTCGGATGCAAATAATGGTGTTGTAACCTTGTATCCGGTATGGAAAGCGAACACGTATAAAGTAACTTTTGATTACGGATATGATAACAAGAAGTCAGAAGTCAACTGTGTATACAACAAAAATTATTCGCTTCCACAGAATGTAACAAGATACGGCTGGACCTTTGAAGGTTGGAAACTGAAAAATGCGACAGCAGTAACCTATAAACCAGGCAAGAAAAATGCAAAACTTGAAGATGCAGAAAATATTGTGTTGCATGCAAGCTGGAAAGCAAATAATTCGTACAGTTATCGTCCATCAAGTTCGTCAAACAGATATCTGGTTACGGATGACCATGAACTGACTAAATTTACATTCTATGTGGATGGAAATCAGACTTCTGTAAAGACAACCGGCGATACGGGAAAAAATCCGGCAAGATATCATCTGAATATGACGAATCTTTCTTATCAGGCAGTTCATAATAGCTACAGCAAGATGAAGATAAAGATAAGCTTTAAGATTACGATGGAAAAAGATGGATATGCAGATTTAAGAGTTTCTTATCATTCCAGAACAGAAAATAAGACTTATGAAAAATGGAAAACCGAAGTAGAAGACATCAAGGCGAAGAACGGAGAGACCGTAACGTATACTTATACAAAAGACGGCACCGATGCAGATAATATCACATTGGAATTTGACGCACATGGAAAAAATTCTGATAAATATTATCTCAGCAACTTAAATGTAGACGTTACTTATGAGTAGTGAGCAAGGGGGAAGTGCAGATGAACGGCAAAAATAAAACAAATAAAATACTAATCGGAATTATTATCTGCCTGATTGCAGTGATTATTGGAGGGGCAATTTATTTTACAAGAGGTACAGACAAAGACAAGGAAAATAAAACTCCGGATTCGGCTTTCGAGCCGAATCTGGACTCCAACGCAAGCGAGACTGCCTCAAATGACGGGAACAATGAAGAAGCTGATAAACCGGAAGGAATCCGGATTCCGGGATATCCATCAATTACAGTTCCGGCAGATACAACAGACATAGAAATGAATCTGGAAAATCCGGCCGGAAATCCATGCTACTTTACATTTGAACTGGTGTTAAAAGATACAAATGAAACTCTGTATACCTCGAAAATGGTAGAACCGGGGAAAGCAATTACGAACGTAACACTGTCGCATGGACTTGAAAAAGGGGAATATCCGGCTGTGATAAAGATTTCGACAGCATCACTTGAGGATGGCTCTGCAATGAACGGAGCAAATGTAGAAACTACCTTGATTGTACAGTAGTAATGTAATGGGCGCTCTCCGAGAGCACATAAAAAAGACAGGAGGAACACTATGAGAAGAAAATGGTTTTTTGCCGGAATCTTTTTTACAGTGATGCTTGCCAATACTGTCTATGCAAATAATACGACAACGGTAAGTTATACAGTAAATCCGGCATATACAGTGCTGATTCCGGTGGATACAGAAGTTGAATTTAATCAGTTATCAGAATCATTTGGAAAGATTCAAGTAGAAAATGCACAGCTTGATGAGGGAAAATGCATTGAGGTTTCTTTAAGTTCTGACGGAGTATTGAAAAACAAAAATAATCGGAGTGATGTGATTCCTTATCAGATTTTAAAAACGAGTGAAGCGACACCATTTGTGTCAGCGAGGTATCACACGGCAGGAGAAGCGACACCGCTTACCATCAGTATTAAACAAGATGACTGGAACAAAGCACCGTCGGGAGATTACTCAGATACCGTGACATTTACGATTTCCTACGTGGATGATAAATAAATGAGAGGGGAAGTATTATGAAGAAAAAAACAATTATGGCAGTTTTAATAGGAATGACAGTCATAATGACACAACAGAGGATTATCGTTTTGGCAGCGACCACTTCAGGTGATCGGCAAAGCAGTACCGTTAGTGCAACTGTACCGGATAAACATACGATTACAATCGATAAAGATGCGCATGTTACGATTACTTATGAGGACTCAAAAGATGAAGGGGAGGGAGATGCATTTCCGATAGAACGCTTTTCAACTCCAACCTTTACGATTGAAACCGAAGACGGATGGGAGATTGATAAAATCCTTTTAGATGGCGTAGATATCACCAGTCAGCTGAGCAATAAAAAGCTGACGCTGCCATCCGTTTATCAAAATCAGACGCTGAAAATTTCAACGAAAATCAAACCGGCATATACCGTAGTGATTCCACAGGATACCAATGTTCAGTTCAATAAATTGACAGAAAACTTTGGAAAAATTTCAATGGAAAAAGTATGGTTGGAAGATGGAAAATGTATTGAAGTATCGATGAGTTCCGCAGGAAATCTGACGAACCAGAAAGATTCAAGCAAATTAATTCCATATCAGATTTTGGAAGAAGGAAAAGATACTCCGTTTACATCAGCAAAATATACGGCGCAGGGAGAAGAAACTTCTCTGCTTATCGACATTAAACAAGATGACTGGAATAAAGCGGCATCCGGTTCTTACTCTGATACTGTTACGTTTACAATCTCTTATGCAGACAGTGAATGATGGACGTGTCTGATTTGTCATCTACTGCGTTAGCGTCAACCACCGTAGCTCCGCTACGTTTCATTCCGCTGCCTTGTATATGAAAAAATCATTCAACGTTAAATATCAATGTAGTAGAGATTTGCTATACATTATACTTGTGAATTGGAGGAGGATAATGTGAAGAAAAAAATCGCTGTGCTGGCTGGAATCTGTATGCTTGTCAGTGTGCAGGGAACGGTTTTTGCAGCCGATAGGAATTTGCCCGATGATTTGTCAGACCAGACGGTTCAAAGCGTAATTCGTGCAGATGTACCCGACTCCCATAAGATTACCGTAAAAGGAGAACACGTTACGGTCAGCCTTGAGGGAGGAAACCAAGAAGAAAATGTTATTCTTGTAGAACGGTTTTCAGAACCAAAATTGAAACTTAGTCCAGAAAAAGGATGGAAAATAAAAAAGGTTCTGCTCGGAGATACGGATGTCACAAGTCAGGTAAAAGATGGAATAATCACTCTGGCATCTGTGTATGAAGATTTGATATTAACCGTCGAGACTGAAAAAATCAAAGACGAATCCGGCGCAAAAACAGATTTCAAATCAAACACAAGCTCCGGTCAGAAAACAAATCAAAACAGTAAAAATAATCAGACAAGCACAACAAATGGAACAAAAACAACTGCAAATTCAGGCAGTGCAACAACTGTGGGACAGGGAATCAAAGCAGCAGTGACGGAAGACGAAATGAATGTGGGAATTTATGGAATCGGAGTGATTGCAGCAGGAGGAATGGCAGTGTGGTGCTTGAAAAGAAAAAAGGAAAAAATCTGATTTTTGGCATATTGTAAAATCAAAATGAAATATGCTGTAATGCCAATAGGCAAAGAGATACAAGTCATCCATAGGTGACAAAAAACGAAAGAGCCAGAGATGGGGTAGACCTCTGGCTCTTTCTATTCCCATTTTTGCAGCAATTTATCCCTTTTCTCAACTAACAAATTAAACTATTGCTTGTGATACACAAATATAAATGGTACTATAAAAGAGAAAAGACTCCTAAAAAAATTAAGAAAGGGGCAAGTTTATGGGAAGAGAAGGAGAAGTTAAAGTAAAGAGTCTGCAAAAAGCAATGGAAGTATTAGAGTGCTTTATACAAAAGCAGCCGCTTGGAGTGACGGAAATCAGTGAAAAACTGGGGCTGTATAAGAGTAATGTACATAATATTTTGATGACCTTTACTGCACTTGGATACTTAACACAGGATGATGAAACCGGAAAGTTTCATCTGGGAGTATCCGTAATGACTCTGAGCCGGGCATTTCGTGAAGGACTTGATATTACAAGAGTTGCAGTACCATTTATGAGAGAAATTGCAAATGAGGCAGGAGAACTGGTTTACTTAACTGTTCCGAGAGAGGACAGTGTCGTTTATCTGGAAGGAATTTCACCAGATAATCAGAGAATGGTAAGCAAGTCTGTCGCAGGAGAATGTGGTAAGATGTACTGCACAAGTGTGGGAAAAGCAATGCTTGCAAACATGCCGAAAGAAGAAGTAGAGAGATATCTTTCCGGTGAATTGGAAGCTTTCACGGAAAACACGATTACAGACAAGAACAAGCTGTTAGAAGAAATTGAAAAAACACGGATTCGAGGTTACGGAATCGACGATATGGAAATTACATTTGGAATTAAATGTGTTGGAGTTGCACTTTTAAACCATGATGGAAATGTAGAAGGTGGATTGAGTATCAGCGCCCCATCGCTTAGAATGAGTGACGAGAAAATTGAATTATATGCAAATATACTTAAGGAATATGCCGCAAAGATACAAAAAATGTTATAAACTTGTGCAAGTTTACTGAAAAATAAAAAAACAGAAGAAAAATATTGAAAAAAAACACAAAAGATGGTAAAGTAGAATTATCAAATAAAGAACGTAGTTCTCTAATAAAGAACAGATGAAAGAGGAACCCGACAGGAAGTCGGGTAAAAAAATGAACGAAAATAAGAACACTGTTCTATAATAGAGAACAAAGAAAAGATTTAGGGAGGATAAAAAATGGCAAACAAACCGTATGTAGTAGTGGAATGGAATGACACAGAGACAGATGCAAAAGGATGGATGTGTGCGTACAACTTCGTTGGACATTATTGTGGCGGTGGAACAAGAATGCATCCGACAGTAACAAAAGAAGAAGTAATTCGTCTGGCAACAACAATGGGATACAAATATAAAGCATGTGAATCCTTAACAACAGGTGGATGTAAAGCAGGTATTGCTTATGATTATAAAGCTCCGGATGCACTCGATGTATTAAAGAGATTCTTAACCGCAACTGCTCCTTATATTAACGCAGGTGTTTCCATCGGTGGAGACTTAGGTGTTGATTATTCAGATGTACTTCGTATTTTAGATGAACTGGGAATCGGAATTCCTCAGACAAAAGCAATGAAAGAAGACCCAGATATCCATCAGGGAATTGTAAACCATGACAGAGCAGAAAAAGAATTAACCTATGACGGATTTAAAATGTATGACATGATTACCGGATATGGTGTTGCAGCTGCAGCTGATGAAGCCTGGAAATTAAAAGGCGGAAAAGAAGGCGCAAGCGTAGTAATTCAGGGATTCGGATGCGTTGGTGCAAGTTGTGTTAACTCTTTATATAACATGGGTTATAAAGTAGTTGGTATCGCAGATGTAAACGGACTGGTTTACTGCAAAGACGGATTGAATATTCCAAAATTAGTTGAAACAAGACTTCCAAAAGGTGAATTAAACCGTGAAGCATTTGAAGAGAATTATGAAGTTCTTCCAAATACCGAATGGATTTCAGCAGACTGTGATATCTTAATTCCGGCAGCACTTGAAGATGTTATCAATAAAGATAATGCAGATAAAATCAAAGCTTCTCTTCTTGTTGAAGCAGCAAATATTCCTACCACTCCGGAAGCAGATGAAATCCTTCAGAAGAAAGGCGTAGATGTAGCAGTTGACTTTATTTCCAACCTTGGTGGAATTCGTATTTATGAAGCTGTTATTTTCCGTATTGTAAAAATTGAAAATATGAATGATGAAGAAGCAGCAAAAGCAATTGTAGATGATACAGTAAATCTGATTCGTAAACAGACTAAACTTGTATTTGAAGAAGCAGCAAAAACCGGAGAATTTACAAGAGACGTTGCAAGAAGATTATTTACACCGGATAAATCTGACACACCGGATATGTAAGAAAAAACTTACAGAAATACAACGTGAAAGAAGTTGGGGGCTGTCGGAAAGACAGCCCCCTTTTTCAGTTTATGGGATGAGAAACATTCTAAATTAGAAAAAAGAGGAGGGTGCCTATGGAATCAAAGGCGAGAAAATATTTGACCATTATTGTATTAGGGCTTGCAGGAGGTTCAATTTATTTCATTCCTTATGTAAAATATGTATTTTACGATGCACAGCTTGCGGCAATGGGAATTAATAATACACAGTCAGGTTTATTGCTGACCATGTATACGATTGGAAATATGGTTCTTTATATTCCGGGCGGATATCTGGCGGATAAGGTATCAACGAAAAAAGCTTTGATTATATCGCTGGTAGCGACATCCGTTTTAACGTGGGTTTATGCATTTTCATTAAATTTTGTCGTTTCTATGATTATATGGCTTGGTCTTTCCTTTAGTACAGCCTTTGTATTCTGGTCAGCACTTATGAAAGCGGTACGAATTGTAGGAACAGAAGAAGAACAGGGATTCATGTATGGTTTATATTACGCTTGTAATGGAATCGCAGCAGCTTTAACAAGTTTTATTTCTCTGTATGCTTATAATACAGCAGGCGAAGACATTAAGAGCGGATTTGTACGTGGTGTAAATGCCAGCGGAGTTGTTGTTCTTATCGCAGCCATCTGTTTAGTATTCTTAATGAAAGAAGATGCAGGAAAAGTTACAACAGAAAGTGACGATGATAAAATTTCTCTTCCAATGGTTGGAAAAGTTTTAAAATCCCCTGTTGTGTGGATTTTATCAATCGTAATCTTATGTGGATATGGATTAAAATCCAGTGTTTCTTACTTCAATCCATATTTAACAGAAGTAGTTGGCGTCTCAGCAGTTAATTCAGGTATTTTCTCAATTATTAATAACTATCTGTTGTTATTACTTGCACCGGTTGGTGGAATTTTAGCAGATAAAGTATTTAAATCAACATGTAAATGGTTGAGTGTATCATTTGTGATTCTTGCAGTATTATTCGGTGGAGTTTTATTGATTCCATCTGATATCAGCCCAATGGTAGCAAGTATTTATACGTTACTTCCGGGTGCAGTTACAATGATGATGTATGGAGTTGTATTTTCATCAGTCAGTGAAGCCGGTATTTCGAGAACAATGACGGGAACGGTTATTGGAATTTCATCCATTATTGGATATCTTCCGGATTCCATTTACTCCGTATTATTTGGCAAGTGGCTGGATAATAAAGGTGCAGCAGGGTATACAAATATCTTTATTTTCCTGGTTGCATCCGGAATCTTAGGTGCGGTTCTTGCATTTTGGATTTATCGTCATGGAAAACGTGCACAGCATGATGCGTGATGCATTAGTAAAAATATAAGAAGGAGAAGCAAGTTATGGGTAAAGAGAAAACAGAAAAGGTATATACAAACCCGGTAAGATGCAAAGGCTGCGGATATTGTATTAATGCCTGTCCGCAGGAAGCAATCAGTGTTTCCGATCATGTAAATGCAAAAGGATATAACACGATTGTAGTAGATGAAGAAAAGTGCGTGGTATGTGGTATGTGTTATCGTGTATGCCCGGATTATGTATTTGAGATTAGATAAGGAGGTCAGTCACTTATGGCGAAGGTATTATTAAAAGGAAATGAAGCGCTGGCCGAAGCCGCATTAGCAGCGGGCTGTCGTTTTTACAGTGGATATCCGATTACTCCTCAGACAGAGATTTTGGAGTATTTATCATGGAGAATGGAAGATGTAGGTGGAGTATTTATTCAGGCAGAATCTGAGTTAGCCGGAATTAACATGGTGCTTGGAGCAGCGGCTGCAGGTGCAAGAGCACTTACAACTTCATCCGGTCCTGGATTTTCTTTAAAACAGGAAGGAATTTCTTATTTGGTAGCAGCAGATTTGCCGGCAGTTATTGTTGATGTTATGCGAATCGGAAGTGGTCTTGGAGATATTGCACAGGGTCAGGGAGACTACTGGCAGCTTACAAGAGGTGGTGGTCACGGAGATTACCATACACTCGTACTTGCTCCGGCTTCCGTACAGGAAAATGCAAACATGATGGCAGAGGCATTTGACCTTGCAGAAAAATATCGTCATCCGGTGTTGATTGCATCTGATGCAGCGATTGGACAGATGATTGAAGCAGTTGAAATTCCGGAATTTGTTGAGCATGATATCAATAAATTTGACTGGACCATCAAAGGTTGTAAAAAAGGCTGTGAACAGCGTAAAATTCAGAACGTTTATTACACACATCCTGATTATGAAGGCTATTTATCCTCTAAATATGCACAGATGGAAGAAGAGGAACAGCGTTATGAAAATATTCAGGTAGAAGATGCGGAAGTAGTATTAGTTGCATATGGAATCAGTTCCCGTGTAAGCAGGGAAGCAGTTGAAATCGCAAGAGCACAGGGCTTCAAACTTGGTTTGATTCGTCCGATTACTTTATGGCCATTCCCGAAAAAAGCATTTGAAGAAGCAAAAGAAGCAAAAGCATTCTTAACTGTTGAAATGAATATTTTAGGACAGATGGTAGATGACGTAAAACTTGCAACAGAAGGCAAATATCCAGTGGATCATTATGGTTCAATCTTTGAAATTCCTGAAACAGATGGAATTATTGCAAAAGCAAAAGAAATGTTAAAAAAGGGGGAGATATAATATGAGATTAGTAGCTCCTGAAACGATTACATTTACCCAGAGTGGTTTTTGTCCGGGATGTGGACATGGTTTAGCAGTACGTTTGATTGCTGAAGTTATGGAAGAAATGGGCTTAAGCGAACAGCTGTTAGCGATTGTAGACGTAGCCTGCGGTTCATTAAATATTGACTCCTGGAGATTTGATACAATTATGGCAGCGCATGGAAGACCAATCGCAACAGCAGTTGGTGTAAAAAAAGTTCGTCCGGAAAATCCGGTTATGGCATACATCGGTGACGGTGCAGCCTATTCAATCGGTATGGCGGAAACCATGCATGCAGCACTTAGAAATGATAATGTAGTGACAATTGTTATTAACAACAGTTTATATGGAATGACAGGTGGACAGTGTGCACCGACTTCTCTTCCGGGACAGATTACAACTTCTACTCCAAGAGGAAAAGATCCGAAAAAAGCAGGTATGCCATTCCGCGTAGAAGAAGCATTTACCGGTTTTGATATTGCATATCTGGCAAGAGGTTCTATGGCAGATGCAAAAGGCATGATGCAGTCGAAAAAATATGTGAAAAAAGCATTTGAGAAACACATGAAGGGAGAAGGATTCTGCCTTGTAGAATTATTATCTCCATGTCCAACCAATCTGAATATGACTCCGGTTAAGAGTGTGGAACGTATTAAAAACGAAATGATGCAGTACTTCCCACTGGGAGAATTTAAAGATAAGAAAGAGGAGGAATAGACATTATGGCAAAAGAAATTATTTGTGCCGGATTTGGCGGACAGGGCGTACTGACAGCCGGAATGCTTTTGATTAATGCCGGTATGGAACAGGATAAAAATGTATTGTTCTATCCTTCTTATGGTTCTGAGATGAGAGGTGGAACTGCAAACTGTACAGTAAAAATCAGTGATAAATTAATTGCAAGTCCAATTTCCAAACAACCGGATATTTTATTTACAATGAATACACCGGCAATTGACAAATTTGAAGAAAGATTAAAACCGGGCGGACTGCTTCTGGTAAATTCATCCATCGTTCCGGACGACAGAAAATATCGCGATGATATTACCGTAGTAAAAGTTCCGGCTACCGATATCGCTGCAGAAGTAAAAAATCCAAAGGGTGCAAACCTGGTTATGCTTGGAGCACTTGCTGCTCACAGTGATTTATTCTCTATTGAATATATGGAAAGTGCAATTGTTTCTTTCTTTGAGAAAAAAGGAAAAGGCAAATTTAATGAGAAAAATGTTGCCTGCTACCGTCGTGGTGTAGAAGGAAAGTAAAAACTGGAGGTAACGGAAAATGAATTTAAATAAACTGTTGAAACCAACATCCGTAGCCGTTATCGGTGCAAGTGAAAAAGAAGGATTTGGTGGAGATGTTTGTAGAAATATTTTAAGTTACGTGGAAGATAGAAGCCATGTGTATTTTATCCATCCAAAAAGAGACAGTGTTTTTGGAGTTCCATGTTATAAATCCATCAGCGATGTACCTGAAAATGTGGATTTAATGGTAATCTGTACTTCGCAGAAAACAGTAATTCCGCTTTTACAGGAAGGCGCAAAAAAAGGCGTTGGCGGAGCAGTTGTATTTGCCAGTGGTTATGGTGAAGTTGGAACAGCGGAAGGAAAACAAAATGAAGCAGAACTGATTGCAGCAGCAAAAGAACTCGACATTGCGGTTATGGGACCAAACTGCGCAGGTTTTGTGAATTATATTGATAATGTACAGGCATTCGCATTTATCTCCGCAAAAAGAGACAGAAAAGGAAGCGTTGGTGTCGTGTCCCAGAGTGGTCAGCTTTGTCTTTCCATGATGGATGACCCGGGAATGCGTTTTTCTTATAATATTTCAGCAGGAAATGGAAAAATCGTTCAAATGGAAGATTATATGGACTTCCTTGTGGACGATGAAGATACAAAAGTAGTTAGCATCTATATTGAAGGTGTTAAAAATGCAGATAAATTTGCAGCTGTATTGAAAAAAGCAGCTGAAAAGAGAAAACCGGTTGTTATCTTAAAAGCCGGACGAAGTGCAAAAGGTGGAGCGATTGCTGCTTCTCATACAGGAAGTCTGTCCGGTTCCGATGCATCCTTTGATGCAGTATTGAAAAAATTCGGAGCAATCCGTGTAGATGACCTGGAAGAATTAATCGCAATGTCACTCATGCTTTCTACTATGAAGAGAATGCCGGAAAAAGCAACATTTGCTTCTATGAACTTATCCGGTGGAGAAACAGGAATTTGTGCCGATGTAGGAAGTTTAAATGGAATCGAATATCCGGATTTCACCGAAGAAACTCTGAAGAAATTAAAAGAACAGCTTCCATCTTATGCTTCTCCAAACAACCCGCTCGATATGACTGCAAGTCTTTCTTATGATGCAGACCTCTATGCAGGAGCACTTCGGACGGTTATGGATGACCCGAATATCGGTATGGTACTGATTGGATATACTCTGCTTCTTGAAATTGCAGACCCGTGTATCCATTACATGTATAAAGGAATTGAAAAGGTAGTTCAGGAAAAAGGCGGTAACTGCAAACCGATTGCCATGATACCATTTGCGGAGAACACAAGAAATCCTGAATATCAGGAAAAATTATTCCAGATAGGCGTACCGGTTTTACCGCCTCCGGTATACGCCTTCAAATTACTCCGCCATCTGGCTGACTTTATCGCTTATGAACCGGAGACAAAGACTCTGGAACTTGCGGTAGGACGTCCGAAGAGCGAAGAAACACAGGCATTATCTGAGCATGAAAGTAAACAGGAATTAAAAGTATACGGTGTACCGGTACCAGATGAAGTCATCGTAACATCAAAAGAAGAAGCAGCTCAGTTTGCAAAAAATCATCCGGGTCCATTAGTAATGAAAGTAGAATCAGCTGATATCCTCCATAAGAGTGATGTGGGCGGTGTAAAATTAAATGTTTGTGGTCCGGAAGCAGCAGAAAAAGCTTATGAAGAAATCATGGAAAGTGTAACCGCAAAGAGACCGGATGCACACATCAATGGAATTCTGACAGTTCCAATGTTAGATGCCGGTGTGGAAATCATCATAGGCGTAAACAATGACCCGCAGTTTGGACCAATGATCATGGTTGGAATGGGCGGCGTCTTTGTAGAAGTCTTTAAAGATGTAGCCTTATATCCGGCACCTCTGAAAGAAGAGGAAGCGCTTGAAATGCTGAAATCACTGAAATCATTTAAACTTCTTAATGGATATCGTGGAACTGAGAAATGTGACATAAAAGCATTGTGTCAGACAATCGTAGCAATCAGCAACTATGCTCAGGCCAATAAAGATGTTTTAAAAGAGCTGGATATCAACCCATTGTTTGTATATCCGGAAGGTAAGGGTGTCGGTGTAGCAGATGCTTTGATCGTAAAGAGAAAATAATGTATTAGCTAGTCCATTTGGTAAAAAATAAATTCAGAGATATCCCGTAGAAGTCAAAGATGACAGACTACGGGATATTTCTGTTTTTAAGAGAATGTGCTCTGAGAGTACATAAGGAAATTTAGGGGGATATATGATTCGAGAAATAAAAAAAGAGGAAATTGCGGAGCTCATTCAGAAAGTGGATGAATTAGGGAGGTATTTGACGAATCATCCGGAAGTAAGTGGAGAAGAAAAAGAGTCATGTGAATACATTACGCAGTTTTTGAAAAAAGAGGGATATGAAATCACTGCGCCTTACGGAGAAATGCCATATTCTTTTCGGGCAGTGGATAAAGAAAAAAAACATTTTCATGGAAAAAAAGCAGTTTTTTTATGTGAATATGATGCGTTGCCAGAAGTGGGGCATGCTTGTGGGCATTCTTACAGCTGCGCAATCAGTATTTTAGGAGCATTATTATTAAAGAAATTTTATCCGGATCTTCCGATGCGAATTGATTTAGTTGGCACGCCGGGAGAAGAGTTTGTTGGTGGAAAATGTTATATGACTGAAAATGGAGCATTTGATGAATATGAATATGCAGCAATGATTCATTTATATAACAGAGATTCTACATATTTTGAAATTCTTGCATCAAATGATAGATACTTTACGTTTCATGGAAAAGCAGCGCATGCATCTGCGTTCCCGGAAGAGGGGGTTAATGCTTTGAATGCGGCGCGTTTATATATGGAAGCAATGGACATGTGGAGACAGCATATTACAAAGGATTGTCAGTTTCATGGCATTATAGTAAAAGGCGGAGAAGCTCCGAATATTGTACCGGAGGAAGTTTGTCTGGATTATTATTATCGAGCTGCAACATTGGAAAATTTATGGAAGTTAAATAAGATCTCAGAAAACTGTGCGAGAGGTGCGGCACTGGCAACCGGTACAGAAGTGGAGTGGCAGCAGAGATATCCGGATTATGGAGAAATTTATTGGAATGAATATATGGATCAGATTATGAAAGATATTTTTGAACATGTAGGAAGAACTTGTGAAGATTCTCCGGGACCTGGAGGCTCTTCGGATATTGGAAATGTAAATTTGAAAATTCCTGTGTTTCATCCTTTACTGGATATTACGGGAAAAGATAAAACGTGTGTTGTGCATGATCGTCGTTTTGAACGAATTCTTCATACAACAGAAATGCAAAAAGCACTGTATGATGGTGGAAAAATCCTGTACGAGTTGGGATATTTGTTGGCTACAAATGAAGAAAAGTTAAAAAGCATAAAAGAAATGCACAAAAAATATAGAAAATTAGTCTGAAAAAGGTTAAAATATATAAATATATGCAGTGGGGGACATTGAAATAGGCTTGAATACGAAAGGGGGCAGTTTATGCGAAAACTGTTTGAAAACATAGAAAAGAAAATATTTATACCGGCGTTTTTGGTATTAATTGTACTGACACTTACGATTTATCTGTTTCCAAGTCAGGTAAACGGAGTGATTTCGATTTTATTTTCACTTTGTACCCATGAGCTTGGCTGGCTGTTTATGCTGACCTGTCTGGCATCATTTGGATTTATGATTTGGCTGACATTCAGTAAGTATGGAAATATTAAACTTGGAAACAAAGATGAAAAACCACAGTACAATAATTTGTCCTGGATTGCGATGTTGTTTACAGCGGGGGTTGGAACAAGTATTGTAATTCTTGGATTTTTAGAGCCGATTTATTATGTGAGTGCACCACCATTTGATTTGGAACCGTTTAGTAATGCTGCATATGAGTATGCACACATGTATGGGCAGTTTCATTGGGGCTTCAGTGCATGGGCATTTTATAATCCGGCGATTGTGGCAATTGCCTATGTGATGTATGTGCGGAAAGAAAACAGTATCCGCTTGAGCAACGCCTGTCGAAGCGTGCTTCATAAAAAATCAGATGGATGGCTTGGACATATTGTAGATATTCTTGTTGTGTTCGGTATTGTAGGCTCGATTTCAACATCTCTTGGAATCGGTGCACCGGTGCTTTCTGATATTATCCGTGAAGTGTTTGGTATCCCTGCACAGTATGATTTTACTGTAAAAATTATTGTGTTGATTATCTGGGTATTAATCTTTGGAACAAGTGTGTATCTGGGGTTGGATAAAGGGATCCAGCGGTTAAGCAATATTAATGTTGTGCTGGCATTTATTTTTATGGGACTGATTCTTTTGATTGGACCGACAATGCAGATTTTTAAGATGGAAGTAAACTCAATCGGTTTATATGCATCTGATTTTATCAAGATGAGCACTTATACAGATCCATTTGGAGAAGGAAAATTCTCCAGTGAGTGGACGGTATTTTACTGGGGATGGTGGATTGCTTTTATGCCGATGATGGGAATGTTTGTCGGTAAGATTTCAAGGGGAAGAACTATCAAAAATGTAATGTGGGGACAGCTTCTATGGGGGACACTCGGATGCTGCTGCAGTTTTATGATTTTTGGTGGATATTCTCTTTACCTACAGCAGTCCGGAAAAGTTGATTTGGCGACCATCCTTGCAGAAGAAGGAAACAGCGGTGCAATTATTGCAATTTTGCAGACCCTTCCAATGTCTAAGATTATGATGCTGTTCTTGTGTATTGTCTGTTTTGTCTATCTGGCAACAACGATTGATTCGTGTGCTTATGTACTGGCCGGAACAACGACAAAACGCTTATCCTATAAAGAAGACCCTGCAAGATGGAATCGTATCTTATGGGCAGTTTTATTTTGTGTCTTATCCATTGGGCTTATGATTATTGGTGGATTGGAAGCTGTAAAAACGATTTCGGTGTTGACGGGACTGCCACTGATTGCAGTGTTGATTGTGCTGATGGTTTCAGTGAAACGAATGTTGAAAGAAGACGAAGAAAAGGAAGAAAAAAGGAAATAGAAAAATTTTAACTAATTAACATTCAAGAATAGCCGCTTAGTTTAGGAGACGTGGGCGGCTATTTTTGTGATTTATGATTATCTTTACCTATTTACTTATAACAGTCAGTTTCAATTTTTCTAAAAATAATCACTGTTGAAACTCTCAGGATATGATTCAATAAACTTAACAATAAAAATAAAGCTGAGAAAGGGGTTTATAAATGATAAAGGTTATAAAAAATCATGGAAAAACAGTGCATGCATATCGCCTGGGAGAAGACAGTGAAAAAATTCAGCAATTAATAAAAGAGAAAAAAATCATTCCGCTTCCGGATGATAAATTCGAAGTGAAGTCCTCAGAAACGCTTTCAAGTCAAAGTGAGCATGGTGAAATTGCAAGGGCAGGAGATTTTATTAAAGTGGACAGTGATGGCAATCCCTATCCAAATGGTGCAGAATGGTTTTATCGAAATCACAGACATTTGGCAGGAGATGAATATGAACAGCTTCCGCAGACTTTAGACGCCTGGACGTGCAATGAGAAAATGTGCAGGGAGATTGAGTTTTTAATTCAACATAAAGGACTTGTAATAAACGAACAAGAGGAGGCAGATTATTTTGTAGCGCCACTTTGGGGAACAACAGAGACTGCCGCAAAGGATGCTGTAATTGTATTTTACGGAATTACATATACAGAGAACGGTGAAATTATGGATGTGGAGTTTAATTTTGTCAAACGCACAGAATTTGATAAAACCTACCATATCACGGAATAAAAAATCTAAAAAAATAATGCGTTTTTACTGCGAGTTTTAGCTATATGGCTAGTGTACAAAATTTGATAAACTGATATAATAAAATTACGAATATATACGTAAAAAAATAAATTTGTGCGAAATCAGCAGAAAGGAAGGTATTATTATGGGTCTTATTAAAGCGGGAGTTGGAGCGATAAATGGAGTATTGGCGGATCAATGGAAAGAGTTTTTCTATTGCGAAGCGCTGGATAAGGATATTCTGGTAACTAAGGGACAGAAACGCATTGGCAAACGTTCCTCTAATACAAAGGGCAGTGATAATATTATATCGAATGGAAGCGGAATTGCAGTTGCAGACGGTCAGTGTATGATTATTGTCGAGCAGGGAAAAATTGTTGAAGTCTGCGCAGAACCTGGAGAATTTACTTACGATCGTTCGACTGAACCAAGTATTTTTACAGGAAAACTGGGTGATGGGATTAAAGAGACGTTTAAGACAATCGGCAAACGATTTACATTTGGCGGAGATACCGGAAAAGACCAGAGGGTTTATTATTTTAATACTAAAGAAATCATAGATAACAAATTTGGAACACCGAATCCATTCATGTTTGATGTGGTAAATAAAGACATCAATATGAGAAGAACTGTTCAGGTGCGCTGTAATGGTGTGTATTCTTATAAGATGATTGACCCATTGTTATTCTATACACAGGTTTGTGGAAATGTAGAGCGTGAGTATACCAGAGAAGAGATTGACCATCAGTTAAAGACGGAATTTATCGATGCCCTGCAGCCGGCATTTGCGGCACTTTCCGAATTGGAACTTCGTCCGGCACAGATTCCGGCACATACAAAAGAATTAAAAGATGCCATGAATCGTGCATTAAAGATAGAATGGACAGAACGAAGAGGAATTGAAGTACAGGCGATTGCCTTAAATCCAATTACACTCACTGAAGAGGATATGAAGAAAATCAACCAGATGGAGGATGCAGCAACACTTGGCAGTAATCCATTTATGATGGCAGGACGTATGACAGATGCAACTGCAAATGCAATGGAAAATGCAGCTTCTAATCCAAATGGGGCAATGAATGGATTTGTCGGGATGGGCATGTCGATGAATGCAGGTGGAGCAGGTGCAGGCTTTGGCGCAGCGCAGAGCTTTTATAATCAGGGAGTTCAGCAACAACAGGCACAGCAGCAGATGCAGCAAATGCAGCAGACAGCACAGAATCAATCCGGGCAGCAGTCTCAGGATAGTTGGAAATGTGCATGCGGAGCAGTTGTAACCGGAAAATTCTGTACCGAATGTGGAGCAAAGAAACCGGAACCAATTCAGGCAGGAAGATGGAAATGCAAATGTGGCGCGATGGCAACCGGAAAGTTCTGCCCGGAATGTGGCTCACCTAAACCATTAGAGAATGGATGGACCTGCACCTGTGGAACAGTAAATCAGGGAAAATTCTGCCAGAACTGTGGAGCAAAGAAACCATCGGGTGCACCGTTATATCGCTGTGATAAATGCGGATGGCAGCCGGAAGACCCGAAGAATCCACCTAAATTTTGTCCGGAATGTGGAGACCCTTTTGATGAGAATGATGTTCAGTAAAAAATATAGTTTAGGCTCTTTTGATATTTAAACAAGAAGCTCGTTTATTTGTAGCCGAGTAGTTTACTTTGTGAAAAATTTTTTGATGATTGTGTCAGAATTTCTAAAGTATAAGTAAATGAAAGTTATTACATCATAAGAAAAGAGAGGGGGAAACTGCATGGGAAATTTACAGGAATATAAGTGTCCGTGTTGTGGAGGCGCAATTGAGTTTAACAGCAAACTTCAAAAAATGAAATGTCCATACTGCGATACAGAATTTGAAATAGAAACCTTACAGGGTTATGAAAAAGAACTTCAAAATGAACAGTCTGACGATATGACATGGGAGACTTCTGCCGGAAGTGAATGGCAGGAGGGTGAAGCAGAAGGGCTTAGAGTCTACACCTGCAAATCCTGTGGCGGAGAAATTGTTGCCGATGCAAATACTGCTGCAACATCCTGCCCATACTGTAATAATCCGATTGTGATGACCGGACAGTTTGAGGGAAGTTTAAGGCCGGATTATGTGATTCCGTTTAAATTAGATAAAAAAGCAGCAAAAGAAGGTTTGATGAAACATTTGAGCGGAAAACGGCTTCTGCCTAAGATTTTCAAGGACCAGAATCACATTGATGAAATTAAGGGAGTGTACGTTCCATTTTGGCTGTTTGATACAGATGCAGAGGCACATATCCGATATCGTGCAACGAAAGTGAGAAGCTGGAGTGATAGCGAGTACGATTATACCGAAACAAAACATTATATGATTCACAGGGGCGGAACCGTTGGGTTTGAACGAATTCCGGTAGATGGTTCCTCTAAGATGCCGGATGATTTGATGGAATCGATAGAACCGTTTGATTTTAAAGAAGCGGTAAAATTCCAGATGCCGTATCTGGCAGGATATCTGGCAGATAAATATGATGTAAGTGAGGAAGAAAGTGTTGGGAGAGCAAATAAGAGAGTGAAAAAATCGACAGAAAAAGCATTTGCGTCTACTGTCAAAGGTTATTCTTCTGTGACAACGGAAAACAGCAGTATACAGTTGCAAAATGGAAAAGCAAAGTATGCGCTGTATCCGGTTTGGATTTTAAATACGACCTGGAAGGGAGAAAAATATCTTTTTGCGATGAATGGACAGACTGGAAAATTTGTTGGAAACCTTCCGGTGGATAAAGCGGCAGCAGGAAGATGGACCGCATTGCTTACAGTGATATTTGGAGCTTTGAGTTATGGCATTATCTGGCTGTTTTGGTTGTTTGGTGTGTTATAGAGGGAGGGCGGAAAAATGAAGAAACGAATTTTTACAGTTTTTTTAACCATACTTCTTTTTATGCTTTCCACAGTGGGAGTCTGGGCGTCAGAGGGATCAGATGACAGCGGATTTTCAGGGGAGTACGAACGCCTGACTGATTCAGCAGGACTATTAAGCGAGGAAGAAGCACAGAATATTTTGACAAAGCTGGATGAAGTAAGTGAGCGCCAGAAGTTTGATATTGTAATTCTGACAGTAGATAGTCTTGAAGGTGCAACAGCGACGGAGTACGCAGATGATTTCTTTGATTATTATGGCTATGGATATGGCGAAGGGAAAGATGGAATTTTATTCTTAATCAGTATGGAAGACAGAGACTGGGCACTTTCAACACATGGATACGGAATTACTGCATTTACAGATGCAGGATGCGATTACATAGCAGAACAGTTTAAGAGTTCACTTTCAGATGGCGAGTATGAGAAAGCATTTGAAATTTATATCGACCAGTGCGATGCATTTGTCACACAGGCGAGAGAAGACCGCCCTTACGACAATTCCAATCTTCCAAAAAAACCACTTGGAATGATATGGATTCCGGTTGCACTGGTGCTTGGATTTATCTGTGCATTTTCAATTGTAGGAGGAATGAAACGACAATTGAAAACCGTGGCAAGAAAAACAACGGCCGGAAATTATCAGAAAAAAGGCAGTCTAAAAGTGACAGAAAGCAGTGATTTATTCTTATATGAAGATGTAACTCGTACAGCAAAACCAAAATCCAGTGATGGGGATTCCGGAAGCAGTACCCACACTTCATCGTCGGGGGAAACACACGGCGGAAGCAGTGGAAAATTCTAGCAAATTGGGCTGAAAGTTAGTCTTTCAAAGGGGAGTATATAAGGGTATAATGAAAGAAAAATTAAGACCAATTTTGTTAGAGAAGGGAAATTATGACATGAAGATTGCAATTTTAGGTGCTGGAAGAATCGCAGTACATATGGCAGAAACATTGGCTGGAATGGATGATGTTGAGGCTTATGCAGTTGGAGCAAGAGAACTTGAGCGGGCAGAGGCTTTTGCAGAGAAATATGGATTTACAAAGGCTTATGGTTCTTATGAAGAAATGCTGGCGGATAAAGAAATTGATTTAGTCTATATTGCTACGCCACATTCCCATCATTATAAACACGCAAAAATGTGTCTGGAAGCAGGAAAAAATGTGCTGTGTGAAAAATCATTTACCGTAAATGCAGACCAGGCAAGAGCACTTTTTAAACTGGCGGAAGAAAAAAATCTGTTAATTACAGAGGCAATCTGGACCAGATACATGCCGTCAAGAAAAATGATTCAGGATATTGTGGAAAGTGGAGTGATTGGAGAGGTAACTTCTCTTACTGCAAATTTAAGCTATGCAGTTACAGAAAAAGAAAGAATCCGTAAACCGGAACTTGCAGGAGGTGCACTGCTTGATGTCGGAGTCTATCCGATTAACTTTGCAAGTATGGTGCTCGGTGAAAACCTCAAAGCTGTGCAGTCAAGTGCAATTTTTGAAGGCGGCGTCGATATTCTCGAAACCATTATTATGAATTTTGAAGGAAATAAAATGGCAACGCTTCAGAGTGGTGTCAGAGAAATTTCTGATAGAATGGGAAGTATTTTTGGAACAAAAGGCTACATTCAGGTTCAAAATATCAATAATCCGGAGAAGATTACAGTATTTAACCAGAACCATGAAGAAACAGCAAGCTATTTTCCTCCAAAGCAGATTACAGGATACGAGTATGAAGTCCGAGCTTGTAAAAAAGCATTGGAAGAGGGCAAAATTGAGTGTCCGGAAATGCCTCATGCTGAAACGGTAAGAATCATGGAAATTATGGATGGTTTGAGAAAAAGCTGGGGATATGAAATTCCGGAAGTGTACTAGACTCAAATAAGTATGTTATAATAAGTGATAAAACAAATGTCCATACAGACAGCAAAACAAAAACCCCGATGCGGCAACATCGGGGTTTTTTACGTTCTAGTAGAAAATGTCAAGAAAGATTTAAAAATTTTGATTCTGTCAGTTGCCTTTTAAGACTACACGAATTCTCTTATAGATTAAAAATACAATCAAAGAAGTCAGTGTGTATTTAAATAAGTTAAATGGGAAAATAATCAAGGCTGCAAATGTCAGAAGATTATGAACAGAACCATGAACGGCACTTCCCATCTGAATAAATGCATCAACCGGCATTCCGAATGCTTTTCCGTAAGCCGGAAGCAGAATAAATGCATTGATAAAGCAGGCTACAACAGAGGTTAAAAGTGTTCCGGCAATCATTCCGAGAACAGCATGTTTTCTATTTTTCATAGAACGATAAATGAAACCGGCCGGAACAACGAAAGCACATCCAAAGATAAAGTTGGCAACATCACCGACACCGGCTGTCATTGTACCCTTTGTTACCAGATGAACTAAGATTTTCACAAGTTCCACCCAGACACCTGCAAGCGGTCCCATTGCAAAAGAACCAACTAATACCGGAACTTCAGAAAAATCCAGCTGATAAAAACTTGGTGCTAAAAAAGGAATCGGAAATTCCAGATTCATCAAAATTCCTGCGATTGCACCAAGCATCGCAATCTGTGTAATTGTTCTTGTACGACTTCTTGTCGATACATTTCTTCTTAATACCTGTTCACTCATTTTTCGTCTCTCCTTTAAAACTTATGATTTTATATAAGAGAATCCTTTGAAAATTTCTTAGTCTATAGCATATATGATAAGTTTCCATAAACTAAAAAGCCCCTGGAATTTTTCCTAGGGGCTTGAGCACGTATTTAAAAATTTGCGCGTTCTTCTCTCATCCAGACTATACTGTCGGTTTCGGAATTTCACCGAATCAGCCGCTTGCGCGGGTCGCGGACTATACCGCCGGTAGGGAATCTCACCCTGCCCCGAAGAATTCTCTTTTTCTTTGTCCTCATTATACTATATATGTATTCTGGTTTCAATAGTGAATCTGTTTTTCACAGTTCGCTTGAATTTACCTTTGTTTCCGAGTATAATGAAAATAATTATAGGATGTTTTCTATTTCTATAAGTGAGAATTGAGGAGGAACTTATTATGATTAAGTGGAACAATTTAAACACTCTTTCTTCATTTGAGAATCTTTCAAAAGTAGAACGTGTAAAACTCGCAGAGGTAATGTCAGGAGAAAACGGTGCAGACCGTGTGAAAAAATACACAATTCCTATGGCAGCCGGTCTTTCTTACAATTATGCAGCAAAACAGGTAGATGATGATGTATTAGAAGCATTAACCAAGTTAGCGGAAGAAGCACAGCTTGCAGAAAAATTTGAAGCCCTCTACAATGGAGAAGTCATCAACACAGGAGAAAAACGTCTGGTTCTTCATCACATGACACGTGGTCAGTTAGGTGAAGCAGTAGAAGCAGATGGTGTGGATAAACGTACTTTCTATACAGAACAGCAGAAGAAAATTGCAGATTTTGCAAATAAAGTACATGCCGGTGAAATCACAAATGCAGCAGGCGAGAAATTTACAACAGTAGTTCAGATTGGTATCGGTGGAAGTGACCTTGGTCCTCGTGCAATGTATCTGGCACTGGAAAACTGGGCTAAGAAAAACAATACATTTAAGATGGAAGCAAAATTCATCAGTAATGTAGACCCGGATGATGCAGCAGCAGTTTTGAATTCTATTGATGTTGCACATTCTATTTTTGTACTGGTTTCCAAATCCGGAACAACTCTGGAAACACTGACAAATGAATCTTTTGTAAAAGATGCTCTGAAAAATGCAGGCTTAGACGCATCCAAACACATGATTGCAGTTACAAGTGAAACTTCTCCGCTTGCTAAGAGTGATGATTATCTTGCAGCATTTTTCATGGATGACTACATTGGCGGTCGTTTCTCCTCTACATCAGCAGTAGGTGGTGCAGTTTTATCTCTGGCATTTGGTCCGGAAGTATTTGCACAGTTCTTACAGGGTGCAGCAGAAGAAGATAAACTTGCAATGAATAAAAACGTCTTAGAGAACCCGGAAATGCTTGATGCATTAATCGGTGTCTACGAACGTAACGTATTAGGATATCCGAGTACAGCCGTTCTGCCATACTCTCAGGCACTGAGCCGTTTCCCTGCACATCTTCAGCAGTTAGATATGGAATCCAACGGTAAATCTGTAAACCGTTTTGGTGAAGCAGTAGATTATCCAACCGGTCCGGTTATCTTTGGTGAACCAGGAACAAACGGACAGCACTCTTTCTACCAGTTACTGCACCAGGGAACAGACATTGTACCGCTTCAGTTTGTTGGATTTAAAAACAGCCAGATTGGTACAGATGTTGTAATTCAGGACAGCACAAGTCAGCAGAAACTCTGCGCAAACGTAGCAGCACAGATTGTAGCTTTTGCATGCGGAAAAGCAGATGAAAATAAAAACAAAAACTTTGAAGGTGGACGTCCATCCAGCATTATTATCGGAGAAGAACTGACACCGGAAGCACTTGGTGCACTCCTCGCTCACTTTGAAAACAAGATTATGTTCCAGGGATTTGTATGGAATGTAAACAGCTTTGACCAGGAAGGCGTACAGCTTGGTAAAGTTCTTGCAAAACGTGTCCTTGCACATGAAACAGATGGCGCATTGAAGGTATTCAGTGATTTATTAAACATCTAATTCTTTAATTTTAAATTTTTAAGAGAAAGTCTGTCTGTATAGAAAAATCTTGCGGACAGGCTTTTTTTAGGATGAATGTAAACTTATAAAAACAAAACGGTTGACATTTAATTCTTTTATGGATATACTAAATTTTATACGCAAAAACATCGAAAAATGAGAGGAAAGTATATTATGTCAGAATTATCCATCACATTACGTTTAGAAAAATGGGACGAGAGCAGACCGCTGACTCGTGAGGAAGCTGTTGAAATTTTAAATCTTCCGGAAGAGGAAATGCCAAAACTTCTGGATTGTGCTTACGCACTTCGTACGAAATATAAAGGGAAAAAAGTCAGTGTACAGCTATTAACAAATGTGCGCAGTGGAAACTGTTCCCAGAACTGTGCGTATTGTGCACAGTCTCGTGATTCCGAAGCTCCGATTGAAAAGTATCGCAGAGTTTCCGATGAAAAGTTATACGGAGATAATGATTTGGTGGATGAAAAACATCTGGCAAGACATTGTATTGGCTTAAGTGGAATCGGTTTCTCCGATGAAGAAATTGAAGATTTGGCAGACCGTATCCGTGAAATGAAGAAAAAGGAAACACAGATTTGCTGTTCCATTGGATTTTTAACAGAGAAACAGGCAAAAATGTTAAAAGAAGCCGGACTGGATCGTATCAATCATAATTTAAACAGCAGTCGTTCTTTCTATCCGGAAATCTGTACCACTCATACTTATGAACAGCGTGTAAACAATATTAAAATGCTTCAGGGCTTAGGTTTTGAAATCTGTAGTGGCGGAATTATTGGAATGGGCGAAAGCAAAGAAGATGTAGTGGATATGCTGATGGATTTAAGAGAAATCAATCCGGAATCCGTACCGATTAATTTTTTACTTCCAATTCCGGGAACAAGACTGGCAGACAGAGATATTTCAGAATTAACACCGGAATATTGCCTGAAGGTGCTTTGTCTTGCAAGACTGATGATTTCAAAATCAGATATTCGATGTGCAGCGGGACGTGAAGTTTATTTCAAAGGAATTGAGCCGACTTTATTTAAAGTAGTGGATTCTATCTTTGCTTCCGGATATCTGACCGCAGGCGGACAGGGAATCGATGCGACAATGAAAATGATAGAAGAAGCCGGATTTACCGGAGAAATTGAATCGACAGATGAAGAATAATAGAGAATCATAAAGACAATAAAGAAATAAGGGAAAAGACAAAGAAGCTGAAAAAATCGTTTCTTTGTCTTTTTTTGTGCTATAATCAAAAAAATAAAAAATAAAAAAACTTACAGGAAGGACGAAAATCATTATGAAAGAAAAACAAACCGGCAGTTGTGAAAGCTGTACCTATTATATTTACGATGATGAATATGAAAGTTATCTTTGTGATGTCAGCATGGACGAAGATGAGTATATGAGACTGGTTTCCGATACGCATTATCAGTGTCCGTATTACCGAAATGGAAATGAATATGCAGTAGTAAGAAAACAGATGTAAAGAACAGTAGTAACAATATAGAAGCAGAAAAAAGCGAATAGTAATCACGTTAGAAAAAGAGGAGAGAGCGATGACAAAAGATTTGACGACAGGAAAAATTATGCCGATACTGGTAAAATTTACGGTGCCGCTTGTCCTTGGGAATTTATTTCAGCTGACCTACAATGCAGTTGACAGTATTATCGTGGGACATTTTGTCGGAAAAGAAGCACTTGCGGCAGTTGGAATCTGCAATCCTGTCAGTACACTGATGATTTTATTTTTAAATGGACTTTGTATGGGGGCAAGTATTTTGATGGGAATTCAATATGGGGCAAGGGATTATAAAACTTTGCACCGCCAGATTAGTACAACGATGCTTTCAGGTGTTGTATTTTCTGTATTTTTAACACTTATTTGTGTCATTTTTGCGGTGCCGATTTTGCGGTTACTGCAGGTAGACCCATCGATTCTGGAAATGACAAAAGAATATTTGAGAATTATTTTCTGGGGATTGGTATTTACTTTTTTATACAACTTTTTTTCAAGCACCCTTCGAGCACTGGGAGACAGCAGTTCTCCGTTGTATTTTCTGATTATCAGTGCAGTTTTAAATGTATTTGGCGATTTGTTTTTTGTCGTGGTATTAAAGGCTGGATGCAATGGCTGTGCGGTTTCGACGGTATTAAGTGAAGCATTGTGCTGTTTATTCTGTGTGATTTATATTCAGAAAAAAGTGCCGATTTTGCGATTGGGAAAGAAATGGCTGGTGTTTGATGCAAGTCTTTTAAAGCGAACGATTGCTTATGGATGGGCATCGGCAATGCAGCAGGCGACGGTACAGCTTGGAAAGATTGGGATTCAGGCGATTGTCAATACGATGGGAGTTTCCGTTGCGGCGGCATTTGCAGTGGTAAACAGAATTGATGATTTTGCATATACACCGGAACAAAATATCGCACATGCGATGACGGCACTGATGGCACAGAACAAAGGGGCAGGAAAGAAAGACCGTATGCGGGAAGGATTCCGTTGTGGATTTATATTGGAAGTGATTTATGGAAGCTTGGTTTTGATTATCTGCTATGTGTTTGCAAGACCGCTTATGATGCTGTTTGTAAAAGATGAAGAGGTAATCGGTCACGGTGTGATTTATTTACAGTTGATTTCACTTATGTATATACTTCCGGGAATTACGAATGCACTTCAGGGATTTTTCCGTGGAATTGGAGATTTGAAAGTTACCTTAATCAGCAGTTTTACAAATATGGGAGTGCGTGTACTTGCAGCCACTCCGATGGTTTTTTTATGGGGATTTGGAATTGAAGCACTTCCGTATTCTTATCTGGCAGGATGGATTGGAATGTTACTTGTGGAAGCACCGCTGTTAATTAAGATTTACAGGAAGAAATAAGGCACAAGCTGAATAGAATAATAAAAAAGAAAAATAAGAAAGCAGAAATCTATGAAATTAGAGCTTTTGCACATTTCAAAACAATATGGCAAAAAAAAAGCAGTGGAGGATATGTCTCTTGTTTTGACAAACGGCGTGTGGAGAATTTCCGGAAATTCTAAATGTGGAAAAACAACTCTGCTTCGTCTGATTACAGGAAGCGTGAAGCCGACAGAGGGAAAACTCTTTTATAACGAAAGAAATATTTTTGAAGATTATTCACAATACAAAGCAGTGCTTGGTTATCTGCCGCAGCATTTTAAACCGGACCATGTATTTACGGTAAAGGAATATCTGAATTATATTTCAGCTTATAAGGGCTTATCGAAGAAACAGACAAAAAGAAGAACTGCAGAGGCACTTGGAGCACTTCGTTTGTGGGAAGTGCGGGACAAAAAAATAGCGAGACTTTCAAGAGGAATGAGACAGAGAGTCGGAATGGCACAGGCAGTTTTAAATAAGCCGAAGGTTTTAGTTTTAGACGAACCTTCGGCTTATTTAGATGAAAGAGAAGAAAATCTGTTTTATGAGCTGGCAGGAGAATTTTTTCAAAACCGCATTGTGATTATTACAGAGAGAAGCAGTTTGGATGAGACGAGAAGCAGATGCGAGGAAGTAGCGGACTGGAATCTGACGATGAAAAATGGGAAAGTGGGGAGTATTTAGAATGAACTCAATAAGTGCGAAATTAAAATCGGAAATAAAACGAACATTGTATACAAAATGGATTTGGTTTGCAGGATTTTTGGCATGTCTACTTGGAAAGATAACCCAGATGGCAAGACAGGACAGCATTACATGGAGGTGTATTTTTATTGCTTCGGCAATTTTAATCAGTGAAGTTTTTTGGCTGTTTGAGCTGAAAAGCCCGAAAGATGAGGCAGTACTCTGCACGAAATACGGAAACCGGTGGATGCATCAAAAAAGAGCAGTGATTCTGTGGGTGCTCGTGTTATTGATTTTATTAATTTTCGGTTTATAATTTTGTCAGAATAAAACAAAGAGACATTCGATTTTTTTCGGATGTCTCTTTTGCATATCAACCGCTTTACTTAATCAATCACTTTTTTGATTGCATCAAGCAGTTCGTCATAAGTTTCATAAGCCGGAATTTCCGGATATTCTGCTTTGATTGCTTCTGTACTTTTAAATAAAAATCCTGCTTTACTTGCCTGAATCATACCAAGGTCATTATGGCTGTCACCGCTTGCGATTGTGTCATAACCAATGGACTGTAATGCTTTTACAGTAGTATATTTGGATTTTTCACAGCGCATCTTAAAGTCTGTGATTTCTCCATTTTCTGCGACAACGAGAGAGTTACAGAAGATGGTCGGATAGCCGAGTTTTTTCATTAAAGGTCCGGCAAACTGGGAGAAGGTATCACTGATAATGATAACCTGAGTCATTTCTCTTAACTTGTCCAAAAATTCCTTTGCACCGGGAATCGGGTCAATCTTTGCGATGGTTTCCTGAATCTCTTTTAATCCAAGGTTGTGTTCTTTTAAAATGTTTAAGCGGTATTTCATCAGCTTATCATAATCCGGCTCGTCTCTGGTAGTTTTTTTGAGTTCCGGAATACCGGTTTCCTCTGCAAATGCAATCCAGATTTCCGGTACGAGTACGCCCTCTAAGTCTAAGCAAACGATTTCCATTTTTTCCTCCATTCTAAAGCAGGTTGATAGGGTCCATTCTATCGAACTCTGCTTTTGCTTAAGTATTTATCTACTATTATCAAAACCTATTATATTAGAAAACGAAAAAAAACGCCACTGAAAATTTTACGTTTTAATGCGATAAAATTTTCAATGACGCTTAGAAATCATTTTAGAATCAAATACAGGATTCAATTAATCTTAAAATAAATGATTGAATTGTACTTAAATAGTGGTAGGTGATTTTTTATTTCTCAATTGGAAACCAGCCAAAGTCAACGCATCTTCCAAGGTCCCAGCTGTCCCAGCCAACCCATCCAGGGGTGTTTACAGTATCGGTCAGCAGTTTGTAGCTCCAGTAGAAGTATCCGCTTCCGGCATCCCATGCATCTAACATGGCTTTTGCAAGTGTGTTGTAAATTTCTTTTTTCGTTTCAGCACTGATACATTCTTCGCTTAAACCTTCTACACCATTTAAGACTGTCTGTCCGCCTTTGGTGTCATGTCCAACAGCGAGAGAATTGAATAAGCACCATTCCCCACAGATAACCGGGAAGTATTCCTGCATTTCTGCAATGTCTTTTTTGAGTTCTTCTACATAAGAAACATAGTTTTCTACGTTCTGTTCACAGCCGTTCATCTCAGCAACCATCAGGTACTGGTGCGTATCAAGTACAACGTTTTTATATTTTTCTTCACGCATGAAATCTTTCCATGCTTTTAAGCGGAAGGCATCATGGAAAACAACGTATTTTTCTTCCGGCATGTGTTTGCGGATTCTGTCGTAAGCCTCCAAATAAAAACCGCGGATAAATTCCATTGTATTTGGTTTTGTTCCCTTTGCTTTTTCAGGGTCAACTGCCGGATAGCGTTCTGCTACGTTCATAGATTCCCACATATCTTCAAGTATAGGCTCGTTTAAAATTTCGATTCCCCATAAGCCTTTTCTTGTACCGTATCTTTTTGCAAGTCTTTCAAGAACAGTGAGTTCAAATTCAACTTCGTCCGGATCCTGTGACCATTTGCAGACACCACTGATTCCGCCATTATCAAATCCGTTCTGGCTGTCCGGTGCAGTATGTAAGTCGATTAAAATCTGAAGTCCATATTTTTCAGCCCAGTTAAATGCTTTGTCAAGTTCTTCGATACATCCGATAAAGGGCTCTCTGTCGCCAAAGATGAAATACGGAACAGGGATTCTGACTGCATCCATTCCCATCGATTTGATTCTTGTGAAATCTCTTTCTGTGATATATTCAGAACGATGGATTTTGATTTTTGCCTCATAAACTTCTTTGGAAAGTTGTGTTGGAAGATAATATTCATCTTCAGCAGTTGTTCCATCGAATAAAGATGGGCTCATCCATTTTTCAAGTACCAGCCAGTTACCAAGATTAACACCTTTTACTTTCATGTGTTCTGTTTCCTTTCTCTTTTTTAAAAAATTTTTTATTTAAAAATGTGATTCATTGTTTTTTGCAATCGTTATTTTACCCATCCAAATCTTAAATTTATATCATAATTATTGGAAATTTATCACTTATATTGTGAAAAAATCTGTGCTATAATGGAAAAGCAAAAGAAAATGCAAAAAGAAATGCAGGAAGAAGGGAGCGTGAAAATTTGAATATAGATTATCTTGCATGGCATGTTTCACATGAACTTCATACATTTGTAAGACGCTGGAGCGGTGAATTAAAACCGGATAATAAGCCGGAAATTTTTTGTGCCAGAAAGGATTTAAAAGACGATTATTTTTCTTTTTCAGAGTTTGAAGATTATATGAATCAATGTCTGGCTGGAAAATTTGTGTCTGCGTGTCCGGTAGTTTTTTCGGCAGGTTTAAAAGAGAATCAAGTCGCTTATGCCTATCTTCAGGCAGGAGATTTTTACTATTTAGTCGGACCGGTACGGTTTGATTCAAAGGTTCGTCTGTATTATCATATTGGAGAATTTGAAATCCCAAAGAGCGATTTTAATGCGGTATTTAGTTCTGAGTTTTATTTTTTCTGTTCTAATATTTTACTGATGTGTAATCTGTTTCGCAAGGAAATTTTGACAAGGGATGATATTGTCTATGAAAACTGTGAAGAACAGATTCGAGATTCGGAAATTATGGAAGAATACTCGGCACTTATCTTTGAAAGGCAGGAACTTGAAGAACCACACAATCCTTATGAACAGGAAATTCGAGAACTTACCAGTATTGAACTGGGTGACATCGAGATGTTGAAAAAAAGTATTGGAGAAGATTATCTTGGAAAGACCGGCGTGCTTTCTAAAGATGAACTGCGCAATACAAAAAATCTTGGAATTGTGGTTATGACGCTTGCGAGCAGGGCGGCAATTCGAGGCGGATTAATGCCGGAAATCTCGTATTCCATGAGTGATGTCTTTATCCAGAAAATCGAAGAAATGACAGATATTGTGGCGATTTATACGGCAATCCGTCAGTTTGAAATGGAATATGCAAAGCTGGTGGCAGAAATCCGTAAGCAGGATGAGAAAAAATCCAAAGAAAAGCAGAGTATCTGGGTGGAAGCAAGCAAAGAGTATATCTTTAAACATCTGCATGAAAAGATTCGGGTGCAGGAAATTGCAGATTACCTGCACTTAAATTCCAGCTATTTATCTGAACTGTTTAAACAACAGGAATCTATGACACTGACTGATTTTATTTTACAGGAGAAAGTAAAACTGACGAAGAATCTGCTGGCGTATTCGCCGTATTCTTACATAGAGATTGCAACTTATCTGGGATTTTCTTCGCAGAGTCATCTGGGAAAAGTCTTTAAGAAATATACGGATATGACCCTTAGGCAGTATCGGGAACGGTATGGAAGAGAACAGATACAGGAACGAAGAAAGGCAGAATTAATATCAAATGAATGAGGTTGAGGAGTTAACCGAATCAAAAAGAAAACAGCGAAGCGGAGGAAAAATATCCGCTTGATACAAAAAAGAAAGAGGAAATTAAAAAATGGGAAATGACTTATTTGAAAAAGCACCGATTCCGAAAGCTTATTTCAGTTTTGCGCTTCCGGTGGTATTTAGCATGGTGATTTCGCTGGTTTATAATATGGCGGACACCTATTTTATTGCCGCTACCGGAAATACGAATCTGGTTGCGGGTGTTTCACTTGGCGCACCGATTTTTACGTTAATGATTGCGCTTGGTGATATTTTTGGACTGGGCGGAAGTTCGGTGATTTCACGACTATTCGGCAAAAAAATGGATGAGGACGGAAAGCGTTTAAGTGTGTTCTGTTTTTATGGAGCAATTGTATGCGGAATTGTTGTAGCAGTGTTGATGATGTTGTTCCGTGCACCGATTTTAACTCTATTAGGTGCAAAAGCGGATACCGTGCAGTATGCATCGGATTATTATACTTGGCTGGTAATCGGTGCTCCGTTTATTATTTTATCTTTTACGCCGTCTAATCTGCTTCGAACGGAAGGATTTTCAGTAGCATCTATGACAGGAACGGTGCTTGGCTCTGTGATTAACATTATCTTAGACCCGATTTTTATCTTCATGCTTGGCATGGGAGCAGCCGGTGCAGCGATAGCCACGGTAATCGGAAACATCGGTGCGGATTTATTTTTTGTATTTTTCTTACTGACAAAAAGCAAACGTTTGTCTATCAATCCAAAAGGATTTTTTATCAGCAAAAGAGAACTTGGAGATATCTTTGCTATCGGAATACCGGCATCTGTTACCAACTTTATGCAGAGTCTTGGAATTGCGCTGACCAATCGTTTTTTACTGGTCTATGGAACAGACAAAGTGGCTTCGATGGGAATCGTAATGAAAATCAATATGATTGCAATGCTGATTTTAGTTGGCTTTGCTTTTGGTTCACAGCCGTTAATCGGATATAATTATGGTGCTGGAAATAAAAAGCGTCTGAAAGCGATTCTGGCATTTAGTTATAAATTTGAATGTGCAATGGGAGCTGTGCTGGCACTTATTTTATGTGTTTTTGCAAAGACTTTGATTTCGATGTTTATGAATCAGGAAAGCATCGTAAATGCAGGAGTTCCGATGCTCAGACTTCAGCTTGCAGGTGCAGTATTTACTGCGGTTACACTCGTAAGTACCTGTACGTTCCAGTCCGCCGGAAAAGCATTAAATGCTTTTCTTTTATCTGTTAGCAGACAGGGCGTTATCTTTGCAGTTGTGATTTTTATTTTGTCTAAAACAGTGGGCTATTATGGAGTAGTTTCGGCACAGCCGGTGTCAGATTTTCTTACAGCTGTGCTTGCCGTGATTCTGGTGAGAAGGAGCGTATACCGAGAGATACGATAAAAAATTAGAAAATGCCGTTATTGTGGTTTACAAATTGTCAAATAAAAGGTAATATACTTTTATAAAATATTTTATAAAAGGAAGCTTTTGTATGGCGGGAATAGAGAAAAAAAATGTTACAAAATCTAAAATTGTGAACTACATTATCAATCATAAGGCAACGTCTAAGGTAGAGTTATCTAAAGATTTAAATATCAGTATGCCGACAGTATTGTCTAATGTAAAAGAATTGCTAGCAGGTGGAATTGTGATTGAAACAGGAGAATACGAATCAACAGGTGGGCGAAAAGCGAAAAAGATTAGTATTAATCCTGCATATCGTTATGCGGTTGGAATCAGAATCACTGCAAAGCATATAGGGTTTGTGCTTGTAAACATGAAGTATGAAATTGAAAAATATGAAAGAATACGGCTGGAATTTTCAACAAATACTTCTTATTATTCAAAAATCAGGGAAGAATTGGAGGCATTTCTTAAGGATGTAGAAAACAGGGAGAGGATTCTGGGAATCGGTATTTCGATTCCTGGAATTGTTAACTTGGAGAATCGAATGTTGGTGAAATCTCATGCTCTTCAATTAGAAAATTATAGCTTGAATTTTCTGGAACAGGTGTTTTCACTGCCGGTATACTTTGAGAATGATGCAAATGCAGCGATGAGAGCAGAAGATTTAAATAGATATAAAAATGCGTTGTATTTATCTTTAAATAATACTTTGGGTGGTGCGTTTTGTATTGATGGAAAATTAATCTTGGGAGAAAATCAGAAGGCGGGTGAGTTTGGGCATATCATTCTTGTTCCAGGCGGAAAGCAATGTTATTGTGGAAAGCGTGGATGTGCAGATGTTTACTGTGCGGCGAGCGCACTGACGGATGATACCAGCCAAACATTAGAACAGTTTATGCAGCAGTTAGAAGAACGAAAGGAAAGTGCACAGCAGGTTTGGCAGGAATATTTGGAATATTTAGCGGTTTTAATTTCAAATTTGCGGATGGCTTATGACATGGACATCATTCTTGGAGGCGAAGTGGGTGGATATCTTTCAGATTATATGATTCCATTGGAAGAAAAAGTGATGAAATATAATGGGTTTGACCATGATGCAAGATATTTGAAGATATGTTCTTATAAAAGAGAAGCTTCTGCAGTAGGTGTGGCAAAGTATTTTTTGCAGGAGTTTATAAAAGATATTTAGTTGCTTGTAAAAGAGAAAAAGTTCCAGAGAGAAAGCAGTTTAAAGAATGTTTTCTCTCTGGAACTTTTTTTGCTTTCTGGAAAAATGCATAAATTCACAGAAACAATCTTGTGCAATAGGCAGAATTAAACGTTGGGATATTGACAAATTTTATCTTTTGGATAATAATGTAATTACTTTAATAAAATGTTTAATAAAAGAATATAAATAAAGGAGGAAATACATTATGTTACAGCAGGTAATGACAAATCCAGGAGAAATTATTTTCAGAGAGGTACCAGTTCCAGAGGTGAAAGACAATCAGGTGTTGGTTAAAATTATGAATATTGGAATTTGTGGTTCTGATATTCATGTATACCATGGAAAACATCCATTTACAAAATATCCGGTTACACAGGGACATGAAGTGTCTGGTGAAATTGCAAAGATTGGAAAAGATGTTACAGAGTTTCGTGAAGGACAAAAAGTAACAATTGAGCCTCAGGTATATTGTGGAGAATGTTATCCATGTCGTCATGGAAAATATAATCTTTGTGAAGAACTCAAAGTTATGGGATTTCAGACAACAGGAACAGCTTCTGAATATTTTGCAGTAGATGCGTCGAAAGTAACACCGATTCCAGAGGAGATGTCTTATGAAGAAGGTGCAATGATTGAACCTCTTGCTGTAGCAGTGCACGCTGTAAAACAGATGGGCGATGTGAAAGGAATGAATATTGCAGTGCTTGGAGCAGGTCCAATTGGTAATCTGGTTGCTCAGTCAGCAAAAGGAATGGGAGCAGCAAAGGTTATGATTACAGATGTCAGTGACCTTCGGTTAGAGAAAGCAAAAGAATGTGAAATTGATGTATGTGTCAATACAAAAGAAAAAGATTTTGGTGAGGCAATGATTGATGCCTTTGGTCCGGATAAAGCAGATGTAATTTATGACTGCGCAGGAAATAATATCACAATGGGTCAGGCAATCAAATATGCAAGAAAAGGAAGTGTAATTGTTCTTGTGGCTGTATTTGCAGGCATGGCAACAATTGACCTTGCAGTTGCCAACGACCATGAACTGGATATTAAGAGTACAATGATGTACCGCCATGATGATTATGTAGATGGGATTGCACTCGTAAATGAAGGAAAGGTACATTTAAGACCATTAATTTCTAAGACTTTTGCTTTTAAAGATTATTTGAAAGCATATCAGTATATTGATGATAATCGTGAAACAACAATGAAAGTAATTATTAATGTGCAGGAAAAATAGAACGATAAATTTTGGAAGGATGGGGTTTAGTCAGAAACGCTGATAAGGAGGAAGTTATGGGAAGTGAGAGTAAGAATGGAAAAGTGCCGTTGATTAGTAAAATCGCCTATGGATTTGGAGATGTAGGCTGTAATTTTAGCTGGATGTTTGTCAGTAACTTTTTAATGATTTTTTATACCGATGTGTTTGGAATCAGTATGGCAGCGGTATCAGCCTTGATGCTTTTTTCAAGATTCTGGGATGCAATCAATGACCCGATTGTAGGAGGACTGACAGATAAAACAAATACAAGATGGGGGAGGTATCGCCCATGGCTTCTGATTGCGGCTCCAATTACGGCGGTGCTTTTGATGCTCTCCTTCTGGGCACATCCAGACTGGTCGAATACAGCAAAAATCGTTTATATGGTAATTACATATTGCCTTCTGGTATTAGGCTATACTTGTGTAAATATTCCGTACGGAACACTTTGTGGAGCTATGACACAGGATATTGATGAACGTGCAAAAATTAATACTTCCCGTTCCGTGTCAGCGATGATTGCAATCGGAATTATTAATATTGTGACAGTGCCTTTGATTAGTAAGCTAGGAAGCAGTAGTGCCAAAAAAGGCTATCTGCTTGTTGCGATTATTTATGGATGTATCTTTGCAGCCTGTCATTTCTTCTGCTTTGCAAAGACAAAAGAACAGGTAACAATCCCTGAAAAAGAGAAAATTTCAATTAAAGTACAGCTGAAAGCAGTTATGCAGAATAAACCATATCTGCTTGCACTGGTTGGACAGGTATTGTTTGGATTTACATTGTATGGAAGAAATGCTGATATTTTGTATTATTTTACTTATGTTGAGGGAAATGCTTCTTACTATACCACCTATTCAATGTGCATTATTATTCCTTCTATTATTGGTGCAGCATGCTTCCAGCCAGTATTCCGTAAGTTAAATAATAAAGGAAGAACAGCTTCTATTTTTGCATTACTTACAGGTATCGCAATGCTTGCTATGTATTTCTTTAATGTAAAAGAATCACCAATCACATTTTATGCATTAGCCGGTATTACACAATTTTTCTTTTCAGGATTTAATACTGCAATTTATGCCATTATTCCAGACTGCGTGGAATATGGTGAGTGGAAAACAGGACTTAGAAATGATGGATTCCAGTATGCCTTTGTTTCTCTTGGAAATAAAGTTGGGATGGCAGTAGGTACTGCGTTTCTTGCAGCATTACTTGGAAAATATGGATATGTGGCAAATCAGACACAGAATCCGGAAGTAATTGCAATTATGAAACATGCATTTTCAACGATACCTGGAACTTTGTGGATTGTTACAGCAATTGTTCTGTTTTTCTATCGTCTGAATAAAAAACGCTATAATGAAATTGTGGAGGACTTGAAAAATGGCAAAAGAGGTTGATATTGTCGCTTTAGGAGAACTTTTGATTGATTTTACAGAGGCAGGAAAAAGTGATTCAGGAAAAAAGCTGTTTGAGCAAAATCCTGGTGGCGCACCGGCAAATCTTTTAACTCTAGCCTCACGTATGGGGTATCGCACGGAATTTATCGGTAAAGTCGGAACGGATATGCATGGGAATTTTCTGAAAAAAACTTTGGAGGAAGAAGGAATCGGAACAAAATATCTGATTTAGGATGAAAGATATTTTACAACTCTTGCTTTTGTAGAGATTGCGGAAAGTGGGGAGCGTCAGTTTTCTTTTTCCAGAAAACAAAGTGCAGACACACAGCTTTGTGCAGATGAGTTAAATCAGAAATTGCTTGAAGATTGTAAGGTATTTCATTTTGGTTCGTTGTCATTGACAGATGAACCGGCAAGAACAGCAACAATAGAAGCTGTAAAAATAGCAAAATCATCAGGTGCACTTATTTCTTATGACCTTAATTATCGGGCATCATTATGGGAAAAGAAACTGCTGTAGAACAGATGAAATCCATGATACCTTATGTTGATGTGATGAAAGTGTCAGATGAAGAACTAGTTTTGCTGACAGGAAATAAAGATTATAGTCAGGCAGTTAAAATACTTCTTGATATAGGACCAAAGTTAGTGGCTGTGACGCTTGGAAGCGAAGGGGTTCTTCTTGCAACAAAACAGAGACAGGAGAAACTACCAGGATTTAAAGTGAAAGCGATTGATATGACGGGGGCTGGAGATTCTTTCTGGGGAGGCTTTTAAAGTGAGTATCTAAAACAAAATAAAAAAATTGAAGAGCTTACATGGGAAGAACTTAAAAAGTGTGCAAAGTATGGCAATGCAACGGCGGCATTGTGTGTGCAGAGAAGAGGTGGAATTCCGGCAATTCCTAAAAAAGAAGAAGTAGAAAGTTTGTGTAAGTAAATGATGCAAAGGGGAATGTGAAAAAAATGGATTTTCACGTTCCCTTTGATGTTTTATCGAGAGATACGATAAAAAATTATATTTAAAAATCCAAAAAAATCAGTTATTTTATTTCCAAGTAAAGATAAAATGTACTTTTGAAATGTACTTTCAAAACATTCCAAAAGTAAAAAAGTACATTGAAATATACAGGAGGAAATAAAGTTATGATTCATAATCCAATTTTACCAGGATTCCACGCAGACCCATGTATCTGTCGTAAAGGGGATGACTTTTACGTTGCCGTTTCTTCTTTTGAGTGGTTTCCAGGGATTCCGATTTATCATTCAAAAGATATGAAAAACTGGGAATTATATTCTCATGCGCTGACAAATGCCGATGACTCTGATTTGAAAAAACTGCCAAGTGCAAAGGGAATCTGGGCTCCGCATCTGACCAAACATGGTGATTATTATTACATTATGTGTGCCGAAGGTGATACAGGATATTATCACAGTGTGACAATGGGTCGTTCTAAAAACGTATACGGACCTTATGAGGCAGACCCATGCAATCCGATTTTAACTTCTGCACCAGGAAATTATAACGAACGTGCAGATTGGGATCATTTAAAACCACGTTACTACAATCCAGAGAGCAAACTTCAGAAATCCGGTCATGCAAGTTATGTGGATTTGCCAAATGGAGAAACCTGGATGGTGCATCTGACTTCCAGACCATTTGTACCGGAACTTCGTTGTACACTTGGTCGTGAAACTGCAATCCAGCGCATGAAATAGAAATAAAAAGTTCCAGTTTAGTTTTTTTAAGAACTATTCTGGAACTTTTTTGTGCATATCAGGAAGGGTTCGTACGAAGTTGTATATTGGAGATAACCTCCGATGCACACTAAAATTATTAATAATTGGAAAAATACACCGTAATCGTACAGATTTCGCTGTCTGTTCCAACCCGCATTGCCGGACCCCAGACACCGACTCCGGAAGTTACAATGCTGTTCAGATTACCTTTTTTTAAGTAACCGCAGGGATTTTCCCAGAATAATTTTACCGTTAGATTTCCGGGAAAAATCTGTCCATCGTGAGTGTGACCGCATAACTGCATATCTACGCCGGCATTATCAAGTTCTTCAAGTTGTTTTGGCTGATGTTCCAGGACAAAAACAGGTTTGGTTTTATCTACGTTCGAGAGCAGTTCTTCGATAGTTTTTCGGTTCGTTGTGCCGTCTCCTGGTTTTTGAATATCTTTTCGGCCAACGAGATAAAAGGCATTGTCAATACAGGTGACTTCATCATCGAGAAGAGTGATATCGGCATCTTTTAGAAAACTTTCAAATCTCGGGTCACGGACTTCGTTTTCTTTTGATGTAACTGAAAATCCACCTAAGAGCCGTTCTGTCACATCATGGTTTCCGAACACAGCATAAGAGCCATAAGTACTTTGAATCGTAGAAAGTGTTTTGGCAATTTTATCTGGATTTTGAACGGCTTCATATTCGTTGTCAAAAACGTCGCCCGCAAATACAACAAGGTCTGCATTTTGTGCATTGATTTTCTTTACCATGCGCTGCATCTGCCTGTCATCGACACTGTAACCAAGATGCAAATCTGCAGCGAGAACGATTTTTAAAGAATCATGTCCGGCGCAGGATTTTTCTACAGTAATATCATAAGGCGTCACTTTTACGTGTTTGGAATGTAAAATTCCATAAGCGCTGATACCGCAGATAAGTGCGGTAAGCAGAAGTCCAACAAATACATAGCCGGCTTTACAAAAGAAAAACTCATATATTTTTCCAGTAATTTGTTTTAAAATCAGCCGGAGAATATCTGCGACTGCAATAAACATTAATAAATATAAAAATGTGCCAAGCCAGTAGTTGCTGATTCGCTTTACAAGTACCTGAAATTCAGAGGCAGGCAGTAAAAATGCAAAAAGCAGAGAAAGCGCCAGCAGAGAATAAATAGTAAGATAAGGCACAACAAACCATTTGGAATGAAAACGCTCAGAACATGCAGTCAGCCATTTATGGATTCGGTGCAGGATGTAGGCGTTTAATAAAATATAAATGGGAATGATGAATATTAAAATCATAATAGGGCTTCCTTTTTGTTTTTCAGAATAGCACAAATGGCAGGAAGAAGCAAATGAAGGGTGGGCATTTGATTTTTGATAAGAAAAGACATATAATAAGTATAGCTAAGAAATGCGATTATACTCTAAGTGAGTAAAAAGAAGTTCGGAGTGCCAGCTCTGAACTTCTTTTTTTCTGATTTTTTATGCTAATCCCTCAATTGCTTCTTCTATGATATCAGCAAGTTTTTCTGTTGTAATTTCCATAAACAGTGACTGCATCGGTCCAAATGAATCAATAATTTCCATTAGTTTTTTGCGGTCATGAGGATTTTCTTTTAATTCTTTATACTGACCAGCACCATAGATGATGCGGACTGGCCCTTCATAAATAAAATCTTTCATGAGCTACCTCCAAAATAAAATGTTATATTAGTGTGTCCGTATAGTAGAAATATTAATATACTAGGGTAACCCGAGGGCAAGAAAAATTTTATCATATCTAAAGTTTACAATGTAGAATAAAAAGGCTAAAGGTGGAAGTTAGTTTTTTATTTGAATTTTCACAGAATGTTCACAAAAAATTAGCACTCACCTCTTGACAGTGCTAATAATACGTGCTATAGTACAATTAGAACAAAGGAAGAGGGAAATAGAGAGAGACAAAGAAATAAAAAAGCCTTTCCCCTCTGGTTTGACCTAAGTTCCAAAAAAGAAACAGGTAAACAGCAATTAAGATTTTGAGATAAAAAAGGAGAGATGACTTATGTTGATGCCTAGTATTTTTGGAGAAAATTTATTTGATGACTTTTGGGAATTCCCATTTTTTGATAACAGCAAAGAACAGAAAAACATTGAAAAGAAACTGTATGGACATCATAGCAAAAATATGATGAAAACAGATATCAAAGAAACTGAAAAAGGTTATACCATTGAAATGGATCTGCCGGGATTTAAGAAAGATGAAGTCAAAGTAGCACTTGAAAATGGTTATCTGACCATAGCAGCAGCAAAAGGACTTGATAAAGACGAGAAAGAAAAAGAAACTGGTCGCTACATCAGACGTGAACGTTATTCAGGCGCTTGTGAACGTAGCTTTTATGTAGGAGCAGATGTAAAACAGGAAGACATCAAAGCTCACTTTGAACATGGTATGCTGACCCTGTTCGTACCGAAGAAAGAAGCAAAACCGGCAGTGGAAACAGATAAATATATTTCTATTGAAGGATAAGCAGATTCCTCTTTAAACAAAATTAAAATAAATTAAAAAACCGCCCTGTGCACTTCGTTGGAGTGCATGGGGTGGTTTTTTTCTGTAATAAACTTACTTATAATGTCAAGTCTTGCGAGGATAAGTTATTGAAAATAAGTTCAAAAGTAGATCTTTTAGATTGTTCCAGATGATAGGTCATTTTTTCGGCGGCTGCCGTCCAGTCATCCTTTAAACAGGCACAGATAATCTCAAGATGTTCCTGAAAGGTATCATCTAAACGTTTGGTTGAAACATTACCTGTCATATAGCGAAAACGCTCTGCCTGAGTTTGAATCATATTATAGTTTTGCCGGATATAGGGATTAGGACAGGTGCTGATAATAAAATTGTGAAATTCTGTATCCAATTCATAAAAATAATTATGATTTTCAGAACAACTGGTATTTGTTTTACTGGAACTAAAAATGCTATAAAATTTTTTTAGTTGCTGTATGGATAGGGAAGTTCCGTAATTTAGAAGAATGTAAGGTTCATAGAGCTGTCGAACTTCGAAAATCATACTGATCGTATTGATAGAAAGAGGCATTACAAGGATTCCTTTTTTGGGTTTGATTTCAATTAATCCTTCTTGTTCTAATCGGCTGAGAGCATCACGAATAGGAGTGCGGCTTAACCCTAGTTCAGAAGTGAGCAGCTCTTCATTTAAAAAAGTTCCAGGTGCATATTCGCAGGTGACAATTTTCTGACGAATTGTATTATACGCCTGTGTTTTCAGGTTGATTTTTGGCATATTATATTACTCCCGATATGTGAAATTTCTATTTCATTTTAGCATAGGATGGATAGAAATACAATGATGTGTAAAACAGAATAAATATTATACGATTAAAATAAATGAAAGAAAATAGAAAAATAAACAAAAATAAAAAAATTGTAAAATATGCATAAAAAATATATTTTAATTAAGTATAATATAGATAATTGACATATAAAAACAAGGCGATTATAATATGTTGTATACAACAAAGTATTCAATAAAGGATATAAAAACAAAGAAACGTGCGCGTAACAGAGATGAAAAGGAGACTGAAAAATGAAAGCAATGTATATTGATGCACCGGGAAAAGTAGAAATCAGAGAGATAGATATGCCGGTGAGAAAAAAAGGTGAGGTTTTATTAAAACTTCTTTATGGAGGAATTTGTGGAAGTGATCTTGGTTCTTATCGTGGAACATTCGCTTATTTTGATTATCCAAGAATTCCGGGTCATGAATTTTCAGCCGAAGTAATTGAAGCAGATGAGAACAATGAATATGGGATTAAACCGGGAATGATTGTTACCTGTAATCCATATTTTAATTGTGGCCATTGCTATTCTTGCAACCATGGTATTGTAAATGCCTGTATGGATAATCAGACAATGGGATGTCAGAGAGATGGTGCATTTTGTGAATATATTACAATGCCGATTGAAAGAGTTTATGATGGAAAAGGAATGAACCCAAAAACATTAGCAGCAATCGAACCATTTTGTATCAGTTATCATGGAGTGAGCCGTGCGAATGTAAAAGAAGGAGATAAAGTACTGGTAGTTGGAGCCGGAACAATTGGTGTACTGGCAGCAATTGCAGCAAAAGCGAAAGGTGGAGTTGTTTATATTTCTGACGTGTCAGAAGGAAAACTTGAGATGGCAAAAGAGTTTGGCATAGATGGTACTTTATTAAACGATTCACCGGAAAATTTCACAAAAAGAGTAGAAGAAATTACAGAGGGAAATGGATTTGACGTTACAATTGAAGCGGTAGGTCTTCCATCAACATTCCAGAATTGTATTGATGCATGCTGTTTTGGTGGCCGTATGGTATTAATTGGAGTCGGAAAAAAGAATCTTGATTTTAATTTTACTTTAATTCAGAAAAAAGAATTAAATGTGTTTGGTTCAAGAAACGCACTGAAAAAAGATTTTCTGGAATTGATCGAGCTGGTAAACGCCGGAAAGGCTCCTTTAGAGAAAATTATTACAAACGTTTATTCATTTAATGATGCGGCAAAAGCATTTGATGATTTTGCGCATAATCCGGGAAATATGTTAAAAGTGGTTTTTGATTTTGGAAAGATTAGTAAATAATATATAATCGATAGTCCTGTGTGAAGGTAACAGGAAGAAGGAGGATATATGTCACATTCAGCATGGTTATTTTGTGCATTGCTTATTTCAATGGTAGTGATTTTATTTTTGATTTTAAAAGTAAAACTTAATGCAGCAATTGCACTAGTTTTAGGAAGCATTTTGATGGGAATCCTTTCTGGGATTACAACTCTTGAGACAATTGATGGAATTAATGTTGGTTTTGGAAATATGCTAAAGGGAATGGGACTGCCAATTGGGTTTGGTATCATTCTAGGTGAACTGGTCAGTGCGTCGGGTGGTGCGAAAATAATTGCTGATAAAATCGTTCAGGCATTTCCGAAAAATAAAGCAATTTATGCGATCGGTCTTGCCGCTTTTGTACTGGCAATTCCAGTGTATTTTGACGTAACATTTGTTATTTTAATTCCTATTGGAATGGCATTAATGAAAGAAATTAATAAATCTATAGCGCATGTAGTTGGAGCAATCACAATTGGTGCGGCAGCGGCGCATACAATGGTTCCGCCAACACCAGCACCACTTGCAGCAGGTGAAATTTTTGGATTTGATACAGGGCTTATGATTGCTTTCGGTGGTATAGTAAGTTTGATTGGTGTATTTGTTGTTATTAAAATATACACAATGATTCTTGATAAGTCTGAAAAATTTTGGAAACCGGAAAAAGATATCGCAACAGAAGCAGTTATAGTAAAAGAAGAAACAAAAAATATAAAGAAACCTTCTTTTGCAATGGCAATGTTACCGATTATTGTGCCGATTATTATGATTATTATTAATACAGTTGCAAATAGTGTTTTAGGAGAAGCAGAACCAGAAATATTTAAATTCATTGGAGATAAAACAACTGCTCTTTTAGCAGGAGCAATTGTAGCATACTTGATTGCAGTGCGAAGCATGGGGCAGAAGGCAGCAGAGAAAGCAGCAACAGACTCCTTATCATCGGCAGGTATCGTATTTTTAATTACAGGTGCAGGTGGTGCTTTTTCAAATATCATTACAATCACAGGTGTAAGCGATGCTATTTCCGATATTGTAAGTGGATTAACTACGAATGTGTTTGTTGTAATTATCTTAGCATATTTGGTTGGTTTATTGATTAAGCAGGTAACTGGTTCAGGAACAGTTTCGGCAATTACAAGTATGACAATTATGTCGAGTGTAGCTCCGGCAGTAGCACTCCCACCAGTATTTATTGCAATGGCATGTTTATCAGGAACTTTATTTGGTGCTACAGTAAATGATAGTGGATTCTGGATTGTAACAAATATGAGTGGTTTGGAATTTACCGGTGGTGTTAAAACATATACGATTCCAGAAATGATAGAATCCGTTGTATATTTAGTGATTATATTGCTTATAACAGCAGGATATGTGATGATCTTTTAAGTAAATAAATAAAAAATAAACTGATGAAGTCTTTTAAGATTTCATCAGTTTAAGTATTTCAAAGAGAGGAAAAAATAATGAGAGAGCGTCAGTTTGTTGCGGATATGGTAAAGGAAACTTATGTGCCTAAAATGTTTCGGGTAAAACAAATTTTTCCACGTCCTAAAATTGAACCGGAAGAGATTCCAGAAATTATTAGAAAATTATTAAATGATGAGAAGTTTGCTTCTCGAGTAAAACCGGGTATGCGAATTGCAATTACAGCAGGCTCAAGAGGAATTGCAAATGTTGCGTTGACAACAAAGTGCATTGCAGATTTTGTAAAATCCAGAGGCGCATATCCATTTGTTGTTCCAGCTATGGGAAGTCATGGTGGAGCAACGGCAGAAGGTCAAAAAGAGATTTTGGCAGGTTATGGAATTACGGAAGATTATATGGAGTGTCCAATTATTTCTTCTATGGAAGTTAAAAAGATAGGTGTAAATGAAGAAGGAAGAGATGTATTTATTGATAAAAATGCTGCTGAAGCAGATGGTATTATTCTGGGATGTCGAATAAAACCTCATACAGCATTTCGAGGTCCATACGAAAGTGGAATGATGAAGATGATGGCAATCGGTCTTGGAAAGCAGTATGGTGCAGAAGTATGCCATGAACAGGGATTCAAAAATATGGCAAAGAATGTTCCAATGTTTGGAAAATGTATTATTAAAAATGCGCCTATTTTATTCGCAGTTCCAACGATTGAAAATGCGTTTGATGAAACCTGTAAGATTACAGCTGTTGCAGCGGAAGAAATTGAAGCTTTAGAGCCTGGTTTATTAAAAGAAGCTTTTAGTTATATGCCGAAAATCCTTGTTGATTCTTGTGACGTTTTAGTTGTAGATCAAATTGGAAAAAATTTTAGCGGAGATGGAATGGATCCGAATATTACAGGTACATTTTGCACCCCTTATGCATCGGGTGGGATTCAATCTCAACGAGTAGTTGTACTTGATCTTAGCCCAGAAACACATGGAAATGGTATTGGACTGGGTTATTCTAGTGCAACAACAAAAAGAGTATTTGACCAGCTTGACCTTGCTTCTATGTATCCAAATGCAATTACCTGTACAGTATTAGGGGGTGTACGAATTCCAATTGTGATGGAAAGCGATAAAGAAGCAATCCAAGTGTGCATAAAAAGCTGTAATGAAATTGATAAAACAAATCCAAGAGTTGTAAGAATACCAAACAGTCTTCATCTGGAACATATTATGCTCTCGGAGTCTTATTATGAAGAAGCAAAGAGAAATCCAAATTTAATTATCGAAAGTGAGCCAGAATATTTGCCATTTGATGAAGATGGTAATTTATGGTAACAAAAGAATAAGGTAGGGTATAAAATATGAAAAAATTAAATTATGAAGTATTAAAAAATTCAGGCTATAAGGGCTATACATTAAAAGAAGCACCAGAGAAAGTAATGCAGTTTGGAGAAGGAAATTTCCTTCGTGCATTTGTAGATTATTGGTTTGATCTTGCTAATGAAAAAGCGGGATGGAATGGAAAATGTTGCCTGGTTCAGCCAATTGCACAGGGTTTGAGTGAGATGATTAATGAACAGGAAGGACTCTATACCTTATATCTGCGCGGAAGTGAAAATGGACAAAAGATTGATGATAAGCGTGTAATTTCAAGTGTTAGTCGATGCTTAAATCCATATGAAAAAGCAGGTTATGAGGCGATGATGGAAGTTGCAGCAAGCGATGATCTTGAAATCATTGTTTCAAACACAACAGAAGCAGGAATCCAGTATGACCCGTCCTGTAAGAAAGATGATTGCCCGCCATCCAGTTTCCCGGCGAAATTAACGCAAGTATTATATCATCGTTATCAATCAGGAAAAAAAGGAATTATTATGTTGGCTTGTGAACTGATTGATAATAATGGAAAAGAATTATTAAAATGTGTGAATCAGTATATTGAACAATGGAAATTGGAAGATGGCTTCAAAAAGTATGTAAACGAAGAATGCACATTTTGTGGTTCCTTAGTAGACCGCATTGTACCGGGACGTATTCGTGATGCAAAAGAGGTTGCAGAACTGGAAGAAAAACACGGCTATGCAGATCCTCTGTTAGACGTCGGAGAAGTCTTTGGTGTATGGGTTATTGAAGGGGATGAAAAGTTAAATGATATTCTTCCATTTAAGAAGGCAGGTTTATCTGATAAAGTATTCGTTGTACCGGATATGAGTCCTTACAAAAAAAGAAAAGTTCGTATTTTAAATGGAGCACACACCGGATTTGTGTTAGGTGCGTATCTGGCAGGTGAAAATATCGTTCGTGATTGTATGCATGATGAAGTGATAAAAGGGTTCATGAATAAAATGCTTTATGAAGAAGTAATCCCTACGCTGCCATTAGATAAAGATGATTTATTAAAATTTGCAGCAGCGGTATCAGATCGTTTTAATAATCCATTTGTCAATCATGAATTAATGAGTATTTCATTAAATTCTACATCAAAATGGAAAGCACGAAATATGCCGTCATTTCTTGAATATGTAAAAGAACAGGGAAAACTTCCGGTTTGCCTGACAATGTCACTGGCTGCTTATATTGCATTTTATAGCAATGAAATTCAGGATTTAACAGATGCTGGTCTTGTATGCAAACGCCCGGCCGGGAACGAATATATTGTAAGTGATGACAGATGGGTATTGGAATTTTATTATGCACATCGTGAAGATTCAGAAGAAGCACTGGTACATGCCGTGCTTACAAACGAAAAAATGTGGGAACAGGATCTGACAAAGATTGAAGAGCTTGAAAAAGCAGTGGTAGAAGATTTGGTAAAAATTCGAAAAGAAGGAGCAAAGGCTGCTTATGAGAGTTGCCTGTAAGTAAGAATGAGAGTAATACAGATAGCACCTGAAGATAATGTAGCAGTTGCGCTTTGTCCAATTACAGCGGGAGAAGTAATACAGATTGGCGAGCAGGCGGCTGTAAAAGTCCTTGAAGATGTACCGCAGGGACACAAAATAGCATTAAAAGAGATTAAAAAAGAAGAAAATATTATTAAGTATGGATTTGCAATTGGTCATGCAACGGCAGAGATTAAAGCCGGAAGTTGGGTGCACACACATAATATGGCAACAAACCTGGCAGGAGAGATTGAATATAGTTATCAGCCGGAGATCAAATCAATTCCATCGTGCGAACCGGAATTTTTTGAAGGATTTCGAAGAAAAGATGGTCGTGCAGCAATTAGAAATGAAATCTGGATTATACCTACGGTAGGCTGTGTTAATGATGTTGCAAAAAGAATGGTTGCGTTAAATCAGGATCTTGTAACAGGGACAATTGATGGGCTGTATACATTTGACCATCCGTTTGGATGTAGTCAGACCGGTGAGGATCATGCACAGACAAGAAAATTGCTGGCAGCACTGGTACGTCATCCGAATGCAGCCGCTGTACTGGTATTGGGACTTGGTTGTGAAAATCTGACACATGAACAGTTTTTAGAAGAGTTAGGTGAGTATGATTCAGATAGAGTAAAATTTTTAACCTGCCAAAAAGTAGAAGATGAATTTGAAGCAGGCAGAAAATTACTGAAGGAATGTGCAGATTATGCCGGACAGTTTCATAGAGAGCCAATTCCTGTCAGTGAGCTTGTGATTGGAATGAAGTGTGGCGGTTCAGACGGGCTTTCCGGAATTACAGCTAATCCTACAGTAGGACGATTTAGTGATATGCTGGTAGCAAGAGGCGGTTCTACTGTTTTGACAGAAGTGCCGGAAATGTTTGGTGCAGAAGGATTTTTGATGAATCGTTGTATTAATAAAGAAGTGTTTGAGAAAGCAGTCGATATGATTAATGGATTTAAAAATTATTTTATTAGTCATAATGAAGTAGTATATGATAATCCAAGCCCAGGAAACCGAGAAGGTGGAATTACAACATTGGAAGATAAATCTTGTGGTTGTGTTCAAAAAGGTGGAACTGCACCGATTATGGATGTAATTGGTTATGGAGACCCGGTTGTGACAAGAGGATTAAATATGTTGTATGGTCCGGGTAATGATTTAGTGTCAGCTACGGCAATGACAGCAGCTGGTGCGCACATGATTTTATTTACGACAGGACGAGGTACTCCATTTGGGGCACCTGCGCCAACATTAAAGCTTTCTACGAACAGCCAGCTCGCAGAAAACAAAAAAAGCTGGATTGATTTTGATGCCGGTTCAATTGTCTCTGGAGAAACAATCGATGAATCCGCAAAACGCCTTTTGGAATTAGTGATTGAGATTGCAAGTGGAAAACAAACACAGACGGAACGTCGTGGATATAGAAGCATTTCAATTTTTAAAGATGGCGTTGTTTTATAGCTCATTCCTCCCTTGTATATGAGAAAATCATTCAGCATCAATATAGCAGCTACTTAATTTACGCTGTACTAGTCAGCACAAGCTGACAAATTCTTCTTAGAATTGCTGAGATAGAAAGCAAAATGCCCTGTGTACTTCTAAAAAAAGAGATGCACAGGGCGTTTTTGATTTCAGTCAAATAGATATTCGTAATCCAATTTGTTACCTGATTAATTCAGTCAAATAAATTTTCTCTTGTAATATTCTGTGCCCATTTACCCTGACGGTAATGATGCAGTACCCAAGGCCATTTCACAAATTCATCTGTACATAATAAGAAATAAACCCAGAGAACCGGAAGTTTTAGTACAAAGGCAGCGAAGAATCCAAGTGGAACTGCGTAAACCCACATATCAATCGTGTCGCAGATTAATCCAAATTTGGTATCACCACCGGCTCGGAATACTCCGGCAATGAGTGCGGTATTTACAGCCGAACCCATAATATAATAAGTGTTAATTAAGAGCATATATTTTAAGTAGTGCATTGCCTGATCATTTAGAGAGGCAAATCTCATTACAAAAGGTGTGATTGTCAGTACGATGACACCACCGATTGCTCCGGCAATCACAGTCATTTTTAACATTCTGGATGCATAAACTTTAGATTTTTCCAAGTCACCTTTTCCCATAACATTGCCAAGCAGAATGGTTCCTGCACTGGCAATCGCAAAACAGAACACGGAACCAATGTTACGGACTACTGTAACCAGAGAATTAGCAGCTACAGCATCGGTACCTAAATGTCCAAGAATAACAGAATACATGGAAAAGGCTACACTCCATGAGACATCGTTTCCAAGTGCCGGAAGTGATAATTTAATAAAGTCGTTTAATAAAACTTTACTATGGATAAACATATAAGCCGGATTTAGTTTTACGTTTTTACTCAGAAAAGAAACAATGATGCAGGCAATTAGTTCGATTAGTCGAGAAAAAGCAGTTGCAATGGCAACACCGGCTGCTCCGAGTTTTGGAAGTCCAAATAAACCAAAAATAAAGACCGCATTTAAAATAACATTTAAAACAAAAGCAAGCATATTTAATGCCATACTGATGGTTACCCGTCCGATACTTCGCAGAATTGCAAGATAAACTTCGGTTACGCCCCAGCATAAATAAGTAATTCCCATGATTCTTAAATAAGAAGAGCCGATGGATATTAACTCTGGGTCAGAGGTAAAGATTAGCATCATGCGGTTTGGCATCGTAAATGCAATCAGGGCAACGACACCAGAAATTGCGATTGAAAAACGAAGGGCAATTCCTTCGATTGCGTGAATTGCCTGTAAATTATTTTGTCCAAAGTATTGTGCACATAAAAGCGATGCACCTGTGCCAAGTCCATAATATACCATAAACAGGATATTAGAATAACTGGCAGCTAAAGAAACTGCGGAAATTGCAGACTGCCCGACATAATTGAGCATGATTACGTCGGCGGAATTGACGGCTGCACTTAACAGATTTTGGATGATAATCGGAAGTGTCAGCCGGAACATTTGACGGTAAAAGTCATCTTTACCGGTTGAAACTATATTTTTCATAAAAATCCCCCATAAATTATTATAAAATTTATTATAATGTATTTGAGAGAAAATTTCGTCCTTTATTCTGACGGATTTCTACGTTATTTTGACTGTGATGTTTCTTCTGTCTGCAGGGTTCACAGAATTTTCACAAAAAATTAGCACTCACCTCTTGACAGTGCTAATAATACGTGCTATAGTACAATTAGAACAAAGGAAGAGGGAAATAGAGAGAGACAAAGAAATAAAAAAGCCTTTCCCCTCTGGTTTGACCTAAGTTCCAAAAAAGAAACAGGTAAACAGCAATTAAGATTTTGAGATAAAAAAGGAGAGATGACTTATGTTGATGCCTAGTATTTTTGGAGAAAATTTATTTGATGACTTTTGGGAATTCCCATTTTTTGATAACAGCAAAGAACAGAAAAACATTGAAAAGAAACTGTATGGACATCATAGCAAAAATATGATGAAAACAGATATCAAAGAAACTGAAAAAGGTTATACCATTGAAATGGATCTGCCGGGATTTAAGAAAGATGAAGTCAAAGTAGCACTTGAAAATGGTTATCTGACCATAGCAGCAGCAAAAGGACTTGATAAAGACGAGAAAGAAAAAGAAACTGGTCGCTACATCAGACGTGAACGTTATTCAGGCGCTTGTGAACGTAGCTTTTATGTAGGAGCAGATGTAAAACAGGAAGACATCAAAGCTCACTTTGAACATGGTATGCTGACCCTGTTCGTACCGAAGAAAGAAGCGAAACCGGCAGTGGAAACAGATAAATACATTTCCATTGAAGGATAAAAACATTCCTTTTAGATAAAGACAGATAAGTAAAACGCCCTGTGTATTTTTAAAAAAAAGAGATGCACAGGGCGTTTTTTTGCACTTAATCAAAATAAGTTGACATTTAAATTTAAAATATTTATAATTCTAATTGTTTGAATTATAAATATTTTGGCTAAAAGAGGAGGGGAATTTATGGATGATTCATTACACTATCTGATTATGGCAAATCAGATGCTTGTTCAGCGTGGTCTGTTAGAGCGGTTAAAGGAAACCGGACTTACAATTGGTCAGCCAAAGGTGCTGGATTATTTAAAGGAGCATGATGGAAGTAATCAGAAAGAAATTGCCAGGGCGTGTTTTTTGGAGGCGGGTTCTTTGACTTCAATTTTAAACCGCATGGAAGAAAAAGGACTGGTTGAGAGGCGCATGTTAAATGGAAATCGGCGCAGTTTTCATGTATTTCTGACAGAAAACGGAAAAAAAAATCAGGAACTGGTGGAAGAAATGTTTGCGGAGATTGAGAAAGATGCACTGGATGGAATTTCATCAGAAGAATTTGAAACTTTCATGGAAGTATATCGGAAGATTTATGGAAATCTTTTACAGGCAGAACGAAAGACAGAGAAAGAAGGAAAAATGAAAAATGAATAAATTAAAACGATATCTTTTATTTTTAGTAGGATTATTTGTAAATGCACTGGGAGTCAGTCTTGTCACAAAAGCAAATCTGGGAACTTCCCCGATTTCATCGATTCCTTATGTATTAAGTTTGAATTTCCCATTTACTTTGGGTAACTTTACAATTTTTTTTAGTATTTTTTTGATTGTGTTGCAGATTTTAATTTTAAGAAAAAACTTTAAACTGGAAAATATTTTGCAGATACCGGTATCCATTGCATTTGGATATTTTATTGACTTGACGATGTATCTGTTTTTCTGGGTAGACCCACAGAATTATCTGTTGAAAATTGTGGCACTGTTGATTGGATGTGGAGTGTTAGGATTTGGTGTTTATTTAGAAGTGGTCGCAGATGTGGTGATGCTTCCAGGAGAATCCTTTGTCCGTGCAATTGTGCAGACCTGGAACACAAATTTTGGAACAACAAAGATTATCTTTGATACTTCCATGGCGGTGATTGCAGCAGCGTTATCTTTTGCGTTTGCCGGAAAATTAAACGGAGTCAGAGAAGGTACAATTATTGCGGCACTTTTAGTTGGATTTATTGCAAGACTGCTTGGAAAGAAACTTGAGTTTATTAAGTTATTCTTATTCCCGGAGGAATATAGAAACCAAGAAGAAATTGAAGAAGCAGATGAGACAGAAGCAGAGCAGAAGTCAAAGAACGTAATTGTGATCGGCAGATAGTATGGAAGTGGTGGACACGAAAATGAATTACATAGAAGAGTGTATAAAAAAAGCAATGTAAATTAAAGCAGAAAAGCAGTAATTTTATCCGGAAGTCTTGGTATAATCAACTTATGAAATTCTGTATGAAAAATAAAGATGTACTTTCGGAATCATATCAAAGCTTTCAAGAGTACATGAAAAAGATTGGGAGGAATCAGTATGCCAAAACGCTTCTGTAATAAAAGAAAAAAACAGCTTCGGAATTAAGTTTCCGGAGCTGTTTTTTCTATAAAATCAAGATATTTAAGACATTCATCCTTATGTGGAGCATTTTTGATAATTCCAACATAGATATCCCCATCAAATTTTGCATTTTTTAAAAGTGGAAAATCCGAGACATTGATACTGTCCGAGAGATATCCTTTTTTATTTAATTGTTCCATTGCTTCCCGATTCATAAATGCGAGGTCTATTTTTTGGGCATCAATTGCGGCAAGAAGCCTTGTACTTGATGCATAAGCGTATTCTAAGTTTTCTGAGTCCGGATTCTCCTGTATCAGTAAATTGTCATAAATACAGATTTCATTTTTCTTTGCAGATAAATGTTCAAAGTCTAAAAAATCACTGGTCAGATGCTGAGAGAGAGACTCACTCATATTAACGTTAATAAATGCAATTGAGAGAACAGTTGTTTTTTTTACAAGCTGTCCGTGGATATTATAAACAAGAATATAAAGCACGATGCAAATAATAATAAAAGGCAGTTTGTAATAATCCCAAAGATATTGAAGTTTTGCTTTTCCGTGAAGTTGTTTTAATGCTTTCATAGAACATCATCCTCATTATTTTCAAGTCGTTCCAGAATCGGAAGAATCAGCCAGGAGCAGATAAGTGCTCCGAGTCCTTGTCCAAAAACAACAAATGGTGTGAAAATATTGATTATAATATAGTAAATAACAAAATAAACAACTGCCATCAAAATAGAACAGAACAGATAACGCAGTCCCATGGCAAGGGCATTTTTAAAAGTTGCAGGAATTGTATTTTCAAATCGTGCAAATAATGGAAAAACATTCAGTAAAACGATAAGGTATACAACTCCGGCACAGATGAGCACTGCGCTACATAAAGTCCAGAATACATTTTCCAGACGAATATGATAAAGCACATAGCCGTCAATTCCAAATATGATGCCAAGCCCCAAAAGAGGAAGCCAGATCAGAGTGGCTTTTTTAAAATTAGAACGAAATGCAGTAAAGAACTGCTTTGTAATATTACCTTCTTCGTTGCGTATGAGTTTGAATGAAACATAATAAAGGGCAGTTGTCGAGGCACCGATTGTAAAAATGGGAATGCAACATAAAAACCAAAGGATATTGAGCCATGCAGCACAAAAAATTTTGTTTAAAAGCTGGATAAAACGATTATCAATTGAAAAAATCTGATTCATAATGTTCTCCTTTACTTGGTTGGAGCAATGTTTGCGGATTCTCGGTATACAATGTTTGTTTCAGTATAAACGGTTCGATAATTTAAAGTCGGATCTTTTATTCTGGAGAGTAATAAATCTACTGCACAAACTCCAAGAATTTCATTGTGAATGTGGATACTGGTGAGCGGTGGAGTGATAAGTTTAGCAGCAGGAGAATCGTCAAAGCCACATAGACAAATATCCTCCGGAACTTGAATATTTAATTGTCTTAATATTTGCATCAGATCAAAAGCAATAAAATCATTTGCACAGACAAAAACATCAGGAAGTTCTTTTAAATTTTGAATATAATTAAAAAGATAAGTTTTATAATCTGTGAGTGTGTCTTTTGGGGCGTCTATAATAAAAAACTCTTCATTAATTGGAAGCGAATTTATATAGAGTGCATTACGAGTAGCCATGCAGCGTTCAAAAAAAGATTGGCAATGCAACTGCTCGCCGATGAATCCGATGCTTGTTTTGCCACATTTTTTCATTTCACGAACGAAGGCAAAAATTTCATCCTGGTTATCCATAAGTAAACGATCAGCAGGAAGAGGTCTTCCCATAAGTACCGGATGGTCTACAAATAAAACCGGAATATCCAGATTGCAAATCATTTTTGCATAGTCATAGTTAAAAGTTTCAATACAGATAATGCCACAGACATTCTCAGGATGAAACGAATTGGGAAGCTGGTGGTTGGCTTGTTCTTCATCGCTTACGCGGTGCATCGTAATGCTATAGCCAAGTTGAGCGGTTTCTCTTTGAAACTTATCTAACATTGTAGAAGAAAAATGAAAATTATCGAGCGGAGCACAGGTTATAATTGCAATTTCGCCATGAGGCTTTTGTGGAGTTGCTTCTTGTGAGGCAAACTTAAGTTGTTCCGGGTTCATATAGGTGAATTGTTTATATCCCATTTCTACCGTTTTTTGTAACACTTTTTCTCTGGTTGAATCAGATAAGACTCCTGTATTGTTGATGGCTTTTGAGACGGTATTTCTTGATAGTCCAAGAGCATCAGCGATATCTTGTATCGTCACACGTTTTGACATAATAAAATCTCCTTTTCAGTTCTAAAACAATAATTGCACTGTTACAAATGTAAAATAATTATATGAGTTTATTATAGAATAAATTTGTAAATGTGTCAAATGTAAAATAAATAGTAAAAACAAACAAAAAAACAGGAAAAAATGGGGGAAAAACAGCATATAGCATCGTGAAATTCTTACAAAAGTGTGCGTATGTAACAATAAATAGTTGACATTTGAGCATAAAATTGATATTATGATGGCATAAGCAAAACATGTTATGTTTACAAATGCACATATTCTGTAGAAGGAGGAAAGAAAATGGAACAGAAAAAGAAATCTGGATTCGGTAATACGGTTGCATATGTGAAACGTCATTGGCAGTTGTATGTATTCTTTTTATTACCGGCGTTGTTGCTCACTTTGATTTTTAAGTATATTCCTATGGGCGGCGTTTTAATTGCATTTATGGATTATAACCCGGTTCGAGGGATTCTTGGAAGTGATTGGGTTGGACTGGAACACTTCAGAAGATTTTTATCATCACCGGATTTTATGAGATATTTAGTAAACACATTGAAGCTTAGTGTGTATGGCTTATTGTGGGGCTTTCCGGTGCCGATTTTACTTGCATTTTTGTTAAATCGAATTGTTAGTAAAAGAAAGAAGAAAAATATTCAGCTCGTACTGTATCTTCCAAACTTTATTTCTGTCATTGTACTATGTGGTATTGTACGAATCTTCTTGTCTGTAACAGGACCGGTAAACGGACTGTTTGGAACAAGTATTAACTTTATGACAATGCCGTCCGCTTTTCGTACGATTTACATTGCCAGTGGAATTTGGCAAGGAGCAGGTTGGGCTTCGATTCTGTATACAGCAGCATTATCAAATGCAAGTCAGGAGTTAAAAGAAGCTGCAGTAATTGATGGGGCAAATATTTTCCAACAGATTAAAGCGGTGGAATGGCCAGCCATCAAAGATATTGTATTAATCCAGTTAATCATGCAAGTTGGAAACATTTTAAGTATTGGTTTTGAAAAAGCCTATGCACTTCAAACCGATTTAAACCTTCCTACAGCTGAAATTATCTCGACATACGTATATAAGAAAGGTTTGATTGATGGAGATTATGGATTTTCAACCGCAGTTGGCTTATTTAATACGGTAATCAATGTCATCTTATTAATTGCAGTAAATAAAATCGTTGAAAAAATGAACGATGGAAAAGGAATTTAGGAGGTGTGAGTATGAAGGCAAAGAGAAAAAGTCAATTTTCCAAATATGGCCGACAAGATAAAATTATTTTATCGATTGGATATTTTTTAATTGCATTGTTTGTGCTTGCAATTATTGTGCCGATTTTTTACATCATAGTTGCATCTTTTATGGATCCGGTAACATTACAGAATAAAGGAATTACGTTTGATTTTTCAAAATGGACGATAACAGCGTATCAAAGGGTTATGTCAAATGGAGCAATCTGGATTGGTTTTAAAAACGCAGTTATTTATTCCGTTGTATTTACAGTAGTATCTGTTGTGGTTACATTACTTGTCGCATATCCAATGTCACGTACGGATTTCAAGGGAAGAAAATTATTTAATGTTATTTTTGTAATCACAATGTTTTTTGGCGGAGGCTTAATTCCGACATACTTATTGATTTCAAATCTTGGTTTATTAGACAGTATGTGGGCGGTTATCCTTCCGGGTGCATTTAGTGTATGGAACATGATTATTGCAAGAACGTATTATCAGGGAATTCCGGGAGAGTTAAGAGAAGCGGCAGAAGTAGATGGGGCAAATGAGTTGGTATTCTTCTTTAAAATACTGCTTCCGGTTTGCACACCGATCATTGCGACAATCGCATTGTGGCAGTTTGTAGGTATGTGGAACAGTTACTTTGATGCAATGATTTATTTAAATGATTCTGCGAAACAGCCGTTACAGTTAGTTTTGCGGTCCATTTTGATTCAGAACCAGCCGGAATCCGGCATGATTTCTGATATGCAAAGTACCGCACAGAGGGCACAGCTTGCAGAGTTATTAAAATATGCAACAATTATTATATCGAGTCTGCCTCTTTTAGTAATGTATCCATTTTTCCAGAAGTATTTCGATAGTGGAATCATGGCAGGTTCAGTAAAAGGTTGATGTAGGAGGGTAAAGATGAAAAAAAGAACGAAAAAAGTATGGAAAAGAACAGCAGCTATGGCATTAGCAGTGGCAATGGCAGCAACGACAGTTACTGGATGTGGAAGTGGTAAATCCAGTGCAAAATTAAATGATGGAAGCTTTAAAGAAGTGGATGCGTCTACTCTGGAATTTCCGTTAAAAGAGAAAGCAACTTTAACCGGAACAATTAGTTATCCGGCAAATACAGAATCTGAACCGAATAAGAGAACGATTTTTAAAAGACTTCAGGAAAAGACGAATGTAGAAATTGACTGGACGGCGATTCAGGCAGATCAGTGGAGTGATAAAATTTCTCTGGAAATGGCAAATACAAAAAATATGACAGATTTTATCTTTTCAGCGGGATTCAGCGATAATGACTTGTTAAAATATGCCAAACAAGGTGTAATCATTCCGTTGGAAGAATATATTGACGCATATATGCCGAATTTACAGGCAGTTTTTGAAAAATATCCGGAATATCGAACCATGTGTACTGATACAGATGGACACATCTGGGCACTTCCATGGATTGAACAGCTTGGAAATGAAAAGACAGCAATTCAGACAATCGGAAATATGAGTTTTATTAATAAAAAATGGCTGGATTTCTTAAATCTTAAAGTTCCGACAACCGTAGATGAATTTGAACAGGTATTAATTGCGTTCCGCGATCATGCATCTGAAATTCAGGCAGAGTTTGGAATTGATGGAAGCATTATTCCGATGTCTTGCATTGTAAATGATGGAGACCAGGATCCGAGTTTAATTATCAATGGCTTTGGAGAAGGGTATGGAGATGCAGATAAAACAAGACATATTGCAGTGACAAATGATAAAGAAGTCATCTGTTCTGCAACACAGGATGGATACAAAGAAGGTATTGAATGGCTGCACAAATTGTATGAAGAAGGCTTAATTGATACAGAAAGTTTTACACAGGAATGGTCTACTTATGTAGCAAAAGGAAAATCCGGACGTTATGGTGTTTGCTTTAGCTGGGATGTGGCAAATATTGATAACTTAGAAGACTGGGTTCCGCTTCCGGCATTAACAGCAGATACAAGAAATATTACTCCTCAGAATGGTTCTTTCACAAGTGGATTTGACAGAGGAAGATGTGTTGTAACAGCAGTAGCAGAAAATCCGGCACTTGTTTGTGCATGGTTAGACCAGATGTATGACCCATTCCAGTCTCCACAGAATAACTGGGGAACTTATGGTGAAGACGATGACTTTGATATCTTTGAACTCAGCAAGAATGCAGAGGGTGGAGAAATGCTCAAGCATGCACCGCTTGGAGATGCTTCACCGGTAGAAGTTCGTGAAGCAGAATCAGTTGGAGGTCCGCTTGCAGTATTAAATGATTACTATGATGTTTATGTGACCTGCCCGGATGATGCACAATATCGTTTAGACTGGATTAAAGAATATTATACACCGGATATGAACCTGGATTATGTATATCCAAATGTATTTATGAATCAGGAAGATACAAAGAAATTGTCTGACCTTCAGACTGATATTGAAAAATTAATCAATGCAAACAAATCCGATTGGATTATGAATGGATTTACAGATGATGACTGGAACCAGTACTTAAGTGAATTAGACGGATATGGTCTGGAAGAATATCTGCAGATTTTCCAGAAATATCTGGATGACTATTATGCAGATAGTGCCAAATAAAGAGAAAAGATAAGGCGAGAGGCTGCGTAACAAAACTGCGCAGTCTCTTTTTTGAAATTTTTTTTGGAGGAAAAGGAATGATTAACGATAAATTAAAAAAGGCGAGAGAATATGAAGTACGGAAAGAAAAAGAAATTGCTCCAGATAAAAGACCGGCGTTTCACCTGACTCCAAGAGTCGGCTGGATGAATGACCCGAATGGATTTTCTTATCATAATGGAGAGTATCATTTGTTTTATCAGTATCATCCGTATGGTACAAACTGGGGACCAATGCACTGGGGACATGCAGTAAGTAAAGATTTATTAAAATGGGAATATTGTCCGACAGCACTTGCACCAGATGAAAGTTATGATAATTTTGGATGTTTTTCGGGAAGTGCGGATACTTTGGATGACGGAAGGCAGATTCTTATGTATACAGGTGTTCAAAGCACAAAAGATGAAGATGGAAAAGAGATTGTGTTTCAGACTCAATGTATTGCAGTTGGAGATGGAACAAATTTTGAAAAATATGAAAAAAATCCAGTAATTACTGCAGATGCTTTACCGGAAGGCGCAAGTAAAATTGATTTCCGTGACCCGAAAATCTGGAAAGAAAAAGATGGAACATTTCGCTGTGTAGTTGGAAGCAGACCGGCAGATGGAAGTGGACAGATCTTATTATATAGCAGCAAAGATGGATTTTCCTGGAACTTTGAACAGATTTTGATTCAAAACAAAAATCGTTTTGGAAAAATGTGGGAGTGCCCGGATTTCTTTGAAGTGGATGGAAAATGGCTGTTGATGGTCAGCCCTCAGGATATGATGCCGGTAGGCCTGGAATATGGAGCAGGAAATGGAACATTATGCGTAGCAGGTCATTTGGACGAAAACAAACATTTGGTAGAAGAATATACACAGTCGATTGATTATGGAATTGATTTTTATGCACCGCAGACTGTTTTAGCATCGGATGGAAGACGTATTATGATTGGCTGGATGCAGAACTGGGATACCTGTGGAGTACGGGAAGATGACATGAAATGGTTTGGTCAGACAAGTTGTCCGAGAGAAATTCAGTTTGTAGATGGAAAACTGATTCAGAATCCAATTCGTGAGTTAAGCAATTATCATAAGAATACCGTTTCTTATTCAGAAGTGCTTATATCTGACTGTATTTCTTTAGAAAAAGTCAGCGGAAGAATGATTGACCTGGAAGTAGAAATTAAACCGGAAGATGAAGAAAATTGTTATGATAAATTTGTAATCCAATTTGCCAAAAACGAGAGCTTCCATTCGGATATTGTATTTTATCCAAAGGAATCTGTTCTGGAAATTGACCGTAGCTGGTCAGGTATCAGAAGAGCCGTACAGCATCAGAAAAAATGTAAAGTGGCAGATAATAACGGAAGTATAAAATTACGTGTGATTCTTGACAGATACAGCGTAGAAGTTTTTGTAAATGATGGAGAACAGGCAATGTCAATGGCAGTATTTACAGAACAATGTGCGGATGAAATTTGCTTTTATGCAGAGGGAAAAGTGAAAGCTAATGTGACAAAAAGTGATTTAGAATTTTAAAAAAGAGTTGATTTTAGAAAAATTTTAATCTAAGAAAGCTGGGCTAAGAAAATGACAGATGTAACCGCATTGGGAGAATTATTAATTGATTTCACAGAAAATGGAATCAGTGAGCAGGGAAATCCAATTTTAGAAGCCAATCCAGGAGGCGCACCATGTAATGTGCTGGCAATGCTTACCAAACTTGGAAATCAAACATTATTTATCGGAAAAGTTGGAAATGACAGTCTGGGAAAGATGCTAAAAGATAAGGTAACAGCACTGGGAATAGATACAACTTATCTGTATCAGGATGAGATAGTGCATACGACACTTGCTTTTGTACATACTGCAGAAGATGGAGACAGAGAATTTTCATTCTATCGAAATCCAGGCGCAGATATGATGCTTCGTGCAGAAGAAGTGAATGAAGAAGCAATAAAAGAATCAAAAATTTTTCACTTTGGAACGCTTTCGATGACTCATGAAGGAGTACGCACAGCAACCAAAAAGGCAGTGGAAACAGCAAAACAAAATCAGGTTTTAATTTCCTTTGACCCGAATTTAAGAGAGCCATTGTGGGATAGTTTAGATGAGGCAAGGAAACAGGTTTCGTACGGAATGAGTATGTGCGATGTTATGAAAATTTCGGATAATGAAATTGAGTGGTATACAGGAGAAAAAGACTATACAAAAGCAGTTGAGAAAATTTTGAAAAACTATCAGATTCCATTAATTCTGGTTTCCATGGGAAAACAGGGAAGCCGTGCATATTATAAAAATCAGATGGTAGAAGTACCGGCAATTCTTCAGAAAAATACAATCGAGACAACAGGTGCGGGAGATACCTTTGATGCCTGTGTATTAGACTATATTTTAAAACATGGACTGGAAAATTTGTCTGAACAAAATTTAAAAGAAATGCTTACTTTTGCAAATGCAGCAGCGTCGATTGTCACAACCAGAAAAGGGGCACTCTGCGTAATGCCATCAAAAGAAGACGTAGAAGAAATTTTGAAAAAATAAGAAATGAGCCAGCAGGAGTTTGAAAACGTGTTGAGCAGAGATTAATCGAAAAATTCTGACAGGTGAAGTCTGAAAAAACAGGAGAACAATAAAAGTTTCTCCTGTTTTTTTGCAAGAATAAGCCAAAGTATGGTATGATATAGGCAGGTGACTAAAAAAGAGGGATTGAGCGAAAAAGATGAAGAAACTATGGGATTGGGTGAAGGATGTTTGGGTATATTCAGGTCTGTCAAAAGAAAACTATGAAAATATCCAGCAAAGTGTGGCGCATAAAAATGCAAGATTGTTAAAAAATGCGATTCGTTCTTTTGAAGTGCTCACAGGAGTATTATTAATTGCAGCGTTCTTTTTTTCACAATTAAATGCGTTGAAGAGTTTTTTGATTCTTACTTTTATCGGTATGATGATGATGGAAATTATAGTACGTGTCTGTGATTTGAATAATTTTAGGACACTTCGGAGTGTCTGTTATGTATTTCTAAGTACAGTTTATTTATTTACAGCGATTTCGGGTACAGTTGGAAGTCCGAAACAGAGTGCAACTTCATATTTTATTTTATTGTTTGTAGGACCGCTTTTGTTTATTGACAAGCCATATCGGATGGCGTTGTTTCTTTGTATTATGACGGTGATTTTTCGATCTCTTGCACTGCATTATAAAGAGCCGGAGATTGCAAATTTTGATGTATCAAATGCAATCTGTTATACGATACTTGCGATTTTATTATATCTTTTGACCAGTCGTACCAAAGCAGATGAGCATAGGCTTAGATGGGAAATTGCTAAGCAGAGAGATACGGATGAGCTGACAAAGCTTTTAACCAAAAATGCGGTAGAGAGAAAGATAAAACAGTATATGGAATTAAATCCGTCCAAGCCGGCAATGATGCTTGTAATTGATTTGGATAATTTTAAACATATCAATGACACGTTCGGACATGTTTATGGAGATGCAGTACTACGTTTGATGGGAGAATGTATTAGAAGTAATTTCAGAGAAGAGGATTATAAGGGAAGATTTGGCGGAGACGAATTTGTAGTATTTCTTCCGGGTGTAGATGATAAGCAGCAGGTAGTAACTTATGTCAACAACCTGGTAGAAATGATGAAAACTCGTGTCAGAACACCGGAGAGTGCAAATCCGGTACATGGAAGTATAGGAATTGCGCTGTATCCAAAACATGCCTCTACTTATGAAGAATTGTTTAAAAAAGCAGATGAGGCATTGTATGCTTCAAAAGAACGGGGAAAAGACCGCTATACATTCTATATACCCAAAGAAGTATTAAAATAAAAATCGAAAAGGATTTGGTGAGTTATTATGGAAGAATTATATCAGGCAATTGAAGAAAAAATAAAAGCTTCGGGTTATCCGAGAGCAATTTCAGGAGCAGATGTGTACGATGATATCTGTGACCAGATTGAAGGAAAAGAGAATGGAAGTTATTTATTATTATCCAAATTTGAGGATGATGTAATATTTGAGTACCATGTGACCATTCAGGATGAAGAATTTAATCTTGGGATTTTGACCATGCGTACTCCGGAAGGAATATTTGAAGCTGATTTTGATAAATAGAAAGAGTGGCTGTCGAGTTTTCGACAGTCCTTTTGTTTTTTCATAGCGTTTGTCGAGAAAACATAGTATAATAGAGAAGAATGCTATTTTTTACCGAGGAAAAGAGGACTCAAATGGGTGAAATTGGACAGATTTTTTTGAATCTGGGGGAATATTCCGGACCAGTATTAATCGGGCTGTTGGAGCTGTTGGTGGGAGTCTGGTTATTCGGGATGTTCCTGAAATTAAATTTAAAAGAAAAAAGAAAAAGAAATTTTCGGGATGCAAAAGATATTTATTATTCCGAAATAGAAGAGGGAGAATCAGAAATCCATATTATATTACGCAGGCGAGATTACTATCCTGTGTTTTGTACAAAGAATATAAAGAAAATACTTGGAATTGAGCCCTATCGGCTAAAAGAAGATATCGAACTTCTGGGAACGCTGGTTTCTAAACACGAGTATCGTAAAATTCTCGAATTCTATAAAGACTGGAATCGTAAAACAGCATTTCGAAGAGAAATCCAGCTGAAAAATCAGCAACATTGGTTTATGATGGAGATTAATGCCTGTAAAGATGAACAATATGATTTCTTAGTCCTTCGAGATATCACTTCTTATAAAATACACGAATTAGAACTTCAGGAAGAAATTGAAGAAGCAAAAAATGAAAGCCAGTCGAAAACAACATTCTTATCAAAGATGTCACATGAAATCCGTACCCCGATGAATGGAATTATGGGTATGCTGACACTTACAAAAGCGAAGTTAAAATCAGATAGTCCGGCAATTGCCTATTTGAATAAAGCGGAAGAGTTATCTAAATTTTTGTTATCTTTAATTAATGATATTTTGGATATGTCAAGAATTGAAGCCGGAAGAATGGAACTTGAGGCCAGGGAATTTAATATCTATGAATTTGCAGAGAAACTTCGCAATATGTTCCAAAAAAATATAGAAGGAAAAGGTGTGGCATTTCAGATGAATCTTGAAATGTCGGATAATAAGACACACTATTTGATTGGTGATGAACTTCGTCTCTCACAGGTTATGATAAATTTTTTGTCCAATGCAATGAAATTTACCAGTGAGGGTGAAATCGTTGTAACCATTCGGGAAATGATGCGTGAAAATAATAAAGTGGATTTGATGATGCGGGTACATGACACCGGAATTGGAATGGAACCGGATTTTGTCAGTCGTATTTTCCATCCATTTGAACAGGAAAGTATGGAGATTACAAAGAATTATGGTGGTTCCGGCCTTGGAATGGCAATTTCAGACCAGATTGTACGTCTGATGGGCGGAGAGATTGTAATTGACAGTATGCCGGGACGAGGGTCTGATTTCAGTATGTATATCAGTCTACCGATTTCTGAAAAAACAGAATCTTCTGTGCAGAGTGAGAAAAAAGCAGAACAGGAAACAAAGCAAGAAGAATACAGTTATCATGGGCTTAATATTTTGATGGCAGAGGATAATGAAGTAAATGCAGAGATTGCAGTGAGTATTTTAACCATGGAAGGTGCAAATGTAGAGCGTGCAAAAAACGGACAGGAAGTAGTAGAAAAATATAAAAGTGCCGAACATGGTAAGTATGATTTGATTTTGATGGATATTCAGATGCCGGTCATGAATGGCTGGGATGCAACGAAAGAAATCCGAACATTTGAGAAAAAACAAGAACAAGGAAACCGGATTCCAATCTTTGCTTTATCAGCAGATGCATTTGTAGAAGACCAGAGACATGCGATTGAAGTAGGTATGGATGGACATTTCTCAAAACCGATTAATTTTGACGAAATGTGTATACAGATTGGAAAAACACTTTCAGAGAGAAAAGAGAGAAGAAATTGAACAGGAAATTAACAAAACTTCAAAAAGCGATTGCAGGAGGAATTATTCTGGCGGCTGTGACTGGAGGTTCTTTTCTTATATGGGATAATTATAAAAGCGGAAATTTATTTGAACCAGGAGTACACGCATTTGGCAGAAAAACACAGGAAAATACGGTCACATTTCCGGGCGAAGAATATGGAACTTCTTCAGATGAGAAAACAGAAGAAGGGACGCAGAAAAAGAATGAGAAATCCGATGATTCAGTTAATCCGGACAGCAATCAGGGTTCTGGACAGAATACGCAGATACCACCAAGAATTACACTGGTCGATGACCAGAATCAGGCACAAAATTTGATTGTAGTGCCTGGAGTCAATCAGAATTCCGGAAATCGTTCGATCGTTTCAACTTCTGGAAACGGAAGTGGAACGACAACGTTAAGACCGGATACCAGCGGACTAATCAATCAAAATGGAAACAGTTCCAACTCCGGCTCTGATACAAATGGAAGTGATTCTGATTCTAACAAAAATGAAAATAACAATGGAAATAATACCAATCATGGAAACAATGGAAATAACGGAAATAACGGAAATAATGGCAATAACGGAAATGACAATCCGCCGAACCCCGATAAACCCAATAACCCGACATATCCAGACAGCCCATGGTATGGTTATAAACCGGTAGAGCCGGATAAGAATATTCCGCAGGATGCTCTGGACAGCTGGGGAATGGGATATGAGGATTATCCAGGTGAAGGCAAAGACAGCGATGAAGATGCAGATATGATGACAACTTATTTTCTTGATCTGGAACCGGTTGGAATTGATGATTATCTAAATGGTGGAAATAAATTTTATGATGGTGAACCATTAAATGACTGGAAGCTTTTGTGCCAGGTCTATGCTTATGTCGGAACAAAGGATGAGAATGGCTCGATTAATCGTATGTACCGACTGAGAAATGTAGGCGAAAATTTTAAGATAAAAGATTATCCGGAAAAAGCTTATGAAGGTTTTTCGGCAACGTATTGTTTCCGTCAAAACAATAAGAGTGAATGGCAGGAAATTACGGTGACATTTTCGGTTGCAAAAAGAAAAGTCTTAGTCTGCAGTTGGGAAAAAGACAGTTTTGTTAATTTCCAGAATAATCTGGGAGATATGGAGGCACCGTATTTAAAAGACGGAGAAAGTATGAATCTGTATTCTTATGTCTTTTATATGATGCCACAGGGAGAATTTTTGACCGAATTGTTTCCGGGATGGTCTGAAACTCCGGAAGGAGAGACCGTAGCTTATAATTATCAGACAGATAAAACGGGATTGGTTGTGTTGTATCCGAAAAAGAAGGTTCTGCTGGATGAGAAATATAAAGCAGAGCTAAGGTTTTGTTTTTCAGATGTAGGTAGTGGATACTATCAGACGTTAGTGGATGTGGATTCGGAAGAGAAAGAATTAAAGATACCACAGTATATTCAGGCATTTGAATGGTCTGGAGCAGCAAAAACGGTGGATACGCTTGAGATACCGGATACGGTGGAATACATAGATGTTTCAAAACTTGGAAACACAGATTATTTTACTCTAAATGAAGCGTATACGGTTTCAGAAGGAAATTCTATGTATTCTGCTTTAGAAGGAATGTTGGCTGATAAAGACCAGACTGTAATTTATGATATTCCGGCAAAGATGGAGACTGTAGTAATTCCTGAAACGATAACAGCGGTTTCTTTCCATGAAACAAATACGTCATTAAAAGAAGTGCATTTTCTTTCCGAGACTCCAATTGATATTGATGTATCTTTTTTAAAAAATGTAAAACTTGTTGTTCCGGCAGACGCTTATATGTCTTACTTAAGAGCCTGGGGTGAAAAATTGGGCAGTAATGAACTTTGTAAAGATGATGGAACAAAAGCAGAATATGTGGTTGAAAATTTCGGAATTTATTCAACGGATAAGAAGACATTAAGCCGTCTTTTAAGCAGTGCAGAAGGAACTTACTGTGTTTCGGATTCCGTTGAAAAGCTGGAAGATGATATGATGCAGGAGGCACAGTATCTGGAACGAATTGTGCTGGGTAAAAATGTAACTGTACTGGAAAGTGACTGCCTTGCAGGAGAGAATCTTTCTGATATTGTATTTACATCCAAAGCAGCACCGAAAATAGAGGCAGATACGTTTGGAAGTTCGGAAAATCTTGCAAATATTCAGATAAGAGTGCCGGAAGGTTCAAAAGAAACTTATCTGAAAGCATGGGGCAGTGTTATTGATGCGGATATCTTAGATTTAATCATTCAGGAAGATACCGTAAAAGTAGTAGGGAATAACGGATGGAAGTATGTGGTTGAGAATGATGGTGCCGTTTTAGTGACAGCGCCGCTTGACATAGTGGAATTTACAGGAGAAACGATAGAAGGAGTAACATTTAAAGAAATTTCTGCGAATACGTTCAGAGACCATAAGAGCCTTTATAATGCAGAACTTCCGGAAAGCGTAAAAGTAATTGGAAGAAATGCATTTTCCGGATGTGATGGAATGGAATCCTTCTTTAGCGCATCAAGAGACAGGATTCGTGTGGAATATGGTGTATTTAATGGATGTACGGCATTTCGATACTGCTCATTCAATGCTCAGTATGGAGATATTGATCGGGAATTTCAGAATGTTGGTCGTTATATATTCTTTTCACCGGTAGGTGCAGAAGGGTATGATGCTATGCTGGGCTGGAATGTGCTCTTTGAAGACTGGGCGGACACCGATAAAGGATATGAGGTCTTAAAATTGCCGGATATGCAGAGTGTTTTATATGTAGATAATCAGGAAAATATAGATGGAATTATGCTGCTCGCATCAACATCAGGAGTTTCCGGAGAAATCACACTTCCAGACAATACGAAGTGGATTCGTGATGATGCATTTATGGATTGTTCAAATCCATTTCGTTTAAAAAACACAGATTCTCTGGAAAAAATCTGGAATGGTGCATTTACTCATTCTGGACTAACCGGAGATTATGATTTTCCAAATATCAACCATCTTGGCAGTAGTTGTTTTTATAGTTGTGAAAGACTGACAGGAATAAAATGTGAACAGCTGGATGATATGGGAGAATTGATATTTGCCTATAGTACTTCTTTGAAGCAGATTGTTCTGGGAGATAAAGTGACGAATATGGGAAATGGAATAATAGAGGGATGTACCAGCCTTCAAAGCTTGACTTTGTCGGCAGAAAATCCGCCGATTCTGATAAAAGTAAGTCATTATTCACCGTATAGTTTTGGAGAGGGAACACCGGAAGAATTCAGGATTCTTCTCACAGGGAATGCGTCCGCAGATGCTTATATCGACAAATGGAAATATTTTGTTGCAGGATATGAGGAGGGAGCAGAACTGTCTGGGGAAGAAGAACTCCGGTCAATCAATTATATCCGTCATTTATTTGGAATGGAGCCAATTACGGAGCTTCCAGAAAAAGGAGAAACAGAAAATCCGGGAGAAACGGAAAATTCAGGAGAAACGGAAAATCCAGGTGAGGATGGAGATAAAACTGCTTCAGAATCTGCGGTGGATTCCGTAGAACTATCGGATGCAGCAGATGGAGCAGAACAGGAAACTCAGATTCAGGAAAGTAAGAATGAAATTGAGATAGAAAATAAAGTAGAAAATAAAACAGAAGAGACCGAGACACAGGCACAAGACAAGACCGGATTGGAGTGACAGCATTAAATGAGGAGGAAAAGAGCAAATGATAATGGAACAGTCGGAGCATATCATTCGGGAAGTAAGCAAAGCGTTTACCGGAAAAGATGAAATTATCCGAAAAGTATTAATGACAATTTATGCAGGGGGACATGTACTGCTTGAGGATAACCCGGGAATGGGAAAGACAACTCTGGCGCTTGCATTTTCAAAAGCACTGAGACTTCAATATCGAAGAATCCAGTTTACAACAGATACGCTTCCGTCGGATATTACCGGATTTACGATGTTCAACCGACAGACAAATGAAATGGAATACAGAGATGGTGCAACAAATTGTAATCTTCTGCTTGCAGATGAGATTAACCGAACCTCTCCGAAGACGCAGGCTGCTTTGCTTGAAGCGATGGAGGAAAAAAGTGTGACAGTAGATGGGAAAACTCATCTGCTGCCAAATCCGTTTATCTGCATTGCGACAGAAAATCCGCTTGGAACAACCGGAACACAGGCACTACCGGAATCTCAGATGGATCGTTTTATGGTACGCCTTTCGATTGGATATCCATCGACTGATGAGCAGATTCGGATTCTTCGGGCACGTCGTTATACCAATCCGTTAGATGAAATTAAAACAGTTGCATCGGCAGAGAGTATTGTCGAGGTACAGAACTATTTGTCTACAGTAAAGATGAATGATGATGTGCTTTATTATCTGATTAAGCTTTGTGAAGTAACCAGAGAGATGCCGATGGTAGAGCTTGGAATCAGTCCACGAGGTGTTATGGCACTTTCACAGATGGCAAAGGCAAAAGCAGTGCTTGATGACAGAGGATATGTAGTTCCTGAAGATATTCAGTATGTTTTTGAGGATGTCTGCGAACACCATTTGATTTTGAAACCACAGGCGAGGGTAGAGGGAGTGACAGGGCGGGAGATCCTGATGCAGGCGCTGGAACAGGTAAAACCTGCAAAGAGGTAGATTTTATTATGAAGAGAAACCGGAGAATTTATTTTGGAGTTCTGGTATTTAATGTCATTCTCTTTTGTCTGTTCAGTAACTGGTTTTTGCTTCTGCTTTCTGTTGCGATGGTTTTAATGCCGGTGTGTCTGATTCTTTTTATGAAACAGGATATTAGAAATACAGAGATTGCTATTTCGATAAAAGGTGGATGGAGAGTGGACCAGAAATCTATTTTAAGGGTAGAGTTAAAAAAACGTCATGGATTTGTTGCAGCAGGACTTATGGATTTAACTTTGCAGTTGGAAAATTTAAAATTCAAAGAAAAAAAGTTTTTTGAAATCCGTTTTCCGATTTCATCGTCAAACAGAGTATTTGAAATCGAGTATATTCCCAAACTTTGTGGTGTTGTGGAATTATCCTGTACCAAGGCGATATCTTATGACGTATTAGGGCTGGTTGACCTTTCAATAAAAAAGCCTGAGACAAAAAGCATTACGGTTTATCCAAAGAAAGTTGCAATTCAATTAGAAAAAAGAAATGATGCAGGCACTATACAAGATGGCGACCAGTATGAAAAGAATAAAAAAGGCATGGATATGAGTGATATCTATGATATGAGGGAGTACATCCCGGGAGATAATATCCGCAGAGTACACTGGAAACTTTCGAGCAAACTGGACAATATGGTTATTCGTGAGGGAAGTGATACTTCTTATTATGATACAATACTTCTGATGGATATTGGATTAAATAATCAGGAAAAAGCTTATGAAAAAGAATTGCTTTCGACCGCTTATGAAACAGGAATGGCAGTCAGCAGAAGTCTGCTTTTAATTGGAATCCAGCATTGTCTTTGTGTTTCTCAGCAGTCAGGAATCAGCGTGTTTGAACTTACAAATGAGAGTGGATATTTAAAGATGCAGGAGGAAACGCTCCAGATGCCGATTCCAAATCAAAACGGAATGGGATTTTATTATGCAATTTCGCAGGATATCGAAAATAAATATACGAAATTAATTTATCTTACAGTAGGGGAATGGCATCAGGAACTGCTGCAGATAGGCGGGAAGATGGATGTTACGGTGATAAGTATTGTAGAGGGAGATGGAGAAATTCGTATGACTGAAGAGAGACGATGCCAGATTATCGAACTGCCGGTACAACACATTAATCATCATACACACAGTATTTCAATTTAGGAGCTAAGAACAAAGAATGAAAGAAACAGAAGCAAGAGTTACTCTCAAATTTGAGAGAAATCAAAATCCAACAATTAAATTGATTTGGCAGACCATTCTTGCCCTTATCTTATTTTATGGGATTCTGCTCTCCTATATGCAATGTATAAAATTGCAAAGAACGCAAAAAGTGATTTTGTTTTTAGCAGGCTGTGCGATGATTTTTTTATGCGTTTCATTAAGCAGTTTTTCAAAACAACGAAAATGGTATTCGTGGGTTCCGGCGGCGATTGGCATCCTTATGGGAATTGCAGGAGGACCAGTCAATATTTTTCAGGGCTTTCTTGGAATTTTAAACTATTATATTGGATGGTGGAATCTGAAGTATCAGTCGGGAGTCAGTCTAATTTCTGCTGATATCACAGAATCGGATATTTTTCGATGTTCTGTGCTTTTAATGGTTTTATTTTCCGCACTCTGCTGGTATCTGATAAAGACAGAGAAAATGCTAATTCTGTTTGTGGTAAGTGCAGTCTTCTGGATAGAAGGGCTATTGCTGAACCGATTTAGTCAGTGGAGTTGTGTTTTTATTTTTACAGGGACATTCGGAGGATATCTGGCAAAATTAAAAAGTGCCGGTATCAAAAGACGAATTTTCTGGACCTTGGCGGTTGGCGTGTTCCTTACTGCTTTTGCAATATCAGGCGGTGCAAAAACAGTGCAGGCGGTTACGGATGTAAGAAATGATGTGAAACAAAAGATTCATGTCTGGAGATATGGAGAGGATACGCTTCCTGATGGAGATTTGCATCAGGCTTATCAGATGCAAAAAGGAGAGGAAGAACGCCTGGTTGTTACAAGTGATCAGGCGAAGATTCTTTATCTGCGTGGATTTGTGGGACAGCGGTATGATTCCGGTGTGTGGAAAACTGCCAAAAAATCTCTTTATTCAGATGAATGGAGGGGTCTGTTTGAGTGGATGAATGAAAATGAAATTCTGCCTTACAACCAGTATTCTTCTTACTTAAACGCAGAGGATGAAAATCAGATAAAAGAAAATACGATAACTGTGGACAATATAGGCGCAAAACGAAAGTATGTCTATGTGCCTTATTCAACAGAAATGATTTTAGATAACCTGATTTCAGAAGATGAGGATGGAGCAGTTGTCTCTTCTGGATTTTTTGGAACAAAATCCTATAAATTAAAAGAGTATTCGAAGAATGAACCAACGGAACTTTTGACGTTGGGTAACTGGTATTTTAATGCACAGACAAAGGCGCAGGAAACTTATGTAGAAAACGAAAAAGTCTATCGAAACTTTGTTTATGAAAATTATCTTACCGTAGATGAGAATCTGAAAGATTTTATTGATGAGATATTTTGGTCAAACGTGCAGGAGAAACCGACAGGAATCTATGCGGTTACCCAGCATATTCGTTCTGTGTTAAATGAAAAAGTGTCTTATAATGAAGCACCGGATAAAATTCCGGCTGAGGAAGAACCGATTCTGTGGTTCTTTCAAACTGGAAACGGAAACAGTGCCCTGTATGCCTCAACAGCGGTAGAAGTTTTTCGTAGTGAAGGAATTCCGGCACGATATGCCGAAGGCTATTATATGGATAACACAGAGACAAAACAGCGTGAGACAACACTTACCAGTAAAGACAGTCATGCATGGGCGGAAGTTTATATGGATGGAATTGGCTGGATTCCGGTTGATGTCACACCGGGCTATTATTTTGATACCTATGCATTGATGGAAATGGTAGAACAGCCACAGGAAGTGCAGGATACGACATCACTTGATGATAATACAAACAGCAGTAAATCATTAAGTAAAAAATCAGATGAAACACTTGATGGACGGAATAAAAAAATAAAAAGACAGCATATTTTATTACGGCTTTTTGAAAGTCTGTTTTTATGTCTGGCTGTAGTGGTTACGTTTTTTGTGATTGTGCGGTATACAAAAGGATACCGTGCACTGATTTGGCTGAAAATACACATGAGAAATGTAAAGAAAGAAGAACGCACGGCAGCATTAATAAAATTGATTCCGGCACAGATGGCATATAAAGGTATTCCGGCGGAAATCGGCTGGAAAGCAGAAGAAATTGATAAACGTCTGTGCGAAGAATTTGAAGGATTTGAGTTTGGAGAATATGTCCGTGTCAATCAGCTGATGGAGAAATTTATTTATGGAGAAGTTCCGCTAAAACCGCATGAAGAACGTGTGTTGATGGTATTTTTTGAAAAAATGTACGGACAAAAAGCAAAGAAAAAAGAAAATCGAATTAAAGAAAGATTAAAACGCTGGCATCCATTTTGTTTTTGCCTGCTATTACCATATGTACTATATGCGTTCTGTACCTCATTGAACCTCTGGGAAAGACTTTGACATCTAATCATGGGTATGATACACTGAACTTAACTGTGGGTATTGTGTCATGGTATGGCAAATATTAATAGTAGAAACTTAATATACGTTATATATTTAGTACAAACACAGCAAAAGGAAGTATCGAATGTACAGCTGATTTTGAGCGTACATGAAACTAACAGAGGTGAAAATATTGGATAAAAAGGAATACCGTGCGAGACTGGATGAGATTAACAATCTGGTAGAGAAGCAGGATTACAGAGAAGCTCTGAATGTTGTAGAGACGATTGAGTGGAGACGGGTAAGAAGTGCAAGAACTCTTTGTATGGTAAGTGAAATCTACGAGGTTAATAAACGGTATGATGACAGTCTCAGACTGCTTCTGCTGGCTTATCAGAGAGCACCGAGCGGAAAGCTGATTTTATATCGTCTGGTAGAGTTGTCTGTAAAGATGACAGATTATGAAAGTGCAGTTAAGTACTATAATCAATTTATGAAACTCTCTCCAAATGATAACAACCGTTATATTTTAAAATATAAGATTTATAAAGGAAGAAAAAATCCGATTGAGGATCAGATTAAAATCTTAGAGAAATATAAAGCAAGTGAGTATACAGAACGCTGGGCTTATGAACTGGCAAGATTGTATGCAAGAGCCGGCATGTACGATAAATGTATCGCAGAATGTGACGAGATGGTTCTCTGGTTCAGCGACGGAAAGTATGTAAAGAAAGCTCTGGAGCTGAAAATGAAGTATACGGAGCTGACAGATGCGGAGAAAGAAAAATATAAGGAACTTTATGGAGAGCCGAAAGCAGTACGTATTGCAAGAACAGCGGCAAGTGTAAGTGCGGCAACTCAGGCGGCAGCAAAAATGCTCAATCAGACTGCGCAGACTATGGTAAAACCAGAGGAAGCAGTAAATTCAGTTAAAGCAGAGGCATTTCAGCTTCCGAAACCGGAGGCGATTAAGAAAGCTGAATCTGGGGCAGGCTCAGAAGCAAAAGCGGAAGAGGAAGTAAAACCGGAACTGGCAGAACAGCCGAAAATAATGAAGATGCCGGAATTTATTAAAACTCCGGAAGTTAAACCAGATTTTGAACCACTTCCGGAAATTCAAATGCCGGAAGAAATCAAAAAAGAAATCGAAGAAGAACTCGAAAAGAAAAAAGAGGTAGAAGCAAAACTGCAGGAAGAAACAGCGAAAATTGCAGAAGAAGAACCTGTTAAAGAATTTGATTTAGAGGCGGCACTTGGAGCTGCGGCAGATGAGATGGTTCAGGAAGAAAAAACTGAAGCAGTAGAAAACGAAGCGGAAGCAAAAACAGAAATGGAAGTGTCAGAAGGCGCAACTATCCAGCTTCCGTTAGAAGAGATAAAAGCAGCACGTCAAAATGCAGTAGAAACCGATGCAACGGTTGATTTATCAAATGTTGTAGAAGAAGCAATGGCGGAAGCGGTTGTGACAGCGGAGGAAGAAACAGCAGAAAAAGCGGTAGAAGCTGAAACTGAGGCATCAGAGGAAGAAGTGGCTGAAGCTGAGACAGAAGAGCCACAGGAAAATGAAGCAGCTGAGTCCGTTGAGACAGAAGAGCAGCAGGAAGAGAAAGTGACGGAATCTGCTGAACCGGAACCGATTGAAGTAGAAGAAGCACGAGAGAGTGAACCGGCACAGTGGATGCTTGAGGAGCCAGTGGAGTCAGAAGAAGAAAATGCAGAGCCGGAAGCAGAAGTAGCTGAAGAAGTAGAACCAGAACCGGAAAAAGTGCTTCGTCATCATTTGACAGATGAAGAACACAGACGACTCTTTACTTATTTTGCACCAATTCCGGGAATGAAAGAACAGGTAAAAGAAGCTTTGGATATCGCACAGAAATCTGCGTGTGAAAAGACTTCCAAGGCAGGAAATATGATTGTAACTGGACGTTCCGGTTCAGGAAAAACCAGATTTTCAGAAAGCCTGATTAAAGCACTTTGCAAAGAACGCCAGATGGAAGGTGCAAAAGTGGCTTACCTGACCGCAGAGGTGTTAAATAAAAAAGACCCTGCATTTATTGTAGATAAACTTTCAGGAGGATTTCTGGCAATCGGACGTGCATCTGCAATGACTGCCCAAACAGTTGAGAATCTTTCCAAAGCGATGGAATTTAAGACCAATCGTCTGACTGTTATTTTGGAAGATTCAAAAGCCGGAATTTATACATTGAAGCAGGATTATCCGGAATTTATGGAAAAATTTGATTCGAGGATTGTAATTCCGGTTTTTACCAATGACGAGCTGGTGTCATTCGCCAAGACTTATGCCAAGGAAAAAGGCTATAAGGTAGATGATATTGCAGTACTTGCGGTATATTCTTTGATTGGCGATAATCAGTATGAAGATGACCCAGTCTGCGTCGGACAGGTAAGGGAAATGATGGATAGTGCAATTGCAAAAGCTTCCAGACTGGGCAGACGTCCAGGTAAAAAAGTGGCAAAACGTCATCTGGATGTAACCGGACGAATTATGCTGTATGAAAAAGACTTTAACCTGTAAGATATCATAACAGGAACAGTTTGCAGATAAAAATATAGATAAAATTTGCAGATAAAAATAGAGTCTGCAGATAAAAAATATAGATGAAAAAGCAGATAAAAAAGGGAGAAAAAAATATGGCAGTCCCATATCTTGGAAATTCAAAGAATACGATTGAAGTATTGCAGAAATATGATTTTGTTTTTCAGAAGAAATTCGGACAGAACTTTTTAATTGACTCCCATGTACTTGATAAAATTGTAAGCGCAGCAGGAATCACGAAAGATGATTTTGTACTGGAGATTGGTCCCGGAATTGGGACTATGACCCAGTATCTGGCAGCTTCTGCCAGAAAAGTGTTTGCGGTGGAAATCGATAAGGCGTTAATTCCAATTTTGGAAGATACCTTAAAAGAGTTTGATAATGTTCAGGTTATCAATCAGGATATCCTTAAAGTAGATATCAAAAAACTGGCAGAGGAGCACAATGACGGAAAATCGATTAAAGTTGTGGCAAATCTGCCATATTATATTACAACGCCGATTATCATGGGATTATTTGAAAGTCAGGTTCCGATTGATTCAATTACCGTAATGGTACAAAAAGAAGTAGCAGACCGAATGAAAGTTGGTCCGGGCACAAAAGACTACGGTGCGCTGTCACTGGCTGTTCAGTATTACGCAGAGCCGTATATCGTGGCAAATGTACCACCAAACTGTTTTATGCCAAGACCAAAGGTGGGAAGTGCAGTGATTCGCCTGACCAGACATGAAAAACCACCGGTTGAGGTGGCTGACGAGAAATTGATGTTCCGCCTGATTCGTGCTTCTTTTAACCAGAGAAGAAAGACCCTTGCAAATGGATTGAATAATTCACCGGAATTGTCTTATTCCAAAGAGGAAATCCAGCAGACTATTGAAAAATGTGGATTTAAAGCGGGAATTCGAGGAGAAGCACTGACTTTGGAGGATTTTGCAAAACTTGCCAATGCATTTTCTGAAAAGTGAAAAATTCAAGAAATAAAATGAATACAGAAAAAATGAATATAGAAATAAGACGAAAAGCCATCGCCCAGAATATCCGAAACTGGGCGATGGCTTTTTTCTATAAATATTAAAGGAAGGAGAGCCGGTCGTTTGCGACCGACATATGAAAAAGAAAATATAAAAATAATTTTTGTTCTTTATTATTTTTATGGTTTTAGTATATTCGATAAATATGTGCAAATCATGTTGAAGTTGTGAAGAAATCATGAACGAAATTCAAAACTTTTGTGAATGACAGATTTTATCGTATTTTGTTGGAAGAAAAATTCTCAATTATCAAGTGACGAATATCCAGAAAACGTTCGACACCAATGCGGATTCCCCCCATCAGACCGGAAATATCCTGAAGCCGGGAAGGGATAATCTGGCATTTACGATTCTGATGATGGTGCAGATAGTCCTGAATCGAGAGGTTAATCTGCGGAATATAATTAGAAAACGAGCTGTTGAGCACGACCAGTTCAATATTAAACGTATTAATAATATTGTTGATTGCAATTGAAATATATTTGGAAAATAATTCCATCATTTCAAGTGCTTCAGGAACCTGGTTCTGATAGTCACGGACAAAAGCATCTATCGTAACCTGTTCCTGATGGGTGAGTCTGGCATATTCTTCTAAAATCGCTTTCTCAGAGGCATATTGTTCCAGACATCCATGATTCCCGCATGGGCAGGGTTTGCCGTCGGGAAATAAAATTGTATGTCCGATTTCTCCGGCATAGCCGTCCTGACCACGATAAAGATGACCGTTAATCATAATTCCCATACCAATTCCATCATGAATATTTAATAATACCATGTTTTGATCATAATGATGAAATGCCGATTCACCGAGAACAGACAGGTTCGATTCATTTTCAACAAAAACCGGAATGTGAAACTCTGATTCAAGCAGTTTGGCCAGATTAGAATCCGGAAGCGGATAATAAGGAGTAAAAAGAATCTGATTTTGTTGTACAACACCATAGATTCCGATGGTAATTCCTACGATTTTATAGGGACAATCCCCATACTCAGGCAGGATATCATGAATTATTTGGCACAGATTTTTGTATAAATTATCTCCCTTTTGGAACGGATATTCTTTTAAACGGCAGTTTTCTCCTTTTAAATCCGAAGTTAAAGCGATAATCTGAGACGGATGCACGTCAATAGAAAGTGCATATCCGCATTTTTTCTGAAATTCAAGTAAAATAGGTTTTCTTCCAAGAGAAGTCTGAGCGCTTCCGATTTCTAAAATCAGATGCTGTTCAATCAGCTCCTGAACGATATTGGAAATGGTCGCTTTTGTCAGATGAAGCTGCTGAGAAAGCGCAGCCCTTGAGACCGGTGGATGGTTTACAAGATATTCAAGCACCTGTCTGCGGTTATTGTCGCGTATCATTTCCTGATTTGCAATAGCCATGAAAAAAATCCCTCCTTTAAGTGAAATGTACTCTTGAAAAATCAGCCGTAAAATCAAATACAGAAAGATTCGGAGAGTACATTGCGTGTATTATTTATCATACCACTTTTCTTAAGTGGCGGGCAAGAAAATTTGTATAATGGGTAAACAAAACATAAAGGGGCAGTTGAATGCAGATAAGCATTCTCACACTTCAAGTGCGCAGAGCGCTAAGCAGTGGGTAAGGAGTTTGCTTTTGGGGTTGATTTTGCAAAACGATTAGGCAGAAAAAAGTTTCAGATAAAATTTCTTAATGAAAACTTTAGATGCATAAGAACAGGGAGTGTGTTATGATGAGGGTGAAACTTTGAAAGGAGATTTTTATTATGAAACTCAACAAAAGAAAATTAGCGTTACTGATGACAGGACTGATGCTGGTCATGTCTCCGGTCAGTGTATGGGCCGATAGAGAAGATGCCAAACTGGAGAAACCTTATGTATCCTTAGGTGCAGACTTAAGTGCAAATGACCGTGCAATCGTATTAAAATTACTTGGTGTGACAGAAGATGACTTGAAAAATTATACCGTAACAACGATTACCAATGCCGATGAACACAAATATCTGGATTCTTATCTGAGTAAAAGCGTAATCGGAACAAGAGCCCTTTCTTCTGTACTGGTAAAAGGAAAAACTGACGGAAGTGGAATTAAAGTTACAACCTACAACATTACTTACTGTACGACCGGTATGTACCAGAACGCCTTGGCAACAGCAGGAATTGAGGATGCAGAGATTGTGGTAGCTGGTCCTTATAATATTTCCGGTACGGCTGCTCTGGTTGGAGCAATTAAGTCTTATGAGAATATGACAGGCGAAACTGTCAGTCAGGAAAATGTAGACACTGCGACAAACGAACTGGTTGTGACCGGAAAACTTGCAGAAAGTGTAGGTGATTCCGATAAAGCAGAACAGTTAGTCGGAGCAGTAAAAGAACAGGTTGTAGAAGGCAGTGACAATGGAAAAAAACTGACGGAAGAAGAAATCGGAAATGTAGTTGACCAGGCAGCACAAGAGATGGATGTCCAGCTTTCTGATGAGGACCGTCAGGAAATTGTTGATTTGATGGATAAAATCAAGGGGCTGGATATTGATGTGGACAGCTTAAAAGAACAGGCAAAAGATTTATATGACAAAATTGATGATTTAGGATTAAAATTAGACTGGAATCAGGAAAAAGTACAGGGATTCTTCTCTAAAATTATCGAATTTTTCAAAAATTTATTCAGCTAAAAACGAATAGAAATAGTTCCATGGAACAGTTATATGGGTAAAAACAGGGGGAAGACGTCTCAAAAATGTCTTCCCCCTTTCATGTTACTCATTTTCTGTTGCACTGTATTTCTGAATTGCCTCATTTAGAGACAGCATACGCTGGTCTAATTGAGCCACAATCGTAGCACATTCCTGTAAGTCTTTACTGATGTAATCCGGTGCATTTCCCTCAAATTTATAATAAATTTTATGCTCCAGGCTTGCCCAGAAATCCTGTGCAATTGTCCGAATCTGAACTTCTACGGGAACGTAGAGAGTTTTGTCATAGAGATAGACCGGAACAGAAACCAGCAGATGATAACTTTGATAACCGCTCTCTTTTGGCTGTTTCATATAGTCTTTTATGTTCTCAATGCGCAAATCATTTTGTTTGCGAATAAAATCAGCAATCAGATAAATATCAGAGGTGAAAGAACAGATAATGCGGATTCCGGCAATATCGTTTACATATCGAATCATGTTTGGAATATTTGATTCGTAACCATCTTTTTTTAATTTTTTTACAATGCTTTCCGGAGTTTTGATTCTCGATTTTACGTGTTCAATCGGATTATAATGCTGAATATACTGAAATTCGTCGTTTAAGATATCAATTTTAGTTGCCACCTGTTTTAATGCGGCATGATAAAGAAACATCATAGTTTCCCAGTCATTGACATCTCCATATTCTCTTTCAAAAATTGAATTATTTATAGTATCACTTCCTTTTTTGTCGCTTCTGTATAGTATAGCATAAAAGATAAAAGATGAATAGAAAGAAAATAAAAAAGAGATTTCCCGAAAAAGGTTGACAGAAGAGAGGGGACGTTGTTTAATAAAATTATTATATTAAACGTTTAAGTAAAAAAGAAGGTGAAAAAAGGAAAATGGCGACGATTAAAGAAATCGCAAAGGCATGTCATGTATCAGTGGCTACCGTTTCCAACATATTGAACAAAAAGCCAGGTGCAAGTGAAACGACAAGGGAACTTGTACTCAAAACAGCTAAGGAAATGGACTATATGCCAAATTATGTGGCGAAAAATCTTAAAACAAAGAATACAAGAAGCATAGGTGTTATAGCGGAGGACATGACTATTTTCAGTATTCCGGATATTATTGACGGGATTACGGAATACTGTGAGGAAGTTGATTATCAGATTTTACTTACGAATTTACGGCTGTATAAGAAGTATCAGGATGTGTATTATGGCAGGGAAGATTATTTTGAAAGGGTAAAACAGGAAATAAAAAAGCTTATGGCAAAGCAGGTTGAGGGGATTATTTATGTGACAGCTCATGAGAGGGTGATGCATTGTATTCCGGATGACCTGCCGATACCGGCAGTCATGGCTTATGGATATACGGAAAGCAAAAAAGTGCCGTCGATTGTTGTGGATGATGAACATGGAGCGTATGAGGTTGTCTGTCATCTGATTCGGCATGGACACAGAAGAATCGGTGTAGTTATGGGAAAAAAGGATAGTCTTCATGCACAGGCACGTCTTGTCGGATACCAGAAAGCACTGCGAGACAACGGGATTGTGTATGATCCGGAACTTGTTGCACAGGGAGACTGGACAAGAGAAAGTGGATATAGAATGGCAGATGAACTGCTTGCACATGATGTGACAGCAGTCTTTTGTATGAATGATCTTATGGCAGGCGGACTTTATGACCGACTGGATGAACTTGGGAAAAAAATACCGGAGGAACTTTCTGTTGTAGGATACGATGACAGAGAGTTATCAAGTTATTATAAGCCACCGCTCACGACAATCCGACTGCCGCTGCATGATATTGGATATCGTGCAGCAGAAGTGATGATTGCTTTGCTGGAAAAACGGATTGTACCGCAGGAAGAAGAAGTGATTTATCAGATGCCTTGTGAGATGTTAATTCGTAAGTCTGTGCAGGACTACAAATTATAGTGGTACAAGTTGTGAGAATAGGATACAAGCAATGAAAAAAACAGCTTTTTGAGACTTTTTTTAAAAGGTTTTGGAAAGCTGTTTTTCGTTAAAATATACAAAGAAAACAGGACTTGAAATTGATAAATATTAGGATTGAGAGGGAAAATGTTGTGCAGTTTGTACATACTTAAACGATTTAAAAAAATTAAAACATGTAGAAAAGATGGAAAACAAAGAAAAAATGAGATAATAAGAAAAAAAAAGAGATTATAGAGATATTAATCGTTAAAAAATAAAATTTATAAGCTTTTTATTGTGTAAATAATGTGGTATAAATAAGAAAAACAAACAAGAGCGTTGTACAAAATCAATAATGACAGACAAGATTCGGGCAGATTAGACAAAAAAAGGTCGGAAATAGGAATCAAGTTCAAAAGAGCGGAACATTTAAATGTTAAACGTTTAATTGAAAAATGTCAGTATTTGTCAACCAGGTATCATGCAGAAGCAGGAGGCTTCTGAGTTGATAAAATTATTAAAGGAGGACACTATAATATGAAAAAGAAAGTGTTAGCAGCATTATTATGTGCAGCAATGGTAGGAACTACATTGGCAGGTTGTGGTTCATCAGGCAGTGATTCCGGAAGTGATGATTCCGCAAAACAAACAGGTAAAAAAGAAATGGATGTAGAGGGAGATGACGTTACCACTCTTAATGTATGGACATTCATTGAAAACCATCAGGATTTCTACACAGATATGGCTGAAAAGTGGAACGAAGAGAATCCTGACAGAAAAGTAAAACTGGTATTATCCAACATGGCTTATGATGATATGCACAACAAACTGTCTCTGGCTCTGGAATCCGGAGAAGGTGCACCGGATGTTGTTGATATCGAGTTAGGAAAATTCCCGGCATTTATGACAGGAAACATCGGATTGAAAGACTTAACAGATGCAATTGCACCATACAAAGATAATGTAGTACAGTCCAGACTTGACTTATATTCTAAAGATGGTAAATATTACGGACTGCCGACACATGTTGGTACAACCGTAGCTTTCTATAACACAGAAGAATTAGAAGCAGCTGGTATTGATTATACAACAATCAAAACATGGGATGACTTCAAAGAAGCCGGTATCAAATATCATGAAGCAACCGGAAAAACATTTGCAGCAGCTGAAACAACTGCACAGTGGACACTGAACCTGATGTTAGCTCAGAAAGGTGGAAGCTACTTAAAAGAAGATGGTTCTCTTGATGTAAACAACGACAAGATGGTTGAAGTATTACAGTGCATGAAAGATATGCAGGATGCAGGTGCACTTGCTACAATCGCTGGTGGACAGCCGGATAATGAAGAAGCTTACCCTCTGTATAACAGTGGTGATGTTGCAGCAGCTATCATGCCATTCTGGCAGACAAGCCGTTACACAAGCTATATGACAGACCTTTCCGGTAAAGTTGCAATCGCAGCTCCTCCAGTATTCGGTGACAATGATGCCGTTAAGACAATCGGTGGTGGCGGTACCGGTACTGCAGTTGTAGCATCCGGTGAAAATGCAGACCTTGCAGCAGACGTATTTGCATTCATCAAACTTTCTGATGAAGCCAACGTAGAAGTATGGAATGTATTAGGATTTGACCCTGTAAATACAGAAGTTTGGACACAGACAGATATTACAGAAAATCCAGACAACCAGTATGTAAAATACTTTAATACAAAACCTTTCGATGCTTTATTAGATGTACAGGACAACATTGGATTACTTGACTGCTATACAGATGAAAAAATGCCTTCTATCAACAATGTATTCACAACTCAGACCTTGAATGATATCTTTGAGTCTGATGTAGATGTAAAAGAAGCACTTGACGAAGCACAGGATACTCTGGAAAACGAATTCGCAGAATAATCATTTGTAAGTGATAAGAAATGTAATATAAGAAGAGCGGGATGTGGGGAAATCCCATGTCCCGCTCTTATTAGAGAGAGGAGTATATATCATGAACAAGGTAAAAAAATTCTTTTACTCACAGAAAGCCGCTCCTTATGTATTTATTCTTCCATTTGTATTGACAATTCTTTTATTCTGGATTGTACCGATTGCAAATGGTGTACTTCTTAGCTTTCAGGATGTACTCAAAGAAAAATGGGTAGGCTTTAATAACTATTCAAGATTAGTTTCAGACAAAATGTTTTATAAGGCAATTTACAACAGCGTAAAATACATGATTGGAACTTTGATTTTACTGATTCCATTTCCAATGTTATTTGCAAGTCTGTTAAACAGTAAGTTGATGAAAGGTGCAAATTTCTTCAAATCTGTTTACTTTCTTCCGGCTTTAACATCTGTTGTAGTTGCAGGTACTATTTTCCGTCTGATGTTTGGTGAAATGGACACCGCACTGGCAAACCAGATTATCGGTCTTTTCGGACGTTCACCAATCAAATGGTTAAAAGGTGAGTGGACCAGTTACTTTGCACTCCTCTTGGTTGCATGTTGGAGATGGACGGGTGTAAATATTCTTTACTTCCTTGCAGGTCTCCAGAATATTTCAACTGATATTTATGAGGCAGCATCTATCGATGGTGCAACAAAGTGGCAGCAGTTTATTAAAATTTCATTCCCATTATTAAAACCAACAACCGTTTATGTGTTAACAATCAGTATCTATGCAGGTCTGTCTATGTTCCTTGAGTCCTTCATGTTATGGAAAGGAAATAACTCACCAAGAAACATCGGTCTTACTATTGTAGGATATCTGTACAGACAGGGTATTGAAAAGAGAGCAATGGGATATGCGTGTGCAGTTGGTCTTGTACTGTTAATCATCGTTATGATTATCAATATGATTCAGCTTGTTGCAACAGGAACATTCAAGAAGGAGGAGAGATAATATGGCAGCAGAAGCAATTGGAAAAAGCCAGAAAACAAAAAACAGAGTGGCAACCGTGCTTATGGTAATTTTCTTTACGATTCTTGCCATCTTGATTATCCTGCCGATTTATGCCATTATTCTGGCAAGTTTTAAACCGGGTAATCATCTTCTTCAGTATGGTTTGAACCTTGATTTAGACAGTGCAAGCATGACACTTTCAAACTACGTGTTACTGTTTACCGGTCAACATGACTACTGGATTTGGTTTAGAAACAGTTTATTCTTAACTGTTGTTACTGTAGTATTAACCTTACTGGTAAGTGCTTTCGTAGCTTATGGTTTTGCAGCTTATGATTTCAAAGGGAAGAATTTCTTCTTCGTATTAGTATTGATTATTCTTTCTATTCCTTTTGAAGTTATTATGCTTCCTTTATACAAACAGATGTCAACATGGGGACTGATGGACAGCTATGTAGCAGTTGTACTGCCATTCCTTGCACATGCGTCAACGATTTTCTTCTTCAGACAGTACCTGCTTGGTACACCAAAATCTCTGATTGAAGCAGGTCGTATTGATGGAGCAACTGAATACGGAATCTTCTTCCGTCTGATTGTACCGATTTTGAAACCGGCATTTTCCGCTATGGCAATTTTAAATGGTATGAATGCATGGAATAACTACATGTGGCCATTACTGGTTGTGCGTTCTTCCAGCAAATATACGTTAACAATCGGTTTGAACACACTGATTAACCCTTATGGAGATAACTACAGCCTGTTAGTAGTAGGTTCTGTATTCTCCATTATCCCAATCTTTATTCTGTTCTTATGCTTCCAGAGATACTTCATCGAAGGTATGACTGCCGGAGCTGTAAAAGAATAAATACTTAAAATACTTACATAATTATGATTTTGAATTTTCAGGAGGATTAAAAAATGAGCAGAAGAGCGAAAATGGTTCTGGATAAAGAGTTCCAGATTGCACCGATTGATAAGAGAATTTATGGTTCTTTTATTGAGCATTTAGGAAGAGCTGTATATGAGGGAATCTATCAGCCAGGTCATCCGGCAGCAGATGAAAATGGATTTCGTAAAGATGTTATCGAGTTGGTAAAAGAACTTGATGTTCCGATTATTCGTTACCCGGGCGGAAATTTTGTATCTAATTTTTACTGGGAAGATTCTGTAGGTCCTGTTGAGGAAAGACCACATAGACTGGAACTTGCATGGAGAAGTCTTGAGAAAAATGAAATTGGTCTGAATGAATTTTCAAAATGGGCAGAAAAAGTAAATTCTGATGTTATGATGGCAGTCAATCTTGGTACAAGAGGAATTTCAGATGCCTGCAATCTTCTGGAGTACTGCAATCATCCATCAGGAACAAAATATAGTGACATGCGAATTAAGCACGGAGTAAAAGACCCACACAACATTAAAGTATGGTGCCTTGGAAATGAAATGGATGGTCCATGGCAGATTGGACATAAAACAATGGAAGAATATGGACGTCTTGCAGCAGAAACCGCAAAAGCAATGCGCCTGATTGACCCGAGCATTGAACTGGTATCCTGCGGAAGTTCTTTCCGTGACATGCCGACTTTCCCAGACTGGGAAGCAACGACTCTGTCCCATACTTATGAGTATGTAGATTATGTTTCCATGCATCAGTACTATGGAAACAGAGACGATGACAGCAATGATTATCTGGCACAGTCTGATGATATGGATGATTTCATCCGTACGGTTATCTCAACCTGTGACTATGTAAAAGCGAAAAAACGTAGTAAAAAAGTGATGAACTTAAGCTTTGATGAATGGAATGTATGGTTCCATTCAAATGCAGCTGATGATGATATCACAGAAAATCATCCATGGCAGGTAGCACCGCCAATGCTGGAAGATATCTACAACTTTGAAGATGCACTGTTAGTCGGTTTAATGCTGATTACTCTTATCAAACACGCAGACCGTGTAAAAATGGCGTGTCTGGCACAGTTAGTCAATGTAATCGCTCCGATTATGACCGATGCAGCAGGTGGCGCATGGAAACAGACCATCTTCTATCCATTTATGCATGCTTCCAAATACGGACGTGGCGTTGCACTGCTTCCGGTTATGAACAGCACAAAACATGCAACTGCAAAACATGATGAAATCACAGACGTTGAATCTGTTGCAGTTTACAACGAAGAAAAAGATGAAGTAACAATCTTTGCAGTAAACCGTAACTTAGAAGAAGACGTAGAACTTACAACAGATGTAAGAAGCTTTGAAGGCTACCGCATATTAGAACACATCGTTATGGAAAACGAAGATCTGAAAGCAGGCAACAGCCTGGCCGGAGAAAAAGTTTATCCTGTAAATGGCGATGAGAGAAGCAAACTTGACGGCGGAGTGCTGACAAGCGTAATCAAAAAAGCATCCTGGAATGTGATTCGTCTGGGTAAATAAAAAATAAAAGAAGTAAATGAAGAACGAATTGTCGTATTAATGTTTGAGAAAAATGTTAATGCGATGATTCGTTTTTTGATTTAAATGAAAAAAATTATGAAACAAATAACTGTGATATACCTACAGAGGCGAGATGAATTGTTCAATAATTGGGATTGTGATATAATGAAATTGATAAATTAGTGGGAGTTTGTAGTCAGATACTTTTGGAACTGTGAATGAGGCAAAGTATTAGAAAATTGAAGATTGTGGAGGGTTTATTATGAGTGAGAGAGCAGAAATTACTTTTATGCAGACAAGATTAATCCGACTTGCTTCAGAAGAATGGCATTTACCGATTGAACAGATTATTTACTTGTTCAAAAAAGTAGATGTTCTTGGATATATAGAAAAAGGTTATGGGATTTTCCATTGCGAAGGTGATGAGGCTGTACTGGAAGATATTACGGAGCTTCTTCAAGGAAAGGGGATAGAGGTTAATGCTTGAAGTAAAAGATGGACTTATTCTCTATCATGGAAGTTATTGTGAAGTAAAAGAACCAGACCTTGCCAAATGTGCGAAAAGAAAAGATTTTGGCCGGGGATTTTATTTAACTACATCCAAGGAACAAGCAGAAAATTTTTTAAGGACTTCAATAATTAAGGCAATAGCAATTGGAAAAATTGAAAAGGGACAGAATTATGGCTATATTTCGACTTTTGAAGTAAAACTTTCGGGAAAACTTGAGACACATATTTTTAAAAATGCGGATGTTGACTGGTTACACTGCGTTGCAGCTCATAGAAAGAAAAAAATGTTCATCGAAGTTGAACAGGAAATGACAAAATATGATATTATTGCAGGAAAGATTGCGGATGATGCAACAAATGCCACCCTCACGGCATACCTTGCTGGTGCTTTTGGAACGGCAGGTGATAAGGAATCAGATGATTTCTGTATTAAACGGTTGTTGCCGAATAAATTAAAAAATCAATATTGTTTTAAAACAAAAGCAGCTATTGAGTGTTTGAAATTTGTGGAGAGTGAAAAGATATGTCTGAAGTAACAATATCAAAAGAAAGGATAAACTATACAATAGACCTTCTTATTACTATGGTAACGGAAGAAATTGCAGAAGAGACGGGCAGGGATAGAAAAGAAGTGCTGATGGATTTTCTATGTTCTAAGACAGGAAAGGCATTATACGACGAGAAAACAAAGCTTTGGTGCAATGGACCGTCGTATATAGCTGAAGTGTATATGGAGGAATTAAAGCAAAGAGAGATTGATAAATGAGAAGATAAAAAATGAATTGTCGTATTAATGTTTGAGAAAAATGTTAATGCGATGATTCGTTTTTTGTTTTAAATGAAATAAATAATTGTTGTATGAATTAAGGAGAGAGACAAATTGTTCTATCATTGGGATTATAACATGTAACGGGAAGAAAGATGGTTATTATTTGCCATCTTTTTTCTCGTTCTGATAAAATTTAGGAGGGGTGACTCGAAATGGATCACACCCTCCTCTTAGTTGGAACTATCTATTTTCCGACAGACAATCATGAGAAAATCTCACCACAATAAATGAAAACTGGATACTAGCTATACGTTATGTAGTGGTATACTTAAGGTGCCGAATAAGATCGGAAGGGGATTGGTGCTTACAAGCCCGTCCGACAGACTGATTTTCAGCTCCTTAGGTGTACCACTTTTTGTTTCCATCGGGTTTTGATGAGGACGCAGGACAGCCAACAATTAAGCAAGGAGCTGCATCGGCTTATGCGAAGGAGGTTTGCTTTATGGAAGTATTGTATAAGCGGTGTTGTGGGATTGACATTCATAAAAATATGATGGTAGCCTGTATTTTTACGAGTGTCAGAAAAAAAGAAATCCGTCAGTTTTCAACAATGACGGAAGATATTCTCCAATTAGTTTCGTGGCTGAAAGAAACAGATTGTGAGATGGCTGCCATGGAAAGTACGGGCTCTTATTGGAAACCTGTATATAACATATTCGAAGAAGAACAGATACCGATCATGGTTGTGAATGCGCAGCATATCAAAGGAGTTCCCGGACGTAAGACGGATGTAAAAGATGCAGAGTGGATTGCCGATCTGGTACGCCATGGATTAGTAAAGGCAAGTTACATACCAAATAGGGATTAAAGAGAACTGCGAGAAATAACCCGTTACCGCCAGGAGGTAATTGAAGAACGTGCTCGTGAATTAAATCGAATCCAAGCTGTGTTAGAAGGCTGCAATATTAAACTGAGCAGTGTAATTACCGATATCAGCGGAAAAAGCGGTATGGCAATTTTAAAGGCAATTGTATCTGGAGAAACAGATCCGGTTGTTTTAAGTGAACTTGCCGAAGGAAGAGCCAGAGATAAAATTCCAGAAATGCAGAAATCCCTACAAGGACGGATATCAGAACATCAACAAAAAATGTTGAAACATCAACTGGGGCATATTGAAAGCCTGACCGCTTTAATTGTGGATTTAGATGCAGATATTAAAAAAAACAGAATCCATAAACTGGGCAATCGAAGCTTTGGATGATATGCCTGGGATTGGAAGAAAAAGTGCAGAACGAATTTTAGCGGAAACTGGTGTGGAAATGGAGCACTTTCAAAATGAATCCCGTTTCAGCTCATGGGCGGGACTTGTGCCTGAGTGTAAGGAAAGCGCCGGAAAAAAGATGAGTACACGAATACGGAAAGGAAATAAATATTTGAAAGCAACGCTGGTGGAATGTGCTCGTGCTGGAATACGAAACAAGCAAAGTTATCTCTACTCCCGTTATCAAAGAATTGCCGCGCGCAGAGGTGGGAAAAGGGCTTTGATTGCAGTAGCCCATACCATGTTAATCGCGATCTATCATATACTAAAAGAGAAAGTTCCTTATCATGACCTTGGAGCGGATTACTACTCCGTTATCAATCAAGAAAAGATAATCAATAGGAATATTCGTACATTAGAAAAGTTAGGGGTAAATGTAATGATTCAGCCGAAATGAATCTCTTTAACTGTATAATTAAGAGAAGGAAATAAGCCCGCCAAAAGGCGAGCTTATTTAGAATGCTTGTTTATAGATTATCGCTGAACTACGTTTTCAGGACAGCCACTTTTTTGTGAATTGTAGAAATTAGAAAAGATTAATGAGGACATTTTGTATATGTATAAGTTGAAATCAAATTTCCTAATACTAAATTCTGGCAGGAAGAACATCTTTGCGCTTGATATTTTAGAACCTTGCAACTGCCGTTGGTCTTTTTATCATGTCTGGTATAAGTTCCACTTACATAGGTATGCTTACATAATTTTTTTTCTGATATGGCTACATCTGGTATGGCCACATTATAAGAAGTTCCATTTTCATCTGTGAAATAAGAATTAGAAAAAAGAAAAGTATCCTCCTCTTTATCAACAACTGAGAAGAAGCCTTCCGTTCCAGATATATTTTTATCTTTATTAAGAACTTCTTCTAAGGAGTGAATATTATCTATTTCTACAGCGGGTGTATTATAAGCAAGAATGGTAAGGGAAGAAGAAATACTTAAGAATATAATTCCGAATCCAGTTACAATAGAAGTAAAAATAGGGTGCTTATGTACAGTATGTTTTTTCAAATGAGTAATCCTCTCTTTCAGTGTATTTTTTCGATGAAACGTAAATCCACTTGAAGAAACAAGTGAAAGATGCGGTGGTGTAGATGAATATTTTAAAAGGACCTTGCCATAGTTTCTTTTTTGTTCGAGTGTACAATTCATTAACGCTAAATCATCAGCGGCTAATTCTGAAGTATTTTGATAAAATTGAATTAAAAGATAAATACATGGGTTATACCAAAACAAAACAGATAAAAGCATAAGAGTTAGCTTAAATAAATTATCATGGTGTTTTAGATGTGCAAGTTCATGTTTAATAATCAAATGGTTTGTATCATCAGACAAATTAAAAGATAAAGGTAAAAATAGTTTCGTGTTCAAAAATCCTGTCACAAAAGGAATTGAAATGTGGTCGGATAATGAGAGAATTGGAGATTTAGATAATCTCAAATCCCTCGATAAGTTTGTAATGATAGCTTGGTTTGGCTGAATGAATTCTTTAAAATTAAAATCGGAAGCAATAGTTGAGCAGAAACTTTTAGTTTGAAGATATAATCGGCGTATGTAAATAGCTCTAAACAGCATAATGCTAATGCATAAAAACAGTCCGATTAAAATTCCAATACTGATATTCGGTGGACGAAGAACCAGATGATTTTGAACAATTCTGATTGAATCATCAACAGGTATTTTATCTGTTGGTTTTGGATGCATCATAAATGGAGAAAACAATCGTTTGTAATAATTTGTAAGTAAAGGAACAGGAAGTAAAAATAAGAAGATATTTACTTTACAAAATAAAAGTTTATGCTTGGGCGCAAGCTGTTTGTTAAATAAATGCGTTGCGCCAATAGATAAAAATAAAAAGACACTTCCGATAAGATTCATATAAAAAAGTAAGCGAATGGAAGAAGCAATTATTAAATTTATCATAAAAAAATCACATCCTAATCTTTATTGAGAAAATCTCTTAGTTCATCCAGCTCTTCTTGTGTACAATCTTTTTTGTTGCCTGTAAGGGCGGAAAGAAACAAGTTCAAAGAACCATTAAATGCATTGTTTAAAAAAGATTTTGCATATCTTTGAGTGAGCTGCTCACGTGTCAATTTTGGAAAATAAGCTTTTTTACGTCCTTCATTTTTACAGTCTAATGCACCCTTTTCAATTAGACGTGAAAGATGAGTGTGTAAGGTTTGCTTTTTCCAGTCTTTTCCATTGTTATTAAAGAAATCCAAAATTTGATTGAAATAAATGGGGCATTGAGAAGACCATATCATTTCCATGATTTCCAATTCTGTGTCAGATAAACCGTATCGATTTGGCATAAAAACCTCCTTATGAATGTAGTACTATTTTAAAATAGTACTATAAAAATGTGGGGAGGTCAAGAAGAAATAATAAACAAATAATTAATAAATAATTAATAAATAATTAATAAATAATTAATAAAAGTATTGACGAATACTATATTTATATAGTACAATTGTATTATAAAGATATAGGACGTAGCTCGAGCAATGGTGAAAATGTAAAGTAGAGTATTATCAAAGTAAAAAGGAATGTGTAGTATAAAAATCTAATATTTACTAGTAAGTTTTAGCTAATAGAAGACTTTGTCTTTGTAACAGTTTATTGGCATAATAATATTATAAATTTTCAGAATATTATTAGAGTTGCTGGCTTTTTTAAAAAAAATGAAGGCTTAAGAGACAACGGCAAACTCAGGAAAGTAATAGTTCGTGATTGAAAAAATGAAAGGAATGAAAAAATGAAGAAGATAATAAATAAAGTTATTGTGTTCACATTGATTTTTAATATCAGTATTATTATTAATGCTATATCTATTCGAGCAGCAGGTGATGATGATAAAAAAGTATATACGGAATTAGATGAAAATGTGAGGAACATACAAGATAGTAAAGATGCCTGTATTGGTGTGGAGGGCGAAACAGAGCCAAATGAAATGATTGAGTATAGTAGAGCAACTACAAAACCAGGTAAATGGATTAAGGCATCTGATGGACGTTGGTGGTATAAGCATAACGATGGAACTTATACTAAAAATGGATGGGAATATATAGATGGAAAATGGTACTATTTTGATAGTAACGGTTGGATGAAGACAGGATGGATTAAAGTAAATAATAAGTGGTATTATTTAAATAGTAGTGGAGCAATGGTTGTAGGATGGCAAAAGATAGGAAGTACATGGTATTATTTTAATTCCTCGGGAGTTATGCAAACTGGGTGGAAAAAAATAAATAATAGATGGTATTTTTTAGAATCTAATGGAGCAATGAGAACAGCAGCTTTAACACAGGGCGGTTCAAACTATACATTTCAGAGTTCGGGAGCATTAAATACAACTAGGCTGGGAGTTCAAAGGCAAAGGCAGGAACGAACTAATTGGTGCTGGGCAGCTTCTTGTGTTATGGTCGGAAGATATGATTTGCCGGCATCATTACAAACAATAACACAAACATCAGTTGTTTTACATGTAAAAGGAGAAATTATTAATCTTGCAGGAAATGGCTCAGAAGAAGTGAGAGGAATAAATCATGCTTCTCAAAGTTTAAAGCATGCAACATCTTTAGAAAGAACTCTCTCTTTTACTGAGGTACTTAATACTATTGATAATAGACATCCGTTTATTGTAAGAATGAGATGGGATGGTGGCGGTGGTCATGCAGTTGTATGTGCTGGTTATAGATATTCTGATTCTTCATTATACCTTATAGATCCGTGGGAAAATACAGCGTCGAGGTATTATTCACGTAATAGTCTGGTAAGAGGTACTTCTATTGCTACTGGTACAGGTCAATATAGATTTTCGGTAATATATTAAAAGGATGATAAGAAAGAAGGGCGTAGTTATGAAAAAATTTTTGATAATAGCAGTATTTACTTTCTCAATTATATTTTTAAATTCCTCTAATACATACGCTTACTCAATCGAAACACTAGACAGTAATCCAGATTTACACGAAATTTCCCAAATGGAAGACGAGATTTACCGTTGGGCGCAAGGCGCAGTAGAAGATGAAAATACGAATTTACAAATCGATTATTCTCGAGCAGTGAAAATATATATAGATACAAATATTTTTGAACAAGAAGAACTGACGGCTGAAAATTTACAAGATACTTTAGATAATGCGGTTTATATTTGGGAAGTTCCTGTAAAAGTTTCAGAAGACAGATATGTGATTGTAACTGTAAGCAGGGCACTGCCAATTGATGAAGAATTGCAGCAGGAGCTTCTTGAAGATGGCACTTATACACAGGAAGAACTGGAAATGGAACTTGAAAAAGTAGGTAGTTGGACAATTCCAACAGCCGGATATGATGAAACAAAATCAGACTATATTGGAAAGTTAGATTCTGTTTTGGGAGAAACTCTTAATAAAGAGGATTTAGATATGATATACCTTCTTGGTGGAACTCCGAAGATGAGACAGCCTTTTGGTGTTGTTTGTAGAGAAGGCAAATATCAGATTGTTACATTAGATGTGGTAACCGGAGAAAATGATATAAGTGCTTTTAGTTCAGAAGAAAGTCAGGAACTGAATGAGAATAGTATTTATAGTTTTGAACAGGTGAAAGAAGTAATAGAGTCAATGCCAGAAGTGGATGACGAATCAGATACAGGGCTAGCTCCAACATTAAAAAAAGAAAATATTAAAAAAGAAAGGATATATGGTGTTGTAGTTTTACTGATAACAGTTTTGCTGGTTGGCGTAGCTGTGGGTAAAAAATTGAAACGGAAAAAATAAACTTAGAGAAAGAAGGGGAAATCGGCTAATGCCGATTTCTACCTTGTTTAAAGAGAAATAAAGATACCCTGCGGAAATGCGTGATTCTTGGCACTGGCATATTCCGTAGGGTATCTCTAGTTTTAAGAAGGATTCTTATTTTTGGGCGCACAAAATCAAGGGGGTATGTAAAATCAATCCGGCTTTTATTTAAGCTACAGTTTCTTCTTTTTTACCCTCAAATTTCTGTATTTTATTGCATAGAAAACGATGATATTTATTGATATTTCTACCGATTGCATACAACAGGAATTCTTTGTATACTTTATCGGCTGTACGATGATTAAACCGTCGAAAGTCATCATTTTCTTTGATATCTCCAAAATGACCTTCTGTTTGAATGGAACGAATCTAGCGGTTCAGGATTCCTTTTTCACTCTGAATATTAGCGTGGGAGCTTTCTTTTAATGCTTCCCAGCGCTCATTAATCTTCATGACTTTGTTTTTGTCTGCATCCTTTTCTGGATGATATCGATAAAGGCATCGGGCTTTGTGTTCACAGCCACTGCAGTCCGCACATCCATACACTTCCAGAGTTTGTGTATAACCATCCATTTCTTTTTCTTCTGTACGGATATGCCGCAACTCCCGTCCATCATGGCAAATGTAAAAATGCTCGTCTTCGAATATCTGAGTTGTCATGTTATAATATTTCCCGATATCTTCTTTGTAAGCACGCGTCTTTCTTTGCTCATGATCTTGCAGCTTGATATAGCTCTCTATGTTATGTTCTTTTAAAAACAGCAGATTTTTCTCGCTGCAATATCCACTGTCTGCTGTGGTTTCTTTCAACACTTCTCCAAAAGCATGGATATGCTTTTGAACAACTGGAATCAAGGTATTGTAATCCGTTCGGTCATTACTTACATATGCATGAACAATAAAGTAATTCTCTACTGCAATCTGAACATTGTAAGCTGCTTTCAGTTGTCCATTCTTCATGTGGTCTTCTTTCATTCTCATAAAAGTGGCTTCCAGGTCTGTCTTGGAATAACTGTTCCGCTCTTTTCCCATGACTTCAAAGCACTCTTTATATTCCATAAGTTTGTTGCCGCAGGCATCCAATTCTTCATAAAGTTTCTGTAGTTCTGATTTTTTCTTTCCTTTTCCAGAAACGAATGGAATCCCTTCGTTTTCTGCTATTCTCATCAGATTTTTCTGCACCTTTAATAAATCCAGTGGAGAACAATTGTCTATCTCAATGATGGTATTGTTTGACAGTTTTTTGTGCTTTGTGAGCTTCCGCTTCCGGTTCTTTTCAATCACCGCACGTACTTTATCCATACCTTCGATGAAAAACATCCTTGCATTTCCCAAGCCGTATTTTTCGCCATACCCATTCTCTTCTAACAATTCGTTGTATTTCTGGTAAAGAGACTCTATGTTGTCAAGAAGTCCCACGAGATGATAGTTTAAAGTTCCACGCCAGACAAAAGTATAACGGTTTGCATTGGCTTCTATCTTTGTTCCATCAATAAAAAGTGATTCTAATGTAATCAGACCTTCCTTCTTTAAAAGTCGTAACAACTGATAATTCAGGTCATCTAATATTTCCGGTGTCAGTTTTTTGTTTATAAAATCATAAAAGGCATCTCTTTTTGGCTGTGTTCCTTGAGAAAGCCAGATAAATGCCAAATCTCTTTTGCATAGCTCTACAATGCGGTCTATCTCACGAACTCCACGCATGTTTGCGTAGGTAAGAACTCCATACTTCATGATTGGGTTAAACCCGTGTTTCCCCTTGCCTGAATACTGTGCGAATAAAGCTGTAAAATCCATTTCCTCCATTACTTTTTTAAGGGTAAAGACTGGATCGTCATCCGGTAAACTCAATTCGTAGAAGTTGAAGTTAATTTTCTGTTGCCCGAATTCAAAAAATTCATTATAATAATTATTGTTAGTCATAGTTACATTATAACATGTAACGGAGAGAAAGATGGTTGTTGTTAGCCATCTTTTTTTCTTTTTATAGATAAAATTTAAAGGAGGCAGATGAACCGTTTCGATTCATCTGCCTCCTCTATTAGAACTGTCATTAACCGACAGCCCCTTTCTTTTTCTAAGTTAGTCAAGCGGATATTCGTATTCTGACTCGCTACTTCCTTGATTTGGTTAAATTATTACATAGGAAGAGCCATATCCCCATCTTTAATCCAGCCTAAATTTCTCATCATATTTGAGAAGAAATAGGTCAGTGCAGCCGGAAGAGCAAAGTGCATAATTAAAATTTTAAATAATACCACTACGCTTGAAACTCCCGGAACAGCCATGGTCTGCCAGGTCATAATCTGTCCGACAAGTCCTGCTGTTCCCATTCCGGAACCGGTTGCATTGTTTGTCATTTTAAAGAGAAGTGTAGAAACCGGTCCTAAGATGGCACTCGATAAAATGACAGGAAGCCAGATGAGTGGTTTCCTCATAATATTAGGAACTTGAAGCATGGAAGTTCCAAGCCCCTGTGCGATCAGACCAGGAGCTCCATTTTCTTTATAACTTGCAATTCCAAAACCGACCATGTTACAACAGCATCCGACGGTTGCTGCACCGGCGGCAAGCCCGGATAGATTTAGAATAATTCCAAGGGCTGCGGAACTAATCGGAAGAGTTAAAATCATACCCATTAAAACAGAGACGATAACGCCCATTAAGAGAGGCTGTTGTTCGGTTCCCCAGTTAATTAATTCTCCTAATTCAGTCATTAACTTGCTGATTGGAGGACCAAAGAAAAGACCGATAGCCGAACCGGTTAAAATTCCGGTTAAAGGGGTAATAATAATGTCAAGTTGGGTTTTGCCGGAGACAACATGAGCAACTTCAATTGCAATATAAGCAGCAAGAAAAGCGCCAAGCGGTTCTCCGGGACCGGAAAGTAACAGTGCACCATCCTCCGTGAAAATCGTTCCGGCAAGGATTTTGCTTGAATAACCGCCAACCATACCGGCAGTTGCAGAAGAGAGTACAACCAGAGGACTTTCGCCAAATTTGCAGGCAACACCGATGCCGATACCGGCGCTGGTCATACCGGCAGCTATTTTACCAAACTGATAGAGGTAAGTGCCAATTTCACCACTGATTAAAGTACCAATCTGTTGAAGAATTGTTCCGATAATAAGAGTGGCGAACAGACCGTAAGACATACCGGTGAGTCCATCGATAAAAAATCGGTTTAATATTTTTTTTACCATGATATCTCCTGTATTCTATTTTACTTAATCTAATTTAATATTTTTAAAAAGAGAGCCGAGTGTTGTAGTAGCTTCTTCTGCTTCTGGAAGTTCATAGTCGATGACTTCTTCCTCTTCTTCTTCCGGAACTTCCATTAAAGCTTTCATGCTGAGACTCAGTTTTCCATCTTCATTTTTGATAACTTTTACGGTTACGTTATCGCCAACAGAGAGGACTGCTTTTGGAGATTTGATTCGTTTCTGGCTGATCTGTGAGATGTGAATCAGACCGGAAATGCCATCTCCGAGGTCAATAAATGCACCGTAAGTCTGAAGGCTTTCTACGGTACCTTCTAATACGCTTCCAACAGTAATCTGCTGTGTTTTTGCAAGTTTTTCGGCGTCAGCCTGCTCTTTTAATAATTCTCTTGCGGAAAGGACAAGACGGTTTTCTGCTTCATCCACTTCAAATACACGTACCATCAAAGTTTTCTTTAAAAATTCTTCCGGTTCTTTGACATATTCCAGAGAAAGTTTGGAAACCGGAATAAAGGCACGGATGCCTTCCACGTAAGCGATTGCTCCGCCTTTTACGATGCCTTCAATAGTAACTTCAAATGCTTCTTTATCTTCTTTCATCTGTTCTAACTTGTCCCAGATTTCCATGTCTGCGTCACGGAAATTGCTGAAAGAAGCTTCGATTTCCTGTGCAAAATCATCCATTGTTTCCTGTTTTTTTATTTCTTCGCTCATGATGCTACCTCCATTAATACTTCCTTAAATAAAATTGAAAAATAGGAAGCTTTTTGTTTTCGATTATAGCACAGGAAAGTGAAAATCTGCAATGGAGTAGAGAGAATGTTGAAAGATTTGTTGATTTTGTCGGGTGGGTTAAGGTAAGATAAGAAAGACTAAAAACCGATGTAGATAGTTCTGACAAAAAGCCAGAATAGAAAGAGAGAAAGACCGATGGAAATCAGAAAAGCAAAAATAGAAGAACTCGATGAAATTATGGGAATTTTTGAACATGCACGTCAGTTTATGGCGAAGAACGGAAATGCGTCCCAGTGGGGAACAACTTATCCGGAACAGGAAATCGTAGAAGCAGATATCAAAAAAGAAGAGTGTTATGTGTGTGTCGAAAATGGTGAAATCGAGGCAACGTTTGTATTTTTTATGGGAAAAGTAGAACCAAATTATGTGGATATTTATGACGGAGAGTGGAAAAATGAAGCTCCTTATGGTACAATCCACCGGGTAGCAAGTCGCGGAAGAGTTCCGGGAATCTCAAAAATCTGTATGGATTTCTGCAAATCACAGATTTCGAATCTGCGTGGAGATACTTATAAGGATAATATTGTAATGCAGAAAGTATTTGCCAAAAATGGATTTGAAAAATGCGGTACGATTTATCTTGCTGGAAAAAAAGAAGATGGAAATGCACGAATTGCCTATCAGTTTGTGGGTAAATAATTGCACGCAGAAGAAAAATGGGATATTATATAGAGTAGAAGAAAAATTTGAAATAGAAAAGAATTTGGAATGTAAATATAAGAAAGGGAAGCACACAACATGGCGAAACAAGAAAAAATCTATATTTTAGGACATAAAAATCCAGATACCGATTCGATTTGTTCAGCGATTGCTTATGCAGATATTAAAAATCGTTCGAATGATGGAAGAAAGTATATTGCAAAACGTGCAGGTCAGATAAATGAAGAAACAGAGTATGTTTTAAAACGTTTTGGCGTTGATGCACCAGGCTATCTTCCGGATGTCGGAACTCAGGTAAGAGATATGGAAATTAGGGAAACTCCGGGAGTTCCGCACAGCATTTCCATTAAGGATGCATGGGCGATTATGAAAGAAACCAATGCGGTGACACTTCCTATTACAAAAGAGGACGGACAGTTAGAGGGACTGATTACAACCGGAGATATTGCAAAATCTTATATGGATGCGCATGATAATTATTTCCTTTCCAATGCGAGAACCCAGTATCGAAGTATTGCGAATACAGTAGAAGGAAAGATTGTAACCGGAAACGGACATGGATATTTCTTAAGAGGAAAAGTTGTAATCGGTGCGACACTTCCGGAAAAACTGGGAGAGTACTTAGAAGAAGATGATTTGGTTATCTTAGGAGATAGATACGAAGACCATTTATGTGCGATTGAAGAAAATGTAAGCTGTATTATTGTGTGTAACAATGCGGAAGTTGCAGAGGATATTCAGGAAGCAGCAACGAAAAATGACTGTGTAATTATCCGTTCTCCGCTTGATACCTTTACGATTGCGCGTCTGATTAATCAGAGTATTCCGGTCAAACACATCATGAAAAAAGATAATCTGATTACCTTCCAGACCGATGATTTTACAGACCAGATTAAAGAGGTGATGGTAAAGAACCGTCACAGAGCCTTCCCTGTAGTAAATAAACATGGAAAATATATTGGAACGGTTTCCAGACGAAATTTGCTGGGAATGAAGAAAAAAGAAGTGATTTTAGTAGACCATAATGAACGTTCCCAGGCAGTTGATAATATTGAGGCAGCGGAGATTCTGGAAATTATTGACCATCACAGAATCGGCTCTATCGAAACCATGTCTCCGATTGTCTTTCGTAATCAGCCGGTGGGCTGTACTGCGACGATTATGCATCAGATGTATGTGGAACGAAATCTCGAAGTTTCTCCGGCAATCGCAGGGCTTTTATGCGCAGCGATTATTTCTGATACGCTGATGTTTCGTTCGCCGACCTGTACACACAGAGATAAGATGGCAGCAGGAGCACTTGCTTTAGTAGCCGGTATTAACATAGAAGAATTTGCCAAAGAAATGTTTACGGCAGGAAGCAATTTAAAGGGAAAGACAACAGAGGGAATCTTCTATCAGGATTTCAAACGTTTTACAACCGAACAGGTAAACTTTGGCGTAGGACAAATCAGTTCTATGAATCAGGATGAACTGTTAAGCTTAAAGAAACGTCTGATTCCATTTATGAAAAAAGAATGTGGAAAAAATGGAATTACGATGGTATTTATTATGCTTACGAATATTTTGGAGGAAACATCAGAAATTATCTGTTATGGAGATGGAAGTGGCAGATTGGTTGAGGATGCCTTTAATGTAAAAGAAGAAAATGGCGGATATATTCTTCCGGGAGTCGTATCAAGAAAGAAGCAGTTAATTCCGGAATTTATCACTGCCTTACAGCAGAATAGCTAAAAGAGAAAATCTCGAAGAAATGAAAAACAGAAGAAGGGGAAACACATGGGAAAAATTGAATGGAAGCCTGGAAACATGCTTTATCCTCTGCCGGTTGTAATGGTCACGGTGGCAGATGAAGCAGGGAATGATAACATTATCACGGTAGCATGGGCGGGAACGGTCTGCACCAACCCTCCTATGGTATCAATTTCGGTAAGACCGGAGCGGTATTCTTATGCAATGCTATGTGACACAAAGGAATTTGTTATCAATCTGACAACCGAAAAACTGGTTCGCGCAACGGACTATTGTGGTGTAAAATCAGGAAGAGAGGTAGATAAATTTAAAGAAACAGGACTCACCAGAGAAAAAGCATCTCATGTGGGTGTTCCGATGATTAAGGAATCTCCGGTCTGCATTGAATGCAGGGTCAGGGAAATCAAAGAACTGGGAAGCCACAGCACATTTGTTGCCGATGTGCTTGCAGTCCATGTAGATGATAAATATATGGATGAAAAAGGAAAATTTGATTTAGCACTTGCCAATCCGATTGTATATTCTCATGGGGAATATTATGGACTGGGCAAAAAACTGGGAACTTTTGGATACAGCATAAGAAAACAGAGAAAGAAGAGACAAAAGAAATGAGTAAAGAAAATATCGTTTTAATTGGCATGCCTGGAGTTGGCAAAAGTACAGTAGGTGTTATTTTGGCAAAAGTATTGGGATATCAGTTTATTGATGCGGATTTAGTAATTCAGAAAAGAGAAAACCGCCTGTTGCATGAAATTATTTCAGAAGAAGGTTTGGATGGCTTTTTAAAAGCAGAAGAAAATGCAAATGTATACATTGCGCAAAATGAAGAAAAATCGATTGTTGCGACAGGTGGAAGTGTTGTGTATTGTGAAAAAGCGATGCAGGAGTTGAAAAAAACAGGACGAGTTATATACTTGGAGTTGGAATATGACCAGCTGAAAAAGAGACTGGGAAATTTAAAAGGTCGTGGTGTGGTATTAAAAGACGGTCAGGATTTAAGAGGGTTATATGAAGAAAGAATTCCGCTGTATGAGAAATATGCGGATTTGACAGTTAATGAAAAAAATCTGGATGTAGAACAGACTTTACAGAAAATAGTTGACAGACTTTCATTATAACTGACAAAATGAGGAATTGCAAGCAGTAAATCTAGGCAAAAGACGATTTTTTGTTTACAAACCCGGTAAGATGTTATAAGATAAGGGTTGACTATTATGAAACTTTGAAAATCAGGTTATGAATTTGATGATAAGAATGACAAAAACAGGCATCAGATACATGAATAAAAATATAGAGGTGTGTATATGGAACAATATGTAATCAAAGGCGGTAACCCGCTCGTTGGTGAAGTTGAAATCGGTGGAGCAAAAAATGCAGCACTTGCGATTCTGGCAGCGGCAATTATGACAGATGAAATGGTTTATATTGAAAACCTTCCGGATGTAAGAGATATTAATGTATTACTCGAAGCAATTAAAGAAATCGGAGCAGTTGTAGAAAGAGTCAGTCCGACAGAAGTAAAAATCACAGGTTCTACTATTTCTGATATCAGTGTTGAGTATGAATACATCAAGAAAATCAGAGCATCTTATTACTTATTAGGAGCACTGCTCGGAAAATATAAATCCGCAGAAGTTCCACTTCCGGGCGGATGCAATATCGGAAGTCGTCCGATTGACCAGCATTTAAAAGGATTTCGTGCACTGGGTGCATCCGTAGATATTCTTCACGGTGCAGTCGTTGCAAAAGCAGAGAACTTGACAGGAAAACATATTTTCCTGGATATGGTATCTGTAGGTGCTACAATCAATATCATGATGGCAGCTGCAATGGCAACCGGAAATACCATTATTGAAAATGCAGCAAGAGAGCCGCATGTTGTCGATGTGGCAAACTTCTTAAACAGCATGGGAGCAAGTATCAAGGGTGCAGGTACTGATGTAATCCGTATTCAGGGTGTAGAAAAGTTACATGGAACAACTTATTCCATTATTCCGGATCAGATTGAAGCCGGAACATTTATGTGTGCAGCCGCAGCGACCAGAGGCGATATCATGGTAAAAAATGTAATTCCGAAACATCTGGAAGCAACAACCGCAAAATTAGAAGAAATCGGATGTCAAGTAGAAGAATTTGATGATGCGGTGCGTGTAGTAGCAAACAAACGTCTGACTCGTACTCATGTAAAGACTATGCCATATCCGGGTTATCCAACTGATATGCAGCCTCAGTTTGCAGTCGCACTTACTTTGGCAGAAGGAACAAGTATTGTAACAGAATCTATCTTTGAAAATCGTTTTAAATATGCGGACGAGCTTTCTCGTATGGGTGCCAATATCAAAGTAGAAGGAAATACAGCAATCATTGATGGCGTGGAAAAACTGACAGGCGCAAGAGTCAGCGCACCAGACCTTCGTGCAGGTGCAGCACTTGTAATTGCCGGTCTTGCGGCAGAAGGATTTACGGTCGTAGATGATATTGTTTATATCCAGAGAGGATATGAGCGATTTGAAGACAAATTAAGAAGCCTTGGCGCTGAGATTGAACGAGTATCCAGTGAAAAGGAAATTCAGAAATTTCAGCTTAGAATCGGCTGAAAACCAGTAAAATAGCATTAAAAATAAAAAAAACGGTTTGGAATAAAATCCAAATCGTTTTTTTCTTGACAATATCTAGTACCTGTGCTATGGTAAGTGCGTGTATAGATTTCATATCAACTTATTAAGTGCATCACAGACATTTTCCCCTCTTTTTTTGTCCGTGGTGAAAAGGGAATCAGGTGAAAATCCTGAGCGGTCCGGCCACTGTAAGCAAGGAGCGAAGCGCAAGAATCCATTGTATTAGAGCGTACGAGAAGGAGTGCCAAGCGTTGATAGGCAAGTCAGGAAACCTGCTTAAGTAAGTGAAAGGTTGAAACTTCCGAAGAAAGTTTTCCATCCATGATATCTGATATGGAACGCCTTATGCTTGAAAAAGCACGTGTCAGAAGAACGGTACATTCTGATACAAACTTAGAGGAACCTGTGTACGGAATTTATACATCCTTTACTTTGAAAGGGCAGGAGAATTCCAAAAGCTGTATTCGTACATAAAACCTCCGCAAAAAATATGTATGATTGGTCAATACAGGTGGAGGAATTCCTCCTGCAAGAAGTTAAAATAAACAATGAAAACAAAGCTGTTATAGATAATAGTATCTTATCTATAACGGCTTTTTTTGGTATAATAGAAAAAGGTTAGTAAAGGTATTTGAAAGGGGAAATTTTAAGATGAAAAAAATAGAAATGGAAAAACAGGCAAAAGCATTTGGATTTGCAGCAATGAAATTTATGGAAACAAAAGCTCTGGAGTTTGAACATGAATTTAGACAGTTTTGTGAGATGAATGACTGTGGGAATTATGGAAATAATTATGCCTGTCCACCGCTTTGCGGAACACCGGAGGAAATGGAGCAAAAGGTAAGAAAATATGAACATGCGTTGGTTTTTCAGTCAAGAACTCCGGTTCAGAATATTTTTGATGATGCAGAAACAAAAATTATTAAGAAGATGCATACAAATAAAACATTACATGCCGTAGAAGAATTGAAAGAGCAGGGTCTGCCTGATAATGGAATGTTTATTATGTGCGGACCATGTAATTTCTGTGAGGAATGTAAAGCAAAAGCAAAAGAACCATGTGTCAATGAAACGATGCGTTTTTCGTGTCTTTCTGCTTACTGCATTGATGCAGGAAAGATGGCAAAGCATTGTAATATGAATATGGAATGGAACGGAGATGTGGTTTCGTTTTTTAGTCTATATGTTTTTTAAGAGAATAGGACAGGGTGTATGAGACAAGAGCTTAATTTAACGCAGACGCAGAAACTATCAGAAAAGATGATTCAGTCACATCCGCTCAGCGACCAGAAAATTGCAGAGAAGATGCAGGAAAAAGGAATCAGCATTTCAAGAAGAACAGTTGCGAAATATCGGGGTCAGATGGGAATCGCAGATGCCGGAGGTAGAAAAGTGTATTTGTAAGAAAATATAAGGAGATATTCCAGTAAAAATAAGGAAAATCGGAAAAATACCTTGCTTTTTTAAAAATAACGTGTATAATACACCATGAAACTATAAAAAAATCAAATAGTGGTTATCCCTTTTATTCAGAGTGATGGAGGTACATAGGACCTGTGAAGTCACGGCAACCCCTTGAAAAAGGAAGGTGCCAGCCTGAGCGAGTAAGTCGAACAATAAGAGGATTCATTTAAAAACTTATGGGTCCGCTTGTCTGCGGACCTTTTTACTTGCATGTAAATGGGAATAAGAAACAAAAAATCAAACAAAGGAGAACAAGAAGAATGGAAAAAAGATTATTTACTTCCGAGTCCGTAACAGAAGGACATCCAGACAAGATGTGTGATGCGATTTCCGATGCAATTCTGGATGCATTAATGGAACAAGACCCAATGAGCCGTGTTGCATGCGAAACATGCACAACAACAGGTGTTGTTATGGTTATGGGTGAAATTACAACAAAAGCTTATGTAGATATTCCGAAAATCGTAAGAGAAACGGTTCGTGAAATCGGATATACAAGAGCAAAATATGGTTTTGATGCAGATACCTGCGGTGTTATCACAACAATTGATGAGCAGTCTGCTGATATTGCGATGGGTGTTGATAAAGCACTGGAAGCAAAAGAAAACACCATGTCTGATGAAGAAATCGATGCAATCGGTGCTGGTGATCAGGGTATGATGTTCGGTTTCGCGAGTGATGAAACAGAAGAATATATGCCATATCCAATTGCTCTGGCTCACAAACTGTCTCGTCAGCTTACAAAAGTTCGTAAAGATGGAACTTTAACTTATTTAAGACCGGATGGAAAAACACAGGTTACTGTAGAATATGATGAAAATGACAGACCAATGCGTCTCGATGCGGTTGTATTATCTACACAGCATGACCCGGAAGTAACACAGGAACAGATTCATGAAGATATCAAAAAATATGTATTTGACCCGATTCTTCCGGCAGAAATGGTAGATGAAAATACAAAATTTTTCATTAACCCGACAGGACGTTTCGTAATCGGTGGACCTCACGGAGACAGTGGTCTGACAGGACGTAAAATTATCGTAGATACTTACGGTGGATATGCTCGTCACGGCGGTGGAGCTTTTTCCGGAAAAGACTGTACAAAAGTAGACCGTTCTGCAGCTTATGCAGCACGTTACGTTGCAAAAAATATGGTAGCAGCAGGTCTTGCAAAGAAATGTGAAATTCAGCTTTCTTATGCGATCGGTGTTGCACATCCAACTTCTATCCAGGTTGACACTTTTGGAACAGGAAAACTTTCCGACCAGAGACTGACAGAAATCGTTCGTGAAAACTTCGACTTAAGACCGGCAGGAATTATCAAAATGCTTAACTTACGTCGTCCGATTTACAAACAGACAGCCGCTTACGGACATTTCGGAAGAAATGACTTAAATCTGCCATGGGAAGCACTGGATAAAGTAGAAGAACTGAAAAAATATCTGGAAGATTAATAAAAGGAATTTCTAAGATTCACTAAAAAAAGTGGAGAATAGATAAGAATAACAGGGAGTTTTTTGTAGAAATATGAAAAATTTCCTGTTTTTTTGTGATATAATATGATGTAAGTGTCAAAAGTATAAATTGCGGTTGTGCTTGCACAAAAAGCAATTTATAGAAAGTTTAGACTTGTTTTATTAATATTTTCAAGAAAGAGAAGAGGTTTATGTTATAATTATCGTTATAAAAATTTTATCTTAAGTTTTGGAATGGGATAAACACTAAAAAAACAGGCAGGAAAGGAGAAAAAGGAGCAATGAAACTTAAAACAAGAATCGTTATCTCCTTTTTTGTTATTATCCTCGAACCGCTAATCTGCGCAAGTGTTGCATTTTGGGCATTCAGCCAGCATCAGTTAAATGTGATGGAAGAACAATATGGAATTGAAAATGCCTCTTATGATTCACTTTCTAATACGGCAGAAGTGATTAACAGCATGACCGATGACATTGCAGAAGAGCTGAGGGAGACGGCAAAAAAAGATACGAAAGAATTAGAGAATGAAGATTATTTAAATCGAATCAATGGCAGATTAAAGGAAGTACATTCCTATCTCTTAGTAAGAGAAGGAAACCAAATTATCTATTATGGAAATGAAAATTATTCAAGTGAACTTGTGAAACGGCTGCCTCCTTATGCCTCAATTGAAGATGAGAACTCCGAAGAAGCCATTGATGCACAGGATAATGATGGACTTTATCTGGGAGGAACAGTACAGGCACTGGTGAAACAGATTAATTTTGAAAAACCAGATGGAACACAGGGCAGTGTCTTTATTGTGTCAAGTATTTTAAAAACTCTGCCGCAGTTAAAGGCACTGATAAAAAATATGATGATTTCTGTAGTGGTGATTTTGATTCTTACCGGTCTTGGACTGACCTGGTGGATTTACCGTGGAGTCATTGCACCGCTTGATAAACTGCGTACAGCGACACAGAAGATTAAAGATGGAGACCTTGATTTTTCGATTACACCGGAAGGTGTGAGTGAAATTTCGGACTTGTGTCAGGATTTTGAAGAAATGCGTCAGCGTTTAAAAGAGACATCCGAAGAGAAAGTTCAGTTCGATAAAGAAAGCAAAGAGTTAATCAGCAACATTTCCCATGATCTGAAGACGCCGATTACAGCAATTAAAGGCTATGTGGAGGGAATCATGGATGGTGTTGCCAATACACCGGAAAAAATGGATAAATATATCCATACGATTTATAATAAGGCAAACGATATGGATCGTCTGATTAATCAGCTTACATTTTATACAAAGATGGACACTAACCGAATTCCATATACATTTAACAAGATTTCCGTAACCGAATTTTTTAATGACTGTGCAGAAGAAATTGGAATGGAACTTGAATCAAAAGGGGTAGAGTTTAACTATTCAAACTATGTAGGACCGGAGGTGCTGGTTATTGCGGATGCAGAACAGATTAAGCGAGTGATTAATAACATTACCAGCAATTCTTTGAAATATATGGACAGCACCAGAGCACGCCGAATTAATTTAAGAGTAAAAGATGTCGGAGATTTTATTCAGGTAGAAATCGAAGATAACGGAAAAGGAATCTCAGCAAAAGATTTACCAAATATCTTTGAACGGTTCTACCGAACAGATGCGTCAAGAAATTCTTCTAAAGGCGGAAGTGGAATCGGTCTTTCGATTGTAAAGAAAATTATGGAGGATCATGGAGGAAAAGTCTGGGCAACCAGCAAGGAAAATATTGGTACAGTCATGTACTTTGTTTTAAGAAAATACCAGGAGGTTTATCAGTAAATGAGTAAAATTTTAATTATTGAAGATGAAGAGGCAATTGCTGATTTAGAGAAGGATTATCTGGAGTTGAGCGGATTTGAAGTGGAAATCGAAAACCGCGGAGATGTCGGATTAAAAAAGGCATTAGAGGGAGAGTATGATTTATTTATCCTTGATTTAATGCTTCCGGAAGTAGATGGATTTGAAATCTGCCGTGAAATTCGAAATGTGAAAAACACACCGATTATCATGGTTTCTGCAAAGAAAGATGATATTGATAAAATCCGTGGTCTTGGACTTGGCGCAGATGATTATATGACAAAACCGTTTAGCCCGAGTGAGCTGGTTGCAAGGGTAAAAGCCCATCTGGCTCGTTATGAACGCCTGATTGGAACCGGAGTACAGGAAAATGATATCATCGAAATCCGCGGCTTAAAGATTGATAAGACAGCAAGACGTGTCTGGATTAATGGAGAAGAGAAGAATTTTACAACCAAAGAATTTGATTTATTAACCTTCCTTGCACAGAATCCAAACCGTGTCTTTACAAAAGACGAACTCTTTAAAGAAATCTGGGCGATGGAATCCATTGGTGATATTGCGACAGTAACCGTACACATTAAAAAGATTCGTGAAAAGATTGAATTAAATACAGCAAAACCACAGTATATTGAGACAATCTGGGGTGTTGGATATCGTTTCAAAGTCTGAAAAAATATACTTGACAAATACGCAAGAATATCGTACAGTAAAGTGGTAAAAACAAGGGGAGCTTATTTGATAGGCTGAGAGGAAGTTAAGAACTTCGACCCATAACCTGATTTGGATAATGCCAACGTAGGGACAGACGTATGAAATGTTGCGGGAGATGTCAGAAGTTGGCACCTCCCGTTTTTTTATGTATCCTCATAATCAAGCACAGAAAGATTCTGAGGGTACGATGCTTTTTAATTATTTGACAATTGAATAAGTAATACCAAGTGATTGAATGAGAGTTCATGAAGGGGTGCACCACCGCGGGTGTATTTCTTTCGTGAACTCTTTTTTATTTCATTAAAAAGTTTTGTCATGAAAAATAAAAAACATGTTCTACAAAATGCCAAACAGGAAAATTAAGAAAGTACATCAAGAAAGTGAGGAGTTTAGAATGATTAAAGTAAATGGAAGAGAGCGGGATTTTGTTCCGAATACCACCATTGCACAGCTCTTAGAGCAGATGGGTTACAACCTGACTCGTGTAGCGGTAGAGTGTAATGGAAAGATTGTTCCAAAGAAGCATTTAGCAGAAACATTAACAACCGATGGAGATGTTTTAGAAGTTGTAAGTTTTGTAGGAGGAGGCTGAGATGTTAACAAAAGAAGAAATCAGGGAGGCGCTTGTTGAACGTCATTCGGAGGAAGTTCAAAGTAAATTAGATGAGGCAAAAGTGGCGATTGCAGGACTTGGCGGACTTGGTTCAAACATTGCATTTTTTCTTACCAGAATCGGTGTGGGACATCTGCATCTGATTGATTTTGATAGAGTAGATATTACGAATTTAAACCGTCAGCAGTATCGCATGGAACATATTGGCAGATACAAGACGGAAGCACTTTTGGAGGAACTTCGGGAAATCAATCCGTACCTTGAGGTAGAGACAGACTGTGTGAGAGTGACCGATGAAAATGTAGGGACTTTATTTCACGATGAAGACATTATCTGTGAAGCATTCGACCGTCCGGAAGCAAAAGCAATGTTAGTCAGCGGAGTAGGAGAATATTATCCGGATAAGATTTTAGTCGCCGGATCCGGCATGGCAGGCTATGGAAGAAGCAACGAGATTGTGACAAGAAAAATCAATGAGCATTTTTATTTATGTGGGGATGCGCATACCGAACCGGTAAAGGGAAGAGGGCTTATGGCACCGAGAGTTGCAATCTGTGCGGCACATCAGGCAAATCTGATTACAGAACTGATTATCAGAGGCAAATAGAGAAGAGAAAAAGAAAGTTAAAAAGAAAATAAAATAAGAAAAAATAGGATATAGAAAACCAGATGGAGGAAAACAAAATGAATAATGATACATTTACACTTGGGGGACATACATTTGAGTCTCGTTTTATTTTAGGTTCAGGAAAATATTCTCTGGATTTAATTAAAGCAGCAGTGGAAAAAGCAGGAGCACAGATTATTACATTGGCACTGAGACGTGCAAATGAGGGAGGAATGGCAAATATCTTAGACTATATTCCTGAAAATGTCACACTGCTTCCAAATACATCGGGTGCAAGAAATGCAGAAGAAGCAGTGCGTATTGCAAGACTTTCCAGAGAACTCGGCTGTGGAGATTTTGTAAAAATCGAAGTTATCCATGATTCCAAATATCTGTTTCCGGATAACTATGAAACCATCAAGGCAACGGAAATTCTGGCAAAAGAGGGATTTGTTGTTATGCCATATATGTATCCGGATTTAAATGTGGCAAGAGAACTTCGGGATGCCGGTGCAGCGTGTGTAATGCCTCTTGGTTCTCCGATTGGTTCAAATAAAGGAATTTGCACAAAAGAATTTATTCAGATTTTAATTGATGAAATTGATTTACCGATTATTGTAGATGCAGGAATCGGTAAACCATCTCAGGCATGTGAGGCAATGGAAATGGGGGCAGCAGCAGTTATGGCAAATACTGCAATTGCAACAGCAGGTGACATTCCGGCGATGGCAGAGGCATTTAAGAAAGCAATTGAAGCAGGAAGAGCCGCTTATCTGGCAGGTATGGGACGTGTCATGGAAAAAGGAGCAAGTGCATCTTCTCCGCTTACCGGATTTTTACAGGATTAAGATCGGGGGGAGAAAAAAGATGAGTACAGAAAACCATGTAAATGAGAGTATTTTAAATGATGAAATTAAAGAGTGGCAGAAGAAAAACCGTATCGACCACATGACTTATTTAAAAGGAATGGAAGTGCTTGAGTCCGATGTGCAGAAACAGGTCATTGATGCCATGAATGAGTATGACTATGAGAAATATACCGCAAAGGATGTAGAACGTGCCCTTGCGCATGAAAGCCGTACTCCGGAAGATTTTGCGGCACTGTTATCACCGGCAGCACTGCCGTATTTAGAGCAGATGGCACAGGCTGCAAAGGCAGAAAAAGAAAAACACTTTGGAAATGGTGTCAATATGTTTACACCGATTTATATTGCAAATTACTGTGAAAATTTTTGTATTTATTGTGGATTTAACTGCCATAACAAGATCAACAGAGCAAGGCTGAATGCAGAAGAAATCGAAAAAGAGATGCAGGCGATCGCAGCGACAGGACTGCAGGAAATTCTGATCCTGACAGGTGAGAGCCGGAGCAAATCGGATGTAGAATATATTGGAGAGGCATGTAAGATCGCAAGAAAATATTTCAAAGTAATCGGGCTTGAGATCTATCCGGTCAATTCAGATGAGTATGCTTATCTGCATGAGTGTGGAGCAGATTATGTGACAGTATTTCAGGAAACTTATAATTCAGATAAATATGAGACACTGCATCTGGCAGGGCATAAAAGAATCTATCCGTATCGTGTCAATGCACAGGAGCGTGCATTAATGGGCGGAATGCGTGGTGTGGGGTTCGGTGCTTTGCTGGGACTGGATGATTTCAGAAAAGATGCATTTGCGACAGGATATCATGCATATCTTCTTCAAAGAAAATATCCCCATGCTGAGATTGCATTTTCCTGTCCGCGACTTCGTCCGATCATCAATAATGACCGGATCAATCCGATGGATGTGCATGAACAACAGCTTCTGCAGGTTGTCTGTGCATACCGGTTATTTATGCCATTTGCCAGCATTACGGTTTCGACAAGGGAATGCGAACGGGTAAGAGATCATCTTGTTCAGATTGCAGCGACGAAAATTTCTGCCGGGGTCAGTACAGGAATTGGAGGTCACGTGGAAGAAATTGAAGAGAAAGGCGATGACCAGTTTGAGATTTCCGATGGACGGTCAGTGAAGGAAGTTTATGATGCACTGCTGACAAATCATCTTCAGCCGGTTATGAGCGATTATATCTATGTATAAGGAAAATCAGGAGTACTGCGAAAATGTGATCGCAGTCAGCAACCGGCATTTGTGCAAAAGACCGTTCCTTGAGCAGATCAAAATAGTATGCGAATGGCATCCCAAAGCACTGATTTTAAGGGAAAAGGATCTGACAGAAGCGGAGTATGAACAACTGGCCGGACAGGTAATGAAAATTTGTAAAACGTATAAAGTTCCATGTATTCTTCACAATTTCTGGCAGATTGCGGTAAAATTAAACAGTAACCAGATTCATCTCCCACTTCCTGTGCTGCGGCAGTTGGTGAATCAGGCTGTGATACAGGAGAAAAATCAGGGCAGCGGAACATTTTATCAGATAGGGACTTCGGTTCACTCGGTGGAAGAAGCGGTTGAAGCGGAAAAGCTGGGGGCATCTTATTTGGTGGCAGGGCATATTTATGCGACTGATTGTAAGAAAGGAGTTCCTCCAAGGGGAATCGGATTTTTGAAAGAAGTCTGTGATGCAGTGAGGCTGCCGGTCTATGGGATCGGTGGAATCCATTTTGAGCCGGAGCAGTGGAGAGAACTTGTAAGAGCCGGAGCAAAGGGTGGCTGCATTATGTCAGGAATGATGACGCTGGCAGAAGAGGAAGGAAAAGCAGAATGAAAATTGTAACAGCGATAGATTCGTTTAAAGGAAGTATGACTTCCATGGATGCCGGAAAGGCTGTGGCGGAAGGAATCTACAGGACGGATTCTGAGGCAGAAGTACTCGTAAGACCGCTGGCAGATGGTGGCGAGGGAACGGTAGAGGCACTGACGTCGGGAATGAGCGGCAGCAGACAGCAGATACAGGTAACAGGACCACTGGGAACACCGGTCATATGTGAATATGGAATTATTGAAGCTTCCGGGACAGCCGTGATTGAGATGGCAGGTGCGGCAGGGATCACATTAGTTTCGGATGAAAAAAGAAATCCGCTCTATACGACAACGTATGGTGTCGGTGAAGTGATCCGGGATGCCATCAAAAAAGGCTGCAGGCGATTCATTATCGGCATTGGTGGAAGTGCAACCAATGATGGTGGATCAGGGATGCTGCAGGCACTTGGATACGGATTCCTCGATAAAAATGGAAACCAGATTCCCTTCGGAGCGAGAGGACTGAAAGTTTTAGAAACGATCACGGAGGCTCATGTTCTGCCCGAATTAAAGGAGTGCAGATTCCGTATAGCGTGTGATGTAACGAACAGCCTGTGTGGTGAGCAGGGGTGCAGTGCTGTCTTTGGTCCGCAGAAAGGGGCAACTCCGTCCATGGTTGTGGAGATGGATCAATGGCTGGAAAATTATGCGGCACTGGCAGGAAAAAAATTCCCGAAAGCTACGGCTATGATGAAAGCAGTTCGGAGCCGGATGCAATTGTCTATGTCA
>OGMH01000005.1_pt1 | contig 173171 bp, 179 predicted proteins | sample 1573191 | NCBI WGS metagenome assembly OGMH01 (sample SAMEA2581978, study PRJEB24529) | metagenome | biome: Human gut stool | place: China | collected 2011 | reverse complement strand
GTGATGAGGGGCGGATGAAATTTTCATCCGCCTACTCTACATATTCAAGATATTAGCAAGGCATAGAAACCATATTTAGTTCCGAACGGGAAATCCGTAATTGAACAAGGAGCGAATCATATGGTAAAGAAAACAGAAAATATGGCATTAGAAGAAACTAGATCTGTATTACATGATTTAGAAATTCAAAAGAAATCTATCAAAAAGCAATTAGAGTGTGGTATTATTAATTCTGTCGACGCCTCTCAAGAAGAGGAGAACATCATGACAAAAGAAAGGAAACTCAAGAAACAGTTAGTATCTGCTGTCCATGTCACCAAAGACGGGCAGCCTCGAAAAATTGAATATAAGGATAGCAAAGGACTCTATATGACAATCTTGCCAGATAAAAAGAAGATTTATGGCAAAACGGAAGAGATACTTATTGACAAGTTGTTTGATTACTACGGTTTGGCAATTAGTGATGTGAGTATTGCTGGGGTTTTTGAATTAGCGCTTGCCGAAAAGCAGACTACTCAGAATGTGAATCCGGAAACTATTAAAAGAGATAGGCAAACATTTAATCGGTTTATCATATCTGATTTTGGCGCACGAGACATTCGAGAAATTTCAAAAGTAGAGCTTCGAGCATATACGCAAGAAATGGTTCAAAGAATTCATCCGATAGAAACAGCATTTAAGGCATATAAAGGTATTTTAAATCTTATATTTGCTTATGCATTGGAATATGGGATTATTAAAGAAAATCCTGTTCCGTTTGTCAAGAATGCTGTTTATCTAAAAGGATGTGAGCGGACGAAGGCAAAAGCGGAGAACAAAATTCTGTCAAAGGAAGAAATCGATTTGGTAACCAAAACTGTTCGCAGTCGAATGACACAGAATCGATACCATGGTTATTTTATTTTGGGATATGCAATTTTACTTTCCGTTGAAACTGGAATGCGTGTAGGTGAACTCTGCGCACTGAAATGGGATGACGTACAAGCGGATGCAATACATATTCATGCGCAACAGTTAATGTATAAGGAAAACGGGCGTAATTATTATTATGTTGATTGGACTAAGGATGAAAAGGGATTTAGCCAAGGTGGAAGAAGATTTCCGATTACAATTGAAATCAGGAATCTTCTCTCAGAGATAAAATCTGTACAGGATTCCTTGGGGATTGAATCAGAATATGTATTTTGTAATCGGGAAGGGCGATGGATTTACACAAAAGCATATTCAGATTGTTTACGGGCATTATGTAGAAGCCTGGGATTTCAGGTGACTAACAATCATGCATTTCGTATGTCGCTGAACAGCAATGTATTTATTCCGCTTGGTATTCCGGTTACTGAAAGAGCACGATTATTGGGACACTCAGTTGAGACGAATGAAAAATATTATAGCTATGCTCGAAAGAACTCGATGCAAGATATATGTGCACTTTTGAATGGACAAGCAGTATAGGTCTCACCCCAAGTAGCATCAATTCAAACATAAAGGAAGCCCTGAGACCGCTATTCTCAAGGCTTCCGAGTAAATGTACCAATGCAGGAGATGGGACTTGAACCCATAATATTAAGTTCCAAAAGCCTTGAAAAATCAATGGTTCTGCAATTTCATGACAAGATTCATGACAAGATTTATTTATTTTTGTCAAAATCATTAAAAGTATTATTCATTATACTTTTTTGCTTTTCCATTTTTTTATTTATAGTAGCATGGCGATAAACAGATTTCATGACGTAAGGTGTCGACCATCCACCAAGTTCTAATACGTCCTGTTCTGGGAGTACTTCTGACATTTTTGTACAAAAGTAATGCCTCATACTATGTAATTTAAAATGAGTGATTCCTAATTTATTTTGATAACGAACCAGTGCATTATATATCTGATTTGGATTACAATCTATGATAATACCTTTTTCGCGTATCCGATCAGCGATAAAATCTGGTATAGCGATTTCTCTGGCACTTTCTGTTGTTTTTGTGGTTTTAACTACCCAGTTATTATTTTCATCCTTTACCATGGCCTTGTTGATTGTAAGTATATTATCATCAGATAGATCGGCAGGGGTGAGGGCACATACCTCACTACGTCTCAATCCACAGCAAGCAGCGAGTAGCAGTGCAATTTCATATCGATCTCTTTGGCGCGCATAATCTAACACAGCCTTGACTTCTTCATCTGTTGGAATGTAGGTTTCATTTTTCTTTTTTTGTGGAAGAGTCGTTGTTATGTTGAATTCTGGTCGGAACATTCCCATAACAGCAGAAATAAAGCCGTGAACATTATATACTGTTTTTGGTGCATGTGATATTGAAAAATCATTTATTTCTTTTTGAATGTCAATTGCTGTCATATCAGAAATATAAATGTTTTTAAAATTATCTGATAAACTTTTAAGATTGCTTTTGTATCCCGGTATCGTGGATGGCGATAAAACGTTTCTTTTTACATCCAGATATTGATTTGCAGCCTCTTCAAAAGTCATATGCACGGAGGAAGTTCTTGTATCAGATTTATCAAGTTCGGCGGCGATGAGCTGGATAGCTTCCTTATTGGTTGGTTTATAATCGGTAATTACAGTATAAAGCTTTTTCTTATAAGTTTTTCGAATCCGGTATGATCCGCTTGGGAGTTTTTCAATTTTCATATTGTACCATCCTTTCTAAAATTTAAGTATAAAAAATAACAGCCAACAGAGAACAGTTGTTCTGCTTGCGTTTGGCTGCTCCGAATGATACAATAAGCTTGTTCAGGGCGTGTATCTTCGGAGCACGCATTCGCTCCTGTTGTTAGCCGGTATCCGGTTCGCAGGGGCGTTTTTTATTTTATCTGTGAGAGTCAATAAAGTCAAAAACTCCTCATCAACAATGATAAGGAGTTTTTTCCAGTCGCATTAAGCTGCAACCACATCTGCTAGAGCAGATCCTTATCAACAATTATATATCAGTTATTATCTTTATGCAAATTTAATTTAAGGTCGTACCGATATAAGAAGTACGTTCTAATTTTAAAGTTATATAAATAGAATAATTATGTCTATCAGTCTTTATGTGAGTTTTATAGTCCATTGCATCGTCATCATAATCTTCATAATAATAGCGATATTTTCCACCATAAATAGTAGCATCAATGGAAATGATGTTCTTTGAGTCAATAAGTTGCTTAACATGTATACAATCTTCTTTTTTTATATAGCCAACATGTACCCCATCAATAATTACTTTAATAGCATTTTTATCATACTTATTATCTGGCTCTTCTTCTAAAACTACAGATTTTGGTGCGAATAGGTATTTATATATACGTTGACCTTCTGAAAATATTTCGAGAAAATCCTTCCTTGAATAGTCAAATTCATAATTTTCGATTCCTATAGATTCAATGTCATTTTCTCTGAATGATGTTCCAGTTACATGAAATTCTTCTGTATTATAGTCATCAATAGAAATATCATCAGATTTACTGTAAGGTGTATTTTCAACTGGTTGTGAAGAAAATGTTAAGGAATTATTTACTTTTACAACTTCATCAACTGGTTGTGTACTAATATCCTGTAAATTAATATCATTATTTATCCTTGAGCAAGTAGTTGGGGCTGTTTTGCTTAATTCGTTTAGAATTTTCTTGAATCTACTTGCAAGATAAAGAAATAGGATTCCAATAGGAATAAAGATTATCCCACCAAATGATAAAGTGGGTATTCCAATAATAAATGAAACAGCGGCTATTATTAAGTATATGATTCTGTATATTTTTAAAGATAATGGAGATAAATTATGTTTATTAACATAATTTATACACTGTTCATGAAAATCTTTATTTTTAGACATATAATTCTCCTCTTATAGTTGGTCACTATTTACGCAATTCCAACTTTTACATATTCTAGATCAATAGGGAACAATTCATCAGAGACTTCCGTCCGGTGTGCGTGGCGTTCGATTTTCTGGATATCTTCTTTTCGAAAGTCATCCCCGGTAATATGTTTTAGTGCATGTAAAAAAGCGTCCTGCTGTTCACTGCGTGATAAAGTCTCTTCAATAAAGATTGTGTATGTACCATCTTCGTTTTCGGTAACAGCTTCCCTTACTTTGTGATTTGGAAATTTAATTAACTCCACAAAATAATCAATTATCGTCCCCACGCTCCTTTCTCTTAAGTGCCAGTAACATCTGGTACACGGTGCCAAGATCCTCTGGCTGTGCGTCCTGTGCAGCATCGAAGAGAACTTTCAGTTCTTTGTTCTCGAAAATCTTTTGGGCAATATCGGCAGTTTCATCGTTTAAGTAGTATTTATCACTGGTGTCTTTTTCTTTTCCAGTCATAAGGTAATCAACGGAAATACCAAAATAGTCAGCAATTAATTGAGCATTTTTTCCACTTATTAAGTTCCTTCGACTTTTCCAATTAGATATAGTTGATTGTCCAATTCCGGTTGCCTTACATACGTCAGCAGTTGTTACATTAAATTTTTGTAATAATTGTTCAAATATTTCATACATTTTTAACTCCCTTTTTGTGCAAAAAAGCAAACTTCCAAAATGTGTAATTAACGCATTGACTTTCAAAAAGTGAAGTGATACTATCAGTGTTGTAAGAAACTTCACATATGTGTAATATGGTGAATGGATGAAAACACATTTATGAAATTCACATATGTTTTGTGACAAAAACATAATATCACATATGTGAAGTAGTTGCAATACAAATATGGAAGGAGGTTCTTATTTTGTACGAGAAATATGAAGAACTGTTAAAAAAGACAGGAAAAACTTCATATCAGGTATCAAAAGATACCGGGATTGGACAAAATACTTTGTCAAATTGGAAAACTGGAAGGAGTAAGCCCAAGGTTGAGAAGCTTAAGATTTTAGCAGCTTATTTTGGTGTTAAATTGGAAGAGCTGATCTAGGAGGTGATCATGATGTATAAGGTCGCTACAATTCGACCAAAGACTCCATTGGCGTATACGACAGTTTCCTTTTCATTACCATACCGCGATTGGTGCCGACTTGAAAAGTCAAAAGAGTGGGAAGCGTTTGAATCACTTCTTGAGGAAATTCAAAGTGGATATATCCAGACGAACACCCAAACGCAGGAAGAGATTGAAAGGAAATCCTGAGACAAAAAGGAGGTGTAATAAATGCCGATAAGTGAAGACTTATTAAAAAAAATAGATGAAACAATAGAGATTTCTTGTGAATTGGCAAAAAATGAGCAGCTGCAAAATTACGGTTATGCAGATTATTTAACGGCTCTTGCCACATTGTTGGAAGCAAGAGCCAAATTGTACTAATTATCAGATACATTTAATTCTGATAATTTCTCATAAATTTGTTGCATAAAATCCGCAACAGTTTGTCCAAGTAAGGCGCTTGGTGATTGAGTCGTACTAGAAACTTTTGCAATCGTAATTTGCACAGTTCTTTCAATTAATTGATCGTTTGACATAGTAAAATTCTCCTTTCATTTACTCGGCTAGTCAGAGCCTGTATCTGAATGGTAGCACTTAAACAGAAGAATGACAATTATAAGAAAATAAAAAAATGAGATAGGAGGTGCAGAAATGCCAAGGATAACAGCAAAGAAAAAAGATTACATGGTAGCAGACTTGAGTAAGTGGATTGCTGGTCAGATGTATCTGCTTGGGCTTAAGCAAAGTTACTTGGCAGAAAAAATTGGAATTACGCAGCCATCATTTTGCCAGAGACTGAAAAAAGGTCTATTCACATATGAGGAGTTGCTTGTGTTGCTGGACGAGCTTCATGCAACCGATGAAGAGATTTTAAAAATGATGAAGTTGAAGAAGGAGCGTAAATGATGTTTGAAAATTTAAGAAGGGAGGTTCGATATGAAGAGAATAGGGAAAATAATCATGTCTGTCGGTGCATTTATCTCTGTGACCGGAGCTTGCGCACTCGATTCAGAGGGGCTGATATACAGAAGAGTGCTTCTTATCATCATGATCGGTATTCTGATAGCACTCGCCGGATACGGTTTAATTTGTTTGGACGGTTACATTCCAGACATAAAGAAATCGCACCCTTTAATGCTTTGCCGAGCAGGTGCGATTTACAAGGAATTTAAATAACTCCACTTCTCTATTATAATAACACGTTTTTTCAGAGAGGTAAACATTAATTTTGCTTAATAATGAGGAAATCATCAAAAGACTTTACGAACAACCGGATAAATTTATGAAAGCTATGTCACGAAAAGAGTATGCAAACGCCGCATTTACTGCATATATCGCAGAATGCGTATGTCTGTTCTGTGATGTTCCCCGGAATGTCCGAACTGAATTATTTGGAGACAGGCACGCTGAACCACCGATTGATGGACTGTTTCCGGAGCACCTTGTGATAAAGGCAAATGATCAGATGATTTTATTTCACAAAACATTGCAGGAGCTTACCTTAAAAGAAAAACGTGAAAGAGAGGAAGAGTGGGAAGAGTGCCAGAAGCGGTTTCAAAGGAAAAATATATAAAAGCGATAAAGCTTTTGAATGACCTGACTTATATGGATTCGCTTATCAGTCAGGTAGAGGAAGATTATAAAATGACATATTTGAAAGCCCAGCCGAAAGGAATATCGTATGACAAAGTCGGATCATCTGGAAACTGCACGATCAGTCAGGTTGAAGAAACCGCTGTCGAACTGGAGCATTTTGACTATCAGAAAAAGAAGCTTATTAAAAAGTACGCAGAAAAAAAAGCAGAAATTTACCACATTTTAAACAAAATGCAAACTCTGGAGTACGTTAAGGTGCTGCTGATGTTTTACTCCGAGAATCTTTCCGGGGATCAAGTCGCAGAACGCATGAATTACAGCCGAACATGGGTGTACAGGGTGCGCAGACGTGCTATAGAAGAGTTTGCAGAGTACATGGAGGATTCATATGTTTGATAGGAGAAATCATTATTACGAAGGATATGAACAGGCACGGTCTAATGGTGTGCCGCTGACGGAGCTTTATGCTACTGCATATAATGCGTGGGTATCTGATTCCAGTATGACACTTAGAGAATCAGAAGAGTTAGAGGTCTACATGAGATATTTAGCAGATACAATCACAATCCATGCAATGATGGATGATGGATATGATCTCGTATCGACTGACGAAGAGACATCTTGTTTTGTAAAAAAATGATTCATGTGTGTTTTTCACCGAATATATATCACGACTGCAACTTTGAAAGCCAGATTATTCTCCCTGCGGTTGTTCCGGGAGAGGAAAGGAGAGTGGTTTATAAGAGTATGTCAGAGAAAATCAGAACAAATCAAAGTAAATCAGAATTAGTCAGAGTAAATCAGAACATATCAGCGCAAATCAGAACGGTGGTGTGGAATTGAGCAGACTAGGGTTTCTCATTCTCTCAATCTTAAAGCAGAATGAAGCTGTCAACAGCGTTTCTGCAATGTCCTTAAGCGAGATAGTCGAATCAGAGGACTTCGGGTATCGGGAGAATACAGTTTTTAAAAAAATAAAAGAATTTGAATTATCGGGATATGTTTTAAAAGGCATGAAGGATGGAAGGGCAGACACTTTTTTTATCACAGATGCTGGACTGGAAGCCTTAAAAAACATCTTGAATTAGGAGGATTAAGTAAGTGAAAAAGAAAATCGCATTTATTGCAATCGGACAGGCTGGCGGCAACATCGGACAGCTTTTCGAGGAAAGAGGATTCAGTGTTTTATATTTAAACACGTCAGAAGAGGATTTATCAACCTTAAAAACCGCAAAATATAAGTACCACATTACCGGGGGCGAGGGATGTAATAAAGACCGGAAAAAAGCAAAACAGCTCGTTATCGACGATTACGACCAGATAGCCGCTGAAATGGATGCGAAACTCGATGCAGAGATTGTTTTTATCATCTTTGCGAGCGGCGGCGGCACTGGTTCTGGTGCGGGTCCCATGCTATGCGACCTGCTTCTGGACGATGGTAAGACAATCGGAGCGGTCACTGTGATACCGGCTCTTGACGAGAGTATAAAATCTCACGTCAATTCCTACGAGTGCTTTTCGGAACTGACGAAGATCGATGGGCTTTCCTCATGCTTTATTCTGGACAATGAGAGCGGAAATAAACTCGGATTAAACCGCACATTTGCAGATGATTTCACTGCATTCATCGAGATCCCGGAACGAATCCAGAATGTAGAGGGAAACATTGATAAGGCAGAGATTCAGGAAGCACTGAAAGCGCATGGAATGGCTGTCATTTTACACAGCACGGCAGACAGTGCAGATGTCATTAAAAAGCTTCAGGACAACATTTATGCCCCGATCGAACCGGATCGTGTTGTGAAATATATCACGGCAGAAATGAGCAGCAAAGTCAGAATGACGGATGTGGAAAAAGATCTCGGTGTTCCAGTAGACACATTCCAGACAGCCGGAGAAGAAACGGTTTTATGTGCATCCGGGTTAAGCTTTCCACAGACCAGATTAGACCTCATTTATGAGCGGATAGATGAGAACCGGGAGACCATAAAAAAGAACCTCAAGGCAACTCACGATCTGTCGTTGAAGGGGGACGTGGATTTTCTGAGTGAGCCGTCCAATATCACGAAAAAGGATGAGGAGAAAAAGCCGAAGTCCAGAAGGGATATCATGACAAAATACTTATAAATCATGCATGAGGTGACCGGATTATGAGCGGAAATTATATAAAACTGTATCGGTCTTTTCTGGAGTGGGAATGGTGGCATGATGCAAATACGAGCAGGGTTTTTTTATACATATTGCTGATGGCAAACTGGACAGATAAGAAGTGGAAGGGGACGATAATTAAGCGAGGATCATTCGTGTCCTCGCTCTCCAAAATCGCCCTTGCAACATCCCTAACAGTAGACCAAGTGCGTACCGCAGTGAAGCACTTGCGAGATACCAAAGTGATTACCACGGAATCGACACCGAAAAACACAGTATTTACGGTGGTTTGCTATGATAAGTACCAAGGTTTTACCGAAGCAAATCCCGAAGCAAATCCCGAAGCAAATACCGAACAGAATACCAAACAAATCCCAAACAACAGCCCACCCAAATCCCAACAACATAAGAATATAAAGAATATAAAGAATAATAAATATATATATAGTGCGGCAGTGATACCGCACCTCAACGAAAAAGCAGGGACACGTTTCCGGGAAGATTCGGATTCGACAGAGCGGCTGTTGTCAGGAAGGGCAAACGAGGGATTTACGGTTGAGGACATGATTAAGGTTGTTGATAAAAAAAGTGAGGAGTGGATAGGGACAGAGTTTGAAAAATATTTAAGACCGAAAACGCTATTCAGCGCATCACACTTTGAAGAATACCTCAACCAGAAAAACAATCCGGCAAAGAAAAAGCCGGAGACTAAAAATAAATTTAACAATTTCCATCAGCGCGAGCATGACTGGGACGAATTAGAAAAATGGGCTTTGACTACGAAACCGTTAGTCATGCCGAGGAGGGATAATGAGCAAAGCAGCAAGATTTAATATTTTTTATCAGGGCAGATTGTACAGAAAAAATCTGACAGCAGCTGAGATTACAAAAGAGTTCGGATGTAAGTCCGCCATGGTTTACCAGGCAGCGAATACCGGTCATAAACTTAATAAAGTTTTTGGAGTTGAAAAGATTTATCCAGAAAACGAAAAGAAGTTGGAAAACATTAATAAAGCTTCGATACCGGAGAATTTCAACGAAGAATGGCGAAGATGCACGGAAGCTTTTAAAAATGTCATATGGGTACAGAGCGGAGGAAAGAGGTTGATGTTGCATCATGGAAAAGGATGAATTTATAAGATTTCTGGAAAAAAAAGGAATCAACGCAAAGCTGGAAGACGGTGTTGTGATGGTTCTTTATGATGGCGGCACACTTTCCCCTAGCGCGGTTTACAGAAAATTCAATCTGGCTAAAAAGTTCGCAGAGGAAAACGATTACAGAGGTTCGCTTGGTATCCGGAAGCGGAGCGGAAAAGTCCATGTCGAAGCAGATCCAGACAAAAACGGATTTGTAAAACCGGATGAAGCCCCACCATTTCTCAATCTGGAACAGCCGGAAGAAACAGAGGACTTCGAGCAGATGTCACTTTTTAAACAGTGAGTTTTTCAGAAAAAAATATATAAAAACTCACCTTTAAGAGAACGGATAAACAGTGAGTTTTTCAATTTTTGAAAAAATTCGAAAATGCACCGTTTAAAATAGCTAAAAGCTAGGAAAATAAAGGCTTTTGAGAAAAGTGTCTGTAAAAGTTAAGAGGTGTTGTACAGCAACGGTACAGAAAATATAAACATTCCTGTGAAACAGATAAGTACAGAATTTGGTGAGGTAGAAATATGATGGAGTGTATGAAAAGCATGGCTAAGAAGCCACAGACCAATGCAGACCGGATCAGAAGCATGACGGATGAGGAGCTGGCATTCAATATGATGTGTCCGAATGAAAATGGGTTAGCAGAAATTGACTGCGACAAAAATGATAATTGTAATTGCTACGAGTGCTTATTAAAGTGGCTTCGGGCAGAAAGTGAGGGATAGAATGGAGAGATTAACGACAAATAAAAGCGTGGCTGACATGTCGATGATCGAGCTGGCACATAATAGCTGCTATGCAGATGATGAGCGCAATGCCAGATATAGAGATTATAATCTGGACGTTGATAGCAGGTGGCTTGTAAGAAATCTTGCCAAAGATATTTGCGGTGAAGATTTTAATGGCTTATCAGATGAAGAAGTTGACGAATATATGGCTTCCATGCTGTCGGTAGGAATAGACAGCACAATAGGACTTTTAGCATTGTTCTATCGCAATTTATGGGCTATGGCTGATTTGCGAGAAAAATTGAAATATTATGAGGATTCCGAGGAGCAGGGTAGGTATATCAAGTTGCCGGAAAAAATCGAAGAAAAGGAATATAGAGAGTGTGTACACACAAGAACTAAATGCCACCATGAAAATTGCAAGTGTTCGGAATGCCCTCTTACTGAATTTTTTTGTGATGAATTTTATACAACAATAGATAGGTGCTATGAGGATGCATATGCTAGAGGATGCCTTGCCGGAATAGAACTAGGAAAAGCCGAAGCCAAGTTGAAAGAAATGGAGAAAAAGGATGTTTAATGAAATTTTCAATGTGATGAAATGCTTTCCGAAGAGTTATATTACTCAATTTGGAGAACTTATTTTATCAGACAAAGGGAATGTATATTTTACAGCAAAAGACTGTAATACACAGAAAGATATTATCTGTAAACTTTTAGAGTGGTGTTCCAGACCACTTGCAAAGGGAGAACCTTACCGCCAAGAGAAGAGAAATAAAGAATGGAGGGAATCACTTCTTTCTGGATACAATGAATATCTCGGAACACAATTCACGCAAGAGGATATGTACTGGATTTACGATAAACTCGGAAACGCAGTCAATCACGAATTGACGTTGAAATTTATTGCAAGCGGATATGATTTGAAACTTGTATATCCGAAGAGAGGTGGAGTAGATGGCAATTAAACCGATTTTATTCAATGCAGAAATGGTTCGGGCGATTCTGGATGGAAGAAAGAGCTGTACAAGGCGTGCAATAAAGCCACAGCCGGATGAAAAGCATACATACCCACTTGGTTTTATTACCGACAGTACAGAGAAGAAAGAGGTAGGATGTTTTGGATTTGCCGTTAATGAATATGGTGGCTCTATTCAATACGTTAAGCCGCCGTATAGGTATGCACCGGGAGATATCCTGTATGTTCGGGAGACATGGAAAAAGGCGCCGAACGGATACTTTTACTACGAAGATTGGCTAAGAAATGACATTGCCGATGTTACAAAGTGGAAACCATCCATCCACATGCCAAAAGAAGCGGCACGTATCTGGCTTAAGGTTACGGATGTGAGGGTGGAGCGGTTGCAGGAGATAACATCTGAGCAGATTAGCAGAGAGGGTGTAGAGGTGGAATATCCTCATGTGTTGAATGGAGAAGAAAAAAGATATGCGTTTTCGACTCTTTGGAACAGCACCATCAAGAAATCCGACCTTGACCGATATGGTTGGAATGCATCACCGTGGGTTTGGGTTATCGAATTTGAGCGGTGCGTGAAGCCTAAAATTTAAAATTATAAAAATGAAAGCGAGGATTATTTTTATGAACAAAAAAGATGTTTTAGAAATCAAGCGGAGATTCCGAAAAGAAGCGTGCACATTCACAAGAATGTGCGGATGCTATGTGGACGCTGAACACAATAAAATCACAAAAATTGGTGAGACATTTTTAAATCTGGATGATGCAGAATATTATAAATATCTCGATATCGCGAAAAAAGCGTTATCCGGCACAATCGGAAACAATCTTTTAGAGCTGGAATTCCCACTGAAAGAGGAAGCTACAGGCGGCAGACAACAGTTTTTGATGGGACTGCGTGAAAGCAAACTGAAAAATGATGATCTGCTTGATACTTTTTACGACATGATCATTGACAGCTACGATTACGTTGGAAATTATCTGATCCTGATTTTTCACGATGCCTATGATGTCATGACCAAAACTTCAGACAATGACAAGCTGGATGAATCCGAGGAAGTTTATGAGTATCTGCTGTGCGCAATCTGTCCGGTGAATCTGACAAAGCCGGGGCTTGGTTACCGTGAGGATGAAAACCGCATCGAATCACGAATCAGAGACTGGGTTGTCGGGATGCCAGATACAGGCTTTATTTTCCCGGCATTTACAGACCGAAGCACAGACATCCATTCCGTGATATTTTACAGTAAAAACACGAACGAGCCACATTCTGAATTTATGGAAGCTGGACTTGGTTGCGAAGCAAAAATGACAGCATCAGAGAAAAAGAAAGTGTTCCAGAACATTTTAAACGATGTGTTGGGAGAAGATGATGAAGAAAATAATAAAATCTGCGTTGAAATACACAGCGTTCTGGATGATACCTTGATTGCAAATGGAAGTGATCCAGAGGAAGAATCACAGAAAGTCGAACTTACGCAGGACATCCTTAAAAATTGTCTGAATGAAGTCGGACTTCCAAAGAATATGATGGATTTGATTTTGAAAAGCCGCGAAGAACTGCTCCCATTGGATACACTTGTGTCGGAAGTCGTGGACAAAAAAGCTGTCGCGGAAGCAAACAAAATCAACTACATAGCAGATTTAAAAGAACTGCTTGAAGCCGCAGCAATTAAACTGGCAGAGACATATTCTGACGATGATGCACTTGTAAAAGAAATCAGAGAAAAGATTTGAAATAAATAGATTAGAAATGAGCCGAGACTCTGGCCAGAGTGAAGCATATGCGGTCTCCTTGAAAAAAATGAGTGATTTAGATAAGTTTGATTACGAATGTCAGAATCAGATAAGCATTTTTGACATTATACGTGAACCAATCCGTATTACAAAGCCTATACGATTAATTGAACTGTTTGCCGGATATGGTTCACAGGCAATGGCACTGGAAAGAATCGGTGCAAAATTTGAGCATTATAGAGTTGTAGAATTTGATAAATATGCCATAGCAAGCTATAACGCAGTGCATGAAACAAATTTCCCAACAATGGATATAACTAAGGTTCATGCAGAAGATTTGAATATTTGCGACACAGAGGCATTTACTTACTTGCTCACCTATTCATTCCCTTGTACGGATTTATCGGTTGCAGGAAAACAAGCAGGCATGAAAAAAGGCAGTGGAACACGGTCCGGTCTTTTGTGGGAAGTGGAACGTATTTTGAAAGAGATAAGAGATGATGGTGGTGAGTTACCACAGATTCTGTTCATGGAGAACGTACCGCAAGTACATGCCGATGCAAACATGGTAGATTTTCAGAACTGGATTGATTTTCTGACAAGCCTTGGATATGTAAGCTACTGGCAGGATTTGAACGCAAAGAACTACGGAGTTGCACAAAACCGTGAAAGGTGCTTTATGTTTTCGTTTTTGGGAGAATATAATTACCATTTCCCACAGCCGATACCATTAAAAAAGAAGCTAAAAGATTACCTTGAAGATGATGTGGACGAGAAGTATTACATCAAAAATGAAAAGGCAGACAAACTGATAAAACAGTTGATTGACAACGACATATTACCACAGCACAATCTTGACAGACAGACAGACAGACAGACAGACAGACAGACAGACAGACAGACAGACAGACATGTGTTGACGGAACAATCAATAAGCCACAACAGAGAGAAATTGCAAACTGTATCAAGGCAAGATACGATGCAGGAATTAGCAACTTGCGGTCAGATGGAAACTGTGTTGTTGAAAGACCAAGGAGCGACATTAGATAAACAAATTGATATTGCAACAACATTGAGGGCAAGAGACTACAAAGGGTTTGATAATTACGGAAGCAACGGAGTGATTGAATGGAAGTAATAGGCAGTATTTACACAGGAGTTTCAGAAAATTTCCAAAGAGGTATCTTTCCCATATCAAGATGTGTAAAAGCTGAACAGCATGATTTAGGAGTTGTTTTAATGGAGCAAAAAAGACTTGGAAATTTATACGGAGATGATTGCGGCACCGGTTTCACCGGTAATGTTTGGGATAAGAACTATGTTGGACCATCTCTAACAACGATGCAGGGGGGAGGGAGAGAACCAATGATTATTGAAAGCCAAATAGTTGCGATGCGTGGCAGAAATCCCGATAATCCGTCAGATAGGACAGTTGGAGGTCCGACAGAGCAACGATTAGAGCCGAATACACAAGACATGAGCAATTGCTTAACAAGTGTGCAAAAGGACAATTTATTACTTGAAAAAAATATCCAAAAAGTCGGTCAAATATCAAGCGATGGTTCGCAGCGCGGTACTGTAATCTCTGATAATGGTATAGCAGCTAATCTTGTAGCTGGCACACATGGGTATGCGAATAGCCATATTGCCACGAAATACCGTATCCGAAAGCTGACACCAAGGGAATGCGGACGGTTGATGGGCGTATCCGATGAAGATATTTCCAAGATGGCAGCAGTCAATAGCAACACGCAACTTTACAAGCAGTTTGGAAACAGTATTGTTGTGGATGTGATGTGTGCAATGTTCAGAAACTTAAATATTGAGCAGGAAGTGAAATAGTTAAATTAGAATTTACAAAATATAACAAAAACGTAAAGAGAAAGGACAAAAACGATATGGAAACGAAAGAATTTGCAAATCAATTCGGCGTTTCAGTAGAAGAGATGTGTGGGATAACAGAACTGTCACGTCAGGGTTTAAATGATATTGTGAGTGGAAAAAGCCAGAAACCTAGTAAGGCAAAGCGAATCGCTTTATATAATTTGAGAGATTATGCAGCAATCTGCCGTGCGCAGGATATTAAGAAAGCCAATGAAGATTATGAAAACAGAATGAAAATGGCTGAGATATTTTATGTAAATTAGGAGGATAAGTATTATGTTGAAAATCGGAGATAAAGTGAAAATGAATAATAAGTATCATGTATCAGATGTAAATAAAGATAAAATTTTTATTATAAGAACAGAACCGCAGGAAGTGTGCGGAACACTTTGTGTATGGCTTGAAGGATATCGTGGTTGTTATGCAGTAGATGGACTTGAAAAAGTAAATTAGAATTTAGGTGATAACTATGATAAAAGACATGTTTATGAGAAAGGAATAACACTTATCCTCGTGAAACGAGGTTTCCCGGAATCAGAATCCGGGTTGTAAAAATTGATAAATGCCAGAATGGAATGTCATGGTTCGCCTGAGAAATAGCAGCTATTAACATGCTGCTTAGGTATCGCCCCAGAAAAGGCTAACGGCCAGCGGTAATAACTCCCAAAGACTATAAGGCAGATTGTAAATTTACCACACGGATAAATGTAGTGTGGTGTGTTGGAAGATTTTATTAAGAGATCAATAGATCGTGTGAGGCTGGCAAGCGAAATGTCCATATCCCATTATGGGAAACCGCTTGTTTGCGAGTATTCAGGAGGAAAAGATTCGGACGCATTACTGTGGGTGTTTGAGCAAAGCGGAATACCGTTTGAGGTTCATAATTCACATACCACAGTAGATGCGCCACCTACGGTATACCATATAAGAGAAACATTCAGAAGATTAGAATTGAAAGGTGTTAAGTGTACTGTAGATTATCATGATAAGGGAAACGGGCAGCGAGTGACGATGTGGAATTTGATTCCTATAAAGTTGATGCCACCAACGAGGGTTGTTCGGTATTGCTGTTCAGAATTGAAAGAAGGTGGAAATGCAAACCGGATGATTGCCACTGGTGTTAGATGGGAAGAAAGCTCGGCGAGAAGCAGTAGGAGTGCATTTGAAGTCCTCGGAAAGACATCGAATAAAAGCATAGGCGTTTCTGATGAAAAAATGCTTATAACAGACAATGACGATACGAGACGTTTATTTGAAAGCTGCCAGATGAAAGCTAAAACTGTAGTTAATCCAATTATTGACTGGAAAGCAGCGGATATATGGAACGTTATCAATGGCGAAAATATATCGGTTTGTGAGATGTATTCCTGGGGATATGATAGACTTGGGTGTATAGCTTGTCCTCTGGCAAAAAAATGTCAGAGAGAACGGGAAATATATGATTTCCCCAAATATAAAACTGCATATATAAGAGCATTTGATAGGATGCTTGAAATGAGGAGATTCCGAGGAAAGAACACAAAGTGGACGTGCGGAGAGGAAGTATATTTATGGTGGATGCAGAGCAATGATGTACCCGGACAAATAAGCATGTTCGATATGTAAACTTAGAAATTTGATCCGGAAGTATATCGGAAATGTAAGAAGTACTGAGCATGGTGAGAAGTTAGGACAGAACAGAGGAGTGTTGAAGATGGCGACTATAAAGCAAGCATTTAAGAAAAGGATCTGGGAATGCGCAGAAAAATATAAGCCAACATACCAGATAAGCTACATGGAAAATAAAGACATAATGGAAACAGAATTTACAGTTAACGCTGCATCAACAGCACAAAATGAATTGCAAGAATTTTGGAATGATTTTTGCAAGGATAATGGACTGAAAAAGAATTCTGTAGTTGCCGTTGTATGTGTTGGTTAACTTAGAATTTAGTGGAGGTATAAACATGAGTAAATATTGTCATAGCAATGACGGAGAACTTTATTATGGGGAATTTGACACCGAACAGGATGCACTAGAAGATGCAAAAGAAAGCTATCCGGGTGAGAGTGAAATTTACATCGGTACATGTACAAAGCCGGTATTTAGATGGAATGGTTGCGAGGAAAAAATTATTGATTCCATTAAAGAAAATCTGGCTGAAGATGTGGGGGAAGCAGCAGAAAATTTTGGAGTTTCTGAAGAACAGGAACAGGAACTTGCGAGGATGATCGATGAAACCGTCAAAGCGTGGATAGAACAGGAAGAGATAGAGCCATCTTGTTACTGTGTTTTGGATGGTCATATTGTTTCTTTAAACTGAACTTTAATTCATAAAAACCATTATGCAGCAGTCACATAAAATCAAAGGAGCGAAAATAAAAATGGAATCATTGCAGGGTGGGAAGAAGATTGAAAACAATATATGTGAAAGTGTATTCAGCACAAAAAGCAACGGAATACGCAAAAAACCTCTACGAAATTTTAAGGGATTGCACACCAGTCATTGCAGATTTGTGTTTGAAGAAAGCAGAGGTCAGAACAGAAACCGTGCTTGTAAAATATATTTCAAATAAAAGAACAGACGGAATGAGATGCGATATACCGTGCGGATTTGGAGAATTAGGAAAAATAATGGCAGATATGAAACCGTACAAAGAAATAAATGACGGAAAAGAGCTTGTGGATTTTATCATAAAGGAGGAGAGCGGAAAGTGAAAAAGGGGAAAGAGCTGTATATTTAAGTGATAGACCATTATGTAGAGCTTTAATTGCGCAGGAAGAAAAATTAAAACTTATTCAGTTATACTGAACATTGAGATTTTTGCCGGCTGAAATATGCCGGTAAAAAAATACACACAAAAGAACATACGTTCCGACCGTATGTGCGTAACTACAAACTAAAAAGAGCCTGTGCTGGTAACACAAGCCCTTTAGAAAGTGCTATACACACTCCTTAAGCAAGATAAGTATAGCATTTTCTACCCAGATCGTAAAGGGGGAATTGCTATGACAAAAGCAGAATTAATCAACGATGTAGTTTATGAGATGTCAGGATATTTGACATCAGAAGGAATTGACCACCTTAAAACTGTGATCACTTTTAAATTGGTCAATATTAATCTGACCGCAACAGAGACATTGCCGTCTACAAACGTGTACGACAATGAATGGATCATGGAGCGATATATAATCGACCTCACCGCTACAGGAAGAAAGCGGAGTACGATTAAGTTGTACATCACGATTATAAAAAAATTCTTTTTAGAAACCGGCTTAAATTATCACACCTGTACCGGGCAGGATGTAATGGATTATATCGCTACCAGATTACATAAAGATAAGATTTCAAAATCATATGCTTCCACGATTCAAAAATATATGTCCTCATTTTTCGCCTGGGCATACCGCAAAAAGCATATCGAGGATGATGTATCCAGAGACATTGATAAAATCAGACAGCCACAGAAGAGAAAAGAGCGGCTGTCTGATGAAGAGATTGCCAGAGCATCCTTATCTATCGGTCATGATCTGCGATTAAATGCGTTGTTCGAGCTTATGCTTGCCGCTGGCCCGCGTGTCGGTGAGATCGTCAACCTTAATATTGACAACCTAGATTTTGCAAGAAAAGAAATCCATATCTGGGGAGAGAAAACGTCACAGTGGCGCACCTGCTTTATGACAGAGAGATGCAAACAGGCATTACAGAATTATATCGGAGATCGAACGGAAGGAGCAGTATTTATCGGAAAGCGTGGTCGTGGACGAATGACATCGAACACGATTGAGTATCTGGTCAAGAGAATCGCTACTGTCGGCGGATGCAAATTCAATGCGACAGTCCATTCGTTTAGAAAAACATTTGCTTCCAGAGAATACCGGAGAACAAAGGATATTCTTTTCGTTTCCAAGCGTTTAGGACATAGCAGTACGGATGTGACGATCAAATATTATATTTGTGATGACATAGAGCTGGATCGTATGCAGGCGAATCTAGCAGCATAAGTTGTGTTCTTTAAAATAATAATACGAAAAAGTATTAAAAATATCAGAAAAGCACTTGACATATGGTGCACCATATGATATTATAATTACAGGAGGTGAGATAAGAGATGAGCAAGAAAAACAAAAGAAAAAAGAAATTAAAAAAAATCGAGAGAATTATAATTCTTATAATAAAAGCTCTGGTTGGAATTGGCACATTCATGGCAGGGCTATCAAGTCTTATAAATTCTCTCAAATAGGGGTAAGGGGCGAAAGCCCCGAACCTTTCAAAAATTATTATAGCTCATCATCAATAATATGAAAAGAGAAAATTTTAGTGTAATTTTTTTAATAGTGGCAATCATCATATTCATTGGAAGAAATCAGGATATTTATTCGAGTATTATTTTGATACTTGCATCAGTATTTCTACTTTTAGATGTGATTCCAAAATTATGGAAGGAGATAAAAAAGAATGCCAAAAGGTAATCCGTCAGCGCAAACTATAGCTTCTGAAAAGTATCAGAAAAAAGTTGGATATATTTCGAAATCCTATAAATTAAAAAAAGACATTGTGGATTCATTTGCAAAAACATGTGAAGCGAATGGAGTTAGTCAGTCTGCAAAAATCACAGAATTAATGATAACTTATATTAAAAGCCAGGGGGAAATAAAAATGGAAGAATTAAGAAAATGCTACAAGAAATTGGATGAACTCATGAAGGAAATCGAAAACAGACATGACACAGACATTATGGATTTTATAAATCTTGATGATGAAGCGAAAGCCGAGTGCATGGGCGATTGGACGGAAAAAGATGTGCAGAGCTGGGAGTATCTGGCGGATAGAATTTCAACAATTCAGAAAGCTTATGATATTATGCGTGAAGAGCTTCATTTAGGCGAGTTCCTTCCAGAAATTAATAAATAGAGAAAAGAGCAGATCCAAAATAGGTCTGCTCTTTTAAATAAAAATTGTGTACAAAACTTTACAGTGAAATGTGTTATACAGTAAATAAGGAACATGAGCAGATCAGAAATGACCTGCTCTTTTTATTTTACTGAAAGGAGGGTTCACATTGAATACTGTCGAACCGATCAGAGACATTAACACTGTGTGGGACATAGCCGACTATCTTGGAGAGGAAAGCGAGCGGAACAAGATTATGTTCCTTTTCGGGATTTATGTAGGTATCCGAATCTCTGACATTTTAAATCTTAAGGTCAGGGATGTGTCCGATATGAATTATGTCAGTATACGGGAGAAGAAAACCGGAAAAGAAAAACGTTTCCCGATTAATGAAGAATTAAGACCTATGCTTAATCGCTACATTAAAGGGAAAGCAGATTATGAATGGCTTTTTCCATCCAGACAGCAGAATAGAGCATTGTCGAGAGGACAGGCTTATAACATTTTGGCAGAAGCCGGAGAAAAATTCGGACTAGATCACATAGGAACGCACACGATGAGAAAGACATTCGGCTACCATTTTTATCAGCAGACGCATGACATTGTCACTTTGCAGAAAATTTTAAACCATGCAGACTTCCATATAACAATGCGTTATATCGGAATTGAGCAGGATTCGATAAATGAATCCATTATGAATCTATCGTTTCGGAAAAGACGATAGATATTTTTTTATAAATAAAGTTGTACAAAATGGAAACTATGTCTAACTGGTTTTCTGAATAAGGTGTTTCTTCTATTAAATATAAAAAATAAAATGGGTTAGACAAAATATAAAGATATGTGCAAGTGAGGGAGGGAAGGAGAATGAACAGGGAGAAGTATTCTGATCCAACTGCTGAACAGGCAATTGCAAATGTCATGCGTGAAGATAAAAAGAAGCGTTGCGACTGGGATAAATTCAAGGCTGACAAGACGAACATGGAGAGGAAGATGGAGCGGATTGTTAAATTAAATTAAAAGTGTGTACAAAAGTGTACACTGATATGTGATATAAAGATAGTGTGAAGCGTGGCTGATGAAGCTGCGCTTTTCCATTTACTTAATCCTCTTAATGTCAACCAGCCATTCATGGATGGTGAATGGCTGGGGTGCAGAAAGGAACTGATATGATTAAGAACCTTAAGCAGTACATTGAGAACTTAATACGCGAGGATGAACTGTGGAGGTTCTACAAGACGAAAGAGTGGATCGTTTTAAAGAACTATGTCTTGGAAGAATTTAATCATGAGTGCTACATATGCAAGAAGAATGGAATCATCACAAGATATGATGAGGATGAGAATGGAAACAGAAAATTAATCAGCACAGTGCATCACAATCAGTTTGTCAGAAAGCATCCTGAGCTGGCACTCAGTGAGTTTTATTGGTACAACGGAAAACAGTACAGGAATCTCATTCCGGTATGTAAAGCATGCCACAACAAATTGCATCCAGAAAAACGGAAAAATAAATCAAGCGAACATTTTACGAACGAAGAGCGTTGGTAGAAAGTACCCCCTACCCCCTATACCCCCTTTCTGTGGGAGAGGTAACGCAACGGGGAGTGGGGTAGACTAAACATCTGCGCGAGGGTTTCACATATGTCCGCATACACGCGATTAATATAAGAGGGGGGTGGGTAAATGAATGTAAAAACTGAAAATCAGATCCGGATTGAAAATATAAAAAAGAACGGAAAAGCAAAGAGAATTAAAGAAAAATTGATTTCCGAACTTGAAAAATCCGGTAATAAAAAATCATATTACACAGATCTGGTAGACGATTACATCACGCTTTGGACAACGAAGGAATTGTTGAGAATTGATATTGAAGAAAGGGGTGTCAAGATCTTTTATGATAACGGAGGTGGTCAAAGCGGATTTAAGAAAAATGAATCTGTAGAACAGCTTGTAAAAGTAAATGCTCAGATGTTGAAGCTGCTTCGTGATCTTGATATAACACCATTAAAAGAATATGGCGGTGATGAGGATGACTGCTTATAAGTTTCCACAGGAAATTCAGGAATGGATTGACATTGTGGAAAATGATGTGTTCCGGTGCTGTGACGAGCAGAAGCTTTTGGTTGCCCATGTAAAAAAATGCTTTGAAACAGAACCTATTCACATAGATCTTAAACAATTGGAAGATTATATGGGATTGGCGAAATATTTGCCATTTGATCTTTTTCCATGGCAGAAATTTGTTATAGCATTACATGACTGTACTTATTGGGATGCGGATGGGCGACCACGCTGGACAGATCTGTTCTGCGAAATTGGACGAGGTGCTGGAAAAGACGGAACAATCGCATTTGAGTCGTTCTGTTTATCATCACCATACAACGGAATCAGGGAATATGACGTTGACATTTGTGCAAATAATGAGGAACAGGCAATGAGACCTGTTACTGATTTGATAGGATTTTTTGAAGTACCATCTGTAATAAAAAAAATAAAGAAGTTTTTTTATTGGACGAAAGAAAAAGTTACTTGCACAAAAACAAAGTCAGTTATCAAGGGCAGGACAAACAGCCCGAAGGGAAAAGATGGTCTTCGTTCCGGGATAGTTATTTTCAATGAGATTCACCAGTATCAAAATTATGGTAACATAGATGTTTTTACGACGGGTCTTGGAAAAAAGAAACATCCAAGAAGATCCTATTTTACGACAAACGGAGATATAAGAGAAGGACCGCTTGATGATTTGATAGAAGAATCAGAAAATATTTTGAGAAAAGGTGATGATGATAACGGACTACTCCCATTTATCTGCAAACTCAATAAAAAAGAGGATGTGGATGAAGAGGAAAATTGGACAATGGCAAATCCGTCATTGCCTTATATGCCGGATCTGCTTGTGGAAATCAGAAAAGAATACCGCGAGTGGAAAAAGAATCCGGAAAGGCTTCCGGCTTTTATGCAAAAACGAATGAATCTTCCTGATACAGTAAAAGAATCGGCAGCCGCAAAATGGGATGATATAGAAAAAACCAATAAAGAGCTTCCAGACATGAATGGCTGGGAGTGTACGGTTGGCATAGATTATATGAAAACGACAGATTTCGCATCCGTCAATCTGCATTTTAAGAAAGGCGATAAGAGATATGATATTAATCACTCATGGATATGTTCACATTCGGCAGATATTCCAAGAATAAAGGCACCATGGAAGAAATGGGTACAAGATGAACTGATTACGTATGTTGATGATGTGGAAATTCATCCAACATTATTAACAGATTATATTTATGAATGTGGAAAACGGTACATGATAAAAATGATTTGCATTGACAATTACAGATACGCATTAATGTCAGATGCACTATCGAAGATAGGATTTTCCGTGGATCGTAAAAATCTCAAGCTTGTGTCACAACTTGAAATCTGCAAAATCGTACCAGTAATAGACCATTGCTTTATCAATGGTTTTTTTTATTGGGGAAATAACCCTACGTTGCGCTGGGCGACAAATAATACAAAGACAATTCGATATGGAAGAGATGCAGGAGCTGATAAAGGCTCCTTTGTTTATGCAAAAATTGAAGCTCGTTCGCGGAAAACAGATCCTTTTATGGCTCTGGTTGCTTCCATGACAGCGGAGGGAGAGATAAAAGAGTACATTCCATTAACTGGAAAATGTGTACTTGTTATGTAGGAGGAACTATGGACTGGATTGAAAAAATAAAGGCAGCATTCCCCGGATCAAGTAAAGAGAGGATTGGACCAGAAACGATAACGATTGATATACCGAGTACGGTTTATGTTAAAGAACTTGCAATATATTCAGCGGTTTCACTGATTGCAAATGCTATTTCGCAGAGTGAAATTAAGGTTTACAAAAACTATGTATGTGTGAAGGATGAAGATTATTTTTCATTGAACATAAAACCGAATCCAAACGAATCGGCAAGTCATTTTTGGCACAAGGTCATAGAAAAAGCCCTTCGTGATGAGCAGGGTGCATTATGCTTTATCTCTGGAAGAAATCTTTATTGTGCAGATAGTTTTGTGCTGGAGCAAAAGAGACCATTTGTCGGAAATCTTTATTCAGGGGTTGTAATTGATGATTTTCAGATGGATAGAAAATTTACAAGTGATCAGGTTTTCATTTTTAAGCTTGAAAATATTCAGGCGAAAAAACTGATTGATGGACTTTATGCAGACATTGGCTCGATAATTTCAACTGCAATGAGTGCTTATAAAGATACAAACGCAGTGAAATATAAATTCAAAATTGACAGTGTTCAAGCTGGTGATGAGGCATTTAACAAGGAATTTGAAAATATTCTCAAAGAACCACTGAAAAAATTTATGGATGGCGACGCAAAACTGTATGTCGAATATAATGGACGAACGCTTGAAAAAATGAAGTCCGATGGAACGTCAAAAAGCAGTGATGACACGATAAGCCTTATCGAGGAGATGTTCAAAATTGTAGGAAAAGCTTTTAAAATTCCGGAATCATTAATGCTTGGTAATATCACAAATATGAATGATGTGGTGAAATCATTTTTGACATTCAGTGTCGATCCATGGGCAGATATGATAGGACAGGTTCTCACAGGACAATATGGTTATGCAAATTGGAAAAATGGAAATTATTTTCGAGTTGATACATCAACTGTTAACCATGTAGATATTTTTGACATGGCGGATAAGATTGATAAGTTAATATCCAGTGCATTTGCAAGTATTGATGAAGTGAGAGAAAAAGCCGGATTAGATATTTTGAATGAGGATTGGAGCAAAAACCACCTTCTTACAAAAAATTATGAGTTTATCAACGAAAAAAATAAAATGATAGGAGGAAAAGATAATGAAACCACAGATGATGATGAAATTTGAACCACATCAGGAAAAAAATGTGTTTGATTTATTCATCTATGACACAGTAACAAGGGAAGGAAAGTTTGATTGGTCAAGCTGGACTATGCTTGAAAGCAAAACAAGCGCGCAGTATTTTTCAAATGTCCTTGCACAAATTCCTGATAATGCAGAAATGCGCCTGTTTATCAATTCCAATGGTGGAATGGTATCTGAAGGAGTTGCCATTTACAATCAGCTCAAACGACATCCAGCGCAAAAGACAGGATATGTAGACGGTTGCGCTTACAGTGTGGCAAGCCTTATCTTGCAGGCTTGCGATAAACGAATAATGGGACTTGGTACATCTATGCTGGTGCATAATATGTGGGTAAGCATTGACGGAAACGCAGCAATGCTTCGGAAAATGGCAGATGATCTTGATAATTGGATGGTTGCAAACCGAAAAGTATATCTTGAACGGTGTGCCGGAAAAATTACAGAGGAACAACTGACAGAACTTATGGATGAAGAAAAAATCTTAAATCCAGATGACTGTTTGGCATACGGATTTATTGATGAAATTGCCGAAAATATGCCGGAAGATATTGGAATTGAACAAAAAGAAACCAATCAGGATGGAGTCGCACCAGAGCAGATTGCTCTGATTCAATCCATGCAGCAGTTTATTGATATAAGACAGTCGCTTTTAAATAATATCCAGCAAATGGATGTGTCAGAACCGAATAGAACCCCAGAAAATAAAGTCAACCCTTGTGTGGCTTTTTTTGATCATATTTTTAAATAACAGGAGGAAAAAATTATGAAACCATTAAACAATCCAATCGTACAGAGTGCATCAGTAGCTATGCAGGAAGCATTAAAAGCAGGAAATGAGGAAGCTCTTTCCGTTGCTTTTGAGCAATTTACAGAAGCTGTGGCAGATTCCATTCGAAATGATTACGAGATGCATCATAATGACAATGCAATTCTTGCGCAGAGAGGCTATCGTATCCTTACAGCAAATGAACAGAAGTTTTATGAGCAGTGGATTGAAAATGCGAAAAGCAGCAATCCGCGTCAGGAGTTTACGGATCTTCTCAATGATGGAATGCCACAGACCATCATCGAGGATGTTTACCGGAATCTGGTAAATGATCATCCTTTGCTCAATGCAATTACATTTACAAATGTAAGTTATCTTACAAGATGGATTCTGAACGATCATACTGTTGATAAGGCAGTGTGGGGAGCTATTAATACGGAAGTAACAAAGAAAATTACATCTTCATTTAAGATTATCGAGATGACACAGTGTAAATTGTCCTGCTATGCTGTTATTCCAAAAGATATGCTTGAATTGGGTCCAGTATATCTGGACAATTATATTAGAACAATTCTTGTGGATGCACTTGCTTGTGCACTTGAAAATGCAATTGTTACTGGAACAGGAAAAAATCAGCCGATTGGACTTGACAGGAATATATCTTCCACAGCATCTGTTGTTGGCGGTGAATATCCGAAAAAAACAGCTGTCAAAGTGAAGTCGTTTTTGCCAACAGAATATGGTCCGTTAGTCGCTAAAATGGCAAAGACTGAAAAGGGAGTTTACAGAACGATTAAAGGTGTTGCATTAATCTGCAATCCAATTGATTATCTGAACAAGGTCATGCCAGCAACAACAGTGCTCAATGCAGCAGGAACTTACACAAATAATATCTTCCCTGTGCCAACAGAAGTGTACCAGTCGGCAGAGCTTACAGAAGGAACAGCTATTCTTTGTCTTCCAAAAGAATATTTTCTTGGATTAGGAAGTAGCAAAGATGGAAATGTGACTTATGATGATTCTGCACAGTTCCTGGAAGATAACAGGGTATACATGATCAAAACGTATGCAAATGGAAGAGCGTTTGATGATACAGCATCAGTACTTCTTGACATTTCAGAACTTGATCCGGCATACATCACTGTGAAAAATCTTGAATTAGCATCTGTTTAGGAGAAATCATCATGTTGGATAGCGAAAAAAAGAAAGTACTGTTAGAAGCAGTTAAGGGAAGACTCAGTATCACATGGGAAAATGAGAAAACGGAAAAGAATCTATCCGACATGATAGATGATGCTGAAATCTATTTAAATCATTTATTGGGAGCGGAATGCGATTATTCCGCTCCCGGTATGTTTAGAAAGCTTTTTTTAAATTATGTGATGTACGTGTATAACCATTGCGAAGATGAATTCGAAAGAGCTTATCAAATGGATATTCTGAAACTACAAGCTTTTTGCAGTGTAAAATCAAGGAGGAATGCCACAGATGCAGAAAATGAAAGTCAGCAATTTAAACCTGAATGATGGTTTCTTAAGATGCTATCGGGATAAAAAATTGCAAAGTGATTTTAATGCACCGAAGAATCCTAAAAAGATTGATGATATGGAATATATCGTAGAACTTGCATTTGAAGAAATGAGTAAGCGCGATAAAGATCTTTCATTTGTAGAATCGCTTGGCAGAGAATTGTCTTTAAAAGTAAAGACACGGTTAATGGATGGTGTCAGTAAAAAATGTAAGGTGGCAATTGATGATAGATTATTTGATGTGATTTACATTGATTACAGTAAAAAAGAAAACCTTATGTATTTTTATCTGGAGGAGGTACGCAGAATTGCTGAATGAGATAAAGGCAGCTCTTGAAGAATTACAACAGGAAAATCCGGATTTGTTCGGAAACAAGGTTGCATACGGAAAGATAAAAGAAGATGATGTTCCAGATTTATGGAATTACATCACTTTTAATCGCATGCATATTAAAAAAAGTGGAACATCCATTCGGGATTATAATTTATATTATCAGGTCAATCTGATTCATGAAGATTATATACCGGAAAATGCAGTTTTTCAGATTATTGATAAACTGTCAAAAATTCAAGGATTGAAGGAAGCCAATGAAGATGTTGTTTTTGATTACACAATTAAATCAAAAACTGATACCGTTGTGGAAGCCGCAGTCATTATTTTTACAGAGCCAATAAAAGGCTACAGTAAAAGGAGTAAGACATGAGTACTTATGAGACAAAAACTGAATCTCTCGAAAAACTGTGGAAAGGACTTAACGGTTTTTCGAGTACAGCAGCGGATGAAATTAACACATATTTACATGGTGCCGGATACACCTTATTTTCAAAATCTATAGAAGATTTAATACCTGTATCAGACAGGAAAAAGAAACATGCTAAATACAGTAATGCGTTGCAAGATAGATTGAAAAGTTCGAGAAGCAGAGGTGGAGGATTTGAAAATCTATCTGTAACAATTGGTTCAAAAACAAAATATGATTATCTGTATTTTCCAGATGATGGCTCAAATACAGTACATCATGCAGGAAATCAGCATTTTTTTGATAGAGGAATCGAGAGAAAAGAAGACGAGGCTGTTGATGAAATGCTTGATAGAATTACTTTTCAAATGAAATAGGAGGACAAATTTTATGAGTGGTTACGGTGAATTTTCAGAATTCGAATGTAGAAAATTTGCAATGAAATTTTCAAAAGATGAAAATTATGTAGAAGCAGGAGCTGTTGGTAGCATTGAAGAATCAATGAATACGAAAACAGTAACAAAAAAATACATGGGTATTGAAAAGAAAACACGTACCAGAGGAACTGGAACGGGCGAATTGAAACTTAGTCTGCATATGAACTATGAGAGATATAAACAGACATATGGAATGAATCTTGATGGATTAGAAGACGGAATCTCTGCCTATGGATCAAATTCGGTTCATCCGGAATTTGCCTGCACAGTGGAAGCTGTTGATGAGGATGAAAACATTAAGTATAAAGCTTATACTAAATGTGTCGTGAAGGATGGTATTGCTAGAAAAATTGAAAATGGTGGAGAGGAAGTTGCAGAAATTGAAATGACGGTTGCTGTCATGCCGGATGATGAAGGAAATGGCTTGTATGAAGCTTTGAAATCCGAAGTATCATCTGAAATTGCACAGAAATGGATGACTGAATTTACGCCTGCGCTTGCAAAAAAGAAAGTACTGTAGGAGGACGCTATGAGAGTTGAGGTTTTACGTTCCTTTATTGATAAGCAGACAAAAGAAGTCGTAAAAAAAGGAACAATCATTGAGGATATGTCAGAAGAAAGATTTGCTGAAATCACAGAATCAACTGGATACATTAAAAAGATTGAGGATGCCGATAATGAAAACGCAGAGTCAGCACTTGAAAAAATGACTGTGGCAGAATTAAAGGCACTTGCAAAGGAAAAAGAAGTAGAAAATTATTCAACAATGAATAGAAAAGAATTGATCACAGCTTTAAGCAAATGAGCAGCATGACCGGATACCAGATTTGTATCCGGTTATATTATGGAGGAAAGTGAAAATATGAATGGAAAAATCAACATGGAACTTGAAAATGGTAAAGAAGTGGAACTTGCACTGAATTTTGCTTCTTTATATAAGATCAGAGGATTAAAAAAGGATGTTTATGACAGATATAACAAGGTCATCATGAAGGGAACGGAAGATACATTTGATACCGTGACCGTATTGTACACGGCATATCTGTGTGCGAATGTGGACAACCTCGATGAATGCATGGGTGAAATGGAATTTATGGAAAATCTTCCATACAATCCACCAGAACTTGCTAGAAAATGTAATGAACTCATTTCAGCAAAAAAAAAGAGGGCTTCCGATCAGCATTCATAAGCCACACAAAAGGAAAAAAGAAAAATAAAATCCGTATTCCAAAATTTGAACTTGAAGATATAGAGGATTATTACACGTATTACGTTTTGATCCTTGAAATAAGTGAAGATTTGTTCTGGAATGCGGATTTTTCTTTTTTAAAAACAGTTGCATTGAACAAATCGGCTTATGACAGTTGGAAGAATTACGCGATAAGTGAGGAGTGTGACCGGGCGTATGGCAAGAACTAAAACGAGTGAAGCAAAAATTAAATTCACAGCGGATACACATGAGTATAATGAAGGGCTGTCAAAAGCCGGTGCCGCAACAAAAGAATTAAATAATGCTCTCAAACTGGCAGATTCTGAATTGAAAAATAATGGCGATAATATTGAAGGCTTACGGAAAAAACATAGTCTTTTACAGGAAAAGCTTTCAGTTACGCAGGAAAAAGAGGAACTTGTCAACCAGAAACTCCAAAAAGCAATTGAGATTTTTGGCGAAAATTCTGCAGAAGCACAGAAAAACAGAACAGAAATCTTGAAATTGAAAAATGAAGAAGAGAAGCTTAGAGGAGAAATCGGAGACTGCAACAAGCGTATTGAAGAGTACACGGCGGTCATGAAGGAAAATCAGACAGCTTCTAAAAGATTGTCTGATGAAATCAAAAATCAGGAAGATAAACTGCAAGAGCTGAAAAAGCAGTACATAAATGTTGTTTTGGAGCAGGGAAAAAACTCGAAGGAAGCAAAATCCCTCTCAAAAGAGATGAAAGATCTCAATGGTGAACTTAAAGACAATAAGCAGAAACTGTCGGATGCAACAGAACAGGCAGGAGAATTTGCGGACGCATTGGAAGACGCAGATAGAAAGGCATCTTCGGCTGCAACAGGCGGTTTTACGATTTTTAAGGGTGTCGTAGCAGATCTTGTATCAAATGGTATTCAAAAAGGAATTGAAGAATTGAAAAATTTGTCTCTTTCAGCTGTTGATACTGGAATGACATTCACATCTTCTATGAGCAACGTTAAGGCTCTTTCCGGTGCAACCGCAGAAGAAATGGAAGCTTTGACCGAGAAGGCAGAAGAAATGGGGAAAAAGACCTCTTTTACCGCTTCACAGTCAGCAGATGCACTTGGGTATATGGCATTAGCCGGCTGGAATACAGAAGAAATGCTGGACGGTATAGATGGTGTCCTGAATCTCGCGGCAGCATCTTCTATGGATCTTGCCACAGCATCAGACATTGTTACAGATGCAATGACAGCGTTTGGAATGAGTGCTGATGAAACGAACCGTTTTGTGGACGTTTTAGCAGCAACTTCAACAAGCAGCAACACGACAGTAGAAATGCTTGGGCAGTCATTTAAATATGTCGGAGCAATTTGCGGTGCAATGGGATATTCGATTGAAGATGCAGGCGTTGCACTTGGTATGATGGCAAACAGCGGAATAAAAGCTGAACAGGCTGGTACATCATTACGATCTCTTCTGACAAGATTATCGACAAATGCCGGAGCTTCTGCGAACAGTTTAGGTGCATTAGACATTTTAACACAAAGACTTGGTGTGTCATTTTATGATTCTTCCGGAAATGCAAGAGATTTATCGGACGTATTGGTAGAAACTAGAGCTGCTTGGGCAGGTCTGAACGTTGAAGAGCAGGTCAATTATGCGAAGAAAATGGCTGGTCAGGAAGCCATGACTGGATTTCTTGCATTAATGAGTGACGGAGCCATTTCCATTGAGTCTGTCGCAACAGCTATAGACAGCATGGGATATGACATCGATGCACTTGGAGTATCTGTTTCAGATTTACAGACACTTTATAAAAGTTATGGAGACGAGACAGCAGTTGCTACAGCTTTAATGAATCAGTTTTCCATGACACAGGAGGATGCCGACCAGGTAACACAATTGCTTGGAGCAAGTTTGACGCAGCAGACAACCTCATGGGATTCTCTGAGCAATGCCATTAATAATAGTTCTGGTGCAGCATCTGAAATGTCAGATACAATCCTTGATAATTTACAAGGTGATGTCACTCTGATGCAGTCGGCTCTTGACGGATTAAAAATTTCTATATTTGATGATGTCGAATCTCCTCTTAGAGATGTTGTACAGGGAATTACAAATGATGTAATACCGGCTGCCGAGGATATGGTAGGAAATATCAAAGACGGAATCGAGTGGGCAAAAGAGCATAGATCTACACTGGAAGGTGTAGCATTGGTTCTCGGTTCTCTTACCGTTGGAATTGGCGCATACAATGTTGCGACAGGAATAAAAACCGCTATGGAAGCTGCAAATACAACGACTCTTCATGGATTGGCAGCCGCACAGCTGAAAATGAATCTCGCATTTTTGGCTAGTCCGATAACGTGGGTAGTTGCCGGCATTACGCTTTTGGTAGGAGGATTTATTTATCTATGGAATACAAGTGAAGATTTTCGTGGATTCTGGATTGGACTCTGGGATGATATTACTGGATTTTTTGGTGAGGCAAAAGAAAAAATCTCCGAAGGAATAGAGAACATAGGAGGATTTTTCACGAGTCTGCCAGATAAAATCAGTGGAGGAATTTCTGATTTTAAAGAATCCGTTAAGTCGGGATTTTCAGAAACATATGATTCAATCGACTCGATTACAGATGGAAGACTGTCAGCTGTGGTTGATGACGTAAAATGGAATCTTTCGTCCATGAAAACAGTTTACGAAGATCACGGAAAAGGAATCAAGGGAATTGTCGCAGCCGGAATGTGGGAAGTTTACGCTACTTACGAGACAAAATTACAGCCGCTTGCTTCCATGGCAAAGGAGAAGCTTGGAGCAGTGGCTGATGTGACAAAGGAAAAACTCGGAAATATTAAATCTGCTTATGAGGAGCATGGTGGAGGTGTTCAGGGAGTTTTTGCCGCAGGACTTCAAACTGTCAATGAGATTGCAACAGCAAAATATGATGTTTTAAATGCTTTGACAGATGGAAAGTTAGAAGAAATTCATAATATGGCATCAGAAAAATTTGAATCATTGAAAAATACTGCAACAGAGAAGTTGGAAGGAATCGTATCTGTAGCGACAGAAAAACTTGATAACATGAAATCAGTATACGAAGAAAACGGCGGCGGTATTAAAGGAATCGCAGCTGTTATGTATACAGAATTAAATTCGATGACAGATGGAAAACTTGGTTCCATGCTACAGATGACACAGTCGAAATTAAATAATATAAAAAGCAAATATGAAGAAAATGGCGGTGGTATAAAGGGAATTGTATCGGCAGGATTTCAAGCTATCCATGAGATTTCCACAATGAAATTTGATGTGATTAATACACTGACCGGTGGAAAATTGCAGGCTATGAAGGATGCATGGTTTTTAAAAATGGAAGAAATACACGAGAAATTCTCTAGCGGAATCGAAAAGATTAAAAGCTTATTTAATTTTGAATGGAAATTTCCAGATTTGAAGATGCCGCATTTCTCAATCAGCGGTTCTTTCTCACTTAATCCTCCTTCGGTTCCGTCTATTGGTGTACAGTGGTATGCGAAAGGAGCAGTTTTAAACGCACCTACGCTATTTGGAATCAATGGAAATCAGTTAATGGGAGGTGGAGAAGCCGGAGCGGAAGCTGTCCTTCCTATCTCGGTTTTGGAAGAATATATTTCAAATTCCATGAACCAGTTCATTTCCATGATACCTCAGATTGACTATGAGAGATTAGGTAACGAAGTGGCTGTCGCACTTAGAAAAAATCCGGGAACATATGTTGTAAATTTAAACCGGAGAGAACTTGTTAGAGCCTTTAATGGAGATTAGACATGGAAATTTATTATGAAAATAATGCTGAACAGAAAATTATGTTTGACAACTTCCCAATTGTAATTCAGAAGCCAGAAACACTTTTCGATGCATCATGGTCATATATATCGGAAAGTGGAAATGGGCGAAATACAATCACATCCTTTTATAAGGATATTGCTGAAAAGAGCGTCACACTTTCTGTTTTTGCAGACACGAAAAAAGAATATGATGAAGTAATGGATAATCTGCATCACATCACTGAGAAAGACATTTTGGATAAAAAACCCGGAAAGCTTTTTGTCAATGGATATTATCTTGAGTGTTTTATTGCACAGAAAAGTTTTTCGGATTATGAAGAAATGTTTTATGCTGTTGAAATAAAAATAAATATTATTGCGGAAAATCCGTTCTGGATCAAAAAATCTGAGTATTATTTTGATACATCAGAATCTTTGAGTACCGATAATAAAAAATATGCTTACCGATATGCTTATAGATATGCAAATGGCATGAGAAATCGAAGCATTATGAACAGTTATATCAAAGCATGTAATTTTGAATTAAAGATTTTCGGATCAGTGCTTAATCCACAGATTATAATTGGCGGTTATGAGTATCTGATTAATGAGTATCTGGAAAATGGTGAGTATATCATTGTTGATAGTTTAAAAAGGACAGTAACAAAAATCATGAATGACGGAACAGCTGTTAATATTTTTGACAGCAGAGAAAAGAAAAGATCTGTGTTTCAGAAAATCCGGCCGGGCAGAAGTTTAATAAGCTGGTCCGGTAAATTTGATTTTATGTTAACACTGTATGAGGAAAGGGCAGAACCGCAATGGCATTGAAATTACAAGCTGCATTAAATGGCAATGAAACTGTCCTGCAAAGCGAATCCTCTAATACATATAGCGGAGAACTATCTGCACCAGTACTACCTGTTAAGTATAGAAATGGTGCAAGAGAGTATCCGCTCTCTGTAGTGGCAGAGGATGATGCAGGAAATATCAGCAGGAATAATTCAACTATAATCTCTGTAGTCAATCCGGTGCATTTTGATTTTATCATATCAGATTCAGCTGGAAACGAAATATCATATCTGGACAACATGGAAATGGATCTTGATGTTGGCGATACAAATGATTTTGAAGCGGTTGTAAATTTCTGGGATAATAAGATGTTTTCTTATAATAACAGAATTTACATTCCGGAAACAGAATATGGTGGAATTATCGGTGACCGGGAGATTATAACAAAAAACAGTGAAATTATTTTGCGTGGATATACGTGGCGAGGCTTGTTATCCACAAAAGTAATTATACCGCCAAAAGATTCCACAAATTTAATTCTGTCTGGAGAAATCAATGCTGTCGTAAGGATGCTGATAGGAGATTATTTTGGAAATCTTTTCTATGTGCCAGATGAAGATACACAGAAAAGTGTTTCAAATTATTCTGTTGACAGATTTACAGATGTAGCATCTGCAATTTATAAGCTTCTGGATTCGATTTCGATGAGGCTTAACATACGATATGATCAGGATAAAAAAGCAGTAGAACTGAAAGCAGTGGATGTGTTGGACTATTCAGAAGAACTTGAATATAGTCAAGACAATAAGCTGGATTTTGATATTCGAGACTGTCGAAATGGTGTGAATCATTTGATCTGCGGTGGAAGTGGTCAAGGATTAGAGAGAGAAATTATCCATTTGTATGTTCAGCAAGACGGTTCTATTGGAGATACACAGTATTATTTTGGACTAAACGAGAACGCGCAATTTTATGACTATGCAAATGCCGAAAGTACAGAAAAACTTCGCGAAGATGGAGAAAACAGATTAAAAGAATTGCAGAATTATAAAAAAATGAGCTTGTCCGTAGATGATGTGGATTTGGAAATAGGAGATATCGTTGGTGGTCGCGAGTATATAACAGGAACAGTAGTGAAAAAGCCAGTAACAAATAAAATTTTGCAGAAAAAAGATGGAACAATTTCTATCGAATACAAATTGAAGGGAGAACAGTAGTATGGGATTTAAAGCGTTAACAGTAAACACAGCAGCAGAAGCAGCAGGACATATTTATGCCGAAGATGATGCAGCCATTTTTCAGTCAATGTTCGGAGGAGACGGAGTGCTTAATATCGGGAATTGTCTGAAATCGACAGTTATCAGTAATAATAAGGTCCGTATTTCAGATGGTGTCTTAAGCGTCGGAGGGCATATCGGAAGATTGAGCCATGCAGATTATCAGGATATGACAATTGAAAATGGTGCAACAGGATACAACCGTAATGATATTATCTATGCGAGGTTTTTGACCAGCGGAAATGTGGATTCCTTCATTTTGGCAGTAAAAAAAGGAACGGCGACAACTGGAACAGCAACGGATCCTGCACTAGTTCAAGGAAATTTATATGAGGGTGCAGTAGAGAGGGATTATCCTCTTTATAGAGTAAAATTATCTGGTCTCTCAATTTCATCTGTCGACCAGTTATTTACCGTAATCCCTACGATACCGGATTTGAAAGCACAAATGGAAAAGGACAAGGCGGAAATTAACCAGAGTTTAACTGCGAAATTATCACTATCGTCATTCAAAGTCGTCACTCTTGGTGGAAATACCAATTTAAACGACCTTTCAGAATGTGGGATATATTCAGTAAAAGGCGGCTTAAATTCACCTAGTGGCGACTGGGTAATAATGATGGTTTTACCGATAAATGGAGATGCAAATTTTGTTAATCAAATTTGTTTTACATTAGGTCATGCTAGACCATTTGCAAGAGCATATGCTTTTGGCTCGTGGACTGATTGGGTGGAGTTATAATTTTTAGTTATCATTATAACAACGACTAAAATGTGTATTTATTTTATTCCATAAACCTGATATGTAGAATAGCTATATCCTTTATTATAAAAGCCGTGTAATGTTATATAAGTTGGTTTTATATTCATACTACATGCACCAATATAAGGTTCTGATGAGTATCGTATGAATCCAAGATTAATGCTGCCGATTAATTTTAAAAGATCGACATTTATTATCTTAAAATCATTTGCGGCACAAATTAACAAGTATTTATAACCATCGCAATTAAATTTACAGCTTTTATTATCATCAATTAACAAATCGATTTTATTAACAGTTAAACTCTGGTTTTCGAAATCGAAAATTGGCATAAAAAGAGCCGGATCAAATTCCGGCTTTCATAATTATGAGGAGTAAGAGCTATCAATGGGGAAGGTTTTTGTAGTTCGTTCAAAATCTTGATAGCTCTTGATATTTATTATAGTGGTTTTATTAAAAAATGTAAATTCACATAATCAGAACATTTTCTTGAAAAATAAGAAAAAGTGTGTACAAAAGTGTACACAATCTTATGTTATAACTTAGTTAGAGAAAACCTGTTAAAGATGATTCTTTGACAGGTTTTTTAGTGTAAAAAATATAAAAAGAAAGGATGTGAAGTATTATGGCAATGAAATCCGTATTATTAGATCTAAACGGTCAAGTTTACACACTCGACTATGATTCTTCAACTAAAAAGTGGAAAAAAAACGTTACTGCACCAACTGCAAGTTCTTATAACCAGACGGATCATGTTTATGCAATGGAATTAAAAGCGGTTGATGTAGCTGGAAATGTTACTCTTGTTGATAAAACAGATTCTACATTCGGCAATTTAATGAAGCTGCGTGTTAAAGAAAAGGTTGCGCCTGCAATTTCTGTTATAAAGCCAAGTGCTGGTGCGTATCTGACGAGTCACACTGTAGCGTTTAGTATAAATGTGACTGACAGCGGATCCGGTGTATCAAATTCCACGATTTCTGCAAAACTTGATGGAAAAGCACTTGGTGTCACAAAAAAGACAATAACAAATGGTTATCAGTGTACTTATAGCGGAACAGTTAATGATGGTACTCATAAACTCGTTGTTACAGCATCAGATAATGACGGAAATACTGCTTCAAAAACAGTTAATTTTACAGTTGATACAGTTCCACCGACTTTAAATATTACATCTCCGGCAGCAAATTTGATAACAAATAAGCAGGCGTGTGCTGTTTCAGGGATTACGGATGATGCCACCAGCAAACCTGTGACAGTAAAAGTCTCATTAAATGGGACTGATCAAGGTAGTGTCACGGTCGCTTCTGATGGTACTTTTTCTTCTAGTGTTAATTTGATTGAAGGAACAAATACGATCGTAATCATAGCAACTGATAAGGCTGGTAAAGTAACAACCGTGAATCGTACTGTAGTTTACGATTCGGTGTCCCCGGTCATTGTATCAATTGATGTTCCGACGGAAGTTGAATCCGGTTCATCTTTTACAATCACTGTAGAAGCAACAGATTAGGAGGTTTTCTATGATTGTCATTGAATCAATTGAAATTACTCCAAATCCGGTCGAGACAAATGGAAAAATTTCAATCAGTGTGGAACTTCATGAAGAATATGCTGATGAGAAAAAATATGAATACAAATATCCTTATCGGTATGGAAATTTAGAAAATTAGGAGGAAAAATGAATCATATTATTATTTTAAATGATGGAAGAAAAGTGGAAGTCCAGAAAGTAGAAAAGTATGGTGGAAGCCTTAAAATAAGAATGCTTTTGCAGACAAGTGACCAGCTCAAATCATACTTTGCTGATGCATTTTCTACGAAAAAGATTACAGAAAAAGATGATGGAAAAGAAACCGTTTATGAAAATTACGCAGAATTATCTTATATCAAGGAAGAAACTGGTGGAATTTGGGAAGTTGAACTTTCTCAAACGGATGCTTCTGTTGATGAAAAATTAAAGCAGTTGGAGATCCAGACAGAGAAAAATGCTGAAAATTTAGAGCAGGCAATTGCTGAACTGACCATTATGATGGCATCTTTTACGGAAAATAATTCAGAAACAGATGGAGGTAATTCAGATGTTCAATAGAGATAGCGTGGTTGTTAAAATTTGGGTGAAATTGGTTCAGGAAGAAAAATATTCTGTAGATCAGATTCCTAATTTATCCAATTTGAGGGAAGAAGTCAAGGCTGCATTATTATAATTTTTCTATTAGCGAAAGGAAAGGAGAGAATATCTTGGAGACAATTGTTTCAGCATTAATTGCGGGAGGATTAGCGTTAATCGGAACGGTACTCACAGTCAGTTCAGGGCAGAAAAAAACAGAACAGAAGCTTCAGACAGCACAGGCAGTCACAGACTGTAAGATTGATGAACTGACGCGCGAGGTACGCTTGCATAATAATTTTGCGCAACGTGTTCCAGTTATCGAAGAACAGGTAAAATTTATCAATAATCGCATTGCAGATTTAGAGGGAGGAAAATAATATGTTAAAAAATTCGGTATTTAAACCATCAGTAAGCACACAGAAATGGGCGAAAGCCGCAGGAATCAGATCAATTAAGACGATGGCGCAAACAGCGGTAGCAGTAATCGGCACAGGGGCAGTGATTTCAGCAGTGGATTGGAAGATGGTAGTATCATCAGCAATTGTAGCCGGTATCGTATCATGGCTTACATCTTTGGCAGGAATTCCAGAAGTAGAGGAGGAGTAATTTTTATGGCAAATAGAAAAATTGGACAGGCAGGTCTTAATCTGATCAAGCAGTATGAGGGATGTCGGTTATCTGCTTATCAGTGTGCTGCCGGAGTATGGACCATCGGTTATGGACATACTGCCGGAGTAAAAAAAGGTATGACAATCACGCAGGCACAGGCAGACGCATATTTAAAGCAGGATATTGCAAAGTTTGAGGGATATGTTAATAGTCCCGCATATGTGCCAATCACTGCAAATCTCAACCAGAATCAGTTTGATGCTCTGGTGTCGTTTGCATTTAATTGTGGAGCTGGCAACCTTAAAAAGCTTTGTGCAGGTAGAAACGCATCACAGATTGCTGTAGCAATGCCACAGTACTGTAAAGCAAATGGTAAAGTGCTTGCAGGACTTAAAAGGCGTAGGTCGGCAGAGCAGGCTTTATTTAATAAAGCAGTGGCAGCAACAAATACATCAAAATCAGAAAGCGAGGATTACAATATGACTACAATCAGAAAAGGTAGTAAAGGAAATGTGGTCAAGGTATGGCAGATCATCATTGGTGCGACAGCAGATGGCAATTTCGGCAGAGGTACGGAAGCATCGACCAAGACATGGCAGAGGAGCCACGGATTGACAGCGGATGGAATTGTTGGAAAGAATACATGGAAAGTAGGTCTTGAATCATTATAAAACCATAGCCGGTAGAGCTTATCTGCCGGCTATTTTCATGTAAATTGTCATGACAAGATTCATGACAAGATTTTGTATTTTTATGACAAATTTACTATTTATTTGACGAATATTTCTAAGACTAGAAAAGCCGTAAACCATTGATTTTTCAATGAAAATCGCATGTTTACGGCTCTTTTTTCTTAATGCAGGAGATGGGACTTGAACCCACACACTGTTGCCAGCGTCAGATTTTGAGTCTGATGCGTCTGCCATTCCGCCACTCCTGCGTCTTATGAACTTCTTGAACAAAATCGCTCAAGCAAGAAATATCTTATCATACTCAAAGACAGATTGCAAGAAAATTTTTTGCTTCTGGAAAATTATTTTACACATATTTTAAGAAGAAAAAACATATTGTGAAAAATGATGATTTTCAGGCTTTTTTTGTTGACGAAAGTTATCATATATGATAACTTATTAACATGTGAAAAAAGAATTGCAGATAAAAAAACAATGAACGAATGAGCACAGAATCGTTTACTACAAATAAGAAAGAGCGAATGCAGGAGGGCGTCAGTTTGGCTCAGGGAGAAAAGAAACATCTTGCAGGTCAACAGCTTACCCCCCGGTATGAAGTGGTCCAGCAGTTGAAGGATGCAAGAAAAGCGCAGGATATGACACAGGAAGTGTTGGCGGAGCGTGTGGGAACGAAAAAGTCTAATATTTCCAGATTTGAGAGCGGCAAATATAATCCAAGCCTTGATTTCCTGATCAAGGTGGCAGGAAGTCTTGGAAAACAGGTACAGATCAGGATTAAGTGAAGAAGGAGTTTTATGTTATGGGCAGAAGTGTGACATTAGGAAATGGCAGAGACATTGACAAAGATATCGAATTATGCAGAACAACGAATGAGAAGACCAGTGAGCAGACAATCCATGTTCTGATGGAGAATCATATTCCGTTTACCAAGAGCTGGATCAATATTCCTTTTTTTCTTCGCAGGAAATTTCATGGTGCAAGTCAGATCTGTGTGATCAACACCAATCGTAATCGTTACAGTCAGGCAAGAACCGCCATCGACCAGATGGATATCCACTTCAAAAAGCGTCTTGTCGTAAGCAATTATTAATGAAAAGTCCCTGGTTTCCAGAGTGATTCAGGAAACCGGGGACTTTCCATTAATAATTCAGCTCACGCAGGTTTTCCTCAAACTGTTTTTGGAGCAGCTTTCTGGAGTAGCACGCAGCTACAAAAGAGGAAAGGGCGAGATTGTATACATTGGTGTATTGTACATAATGCCATTTCAGGTTTTCTTTCCAGTTGGTGAGCGTGATCGTCTTGTCCTCATCGAGATGGTAATCGTAGAGGTTGTTGCGAAGCTCATAAGCGGCTGCATAGGAGAGGATATGCTTCATCAGAACAGCAGCGTCAGCCGGAACCGGGAGATCTTTCATATCGATCGCGCCGCTGCGGTAAATGGCTGCAAAACGTCCGGCAGGGTGTTTTAACTGGAATAAACCATCTAACGTAAAGTTTTCAAGATCCGTATCAAAAGATTGCAGGGTTGCCAGCACCAGAGTATCGGTCATTTCCTGAAAAGCAGGGTTGGCAGAACAGTTCTTTGTTTCAAAATATTCATCCATAAAATCGTAGAGAATAAAATCTTCGCACGTAAAATGCAGATCTTCCATATAGGCGGCCGCAAATTTTGGAAGCAATGCGATCAGTGTACTATAGTGGATAGAACAGATGGCAAGGGCAGCATAAAACTGTACTTCTGTCTGCAATAAAAGTTCCAGATCCACATCCACATTTGAAAAATCCATGGAAGAAATCTCAGGGCATGCCTCTTTGAAAATGCGGTTTAAGATCGCAAGACCAAAACCGGATTTGTCGTCAATGATGGCGATGGCGTAGCATAAAAGAACCGGATCAAAAGAATTCTCGGAAAAAGAAGGAGAAAAATAAAAATCCTGATCCAGAAAACGGTAAATATCAGAGAGATTGTCCATAGAGAGCGGACACTCTAACGTATCCCTTAATTCTGTTATAACAGCCGGATTTTCCTTTGCCGCAAAAGTGAGAAAACGATACACAACATAAGTCTGAAAACGATCCATGTTTTCTTCGGGACCGTTTTCTAAATATTCTATCAAAAATTCAGTGGGAAAAAACTGATCAAAAAATTCATCCATAACAATACCTTACCTTTCTCTGTTTCCGTTCACATGCCCATGAGGTACGAGCAGTGAAGTATGTTTTAGTGATGAAAACACAATATAATATTTTTATAAATAAAGCAATAGGGCTTTTATTTTTGGAGAAAAAGACTTATTATGGATAATGAACTGATTTTTAGGAGAAAAAGGAGAGAGATTATGTTGAGAGCAGCAGATTACCGTGAGCGTGCAAGAGCATCTTTGAGTGGAAACTGGGGAATGGCAGTTCTTGTTTGTTTTGTAGGAGCATTGCTTGGAGGAATCCAGTCCGTTATACCTGTTACCGCAAATTATCAATATGGGGAGGGAATGAGCGTACAGATTTTTGGGATAAATATGAGCCTGAATCAGCTTCCGGCAGAAATGCTCGGAATCCTGGCTGTCATGATGAGCATTTTAAGCATTTATGCACTGGCACAGTTTGTGATCGGTGGTGTAGTGGAACTTGGTATGTGTGCTTATTTTTCCAAACGTGCATTGGGCGAGAATGCGGACATTAAGGATGAGTTTGCTTATTTCCAGTATTTCGGAAAGGCACTAGGGCTTCGTATTGTAACTTCTATTTTTATTTTCTTATGGACGATGTTATTTATCATACCGGGACTCATCGCTACCTATCGTTATGCGATGGCACCATACATCATGGCAGAACATCCGGAAATGGGGATCATGGAGGCGATTGAGGCATCCAAACAGATGATGGATGGAAATAAATGGTCGCTGTTTTGTCTGGATTTCAGTTTTATCGGCTGGATGATTTTAAGTGCATGTACATTTGGAATCGGAGATCTATTCTTAAATCCATATACCCATATGGCAACGGCTCATTTTTATCTGAATTTAAGCAGAGGTTCTTCCGGAAACTTCAATTCGGATGGAATGATGTAAAAGGGAAAAATCTGTCACTGAATTCTTATAAAAATGTGAAAAATCTGCGAATGGATTTCAATTGAAAAAGAGATGTGCTAAAATGTACCGTGTTGTGGTCACGGAAAAACATTTTGGCACATTTTTTTTGCAGAATTTCGTGGCAGAAGATGAATTAGAAAAGTTGGAAGTAATAAAATGAAACAGATGAAATATAAAAAACAGATACAGCTCATTGCAGCAATCGTTACACTGATCGTATTCCCGGTGATCACGTTTTATCTCATGGAAGCCTACACACACAATCCATTCGAAGAGGTAAGACCGTGGGCGCAGTTTTTCAATATTTTGCTCTTTGAGCTTTTGGCGTGGATCTTTGTCAGTGTGACCGGAAAGATACAAAGCGGGCTTCGGATCGAGCTGGTAACCGCGATGATTTATGGAATCGCAAATGCTTATGTGGTCCGTTTCCGGACCAATCCGATCGTGCCGTGGGATATTTTTTCCTGGAAGACGGCGGCAAGTGTGGCATCTAATTATGATTTTAAACCGGATATGCGAATGATCGTGGTGACGCTTGCGTTTCTTGGAATGATCGTTTTACTGCAGTTTGTAAAAACCGGAATGCCGAAGTTTCAATTATGGAAGCGGCTGATTCCGGCTGGGGCATGCTGCATCGTGCTGGTTTTGTTTGTCAATCTGCTGCAGGATGAAGATTTTCAGACCGGACACAGATTGTATCCATTTTTATTTACTCCGGCATTTATGACGCAGGTAAATGGAGTGGCAGTGACGTTTGCAATGGATCTCGCCTATATGACCGTAGAAAAACCGGCAGGTTATGACGCTGCAAAAGAGCAGGCGCTGCTGGAAAGTTATGCAGGGCAGGAAGATGACGCAGACAGCAGTGAAAAGAAAGAGGAACTGCCCAATATCATTGTTGTGATGAATGAGTCTTTTTCAGATCTGAAGGTGCTGGGAGATTTCACAACCAATGAAGATTATATGCCGTATCTGCACAGTTTACAGAACGGGGCGGAAAATACGGTGACAGGTTATCTGAATGTGTCCGTGTGCGGAGGAAATACCGCAAATACAGAGTTTGAGTTTCTGACAGGAAACAGTATGGCGTTTCTGCCGCAGGGAAGCATTCCCTATCAGCAGTATATCACGAAAGAACTTCCGGCACTTCCGGCGTATCTGGCATCGCTGGGTTACGAGACCGTGGCAGCGCATCCTTATTATGCGGATGGCTGGGACAGGGATACGGTATATCCGCTGCTTGGCTTTTCGGAGAGCATTTTTAAAGACCAGTACTGGGGAGCCGGCTATGTGCGCAAGTACGTCAGCGATAATAGCTGTGTGGATAAGATTATTGAATTATATGAGAAAAAAGAAGATGGAACACCTTTATTCGTTTTCAATGTGACGATGCAAAATCACGGTGGATACTCGGATACTTATGATAATTTTACCCCGGATATCACAGTGGAGGGTGTGGAAAGTACACCTTTGAGCCAGTATTTATCGCTTGTCAGACTTTCGGATCAGGCACTGGAAAAACTGATTTCCTATTTTGAGGAGGCAGACGAAAAGACAATTGTAGTATTCTTTGGGGATCATCAGCCAAATGACACGGTGGCAGCGCCGATTTTGAATCTGAATGGTATGACGACAAAGACACTGACAGAGGATCAGTTGAAACTGCGGTATGAAGTGCCATATGTGATCTGGGCGAATTATGACATTGATGCAGAGAGCGGAAAAGATACAAGTGCAAATTATCTTGCGGCGGACGTATTACACTATGCAGGAATTTCTGAGAATGCATATGGTTCTTATCTGTTGGAATTACAACGGAATTATCCAGTTATCTCTGCAATGCGTGTGCTCACGAAAGATGGTCTGGATACAAATTCATCCAGCTTAAAACAGGAATTGAAAGATTACCAGAGTCTGCAGTATTATCAGCTATTTGACTGGAAAAAAGAGTGAGTGTGCAGACAGATCGCTCATCAGGAAAGAAATGAAGGAAAGAAAACAGGAGTTTGTAAGAATGAATCAGACACAAATCAATGAGACAAAATCGAAAAAGTGGTGTAAACGGCTGCCACTGCTTGCCGCCTTTCTGATACCACTTCTGATCTCGGTGATCATTTGTATCGATCATGAAGTGTATCCATTTGGGGAGCGTTGTCTGTTACAGGTGGATATGTATCATCAATATTGTCCTTTTTTTACAGAGTTTGTGGATAAATTAAGAAGCGGCGAAAGCCTCATGTACTCGTGGACAATCGGGCTTGGTGCGGATTTTGTGTCACTGTTTGCCTATTATCTGGCAAGCCCTTTGAACTGGTTTATTTTGCTGTGCCCGAAGGGATACGTGATTGAATTCATGTCAATCCTTATGATTCTTCGTATCTCGCTCTGTGGACTGACATTTGCATATTATCTGAAAAAGCACTTTCACACAGATCACCCGGCAATCGTGGTATTTGGAACGGCGTATGCACTGTCTGCGTTTATGGCAGCTTATGCCTGGAATGTGATGTGGACAGATTGTCTGGTGCTTGCGCCGCTCATTATCCTCGGTGTGGAACAGCTTGTAAAAGAGAAAAAGGCTGCATTGTATTATGTGACACTGGCCACAGCCATTTTGTCCAATTATTACATTTCGATTATGATCTGCATTTTTCTTGTGCTCTATTTTCTGATCCTTTTATTGGAGCAAAGGGAAGGAAAAATCGGGGCATGTGTACGGTTTGCATGGTATTCCCTTCTGGCGGGTGGAACAGGTGCAGTGTTGCTGATCCCGGAAGCGATTATTTTAGGGGAGAGCGGCTCGCAGGGGATTTCTTTTCCAAGTGCGGTGGAATGGTATTTTAATCTGATCGCAGAACTGGGAAGGCAATGTATTTTTGTAGAAACGTATACAGGACGTGACCACTGGCCAAACATTTATACTGGCGTGTTTACATTGTTTTTGATCCTGTTATATCTGACGAACCGCGGGATCAGCTGGAAAAAGAAACTGCCGCGCGTATTACTGCTTGCGTTTATGGCATTAAGCTTTGCCAATAATATGCTGGATTTTATCTGGCATGGATTACATTTCCCGGATTCGCTGCCGGGCAGACAGAGCTTTTTATACAGTTTTTTATTGTTAGTATTGTGTTTTGAGACATTTTTGCATCTGAAAGAAAACCGCTGGTATCACGTGCTTGTGGCACTGGTCTTGGATGGGGCATTCCTGTATGCAGCGTACCGCTGGTCGGACAGCGAACTGATCGGAAGCGACAGTTTCTTTACGACGGCAGTGTTTATCGTTGTGTACGCGGTGCTGCTTCTGGTGTGGTATGGAGGAACTGCAAAAGTCAGAGATTATGTTTTTTTGATTACGTCAATTGTAGTGATTACAGAGTTGACGATCAACTTTGATATGACAGGTCTGGATACGGTGAGCAGAACTTCTTATGTGAAAGACTGGAAGGATTATGAAAACGTTTTAGAGCAGGCGAAGAAAAAGGAAAGTGAAAACAGCGCGGTGTATTTTTACCGGACGGAGGAGATGGAGCGGAAAACGAAAAATGATGCGGCGTTGTCCGGCTATTACTCTGCAACACAGTTTTCTTCGCTGATGAACATCAATGTCAGTCATATTTATCAGGATCTTGGAATGGAAGGTGGAAAGAATTTTTATTGTATCAACGGCGCGTCGCCTTTGATCTCTTCCATGCTTTCCTTAAAATATGTGATCGCGGACAATGCAATGGAGGAAAGCCCGCTGCGTACCCTTGTGGCGTCATCCGGGAACACGTATTTATATGAAAATAAATATTCCCTTCCACTGGGATTTATGGTAGACGATGAGGTGGCAGAACGCTGGGACTATAAAAATGGCGGCGGTGTCTCCAACCAGAATGAACTTGCGGAACTGTTGGGGGCACAGGAAGAGATGCTCTCAGTAGTTCCAGCGGAATCGGAAGTCGGCGTGTCTACGATTCAGGTGACGGAGGACGGATATTATTTTGCAGCATACAGTTCTGTGACATCCGACACCCTTGAGGAAGAGGTCAGTGATGGAAGAACGAAGTCCTTTACGAAGGCGTCCCACGGATATATTTTAGATCTGGGGTATGCAAAATCCGGAGATGTGATCCGGATTAAAAATTCCAATAACGAGCGTGTGGATATTACTGCCTATCAGTTGAATATGGATGCACTGGATACCGCATATGAGACGTTAAACAGCCAGACAATGGAACTCACCTCGTTTTCAGACCGGAAGATCACAGGTACGATCGATGTGGAAAAAGCGGGGAATCTCGTATTTTCGATTGCAAGGGAAGATGGCTGGACGGTGTATGTAGATGGAAAAGAGACAGAGCCGGAGACATTTGCTGAGGCGTTTATCAGTGTGCCGTTGACGGATGGAAAACATGACATAGAACTTATTTATACAACACCCGGACTGAAGACTGGCGCCATGATAAGTCTTGGCTGTCTGATCCTTTTCCTGCTCTCTGCCTTTTGGAGGGGAAAACAGGAAAAGAATATTGTTGTATCGGAAAGCCTGTGTTAAAATAAGTTTATCTTTACAGAACTAATATAGAAGAAAGTGATTAAGAGACAGGAAAGAGGTAACAGATGTTAGAGACAGGTATCAGAGGAGAAGCAAAAGAGGTAGTATCAGAGAGCAATTCAGCACAGGCAATGAAAAGCGGTGAACTGAAGGTATATGCAACACCTTCCATGATCGCATTGATGGAGCAGGCTGCCTACAAGAGTGTTGCAGCAGAACTGGAGGAGGGAAAAGGAACAGTCGGAACGTTGATGAACGTATCCCATATCTCAGCAACACCGCTTGGAATGGAAGTGACTGCCAAGAGTGAACTGGTAGAGATCGACCGCAAGAGACTGGTGTTTAAAGTGGAAGCGTTTGACGAGCGTGGCAGGATCGGTGAGGGAACGCATGAACGATTCGTGATCGACAATGAAAAATTTCAGGAAAAAGCCAATAACAAATAAAATTTTTTCTAAGACACCATAAAAGTACGGTTTATTAGACAGTAAATAAGATACACTCTTTTCAACTTGAGAGAACGTAAAAAGGTTGAAAGGAGTGTTTTTTTATGAAGGGATATGTGATCGAAGCAGGCTATATGGGATATGTGGACGGAACGTACATGCTTTTTGCAGATGAAGAAGATTATCAGGAATATTTTAGAGAGTGGCATTGAAATAAAACTACCGCAGTGATAAGATAGTCACAGGCAGCTATTGAAGATAAATAGAAAGGTAGTGACAGATCATGGCTGGAAAAGAGATACGGATTTATGGGGAAGATGAGAGCGCGATCAGGATCCGCCCTTATGAGCATCACGCAAAGTATTATGAGACAGACCAGATGGGAATTATCCATCATTCCAACTATATCAAATGGATGGAAGAGGCAAGGATGGATCTGATGGAACAGATCGGGCTTAGTTATAAGCAGATGGAAGAGATGGAGATCATCAGTCCGGTATTGTCGGTGTCCTGTGAGTACCACAGTATGGTTCATTTTGATGACACGGTGGTGATCGAGACGAAGATCACAAAGTATAACGGAATCAAGATGGATGTGGAATACCGGATGACAGACAAAGAGACTGGGGAGCTGCGCACAACGGCAAAGAGTTCACATTGCTTTTTGAACCGTTCCGGCAGACCGATTTCCTTAAAGAGGTCTTATCCGGAGATCGACACGAAGTTTTTTGAGTTCACGGATGAGAATTAAGAGTGATAATCGTTACTGGAACGAGATACGAGTGAACAGTAACTGATAATATGCCATACAGGCATAAATGAGACATAGAGAGAGGAAGAAAAATGATACCAGAGAGATTAACTGCGCTTCGCGAAGAGATGAAACGCAGAAGTATTGATATTTATGTAGTACCAACCGCTGATTTTCATGAGTCAGAGTATGTTGGGGAGCATTTTAAGGCAAGAAAGTTTATTACAGGATTTACCGGTTCCGCAGGAACGGCAGTCATCACGTTAAAAGAGGCAGGACTTTGGACAGACGGCCGCTATTTTGTGCAAGCTGAGAAACAGTTAGAGGGAAGCACTGTCACGTTATATCGTATGGCAGAGGAAGGTGTGCCTGCCGTAGAAGAATTTGTAAAAGACAAACTGCCACAGGGCGGCTGCATCGGTTTTGACGGAAGAACCGTAAACGGTGCCTGGGGTGAAAAGTTTGTGGCAATCGCAGAGGAAAAGAAAGGTTCTCTTTTTGTAGGGGAAGATCTGATCAATCTGATCTGGACAGACAGACCGGAGTTATCCAAAGCTCCATTATTTATACTGGAAGAAAAATATTCCGGAAAGAGCACTGCAGAGAAGATCAAAGATGTGCGTGCAAAGATGGCAGAGGAAGGTGCAGATGTCCACATTCTTACGAGCCTTTGCGATATTGCATGGCTTTTGAATATCCGTGGCGGTGATATCCAGAGCGTTCCGGTAGTATTGTCCTATCTTGTTCTGACCAGGGATCAGTGTATCTGGTTTTTACAGGAAGAAGTGGTGGATGATACCATCCGCGCTTATCTGAAGGAAAATCATATCGAGACAAGACCATACGATGATATTTACACTTATGTTCCGACCATTCCGGAGAGTGCCGTGGTTCTGATGAACAAGAGCAGTGTCAATTATCGTATCTGCAGTGAATTAAATAAGAACATTCAGGTTATAAATAAACCAAACCCTACCGAGCTGATGAAGGCAGTCAAGAATCCGGTTGAGGTGGATAACACCCGCCTTGCACATGTCAAAGACGGTGTGGCAGTGACAAAGTTCATGTACTGGCTGAAAACAAATATCGGCAAAATCCCAATGACAGAGATTTCTGCGTCCGATTATCTGGAGGCAAGAAGAAGAGAGCAGGAGAACTTTATTGATTTAAGCTTTACGACCATCAGTGCCTACGGTGCAAATGCAGCGATGATGCACTATTCTGCAACACCGGAATCCAATACCGAATTAAAACCGGAAGGCTTTTTACTGGTAGACTCCGGCGGACATTATTATGAGGGAACAACCGATATCACGAGAACTTTTGTGTTAGGAACGATCAGTGATGAGATGAAACAGCATTTCACAGCAGTATGCCGTTCCAATATGAAGCTTGCCAATGCAAAGTTTTTATATGGTGCATGTGGTCTGAATCTGGATATTCTCGCACGTGGTCCACTGTGGGATATGGGGATTGACTACAAATGCGGTACGGGACACGGCGTCGGTTATATCTTAAACGTGCATGAAGGACCAAACGGCTTCCGCTGGAAGATCGTGCCGGAACGCCATGACAGCGGTGTGCTGGAAGAGGGTATGATCACAACCGATGAACCGGGTGTATATCTGGAAGGAAAGTATGGTATCCGCACGGAGAATGAACTGGTCTGCCGCAAAGCAGAGAAGAATGAATATGGTCAGTTTATGGAATTTGAGAACATCACTTACGCACCGATCGATCTGGATGGAATCGATCCGGAGCAGATGAGCCCACGTGAGAAGCAGATGTTAAATGATTATCATAAGAAGGTATATGAAGTGCTCTCTCCTTACATGACAGAGGAAGAGAACGAATGGCTGAAGAAGTATACCCGCGCAATTTAATTTGTCACAGGATGGGACTGCCGCATGCGGCAGCCCCTTTACTGCTTTTTTATGAGCAGTGAAAAAATAAGAAGGAGACACAAAGTTTATGAGTGAAAAGCTGGTACTGATCGATGGACACAGCATTTTAAACCGGGCATTTTTCGGAATCCCGGATCTGACGAATTCCGAGGGACTTCATACCAATGCGGTCTATGGATTTTTAAATATTTTATTTAAGATTTTAGAGGAGGAACAGCCAAACTATCTGACGGTTGCCTTTGATGTATCACAGCCAACTTTTCGTCATAAGATGTATGCAGAATACAAGGGAACCAGAAAGCCGATGGCGGAGGAACTTCGCGAACAGGTGCCTCTGATGAAGGAAATGTTAAAGGCCATGGGTGTGACCATCGTGGAAAAAGGTGGTTATGAGGCGGATGATATTTTGGGAACCATTGCAAAACGCAGCGAAGCAGAGGGACTTGAAGTATCCGTTGTGTCAGGGGACAGGGATTTATTGCAGCTTGCTACTGATCATATTAAAATCCGTATTCCGAAAACAAAGCGCACCGGAACCGAGATTGAGGATTATAATACGAAGGAAGTTTTAGAAAAATATCAGGTGACACCGATCGAGTTTATTGATGTGAAAGCACTGATGGGAGATACTTCGGATAATATTCCTGGCGTTCCGGGAATCGGGGAAAAGACAGCAACAGCACTCATTGCGCAGTACGGCAGCATTGAAAACTGTTATGCGCATGTGGATGAGATCAAACCACCGCGGGCAAGCAAGAATTTAAAGGAAAATTATGAGCTTGCACAGATGAGTAAGACATTAGCGACAATCGAGATCCATGCAGATATTGACTATGATCTGCAGAGTGCAAGATTAGAGCAGATCAAAGATCTGTATACAGAGGAAGCGTATCTTTTGTGCAAACGTCTGGAGTTTAAGAATATGCTTGGCAGATTTGAGGTGGATGCACCAAAGAATCAGGCGGAAGAACATTTTAAGCTTGTGACAGAGAAGAAGGAAGCCGAAAAGATTTTTGCAAAGATCAAAGGCATAGAATGTGCATTTCAGATCATTCCGATGGAGGAAAAAAAGGATGCGAACATGGATGCTGGTGGGCAGATGAATCTTTTTGCAGCACCACAGACGAAGGAGTTCCTTGGAATGGCAGTCTGCTTTGGGGAGGAGGATACCTATTTTTTCAGGGCAGGCGAAGAACTGACAAGCGGTGTGTTATTAGACTTTCTCACACATTCTGCGGCGGCAGGATATATGACACTGGATTTAAAACCGCAGCTAGGACTGCTCCATATGATCGAGCAGAGAGAGAACGGATGTCTGAACCAGAAAAACATTTTTGACAACGTCATCGCAGCATATCTGCTGAATCCGTTAAAAAATGAATATCCGTATGAAGACATCGCAAAGGATTACTGCAGCCTGATGATCCCATCGAGAGTGGATCTGCTTGGAAAGTTAAGCTATGATTTGGCAATGGATGAGAAACCGGAAGAATTTTTAAAGACAGTCTGCTTTATGGCATACACTGCATTTGCCAGCAAAAAGGCAATGATGGAAGATCTGAAAGCGGCCGGAATGGAACATCTCTATGAAACTATTGAGATGCCGTTAGTGTTTACCCTTGCAGACATGGAACACACAGGAATTGCCATTGATGCAGCCAATCTGAAAGAGTACGGGGAGAAACTTGCAGTCCGGATTGCAGAGTTGGAAACCCGGATTTATAAGGAAGCAGGGGAAGAATTTAATATCAATTCTCCAAAACAGTTAGGCGTGATCCTGTTTGAAAAACTGGAAATGCCTTACGGAAAGAAGACAAAGACCGGATATTCGACAGCCGCAGATGTGTTAGACAAACTTGCACCAGAGTATCCAATTGTTGCAGATATTTTGGAATACCGCCAGCTTACCAAGTTAAAATCCACTTATGCAGATGGACTTGCCAATTATATTAAGGAGGATGGAAGAATCCATACTTCCTTTAACCAGACGATCACGGTTACCGGAAGGCTGAGTAGTACAGAGCCGAATCTCCAGAATATCCCGATGAGGATTGAACTTGGCAGATTGATACGAAAAGCATTTTTACCGGCAAAGGGATGTGTGTTCATGGACGCCGATTATTCGCAGATCGAGCTTCGTGTGTTAGCGCACATGTCCGGGGATGAAAAACTGATCGAGGCGTACAGAGAGGCACAGGATATCCACAGAATCACTGCATCACAGGTATTCCACATTCCATTTGATGAGGTGACAGATTTACAGCGAAGAAATGCCAAAGCGGTAAACTTTGGAATCGTATATGGAATCAGTTCCTTTGGATTAAGCCAGGATTTAAGTATCAGTAAAAAAGAGGCAGCAGAGTATATCGAACGGTATTTTGAAACATATCCAAAGATCAAGACATTTTTAGACGGACTTGTGGAGGATGCCAAAAAGAACGGATACGTGACAACCATGTTTGGAAGAAGGCGTCCGGTTCCGGAACTTTCCAGCAGTAACTTTATGCAGCGTTCTTTTGGAGAGCGTGTGGCAATGAATGCGCCAATTCAGGGAACTGCCGCAGACATTATCAAGATCGCTATGATACGTGTGCATGACAGACTGTTGGAGGAACATTTAAAGTCAAGACTGATCATCACGGTGCACGATGAACTTTTGATCGAGACAGCAGAGGATGAGATCGACAGAGTAAAAGAGATACTGACAGAAGGTATGCAGCATGCAGCAGATCTGAAGGTGGCTCTGGCAATTGACCTTCACACCGGAAAGAACTGGTACGAGGCAAAATAGCTTTGTGTCAGAAATGGACAGTACGAAAGAAGATAAAGGTGGACGGAAAATATGAAATTTATAGGGATCACAGGTGGTGTAGGAGCCGGAAAATCAGCAGTTTTAGATTATCTGGCAACGAAACCTGGTGTGCGTGTCATGCTGGCGGATGAGATTGCACATGAACTTATGGAACCGGGAACGGACTGTTATGAGCAGATCAGACAGGCTTTTCCGGAGCATGATATTTATAAGGAAGATGGACATTTTGACCGGATAAAACTGGCGAAGGTGATCTTTTCAGACGAGAACAAGCGTGCCGGGATGAATGGAATCGTACATCCGGCAGTGAAAGCATATGTGATAGCAGAAGCGAAAAGAGAGAGACAGGAAGGAACGCTTGCACTGCTTGTTTTGGAAGCGGCACTTTTAATTGAAGAACATTATGATGAAATTTGTGATGAACTCTGGTATATTTATACCAGAGAGGAAATCCGCGAGGCAAGACTGATGGAATCCCGTGGGTATTCCAGAGAGAAGGTACAGCAGATTTTTTCGAGTCAGTTGAAGGAAGCAGAGTACCGGAAACATTGCAGTGTTGTGATCGACAACAATGAAGGGTTAGAGGAAATGCAGAGACAGATTGATGCGGCAGTGTGCGCTATCTGATGGATTTTGCAGACAATTGGAACGGATCAGGGAATTACAAAGAAAAGGTAAGTGAGAGGACACTACAGATGAATGAAACACAGACATTCGAACAGCCATATGTATTTGGACTGGACATTGGAACACGAAATGTAGTAGGTACGGTTGGATATAAGGAAGGAAATGAATTTATCGTTGTGGCACAGTATGTCATGCAGCATGAGACAAGGGCGATGATCGATGGACAGATTCATGACATTGGCCGTGTGGGCAAAGTGATCCAGACGGTAAAAGAGGAATTGGAGAAACAGATTGAATGTCCGCTGACAGAAGTATGTATCGCAGCAGCCGGTCGTGTGTTAAAAACAGTAACGACAAATGTAGAATATGAATATCCGGAAGAGACCGTTGTTACGAAGGAAGATATCCATACACTGGATCTGCTTGGAATTGAAAAGGCACAGTCCCTATTAAAAGAGAAAAATGACACAAGATACAAGTTTTACTGCGTGGGATATTCTGTTGTGAAATACTATCTGAATGAGGAGGTTTATTCCAACATCGAAGGACATAAGGCAGAGGTCATCAGTGAGGATATCATCGTGACATTTTTGCCGGAGGATGTTGTGGACGGACTGTATTCTGCAGTGGCGCAGGCAGGTCTTGAAGTTGCCAATATGACATTGGAGCCTATTGCAGCGATTGACGTTGCCATCCCGGAATCGTTCCGTATGCTGAATATCGCGTTAGTCGATGTCGGAGCCGGAACATCGGATATTTCCGTCACGAAAGATGGAAGTATCATTGCCTATGGCATGATTCCACTCGCCGGAGATGAACTGACAGAACTGATCGTACAGCATTATCTGGTCGATTTCCAGACCGCAGAGCGTATCAAGCTTGCAAGTACGACCGGGGAAATGATCACATACAAAGATATCATGATGATCGAGCACTCCATTCCTGCGAAGGAAGTATGGGAACTCATAGAGCCTGTAACAGATAAAATGACGACCGCAGTGGCGGAGAAAATCAAAGAGTTAAATGGCGGACAGACTGTCAGTGCTACATTTGTCGTTGGTGGAGGCGGAAAAATCCACGGTTACACCGAGATGCTGGCAGATAAACTTGGACTTCCACAGGAGCGTGTTGCTCTCCGCGGTGAGGAAGTACTGCAGGAAGTAACCTTTGAACAGCCGGATATCGAAAAAGATCCGCTCATCGTAACTCCGATCGGTATCTGTCTGAATTATTATGACCAGAAAAACAGTTTTATCATGGTACATTTGAACGGCGAACGGATTAAGATGTATGACAACAATAAGCTTCTGATCATGGATGCCGCATTACAGGCGGGAGTAGCCAATGAAGATCTGTTTCCAAAACGTGGAAAAGAAGTGAACTATACCGTCAATGGTGTGGCAAAAGTGGAGAGGGGTCTGCCAGGGGAATCTGCTGTGATCACTATGAATGGAAAACCGGCAGGCATCAATACTAAGTTAGAACCGAATTCAGAGATCGAGATCTGCCCATCCACTGCGGGAGCGGATGCCATGATCACCATCGAGCAGTTAGAGGAGTACCATACATCCACCATAACATTTATTGTCAACGGCAGGAAAATCGTATGCCCGCGTTTTGTTGAGGTAAATGGTAAATTAGAACCAGCCTCTTACCTGATCAAAGAGGGAGACGAAATTGAGACGAGGGCTTATTATACCGTCGAGCAGATCGCAGAATTTATGGATGTGGAGATCGACACGGAAAAAGAGATCATTGTGAATAACCGGGTGGTCGACCTGAATTATTTTGTCTATGAGAACTTTAATATTGAGTGGACGATCCTGTCCTTCCGCACACATGTGTCTGATACAATAGAGGAGATGGCCGCTGAAGGCATTGAAGAAACAGCAGATACGGCAGAGGCACCGGAGGAGAATGTTTCAGACAGCGGAACGGCAGGTGAGACAGAAGACAGCGTACCAGCGGATGATGCATCTGTGACAACGGATGAAGAAACGCAGACGGCGGAGGAAAGTCCGGCAGATAACGAAACTTCGGAGGAAGCCAAAGAGAAGGAAACGCATTCTGTGGAAGTTATCATCAATGGCACACCGGTCACGCTGACAGGAAGAGAGTCCTATATGTTTGTGGATCTCTTTGAATTTTACGAATTTGACCTTTCTGCCTCTGCAGGAAGAGCGATCATTACAAAATTAAATGGCCAGAATGCACAGTACACCGCAGAATTAAAAGATGGTGATGTGATCGAACTGGCTTGGAAAGAGAAATAGATTTATGGAATTATGCAGTATTGCAAGCGGAAGCAGCGGAAATTGTATCTGTGTCGGCTCAGATGACTGTCATGTGCTGATCGATGCGGGAATCAGTGGAAAAAGGATTGAGAACGGTTTAAACAGTATTGATCTAAAGACTGCAGATATGCAGGGAATCCTCATCACACATGAGCATATCGACCATATCGCAGGACTCGGAGTGATTGCAAGAAGATATGGCATTCCGATGTATGCAACAGGGGAAACCGTTGATGCTATTTTACATACAAAAACCGTTGGAAAAATAGACGAGGCACTTTTTCAGGTGATCGAGTCGGAAAGGGAGTTTACAATCGGTGATCTTACGATCGAACCGGTGTCCATCTCCCATGATGCGGCAGATCCGGTTGCCTACAAGATCAGACAGCAGGAAAAGAACGTGGCAGTCATGACAGACCTTGGAACCTATGACGACCATATTGTGGAGAAGCTGCAGAATGTGGACGTGCTGCTCTTAGAAGCCAACCATGACGTGCGCATGCTTCAGGCAGGAGCATATCCATATCCTCTGAAACAGCGTATCCTTGGGGATAAAGGACATTTGTCGAACGAGCGGAGTGGACAATTGTTAGGAAAAGTGCTCCACGATCATTTGAAACATATCGTGTTAGGACATCTGAGCAAAGAAAATAATTATCCGGAGCTTGCCTATGAGACGGTGCGTCTGGAAGTGGAGCTGGGAGATAACCCTTATAAGGGCGATGATTTCCCAATGTTTGTGGCGAAGCGTGACGAAGTATCGCAAAAAATAGTATTCTAATAACATTTATTAGATGATTTAATAAATAAAAAGAGCTTAAGTAGTGGAAATAATAAAAAGAGTATGCTAATATGGAACATAATTAAAATTTATCTTGGTAACGTGAGAAAAATCTGACGGAACCGGGCAGAATACAGTGAGGAGGCATGAACCATGGAACATAATGCAAATAAAACCATTATTACAGTAGTAGGAAAAGATACAGTAGGTATCATTGCAAAAGTCTGTACTTATCTGTCAGAAAATGGAGTAAATGTTTTAGATATTTCCCAGACCATCGTATCTGGATACTTCAATATGATGATGATCGTTGACATGACAAAGGCTGCAAAAGCTTTTGCAGACTGCCAGAAAGATCTGGACGTATTGGGCGAGGAGATCGGCGTATCGATCAAGTGCCAGAAAGCAGAGATCTTCGATATGATGCACAGAATCTAGGGAGGAAAGCAGTAAATGATTAATTTCTTTGAGGTAAATGAGACAAATAAAATGGTCGAACAGGAAAATCTTGATGTCCGTACCATTACCATTGGTATCAGTCTCTTAGAGTGTATTGATTCCAATCTGGATAAATTAAATGAAAATATTTATAACCGCATCACAACTGTTGCAAAAGATCTTGCCGCAGTGGGCGAGAAAATCGAGCATGAATTTGGAATTCCGATCGTGAACAAACGGATTTCCGTGACACCGATCGCATTGGTAGGTGGTTCTGCATGTAAGACACCGGAAGATTTTGCAACGATCGCCGACACTTTAGACCGCGCCGCTGAAAAAGTGGGAGCAAACCTGATCGGCGGATATTCTGCACTGGTTTCCAAGGGAATGACAACAGCAGACGAGATGCTGATCCGGTCTATTCCGATAGCACTTGGCAGAACGAACCGTGTGTGCAGTTCGGTCAATCTTGCGTCTACAAAGACAGGTATCAACATGGACGCAGTCAAATTAATGGGTGAGATTTTATTAGAGGTGGCGGAACAGTCGAAAGACCGTGATTCCGTGGACTGTATGAAGCTTGTAGTGTTCTGCAATGCGCCGGATGATAATCCGTTTATGGCAGGAGCTTTCCACGGTGTGACAGAGGCGGATGCGATCATCAATGTCGGAGTCAGTGGACCGGGCGTTGTTAAGACAGCTCTTGAAAAAGTGCGCGGCGAGAATTTTGAAGTGCTCTGCGAGACGATCAAAAAGACAGCGTTTAAAGTAACACGTGTCGGACAGCTTGTCGCACAGGAGGCATCAAGACTTTTAAATATTCCATTTGGTATCGTCGATCTGTCTCTGGCACCAACACCGGCAATCGGTGACAGTGTGGCAGACATTCTCTGCGAGATCGGCTTAGAGTATGCAGGAGCACCGGGAACGACAGCAGCTTTGGCACTGTTAAATGACCAGGTGAAAAAAGGTGGCGTCATGGCATCCTCTTATGTCGGTGGTCTGAGTGGTGCATTCATTCCGGTCAGTGAAGACCAGGGAATGATCAATGCAGTTCAGGCTGGTGCCATCACTCTGGAAAAATTAGAGGCGATGACCTGCGTATGCTCCGTTGGTCTTGACATGATCGCAATTCCGGGTGATACAAAGGCAACTACGATCTCCGGTATGATCGCAGATGAGATGGCGCTCGGTATGATCAATCAGAAAACAACAGCCTGCCGTCTGATCCCGGTCATTGGAAAAGGCGTTGGCGAACAGGTGGAATTCGGTGGACTGTTCGGTTATGCACCGATCATGCCGGTAAATAAATTTTCCTGTGATGATTTCATCAACCGTGGCGGAAGAATTCCGGCACCGATCCATAGCTTTAAAAACTAGAATTCAGGACTGCTCACTTTTGTGGGCAGTTTTTTTCGTTATGGTTCATTCGTCAGCAACGGTTATCCGAGAAAAGAGTGAGTTTTATTATATATTAATACAACTTATATAACTTAGTAAATAAATTCATGACACTAATAAGAGCCAATCCATTGTAAAAATAAAACTGCAATGCTAATATAAAAAGGTATTGAATCATTACACAGATAAATGAACTTTGTAGAACAGAGGAGAGTAGGAGGATTTATGAAATCAATCTCATTAGCAAATGAACTTGCAGGAAATTCTTATCCAGGACGTGGAATCGTCATCGGAAAATCCGCAGATGGTAAATATGCAGTAACTGCTTACTTTATTATGGGTAGAAGTGAGAACAGCCGCAACCGTGTGTTTGTGGAGGATGGGGAAGGAATCCGTACACAGGCATTTGATCCTTCGAAATTAAGTGATCCAAGCCTGATTATTTATGCTCCGGTTCGTGTACTTGGCAATAAAACAATTGTTACCAATGGGGATCAGACAGACACGATTTATGAGTTGATGGATAAACAGCAGACGTTTGAGCAGGCATTAAGAACCAGAGAGTTTGAGCCGGATGCTCCAAACTATACACCAAGAATTTCCGGAATTATGCACATTGACAATGGAACTTACAATTATGCAATGTCTATTTTAAAGAGCAATAATGGAAATCCGGATTCATGTAACCGTTACACATTTGCATATCAGAATCCGGTTGCCGGAGAAGCACATTTTATCCACACTTATATGGGAGACGGAAACCCGCTTCCAAGTTTTGAGGGAGAACCAAAGCTTGTTGGTCTGGAAGGAGACATTGATACCTTTACCAGTCTGGTATGGGAAAATCTTAATGAGGAGAACAAAGTTTCCTTATTTGTACGTTACATTGACATTGAAACCGGAAAATACGAGACAAGAATTGTAAATAAAAATAAGTAAAGACCATAAATTTTTTAAAAAATCAAAGATAAGCAGGAGCGGAGATTAAGATGAAAGAATTAGAGTTAAAATACGGATGTAATCCAAACCAGAAACCATCCAGAATTTATATGGAAAACGGCGAGCTTCCAATCAAAGTGTTAAACGGAAAACCGGGTTATATCAACTTTTTAGATGCATTTAACGGCTGGCAGCTGGTAAGTGAATTAAAGAAAGCAACCGGACTTCCGGCAGCAACCTCTTTTAAACATGTATCTCCGGCTGGAGCAGCAGTTGGACTTCCATTGTCTGAGGTAGAGCGCAAAATCTATTGGGTAGACGATATGGACGTAGAGTTCACACCGCTTGCAAACGCCTATATCAGAGCCAGAGGCGCGGACAGAATGTCTTCTTTCGGCGATTTCATTTCCTTATCCGATGTCTGTGACAAAGAGACAGCACTTGTAATCAAACGAGAGGTGTCTGATGGTGTGATCGCGCCGGGCTATACAGATGAGGCACTTGAGATTTTAAAGGCAAAGAAAAAAGGAAACTACAATGTGATCGAGATCGATCCGAATTATGTGCCGGCACCAATCGAACATAAAGAAGTGTTTGGAATCACATTTGAACAGGGAAGAAATGAGCTTGTGATCGATGAGCATTTCTTTGACAACATCGTGACAGAGAATAAGGAAATCCCGGATTCTGCCAAAATGGATCTTGCAATTTCCATGATTACATTAAAATACACACAGTCCAATTCCGTATGCTATGTCAAAGGTGGACAGGCAATCGGTATCGGTGCCGGACAGCAGTCTAGGATCCACTGTACCAGACTGGCCGGCTCTAAGGCAGATAACTGGTGGTTACGCCAGTCTCCACAGGTGCTCGGACTTCAGTTTTTAGATAAGATTGGACGTGCAGACAGAGATAATGCGATCGATCTCTACATCGGTGAGGACTATATGGATGTGCTTGCAGATGGCGCATGGGAGAATATTTTTAAAGTAAAACCGGAAGTGTTTACAAGGGAGGAAAAACGCGCATGGTTAGATAAAAACACCGACGTTGCGCTTGGTTCCGATGCATTCTTCCCATTTGGAGATAATGTGGAACGTGCTCATAAGAGCGGAGTGAAATACATCGCCCAGCCAGGCGGTTCTATCCGTGATGATCATGTCATTGCAACCTGTAACAAATACGGCATTGCCATGGCATTCACCGGAATCCGCTTATTCCATCATTAATTATAATATTATTTTTGCAAAAGGAGGAACATTCCATGAGCGAAGTATATGAAAAATTAATGAAATGCTATAAAAGTGTCCGGGAGAAAACAGATTTCGTCCCGGAGACGGCACTTATTTTAGGTTCCGGACTTGGGGATTACGCAGATGATTTAAAAATTGAGGCATCAATCAATTACGCGGATATCGAAGGTTTTCCGGTATCCACGGTGAAAGGACATAAGGGAAGATTTGTGTTTGCCCATGTGGAGGGCGTTCCTATGGTGATCATGCAGGGACGTGTGCACTATTATGAGGGATATCCGATGTCGGATGTAGTGCTTCCAACACGTCTTATGGGACTTCTCGGAGCAAAAAAGATCATTCTGACCAACGCGGCAGGCGGTGTGAATTATAACTTCAAACCGGGAGATTTTATGCTCATCACAGATCACATCACAACTGCGGTCCCGAATCCACTGATCGGAGAAAATATTGACGAACTCGGAACGAGATTTCCGGATATGAGTGAGGTGTATGCGCCGGAATTACAGGAAAAAGTGAGAAAGGCGGCAGAAAAACTTCAGGTACCACTGCAGGAGGGCGTTTACATGCAGTTTACCGGACCAAGCTATGAGACACCGGCAGAGATCCGTATGTGCAGGACATGGGGAGGCGATGCAGCAGGAATGAGCACCGCATGTGAGGCGGTGGCAGCCAATCATATGGGAATGAAAGTCTGCGGTATTTCCTGTATTACCAACCTTGCAGCCGGCATGTCAAAACAAAAGCTGGATCACAAAGAAGTGCAGGAGACAGCAGACCGGGTATCCAGACAATTCAAACAACTGGTCACAGAAGTGATAAAAACAATCTGAATCATTACAGCAGAACAATTTCACGGGAGTATTCATTTCGTGGGATTGTTCTGTTTTTTTGCGCAAGTATCTGTTCATAGAGATCAGCCGCAAAAATATCTTTTTCAAGAAGCCGGAAGGCATCGTCAGAAAGCGTCTGTCTGGCATTTGCAAGCTTCCCTATCAGTGGAATATCCGTGTGTTTTTTGATCTCGCCAAGTACGTCAGAAGACGATTTTTTGAATCCAAGCGGGCGCAGGTAAGGGACATAACCAAGCTGTTTTGCCTGCTTATAATCTTCGGCTGTCATATGCAGCAGAATATGCGTAAAAATACGGCTCATGCGTGCGTAAGTAATGTCGCGGCTCTGATTTAAGGCAGCAAACTGCGTGAAAGAGGAAAATGCACTGCGGTTCTTTTTCAGGCGGTTCGCAATTTCAATATTACAGTCGGCAAAGCAGGCAAGTGCTTCTGCCGGATAAAAAAGCAGCAGATAATTTAAAATACCGGAAAAATCATCCGCTTCCAGATAAGTGGAGGAGGCGAGATATTCTGAAAAAATCCGGAAAGCTTCCTGTGGCATGGCAGCAGAAAAAGATGCAAAATCCGGGGCAGAGCCGGAAGAACTGCCGGAAGAGCCAGCCTGTTTTAAAGTCTGCCGGATGGCAGAAGCAGAGGCATTTTTTAAGAGAATATCGGTGTCATGATATCCGGCGCCTTCCCGCAGAATCGGATAAGGTGTAATCTGTGATCCGCAGGTTTTTAATGCTTTCAGGTATTCGATGCCAAGAATATTATTTGGTGTGGATAAGAGGCGGGTAAGCTGCTCTGTCTGCAAGGCAGCGTCGGAAGATTCAGCACTGAGATAAGATTTTAATGCCAGAATCCTGGCGGCAGGAAAATTTTTCCCTTCTTTTAAATAAATATTCAGGGCATCCTGATAGGAACGGGGCTCATCGACAAGAATGCCTGCGATTTTATTTAACTGGGAAAGGTCTGCATTTTCAGCGCCAAAACACAGGTAGTCGATACAGCCCATCCGTGTAAAGAGCGCGACACCTGCTCTGGCAAAATATTCTGCAGAAGCGCAGGCAAAAAGAGCAGGGAGTTCCAGCACAAGATCCGCACCGCAGGAGAGTGCCATTCTGGCGCGTTCGTATTTGTCTGTGATGGCAGGTTCTCCCCGCTGCACAAAATCTCCGCTCATGGCGACAATGACATAATCGCTGTCTGTTTCCTCTTTTATTTTTGCTATCTGATAAGCATGTCCATTGTGAAATGGATTGTATTCTGCAATAATGCCTGTAATTTTCATGGGATGATCCTTTCCTGGCTGTCTCAAAATGACTTAGTAGTAACATAACCATTTTTATAAGAAAAATCAAGTGACTGTTGAACCGTGTTTCGTGATTGTAATGCGGATGATAAGAAATTGGCCGTGACAGCGTAGTTTTCTATTATGAAACGGTAAGTAGAATCGTTAAAAAATTGACAAGATGTTTCGTATTAAATACACGAAATATGGCAAAAAGTGGCTTGTCGCACAGAAAAGAAAGGCGTATACTAAAACCATATGTGGTCTGTCTGAGAAGACCCGAAAAAGTAGAAAATGCCATAAGGCACAATATAGTTGATAGAGGAGAAAAATCATGAACGTATTAGTAATTAACTGTGGTAGTTCATCACTGAAATACCAGCTCATTGATTCAGAAACAGAAGCAGTACTGGCAAAAGGTCTCTGCGAGAGAATCGGAATCGACGGAAGATTAGTTTACCAGAAAACAGGTCTCGACAAAGAGATTACAGAAGCAGCTATGCCAACACACAAACAGGCAATCCAGATGGTACTGGATGCTATCGTAAATCCTAAGACAGGTGCTTTAAAGAGCCTTGCAGAGGTAGATGCTGTCGGACACCGTGTCGTACATGGCGGAGAGAAATTTGCAAGTTCTGTTATTCTGACAGAGGAAGTTCTGGCTCAGATCGAAGAGTGTAACGATCTTGCACCACTTCACAATCCTGCAAACCTGATCGGAATCCGTGCCTGCCAGGAATTAATGCCAAACGTGCCTATGGTTGGTGTATTTGATACTGCTTTCCATCAGACAATGCCTAAGAAAGCATACCTTTACGGTCTGCCTCATGAATATTATGAGAAATACAAAGTAAGAAGATACGGCTTCCACGGAACAAGCCACAGCTTTGTATCCAAACGTCTGGTAGAGTACCTTGGAATGGATTTAAATAACTCCAAAGTGATCGTAGCACATCTTGGAAACGGAGCTTCTGTCAGCGCAGTTGTCAATGGAAAATGTGTTGATACTTCCATGGGACTTACTCCATTAGAAGGTCTTGTCATGGGAACCCGTTCCGGTGATATCGATCCTGCAATCATGGAGTTCATTGCAAAGAAAGAGAACCTTGATATTGAAGGTGTTATGAATGTTTTAAATAAAAAGTCCGGTGTACAGGGAATGACAGGCATTTCTTCTGATTTCCGTGACCTTGAGGCAGCCTATAACGAGGGAAATGAATATGCGATCAATGCGATCGAAGTATTCTGCTACCGTGTTGCAAAATACATCGGTTCCTATGTGGCAGCCATGAACGGAGTAGATGCGATTGCATTTACCGCAGGAATTGGTGAGAATACCAATCTGGTCCGCAGAAAGATCGTTGCTTACCTTGGCTACCTTGGAATCACTATTGATAACGAAGTCAATGATGCAACTCACGGTGATGAGGCAGTGATCTCCACACCGGATTCCAAAGTAAAAGTCTGCGTGATCCCTACAAACGAGGAGCTTGCAATTGCAAGAGAGACAGTTGCGCTTGTAAAATAATGAGAGACCAGACAGGATCTGCTGCGCAAAAGATGGAAAATGAATGGCAGATCCGGTCATAAAAACACTGTCAAGGGAAAAAACTTGACAATATGTGAAAAAAGTGGTTGACAAAAGAAAGACACCTATGTATAATCATTTAGGTGTGAAAAACCTCAGCTTAGGAGTTTGGGCTTAAGCGAGTTTTGGGGAGAGCGCTGTGATTATAGATATTTCAAGTATTGTAACTTGTGAGAACAAGTCCTTAACAGAAAAAGTTCAGATCGAGTTAGAATCCTTTGTATCGAGATTAGGCGAGTTCCCGATCATTGAAAAGGCACCGATTGATTTACAGATCGCAAACATTGATGGCGGCAAGCTGCGTATCAGTGGCACTGTGGATCTGGCAGCATCAATACCGTGTAGCCGTTGTCTGGAAGAAGTTCCGACAAGAATCCATTTCGACATTGACAAGGAGTTCCGTCTGGAAAATTCTGCGATCAATGATGAAGAGATGGAGGATATAGACTACCTGATTGGATTTGATCTGGATGTAGATAAACTTATCTATGGAGAGATTTTGGTAAACTGGCCGATGAAAGTTCTGTGCAAAGAGGATTGCAAAGGAATTTGCAAAGTGTGCGGAATGAACCTGAATAAGGGTGACTGCAATTGCCAGAGAACAGAACTGGATCCAAGAATGGCAGCAATCCAAGATGTCTTTAACAAATTTAAGGAGGTGTAAGTAAATGTCAATTTGTCCAAAAAATAAATCTTCCAAAGGAAGAAGAGATAAAAGAAGAGCAAACTGGAAAATGACTGCTCCTGCATTAGTAAAATGCAGCAAATGTGGTGAATTAATGATGCCTCATAGAGTATGCAAGAACTGTGGCTCATATAACAAAAAAGAGATTATTCCTCAGGACTAATTTTTAAGAAGATCAGAGGACTTTCAAGAGATTGAAAGTCCTTTTTCTTTACCGATTTTTAACAATTACAGTCATTGTAGACTGTCTCGGGCTATGCTATAATGAGTGTTACCAATGGGCAGTATTGCTCTATCACGAATCAAAGAAGGGAATAAATATGGGCGATTTTTTTAATGTTGACAACAAGTTTTTTCAAGGATTGGGGAAGATCATTGATGTGATCTGTCTGAGTGCGTTCTGGTTTTTTTTATGTATCCCGATCGTGACAGCCGGGGCGGCAACCACAGCATTGTATTATACGGTGAATAAAGTGATCCGGAACAACCGCAGTTACATAGGCAGGGAGTTCTGGCATGCATTTAAGACGAATTTCAGGCAGTCAACGATCGTATGGCTGATCCTCCTCTTATTATATGCAATCATGGGATTCGACTGTTATGTGATGTATCAGTATGCAAAAGCAGGTGTTGCGTTAGGAAAAATATATATTGTATTTGCAGTGCTGATGATGTTTGCAACGATGTGGGCAATTTACCTGTTTCCTTATATTGCGCGATTTGAGAATCAGACAAAGATGATCTTAAAAAATGCGGCGCTGATCGCACTGGGAAATCTGTGGAAGACACTGCTTCTCTTTGCCCTGCTCCTTGCAGCAGCATTTGCAGTTTATATATTCCCACCGGCAGTATTTATAATTCCATGTGTATATATGCTGCTTGCTAATTTCATTCTGGAAAAGATTTTTCAGAAATATATGTCTCCGGAAGACTTAGAAGCAGAGAAGGAACGGAACATGGAGTATTTCAACTGAGAACTGTGATCACACAAATGTGATTATATATTGATTTATAGAAAAAGTTATAGTATATTTTCTTATAGACGTGTAAGGAGCACTTTTCGTAAGGCAGTTAACACGCAGGAAATGGAGAAGTGTATGCAACAGGAAATCACGAGAGTTGCACTGGATGCAATGGGTGGAGATAATGCACCGGGAGAGTTAGTCAAGGGTGCAGTCGATGCTGTGAATGGCAGATCGGACATCAAGGTGCTGTTGGTAGGACAGCAGGATGTGGTTGAGAAAGAACTGAAACAGTATTCTTACCCAAAAGAACAGATTGAAGTGGTACATGCTGAGGAAGTGATCGAGACAGCAGAACCGCCAGTGAATGCAATTCGAAAAAAGAAACAGTCATCAATTGTTGTTGGAATGAATATGGTAAAGCAGAAAGAAGCAGATGCTTTTGTTTCCGCCGGAAGTTCAGGCGCTATCCTTGTCGGAGGACAGGTTATCGTTGGAAGAATCCGCGGAATTGAGAGACCGCCTTTGGCACCATTGATTCCTACGGAAAAGGGAGTCTCTTTATTGATCGACTGTGGTGCGAACGTAGATGCGAGGGCATCACATCTGGTTCAGTTTGCAAAGATGGGATCCATTTATATGGAAAATGTTCTTGGAATTAAGAATCCAAGAGTTGCAATTGTAAATATTGGAGCAGAAGAGGAAAAGGGAAATGCGCTTGTAAAAGAGACATTCCCATTATTAAAAGAGTGTACAGACATTAATTTTGTAGGCAGTATTGAGGCAAGGGAGATTCCACATGGCGAGGCAGATGTCATTGTCTGTGAAGCATTTGTGGGAAATGTCATCTTAAAACTGTACGAAGGACTGGCGGGTACACTGGTTGGCGCAATCAAGAAGGGTATGATGAGTACTCTGCGAAGCAAAATTGGCGCTGCGCTTGCATTGCCGGCTTTAAAATCTACACTGAAAACATTTGACGCCTCCCAGTATGGTGGTGCACCGCTTTTAGGATTGAATGGTCTTGTGGTGAAGACGCATGGAAGTGCCAAGGCAAAGGAAGTTACCAATTCAATTTATCAGTGTGTTACTTTTAAAGAACAGGATATTAATGGTAAGATCAAGAAAAATATTTTAGGTTCTGCAGAACAGGAAGGAATGTAATTATGGAATTCGAAAAACTGAAAAAAATTATCGCTGAAGTATTAAATGTGGATGAAGAGGAAATCACAATGGAAACCACTTTTGTGGATGATCTTGGAGCAGATTCATTGGATGTTTTCCAGATTATTATGGGCTTAGAGGAAGAATTTGATATTGAGATTCCAAATGAAGAAGCTGAGAAAATCGTAACAGTTGGAGACGCAGTGGAACAAATCAAAAATGCTTTAAACTCATAAATATAACTTTTAAGCATACAGGCTGTCGCAACGAAATCTTTTCTATGTGCGACAGCCTCTTTACGTTACTGATAAGAAAAGAGGAGAGGTTTTTTGGTAATGGCTCAGGTGGCTGAGGTATTACGAAAAATCCTCTGTGAGAGGAGAAAATATGGCAAATTTTTTAGAATTACAGGATAAAATTGGATATGAATTCAAACAGGAAAAACTGCTGCGTCAGGCATTGACACACAGCTCTTTTGCGAACGAGAAACATTTGAGAAAACATTCTGATAATGAAAGACTGGAGTTTTTGGGAGATGCGGTGTTGGAAATCGTTTCCAGTGACTTTTTGTATAAGGCATATCCGGACAAGTCGGAAGGAGATCTGACAAAGCTGCGTGCGAGTCTGGTCTGCGAACCGACGCTGGCAATCTGTACCAGAGAGATGGAACTTGGCAAATATCTGTTCCTTGGAAAGGGCGAAAATCTGACAGGTGGAAGAAACCGCAATTCGATTCTCTCGGATGCATTAGAGGCAGTGATCGGAGGAATTTATCTGGATGGTGGATTTGAACATGCAAAAACGTTTATCCATAAATTTATTTTAACAGATATTGAACATAAAAAGCTTTTCTATGACTGCAAGACAAGTTTACAGGAAGTCGTGCAGGGACATTATGAGGAAGAACTGAATTACAGATTAATTTCAGAGGAAGGACCAGACCATGACAAACGCTTCTCAGTAGAGGCAAGGATTGGCGAGCGGGTGATCGGAACAGGAATCGGTCATACAAAGAAGGCTGCCGAGCAGGAAGCTGCCTATCAGGCACTGCTGCTTTTAAAACCGGTCCAGAAAAAATAATGCAGGAAACGGAGTTATGAAATGTATCTGAAAAGTATAGAAGTTCAGGGATTCAAGTCATTTGCAAATAAGATCGTATTCGATTTTCACAATGGGATCACCGGGATCGTTGGACCAAATGGTAGTGGTAAGAGTAATGTCGCAGATGCAGTGCGCTGGGTATTGGGAGAACAGAGTGCAAAACAGCTTCGTGGTGCAAGCATGCAGGATGTTATTTTTGCCGGTACAGAAAACAGAAAACCTTTAAGTTATGCATATGTTGCAATCACTATGGACAACTCAGATCATCAGCTTGCCATTGATTTCGAGGAAGTTACGGTGTCAAGACGTGTTTACCGTTCCGGCGAGAGTGAGTATCTGATTAATGGAAGTCCGTGTCGTCTGAAAGATGTCACAGAACTTTTCTATGATACCGGTATCGGTAAAGAGGGATATTCTATTATCGGTCAGGGACAGATCGAGCGTATCTTAAATGGTAAACCGGAAGAGCGAAGAGAACTTTTTGACGAGGCGGCAGGAATCGTAAAGTATAAAAAGCGGAAGGCAGCTGCCCAGAAAAAGTTAGAGAACGAGCGGGAAAATCTGGTGCGTGTCAATGATATTCTGGCAGAGTTAGAGCGTCAGGTCGGTCCGTTGGAGCGCCAGGCGGAAAAAGCCCGTATTTATTTAAAGAAAAAAGAAGAGTTAAAAACGTTTGATGTCAATATGTTCTTATTGGAAATGGAGCGTATTGACAGACAGTTACAGGAAGTCAAAGAAAACTATTCGATTGCGGATCGTGATTATCAGGAAGCAAAAGAAAGTTATGAGCAGATAAAAACAGAATATGAAAAGCTTGAACAGGATATGGCGGCAGAGGACGAAAAGATCAATGCAATCCGTGACGAGATGAGTCAGTCCGCTGTGACAAAGAACAAGCTGGAGAGCCAGATTGAAATCTTAAACGAGCAGATCCGTTCGGCAGAGCATACGGATGAACATATGCAGAGCCGTCTGGATGCCATCGACCATGAGAAAGAAGAACGTATTTCTTCCGGAAAGACTTATGAGGAAGAAAAGGTTACTCTGGACGCACAGATCTCTGAGATTGAGGAAAAGAAAAAAGCAGCGGAAGAAGCACTTCAGACATTGCAGACAGAGATCGCGAGATGTACGGAAGGCATGGAAAAAGGCAAAAGCGAATTGATTGAACTGTTGAACAGCAAGGCTTCCATTAAGGCAAGACAACAGCGGTTTGACACGATGGAAGAACAGGTCAACATCCGAAAAGCCCAGTTAAACCAGAGACTGCTTGCAAGAAAAACAGAGGAAGCAGATTTAGATTCTGTTTTAGCAGAGTATCAGAAAGATTTAGATTCCGTCAATCAGAAAATAAAAGAGCTGAAACAGGCCGGACTTTCCATGGAGGAGAAAAGCCGCGACTGGAAGAAAAAATCCATTGAGACAACGCATACATTAGAGGAGACACTTGCAAGATATAACAAGCAGCAGTCCAAATTAGAATCTCTGAAAAATATTGCAGAGCGCTATGATGGATATGGTAACAGTATCCGCAAAGTGATGGAACAAAAGGAGCAGAATAAGGGACTTCTTGGAGTTGTTTCTGATCTGATCCAGGTGGAGAAGAAGTATGAAGTTGCCATCGAGACGGCATTGGGTGGAAATATCCAGAATATCGTCACCGGGGATGAAGAGACTGCGAAGAAGATGATCTCTTTCTTAAAAGAGAACCGTCTGGGACGTGCAACTTTTTTACCTCTTACAAGTGTAGATGGAAAAGGCAACTTTAAAAATATGGATGCCCTAAAAGAACCGGGCGTCATTGGACTTGCCAATACGTTAGTTAAAACAGAGGCAAAATACGAGGGCGTGACTGCCTACCTGTTAGGAAGAGTGATCGTCACAGAGAATATTGATTTTGCAATCAAACTGGCAAAGAAGAATCATTATTCCCTTCATATCGTAACGTTAGAGGGAGAGTATTTAAGCCCGGGTGGCTCCATGACAGGTGGTGCATTCCGCAATAACAGTAATCTTCTCGGAAGAAACCGTGAGATCGAAGAATTAGAGGAACTGATCAGCAAGTCAGAACAGAAGATAAAGGAAAGCCGCAACCGTCTGGAGGATATCAAGACAGCACAGAGTCTGCTCGTGGATGATATCGAAGCCAATAAGGCAGAACTACAGGAGCAGCTGATTTTACAGAATACGGCAAAAATGAATGTGGATCGTGCAGCGGCGCAGAAGAACGAAAGTGAAAATGTGTATGCGGGACTGATCGCAGAAAACCATGAGATAGAGAAACAGCTTCAGGAAATCAACGATAATAAAGCAAAGATATCAGAAGAAATTGAATATGTGAAAAACCGTGAGAGCCAGATTGAGGAAGAAAATAAGAACTTCCAGCAAATTCTGGATGCGAAAAGTGCAGACGTGGAATCTGCCACAAATGCGGTATCACAGGTGACATTAGAACTTGCGGGAATCCGCCAGAAGGCAGAATTCGTAATGGAAAATCTCACACGTATCCAGGGCGAGATCAGGCGGTTTGACGACGAGCGCGAAGGCGTGTTAAACGAAGCGAAGAATGCGAAAGCAGATGTGGAGAAGAAACGTCAGGATATCGAGGAGATTAAAAAGACAATTTTAAACTCCACAGATTATCAAAAAGAGCAGGAGAATGCTTTAAAAGAGCATACCCGGAAGAAAGAGGAGATGTCTGCTTCCTACAAGGGATTTTTCCAGAAACAGGAGGATGTTTCCAGGAAAATCGCAGACCTGGATAAAGAGATTTACCGTTTGAACAGTCAGAGAGAAAAACTCGAAGAAGCCGGAAACTACCAGACGAATTATATGTGGGAGGAGTACGAGCTGACACTGCATGCAGCGATGGAGTTGAGGAATGAGGCATTTTCGGATCTTACGGATCTGAAAAAACAGATTGCAGGCATCAAAGATGACATTCGAAAACTGGGAGATGTCAATGTCAATGCTATTGAAGATTACAAAGAAATCTCGGAGCGTTACGGTTTCTTAAAGGGACAGCATGATGATCTGATTGAGGCAGAAAAGACTCTGGTTGGAATTATTGAAGAACTGGATACCGGAATGCGCAAACAGTTTATGGAAAAATTTGCAGAAATTCAGCGCGAGTTTGACAAAGTGTTTAAGGAACTTTTCGGTGGTGGAAAAGGAACGCTTGAACTTGTAGAAGATGAGGATATCTTAGAGTGCGGTATCCGTATCATCGCACAGCCGCCAGGAAAGAAATTGCAGAATATGATGCAGATGTCCGGTGGAGAAAAATCTCTCACAGCAATCTCACTGCTTTTTGCAATCCAGAATTTAAAACCATCTCCATTCTGTCTGTTAGACGAGATCGAGGCGGCTTTGGATGATTCCAACGTCAGCCGTTTTGCAAAATACTTACATAAGCTGACGAAGAGCACACAGTTTATTGTCATTACCCACAGACGTGGCACCATGGCTGCAGCGGATCGTCTGTACGGTATCACCATGCAGGAAAAAGGTGTTTCCACATTAGTTTCGGTCAATCTGATCGATGATGATCTGAGCAACTAATTCAGAGGACACAATGGGACAAATCATATAGAAACGAGGAAAAAGGGATGAGCGAAGAAAAAAAAGGCTTCTGGAGCCGTCTGGTTTCCGGACTGAGCAAGACGAGGGATAATATTGTTTCCGGCATTGATGCGGTATTCAATGGATTTTCCAATATTGATGACGATTTCTATGAAGAGATCGAAGAGATTCTCATTATGGGTGATATCGGTGTCAATGCAACGGAAGCTATCATTGAGAACCTGAAGAAAAAAGTAAAGGAAAATCATATCAAAGATCCGGCAGAGTGCAAGGAACTTCTGATCAACAGTATCAAAGAGCAGATGGATGTCGGAGAGACAGCCTATCGTTTTGAAAACGAGAAATCTGTGGTGCTGGTGATCGGTGTCAACGGTGTTGGAAAGACGACATCCGTTGGAAAGCTTGCCGGAAAATTAAAAGATCAGGGCAAAAAAGTTGTCCTTGCAGCAGCAGATACATTTCGTGCCGCAGCCGGAACACAGCTTCAGGAGTGGGCAAACCGCGCCGGAGTGGAGATGATCGGCGGACAGGAAGGCGCTGATCCGGGAGCTATCGTATATGATGCGGTGGCAGCAGCAAAAGCGCGAAATGCAGATGTACTTTTATGTGATACCGCAGGCAGACTTCATAATAAAAAGAATCTGATGGAAGAACTTCGCAAGATTAACCGTATTCTGGAAAAAGAATATCCGGATGCGTTCCGCGAGACATTGGTTGTTCTGGATGCAACGACCGGACAGAATGCGCTTGCGCAGGCAAGAGAGTTTGCAGATGTGGCAGATATCACCGGAATCATCCTGACAAAAATGGATGGAACAGCAAAGGGTGGAATCGCCGTTGCGATCCATTCAGAACTTGGCATTCCGGTAAAATATATCGGAGTCGGGGAGACAATCGAGGATCTGCAGAAATTCGATTCCAATCAGTTTGTGAATGCATTATTTGATGTACAGGAGGACAAATCCTCTCCTCGCCCATAGGAGCTCGGATTTTTTCTTCGAAAAAACAAGGAGGATTAATATGCTTACATTAGACAAGTTTGAGGAGGCTTCCGAAAAGGTAAAGGAAGTCACGACAGAGACAAAACTGGTTTACAGTGATTATTTCAGCCAGCAGACAGGAAACAAGGTTTATTTAAAACCGGAGAATATGCAGTTTACAGGTGCGTATAAAGTGCGTGGCGCATATTATAAGATCAGCACACTGACTGAGGAGGAAAGAGCGAAGGGACTTATCACTGCCTCCGCAGGAAATCATGCGCAGGGTGTTGCCTACGCTGCAAAATGTTATGGATGCAAGGCAGTCATTGTCATGCCTACCACGACACCGCTCATCAAAGTAAACCGTACCAAGAGTTACGGCGCAGAGGTTGTGCTTTACGGAGATGTGTATGATGAGGCATGCCAGAAGGCTTACGAACTTGCAGAGAAAGAGGGATACACATTTATTCATCCATTTGATGATCTCGCAGTTGCAACCGGTCAGGGTACGATCGCAATGGAAATCTTCAAAGAACTTCCGCTGGTAGAATATATTCTTGTACCGATCGGAGGAGGCGGACTTGCAACAGGCGTTTCCACTCTTGCAAAATTATTAAATCCAAAGATCAAAGTGATCGGTGTAGAACCGGCAGGGGCAAACTGTATGCAGGCGTCTTTTGCAGCAGGAAAAGTGACAACTCTTCCGACTGTCAGCACGATTGCAGACGGTACAGCCGTTAAGACACCGGGCAGTAAGATTTTCCCTTATATCCGGCAAAATCTGGATGATATCATCACAGTGGAGGATGATGAGCTGGTAGCAGCGTTCCTTGACATGGTGGAAAATCATAAGATGATCGTGGAAAATTCAGGCCTTTTAACTGTAGCGGCATTAAAACATCTGGATGTGTCCGACAAACGGATCGTATCCATTTTAAGCGGCGGTAATATGGATGTCATCACCATGTCCTCTGTGGTACAGCAGGGACTGATCTTAAGAGACAGAATCTTCACAGTGTCAGTTCTGCTTCCGGATAAGCCGGGCGAACTCTGCAAAGTTTCCGGTATTATTGCGGCACAACAGGGAAATGTCATCAAATTGGAACACAATCAGTTTGTCACAACAAACCGAAGCGCAGCCGTGGAACTCCGCATTACATTAGAGTGTTTTGGCACGGATCACAAGAAACAGATCATCAAGGCGCTGGAAAAAGAAGGCTACAAACCAAAGGTTGTCCGCACCAGCTTATAAGATTTATAAGTAATACTAAATTGAATCTTGGCAGATAATCATATATGATGGTTGTGTATTTGTGACTTTTTAGTGAAAGGGGTATTATCAATGAAAAAAATAGAGGAGTATGTAAGAACCATACCGGATTTTCCGGAACCGGGCATTATGTTCCGTGATGTAACAAGCGTATTACAGGATCCGGATGGATTAAAGCTGTCGATCGATTCCATGATCAAACTGTTGGATGGAGTAGATTTTGACATTATTGCAGGTGCGGAGTCCAGAGGATTTATATTTGGAATGCCGATTGCCTATGCACTTGGAAAAGCTTTTATTCCGGTTCGTAAAAAAGGAAAACTTCCTTGTGAGACAGTCTCAGCAGAATATGATCTTGAATATGGAAAAGCAGAGATCGAGATCCATAAGGATGCGGTCAAACCGGGACAGAAGGTTGTATTAGTGGATGACCTGATCGCAACCGGAGGAACCATGGAAGCAAGCTGTAAATTAGTAGAGCAGCTTGGCGGTGAAGTTGTAAAAATCCTTTTCTTAATGGAGTTGGCAGGATTAAAGGGACGTGAAAAACTGGCAAAATATGATGTAGCCTCTGTGATCACATACGAAGGAAAATAACCTTATAAAATATGAAGATGCTATGCAGTTACGTCAGGAGAGACCGTGACTGTAAAATGATGTAAGACAAAGTGGGAGATTAGAATGTTAGAGAAAATGTTTAAATTAAAAGAGAACAACACGACTGTGAAAACAGAAGTGTTAGCGGGTATCACCACATTTATGACAATGGCGTATATCCTTGCAGTCAATCCATCCATGCTCGCAGCAGCAGGAATGGATAAGACGGCAGTTTTGATGGCGACCTGTATCGCTTCCTTTATTGGAACACTGGCAATGGCAATGCTTGCAAATTATCCATTTGCACTTGCCCCGGGTATGGGATTAAATGCTTATTTTGCATACACGGTATGTGGCGCAATGGGATACGACTGGAAAATCGCCCTGATGGCAGTTTTTGCAGAAGGTCTGATTTTTATCGTGCTCTCCCTTACTAATGTGCGTGAGGCGATCTTCAATGCGATCCCTACCACTCTGAAAAAAGGTGTGAGTGTTGGTATCGGTTTCTTCATCGCATTTTTAGGTTTACAGGATGGCCACATTGTTGTAAATAACGATTCTACACTTGTTACGATCGTGGACTTTACAGGAGATTTCCATACACTTGGAATCGGAGCGATCCTCGCACTGATCGGTCTTTTTATCATCTCTATTTTATATATCAGAGGTGTAAAAGGAGCAATCCTCATCGGTATTGCTGCTACATGGATCTTAGGAATGATCGCTCAGGCAATCGGACTTTATATTCCGGATGCAGAAGCTGGATTTTATTCTTTGTATCCGGTTTTGGGACTGACAGATTTCACTTCTTTAGGAGAGACATTTGGACAGTGCTTTAAAGCAGATTTTTCTACGGTAAGAGTATTTGATTTTGTAGTGATTATTTTATCTTTCTTATTCGTTGATATGTTCGATACATTAGGAACTTTGATCGGTGTGGCAAACAAAGCACAGATGTTAGATGAGAATGATAAACTTCCAAGGATCAAACAGGCACTGCTCGCAGATGCGATTGCAACAAGTGCAGGTGCAGTTCTCGGTACTTCCACAACCACTACGTTTGTTGAGAGTTCTTCCGGTGTGGCAGAAGGTGCAAGAACAGGTCTTGCTTCTGTAGTGACAGGTTTCTTATTCCTGCTTGCTATTTTCTTCTCACCGATTTTCTGTGCAATCCCGGGATTCGCAACAGCTCCGGCATTGATCTTCGTAGGATTTTTAATGGTAACAACTGTGATCTCGATTGACTTTACGGATATGACAGAGGCAATTCCGGCTTACTTATGTATGCTTGCAATGCCACTGATGTACAGCATTTCAGAAGGTATCGCAATCGGTGTTATCTCTTACGTTGTGATCAATGTGATCTGCGGTAAGGCAAAGAAAATCACACCGTTAATGTACGTGCTTGCAGTATTGTTTGTATGTAAGTATATCTTCTTATAAAAGAGTGTGAACCGGATGAAATATGTTCCCTTTATGATCTGCGTGATTGTGTTTCTTTTCACAAGCGCAGGGTATTTTATCACAGATAAGAAAACAGAAAAAATATATGGAGCACTTTCGATAGTAAGCATCGCGTGTGCGATTGTGCAGGCGGCGATCGTGTTTTAGAATGTGTTAAAAGACAGGTGTCAAGCAAAATCCCTTTACTGTAAAGAAAAAATGCTTGACACCTGTTTTGTTTTATGTTATCTTAGCAAAGGTGCCGATGTATGAATAGTAAAATAAAGGCATGGTGTGAAGAATGGAAGAAAAAATCGAACAGGCTTATCTCTATGACTTCTACGGAGAACTGCTGAACGAACACCAGAGAAGAATCTATGAGGACTTCGTGTTCAATGACCTTTCTCTTGGAGAGATTGCAAACGAAGAGGGAATCAGCCGCCAGGGGGTACATGATATGATTAAGCGGTGTACCAAGTCTCTGGAAGGATATGAAGAAAAACTTCATCTGATTGCAAAGTTTCAGTCAGCAAAGCAGAAAGTAGCACAGATTGATGCACTGGCGAAGGAGTTTCATTCCAGTCACAATGAAGCGATTATGGAGGAGATCGAGCAGATTTCCAATCAGATTTTAGAGGAGCTATAAGATGGCATTTGACAGTTTATCTGAAAAACTTCAAAATGTATTCAAAAACCTGCGAAGCAAAGGTCGTTTGACAGAGGATGATGTCAAGGCAGCTTTGAAGGAAGTTAAGATGGCTCTTTTAGAAGCGGATGTTAACTTCAAAGTCGTAAAGCAGTTTGTAAAAGATGTGCAGGAACGCGCAATCGGACAGGACGTGATGAACGGACTGAATCCTGGGCAGATGGTCATTAAGATTGTAAATGAAGAGATGGTGAAGCTGATGGGCTCTGAGACAACAGAGATCAAGCTTCAGCCGGGAAAAGCATTGACAGTCATTATGATGGAAGGTTTACAGGGTGCAGGTAAAACAACCACCGCAGCAAAGCTTGCAGGAAAGTTTAAGCTGAAAGGAAAGAAAGTTTTACTGACTGCCTGTGATATTTACCGTCCGGGTGCGATTGAACAGTTACAGATCAATGGTAAGAAGCAGGGCGTGGAAGTATTTTCCATGGGAGATAAGATCAAACCTGTGAACATTGCCAAAGCAGCAATCGAGCATGCGACAAAGAATGAATTTAATATTGTAATCCTGGATACAGCAGGACGTCTTCATATTGATGATGACATGATGGCTGAGTTGCAGGAAATCAAAGAGAATGTTACCGTTCATCAGACCGTTTTAGTTGTGGATGCCATGACTGGACAGGATGCAGTGAATGTAGCCAAGATGTTTGATGAAAAGGTTGGCATAGATGGTGTGATCTTAACGAAGTTAGACGGTGACACCAGAGGTGGTGCGGCACTTTCAATCCGTGCTGTTACCGGAAAACCTATTTTATATGTAGGTATGGGAGAAAAACTTTCTGATCTGGAGCAGTTTTATCCTGACAGAATGGCTTCAAGAATCCTTGGTATGGGTGATGTGCTGACATTGATTGAAAAAGCACAGGCTGATATCGATGAGGAGCAGGCAAAGCGTATTGAGCAGAAGATGCGCAAAAATGAATTTGACTTTGAGATGTATTTGGAATCTATGAGTCAAATGAAGAAAATGGGTGGATTATCCAGTATCCTTGGAATGATGCCCGGTCTTGGAATGGGAATGGGCAAAGGAAAGATGCCTGAGATCGATCAGGAAGCAGCTGAGAAGAGTATGGCGCGCACCGAAGCAATCATTTATTCCATGACACCGGAAGAGAGACGTAATCCGTCGCTTATGAATCCGAGCCGCAAGAACCGCATTGCAAAAGGTGCAGGAGTTGATATTGCGGAAGTAAACCGTCTGGTAAAACAGTTTGAACAGATGAAAAAGATGATGAAACAGATGCCAGGCATGATGAAAAAAGGTAAAAGAGGAATGTTCAAAGGGCTTCCTTTTTAATAAATTTTTAGCAATCACGTAGGAGGTGAAATGACATGGCAGTAAAGATCAGATTAAGAAGAATGGGACAGAAGAAAGCTCCTTTCTATAGAATCGTAGTTGCAGATTCCAGATCCCCAAGAGACGGAAGATGTATCGAAGAGATCGGAACTTATGATCCAACAAAAGATCCAAGCGAATATCATGTAAATGAAGAGTTAGCAAAGAAATGGTTAGCTAACGGAGCTCAGCCAACAGATACAGTAGCTAGAATCTTCAAAAATGCTGGAATCGAAAAATAAGATTAGTGAGGTGGTCTAATGAAAGAATTAGTTGAAGTAATTGCCAAATCACTAGTTGATTACCCGGACGAAGTTGTTGTGACAGAGACCGAGAATGAGAAAGCCATCGTGTTGGAGCTGCGCGTTGCACAGTCTGACATGGGTAAGGTAATCGGCAAACAGGGTAGAATTGCAAAAGCGATCCGTGCCGTTGTGAAGGCAGCAGCCTCAAAAGAAGAAAAAAAAGTTATTGTTGAGATTATGCAGTAACATGATGGGCTATCCCAGTTGTCTGGGATAGCTTTTTCCTTACCATGCTAATTTGGATAGCAGAAGAAAGTTGATAAAGGAGATTACATGGAAGATTTATTACAGGTAGGTGTAATAACAACCACACATGGTGTCAGGGGAGAAGTGAAAGTATTTCCTACGACGGATGATCCGGCAAGATTTAAAAAACTGAAAAACGTTGTTTTGGATTCCGGAAAAGAGTTAGTCGACCTTGAAGTTGCCGGTGTGAAATTTTTCAAAAATATGGTTATTGTCAAGTTCAAGGGAATTGACAATATCAATGACGTGGAAAAATATCGCAAAAAGAGTTTGTATGTCACCCGTGAGAATGCGGTAAAATTAAAGAAAAACGAGTACTTTATCGCAGATCTGATCGGTTTGCAGGCAGAGTCGGACGAGGGGGAAGATTTAGGCGAATTGAGCGATGTTCTCCAGACAGGTGCGAATGATGTATATGTTTTAAGCAAAGAGGGAACGGATGATATTTTGCTTCCGGCAATCAAAGAGTGCGTCAAAGAAGTTGATCTGGAAAATGGAAAAATCATTGTTCATTTACTTCCGGGACTTCGTGAGCTGAACGAGAAATGAATTTGACGAACGGCGAATGTTCACCATAAAGCCGTGCTTTATGATATAGCAGAGAGACAGGAGTTCATAAAGAATGAATTTTCATATATTAACATTATTTCCGGATATGGTCATGCAGGGATTGTCTACCAGCATTATCGGAAGAGCAAAAGACAGAGGACTGCTTTCCATTGAGGCAGTGAATATCAGGGATTACACGCTGGAACGTCATAAAAAAGTGGACGATTATCCATACGGAGGCGGTGCAGGCATGCTCATGCAGGCACAGCCGGTATATGATGCGTGGAAGTCGGTTGTGGATCGTATTGGATATAAACCAAGGACAGTTTATCTGACACCGCAGGGACCGACATTCACACAGCCGATGGCAAAGGATCTGGCACAGGAAAAAGATCTGATTTTATTATGTGGTCATTATGAAGGAATCGATGAGCGTGTGTTAGAAGAGATTGTGACAGATTATGTTTCAATTGGTGATTATGTGCTGACAGGAGGGGAACTTCCTGCGATGGTCATGGTGGATGCAATCTCGCGCATGGTACCCGGGGTTCTTACGAATGATGAATCGGGTTCCACGGAATCATTTGAAGGTAATCTGCTGGAATATCCACAGTACAGCCGCCCGGAAGAGTGGATGGGGAAAAAAGTTCCTTCCATCCTGTTGTCCGGTGATCATAAAAAAGTAGATGAATGGCGGAGAGAACAGGCAATCTTGCGGACAATTGAGCGCAGACCGGATCTGTTGAAAAAAGCGGAACTCACGAAAAAAGAGCAGATGAAATATCAGGAGTATCTGTAACTGTTTGCCAGGGCTTTATATTTGCGGTGAAGATCATATGAAAATGTTACGAGAGAAGGAGCGGGTTTTGACATGAATCACTATACAAAATCAATATGGGCATTAACGCTTGGCATGGCAGCACTGATCATTGCTTTTCTTTCTCCCCTTTTTGGAATTCTCTTTGGAATTGCAGCGATTATTCTGGGGAAGAAGACCATGTCGGAGGCAAAATCTAAAATGGCATATGCTGGATTCTGGATAGGCATTGCTGCGGTTGCAGTTGGAATAGCACTCTGGATCATCAGTGTTATTTATTTGTTGTAAAATGTGAAAAGCGCTTGACTTTTCCGTGAAAGCATGGTAATGTTAACGAGTTGTGAATAAAGGAGATGGTCCTCTGTTACGAATAGGCGTATTAAGAACATCCAAATAATAGGAGGTCACAAAATGAACGCAAGTGAAATTATTAAAAGCATTGAAGCAGAACAGTTAAAAGCTGAAGTACCTGAATTCCGTGTTGGTGATACTGTAAAAGTTTACGGTAAAATCAAAGAAGGAAACCGTGAAAGAATCCAGGTTTTCGAAGGTGTTGTAATTAAGAGACAGGGTGGAAGCAACCGTGAAACATTCACAGTTAGAAAGATTTCTAACGGATGTGGCGTTGAGAAAACCTGGCCTTTACATTCTCCAAACGTTGAAAAAGTAGAAGTTGTTCGTGCTGGTAAAGTAAGAAGAGCTAAATTATTCTACTTAAGAGACCGTGTTGGTAAGAAAGCTAAAGTGAAAGAATTAGTAAAATAGTTCAATGCATGCGTGAGCCATAGAGAGAGCAGCCGCTTTTTCTATGGCTTTTCTTATTCAGTACAGCAGACGATCATAGATTTATTTTACGAGGAGCAGAAATAAATGAGTACATTGCGGGAAAAGAGGAAAAAAGAACGGAGAGCATTAAGGCGGAGAAAAACAGCCGATTGGACAGTTGTGCTGATACTCTGTGCCATTGCCGTGTGTTGTGGAGGCTATCTGATCTATCATCACTGGAGTGTGAAACAGCGGGAACTGGAGTACGAAAAACTTCGGCAGGAAGAGACGCTAAGTGCTGCAACAGAGACGGTTATCGCAGAGCCGGAGACAGAGGAGAGCACAGAAGAAACAGTGATCTACTGTGATCCGGTCTATGATTTCGGACAGTTGCATGAACAGAATCAAGATATTTACGCATGGATCGTTGTGCCGGGAACGCAGGTAGACTATCCGCTGTTACAGTCTGAGACAGACAATTATTATCTGGATTATAACTTAGACCACAGCAAGGGATATCCGGGCTGCATTTACACCAATCAATGTAACCGGAAAGATTTCTCGGATTATAATACGGTACTATATGGACATAACATGAAAAATGGTTCCATGTTTGGAAGTATTCACAGCTTTGAGGATGAAACGTTTTTTGACGGGCATCCGTATATTTATGTGTATACGGAAAATGAACGTCTGACTTATGAAATCTACGAGGCGGCGAAGTTTACAGATGTGTACATTCCGTCAGAGTATGTGATCAGCAGTAAGGACGACAGAGATCAGTTTTTGGCGGATGTCAGAGAAAAAGTTTCTGACAATAAATTACACGTCCGGGAGGATATGGAAATCGGAGAGGATGACAGACTTATCACACTTTCCACCTGTGTAAGCGGTGAGCGAAATCATCGTTATCTGGTGATCGGTGTACTTGTTGAGACGGCGCTTTACCGGTAAAGGGGCGGAATAATATATTTATAAAATCTGGAAAATCCGATTCTCGAATTGCACACAAACGTGCTTTGTGGTAATCTATAACGTGTATTTGTATACAGACGATAGAGCAGAGGAAAGCAAAAGTGAGAAGAAGACGGAGTGGACTAAATTTCGGAAGAAGAAAGAAAAAAGTAAACATGACCATTGTAAAGGAAATCTTAAGCTGGACAGTTGAGATTTTGATTACTCTGGTCATTGCTTTTACATTTGTATATTTTATCGGATTGCGAACCAGCGTGGTGGGGCAGTCCATGTCAGAAACATTGGAAAGTGGAGACGAAATTCTGGTAAATCGGTTCATTTATAAGGTGTCCGATCCAAAGCCGAATGACATTATTGTGTTTCTTCCAAACGGGAATGAAAAATCACATTACTATGTAAAGCGCGTGATTGCAGTGCCGGGAGACACGGTATTGATTCAAAATGGTGCTGTTTATGTGAATGGGGAACTTTTTGATGAGAAAGTAGATGTGTCTGCCATCGAGGAGGCAGGGCTTGCATCGGAGGAACTAAAACTTGAGGATGATGAATATTTTGTCCTTGGAGATAACCGCAATAACAGTGAGGACAGCCGCTATGCCAATATTGGAAATGTGAAAAAAGATTACATTATTGGAAAAGCATGGTTCCGTGTATCTCCGTGGAAAAAATTTGGATTTATATAAGAAAAGTGAGGAAAAAGTATGCAGTTTCAGTGGTATCCGGGACATATGACGAAAGCAAAACGTCAGATGCAGGAAGACATAAAATTAATTGATCTGGTGATCGAACTTGTGGATGCGAGAATCCCGTTAAGCAGTCGAAACCCGGATATTGATGAGTTGGGAAAAAATAAAGCGCGACTGATCATCATGAACAAATCAGATTTGTCTGATGAGAATCAGAACAAAGAATGGGCAGCCTATTTTAAAAAGATGGGCTACTATGTTGTCGGTCTGGATGCAAGAACCAAGACAGGCATGAAAACAGTTACAAATGTAGTAATGGAAGCCTGTAAGGAAAAGATTGAGCGTGACAGAAGAAGAGGAATCTTAAATCGTCCTGTCCGTGCGATGGTAGTCGGAATTCCAAATGTTGGAAAATCGACGTTTATCAATTCCTATGCGGGAAAGGCATGTGCCAAAACTGGAAATAAACCGGGTGTGACAAAAGGAAAACAGTGGATCAGACTGAACAAAAATCTGGAATTACTGGATACACCGGGAATTTTGTGGCCGAAATTTGAAGATCAGATGGTTGGACTGCGTCTTGCACTGATCGGGGCAATCAAAGATGAAATTTTGAATATTGATGAATTGTCACTGGAGCTGATCAAAGTTCTGACAAGAGATTATGCCGGAATTTTAACAGACCGCTATGGTGTAGATGAGACACAAACTCCGGTGAAGATTTTAGAGCAGATTGCAGAGAACCGCAAATGCATTTCCAAAGGAAACGAATTGGATTACAGCAAAGCGGCAGCACTTCTGATTGATGAATTCCGAGGCGGAAAGCTTGGAAAGATTACTTTGGAGTGGCCACAGGTGCAGGCTGAATAAAGCCGGTGATGAACCTATTTTATACAGAAAGCGTCAAAAGTTGACAAAGGATAAGTGGACAGAATGGCAGAGAAAAAAATCGGTGAGATCAAAGAAGAACTTAAGGCAGTGGACGATGAGAAACTGCCTTCTTTTATAGAAACATATGAAAAAGACGAGCGTTCCGGTGTTGTGAAAATCGTAGAGCAGGCAAAGAAACGGTTTGAAAAATTAGAGGCAGAGAAGCTGCGCATTGAAAATCTGAAAAAATATGAGCGGGAATATGCAGATTATGGCTATATCTGCGGTATTGACGAAGTCGGAAGAGGACCGCTTGCCGGTCCGGTGGTAGCTGGCGCAGTTATTTTGCCAAAAGACTGCGATATTTTGTATATCAACGATTCTAAGAAGCTTTCTGCTGCAAAGCGGGAAGAATTGTATGATGTGATCATGGAAAAAGCAGTTGCGGTAGGTATTGGAATGGCAAGCTCACAGAGGATTGATGAAATCAATATTTTGCAGGCAACTTATGAGGCAATGCGTGAGGCTATAAGCAAATTAAGCGTAAAACCCGATATATTATTAAATGATGCGGTCACGATTCCCGGAGTTTCCATCAGACAGGTGCCAATTATCAAAGGAGATGCAAAAAGTATTTCCATTGGGGCAGCGAGCATTGTTGCGAAGGTTACAAGGGACCGCCTGATGGTAGAGTATGACAAGATTCTGCCACAGTATGGATTCGCATCCAATAAAGGCTATGGTTCGGCGGAACATATCAAGGCATTGCAGGAAGTTGGACCATCTCCGATACATCGTGCCAGCTTTATCAAAAATTTTGTTTAAGGGATATGGACTACCGTATTAGAAATTGCTTCTGATCGCAGGAAAAATTTTACTATAGAGGAAGTTTGTATCAAGTGAGGCGAAACCATGCACATATCCGATATGTTAGGACAATACAACAGAAATATTTCAAGCGGAACAGAAGGGTTGAAGGCAGCTTCCGGTATGCAGAAAGTAGTATCTACACTGGAAGAATTGTCTTCTGGAAGTGTTTTTGAGGGAACCGTCAGTTCTGTGAAGAACGGAAAAGTGACTCTGGCACTTAGCGATGGACAGACGATCACAGCAAGATTGTCTGGAAAAGTGCCGCTTTCGCAGGGAACGCCGATGTTTTTTCAGGTAAAAAGCAATGACGGTGCGACCATTGAAATCAAACCGTACACAGGCGCTGGCAGTGGAGGAAATCCAATTCTTACCAATGCACTGACGGAAGGAACCGTACCTGTGACGGAGCGGAATCTGGCAATGGTCGATGCCATGATGAAAGAGCAGATGCCAATTGATAAGCAAAGCCTTTTAAATATGGCAAGGATCGCGAATATGAATCCCGGTGTAGATATTACTACAGTTGTAAACATGACAAAGCTTGGAATCCCGGTTTCGCCGGAGATGGCAGCGCAGTTTGAAAATTACATGACGGATGAGTATGCCATTTTACAGGAGATGGATCAGGCGATGAACGAACTGGCTGATCTTGCGGGCTCAAGCGATTTGTCACCGAATCAGGCGGTACAGATGAATCATAAGATTCTCTCAATCCTTCTTCCAGAGCAGACTGCAACCGGAGCACCGGTCAATACAGAGGGGCAGATAGAAACCGGTGGACAGACAACGGCAGAAGGGCAGATCGTGACTGGCGGACAGATAACGGCAGAAGGACAGATTTTGACCGGTGGACAGACAACGGCAGAAGGACAGACGACGTCGGAAGGACAGACGACGTCGGAAGGACAGATTTTGACTGACGGACGGCTAGGCGCAGAGGAACAGACTGTAAACGGAGAGCAGACCACAACAGCAGGACAAGCCATACAGGAAGGAACAGGTGGTCAGGCAATTGGTGAGGTTTTATCAGATCAGCAGTTTTCAAGTCTCGGAAGGTTATTGCAGAATATTCCTTCACTGGTAGAAAGTACAAAACTTTTCCCGGAAGCGATGGAGCAGGATATTTTTATCGACACGTTGGAGGATGAAAGCGTAGCACAGAATCTGATGACAGAGGACGCTGCATGGAAAGCTGCGGACGGCAAAACGGCATTGGACAAAAATCTGACCGTCTCTGATTTTCTGCGCACAGTATCACAGCTTTTATCTGAAAACAATGGAATGGCATCGCAGAGTATCCAAAAATTATTCGGAAGTGATGCATATAAAAGTCTGCTTCGGAATGTGATGGAACAGCAGTGGCTGATACAGCCGGAAGCGTTGAAACAGGAGAAAAAGATCAGCCAGCTTTACGAAAAATTAGAGCAGCAGATGAGACAGGTGGAAGATGCGCTGAAAGAGGCAGGCGTTACGAAAACCAGATTTCCGGAAACTGCGGCAGAGGTGCGCGGTAATATTGAATTTATGAATCAGCTCAATCAGGCATATACATATGTACAGGTGCCATTGAAGATGTCCGGTCAGAATGCAAACGGAGAACTTTATGTATACACGAATAAAAAGAATCTGAGAGATCCGGATGCGGAGCTGAGTGCTTTTTTACACCTGGAGCTGGAACACCTTGGTTCTACCGATGTCTCAGTGAAAATGCAGCATCGGAATGTCAAAACAAATTTTTATATGGCTGACGATGCGTCCTATGATCTTGTGGAAAAGTATCTGCCCATTCTGGAACAAAAGCTGAAAGACAAAGGTTATCAGTGTACCATAACGATGACAAAGGAAGAAAAGAAGGTCAGCTTTGGGGATGATTTCCTGCGGAAAGATATGCCACAGACGGGAACACTGCATCGGTATTCGTTTGATGTGAGAGCCTAGTATATCAGATACAAAACAGAGGTGGTGAGCGGATATGGCATGGGATAATGAAAAGAAAAAGGTAAAAACAGCGGTAGCAGTAGCATATGAGCCGGGAGATAAAGCACCGAAGATCCTTGCCAGTGGCAGGGGCGAAGTGGCAGAAAAGATCATCGCAAAGGCAAAAGAAAATGATGTCCCTTTCTATAAAGATAATAAGCTGGCGGAGACGCTGTCGAAATTAGAGATCGGGGATGCGATTCCACCGGAACTTTATGAAGTAGTCGCTGAGATCCTTGTGTTTGTGGATGATATGGATAAGATGAAGGCAAAATTGCAGCAGGCAGATATGTTATCATAAATGAAGTGAAATTGCAGCAGATGAATGGCATAATCAAATAGTGTGCTGCAGGAAGTGAATAGAATGAGGGACAACAGGCACAAAAGAAGGATGCTGCTGTAGAAAAGAGGGTTTTATCAATAAGAGAAGTGTGGGAACTGCCTATGAAAAACTGGCAGGTGCATATTTGGAACAGCAGGGGTATGAGATTTTAGAATATAATTACAGATGCCGCATGGGAGAAATCGATATCGTGGCAAGACAGGGCGGATATCTTGTGTTTGTGGAAGTGAAATACCGTGCGGACAACGCAGCGGGAAATCCACTTGAAGCGGTGACTTCTGCAAAGCAGAGAACGATTTCAAAAGTGGCTTCGTACTACTGCCTGACACATGGTTATGGAACATCTACACCTTGCAGGTTCGATGTGGCGGCAGTTTTGGGAGAGCAGATAAAAGTCATTCAGAATGCATTTGACTATCAGGGGTTCTGAGAGGATGAGAGAATGCATTTTCATGGCTGCTTTTTCGCAGGACAAAATCAGGAGAATTGTAAGTGATATGGATCATAAAAGCTGGAAGCGGAAAAACAATACAGGAGTGCCGGAAGAGGTGATACATCATCTTGGGGCTGGCGTGGAAGTGCCGCTTTTACATTTTCCTTTATTGGAGAAAACAGGAATTGTAAAAGAAGGTTTTACCACAAGACTTGGCGGCGTGAGTGAGGGTATTTTTTCCACCATGAATCTGAGTTTTACAAGAGGAGATGAAGAGGAGGCAGTCCGGGAAAATTACAGAAGACTTGCATCAGCGCTTGATGTGGATTATGATAAATTTGTTTTTACGGATCAGACACATACGACAAATGTAAGAAAAGTGACGGCGGAGGATGCCGGAAATGGACTTACGAGAGAACGGGAATTTCATGATACAGATGGACTGATCACGGATGTGCCGGGCTTAGTGTTATCAACGTTCTATGCGGACTGTGTTCCGCTGTATTTTGTCGATCCGGTGCATCGTGCCATCGGGTTAAGCCATTCCGGCTGGCGTGGAACAGTAAACCGCATGGGAAAAGCGACTATCGAGGCGATGCGGAGGGAATACGGAAGCAGACCGGAGGAACTGCGCTGTGCGATCGGACCGTCCATCTGTCAGGACTGCTACGAGGTGAGCGGGGATGTTGCGGTGGAGTTTGAGCAGGCATTTGCAGGACATGAGAATGAGATCCTTATCGCAAAAGAAAATGGAAAATATCAGCTCGACCTCTGGAAAGCAAACGAAATTGTACTGCTTGATGCAGGTGTCCTGCCGGAACATTTAGAAATCACGGACATTTGCACGTGCTGCAATCCTGATTTACTTTTTTCCCACCGCGCAAGCCATGGTAAGCGCGGAAACCTCGGGGCATTTTTATGTTTAAAATAAGATAATTGCGAAACTCATGAAAGATGCTTATAAGGAGTTTCGCAATTGCCTAAATGTTTGAAATTGATAATTGCGAAACTCATGAAAACCTAAATTGAATTGTGAAAAATTAACAAAAAACATGAAAGACATTGGGGAACCGCCGGTTCTTAGAAGGCAGGTGCAACTGTAAGTTGTACCTAGCTTCTTAGTACCGTTGCGAGTGACACATAGCGAGAGCGTGTCTTGAATGTTTTTGTTGATTTTGAACAATTGAAAGAAGAGTAGGAGGAGTTTCGCAAACGCCAAAATATTTGAAATAAAAAAGGAGCAAAAAATATGAGTAAAAATTATGTAGATTATATGGTAGAAGAGACAAAGAATATCCTCGCAATCGACAGTCCATCCGGCTACACAAAAGAGGTGGCAGACTATGTCATGGGAGAATACAAAAAACTCGGATATGAGCCAAAACTTACGGTAAAAGGCGGTGTGCTCGTACCAATCGGCGGCAGGGACAAAGAGAACGCCGTTCTTTTAGAGGCACATATTGATACGTTAGGTGCCATGGTGGCAGAGATCAAAGCCAACGGAAGACTCCGTGTTACAGCAGTAGGTGGCATGAATGCAAACAATGCAGAGGGAGAAAACTGTAAAGTTGTCACCAGATTTAACGGAAAATATGACGGAACATTACAGCTGATCAACGCTTCCATTCATGTAAACGGAGAATATAACGATACGAAGAGAAGCTATGATTCCGTGGAAGTTGTTCTGGATGAAAAAGTAAAATCAAAAGAGGATGTGGAGAAGCTCGGCATTATGACAGGTGATTTTGTCTGCTTTGATCCGAGAACTATGGTGACAGCATCCGGTTACATTAAGAGCCGTTTCTTAGATGACAAATTAAGTGTTGGAATTTTATTGGGCTATGCAAAATACCTGAAAGAGGAAAATGTGACACCGGATCGTATGATCTACCAGCACATCACTGTATTTGAGGAAGTAGGACACGGTGGCGCAGCCTCTGTCCCGGAAGGCGTGACAGAAGTGATCTCTGTGGATATGGGATGTGTCGGTGACGGACTTGCCTGTGATGAGACACAGGTGTCGATCTGTGCGAAGGACAGCCATGGACCATATCATTATGATGTGGTAAACGGTCTTGTGAAGGCAGCGAAAGAGAATGGCATTGATTTTGCAGTGGATGTCTATCCATACTATGGTTCAGATGCAGATGTTGCGCTGACCGCCGGATATGATGTGCGCCACGGACTGATCGGTTCGGGTGTATATGCATCACACGGTTATGAGAGAAGCCATGTGGATGGAGTAAAGAATACGTTTGAACTTCTGAAGGCTTATCTCGGATAGCAGAAACGATGCTGCCTTTGAAAAGAATGGCATATTAAAGATTTCTTAATAATATCCTAGGATTATCTTCATTGTAATAGAATACCTCCCGTGCTATATTAACTGTATGAAGAATGATAGTACACATCATACAGCTAATACAGATGGGAGGTTTGTTATTTGATTCAGTTAAATTACAGGGATGCAAAACCAATTTATGAACAGATCAAAGATGGTCTGAGAAAGCTGGTTATCACGAATTCCCTTATTGCAAATGAAAAGCTGCCCTCCGTGCGGGAAATGGCTTCGAAGCTTGCCATCAATCCAAATACTATCCAGAAGGCATACCGGGAACTTGAGGCAGAGGGATATGTCTATACCGTTGCCGGAAAAGGAACATTCGTTGCCGAGCGGAAAGAAGTGCTGGGCGTCAGAAATGAAGAACTGATGAAGGAATTTGATGAAGTGGTGACGGAACTGTTGTTTTTGGCGACGGATGGGGACAGTTTGAAGACACGTATTGAACAATTGGCTAAAGGGGGAGAGGCACAATGATCCAGGTTCATAATTTAAAGAAAAAGTTTGATGATTTTCAGGCGTTGAACGGCGTGGAAATGCATGTGGGAAAAGGTGATATTTATGGACTGGTCGGACCAAACGGAGCAGGAAAGTCTACGTTGATCCGCCATCTTACCGGAGTTTATAAGGCAGATGAGGGAGAGATCCTGATCGACGGTGAACCGGTATTTGAAAACCGGAATATCAAGCAGAGGATGGCTTATATCCCGGATGAACTGTTTTATTTTATGCAGGCAGATACGATGGAGATGAAACGCTTTTATGAAGGCATCTATCCACAGTTTGACAGTAAGCTTTTTTATAAAATGCAGGAATTTTTCCCGACGATCGATGTGAAACGCACTATCAGACGGCTGTCGAAAGGCATGCAGAAACAGGTAGCGTTCTGGCTTGCAATCTGCTGTAAACCGGATCTGCTGATCTTAGACGAACCGGTGGACGGACTTGATCCTGTGATGCGCAGACAGATCTGGAGTATCTTAATGGCGGAAGTGGCAGAGCGGAAAATGACTGTTTTAGTGTCTTCCCATAACCTGAGGGAACTGGAGGATACCTGTGACCATGTGGGCATCATGCACCATGGAAAAATTATGATCGAGCGGTCTTTGAGCGATCTTCAGGGAAATATTTCCAAGATACAGGTGGCATGTCAGAATGGTGTGCCAAAATTGCCGGATGATTTTGAGGTGCTGCATATGGCAAACACAGGGCGTGTCTATACCCTGATCGTAAAAGGTGATCCGAAGGAGGCAGAGAAAGTTCTTCTGACAGAAAATCCTACCATTGTTGATGTACTTCCGTTGACACTGGAGGAAATCTTTATTTATGAATTGGGAGGTGTGGATTATGAAGTCAAAGACATCCTGCTTTAACAAAACAATTTTCAAAAAAAATATGACACATTTCTGGCCTTTGTGGGCATTGTACAGCTGTTATCTGATCGTTTCGCTTCCGGTCGGACTGTGGTTTGACATGCAGTATTATCTGCTGGATGACAGTTACAGCCAGATCCAGAGACAGTCCTGTGCGATCAACGGCGTTATGCGGGTGGCCATGAATCCGGTGATCACATTTGCATTTGCAGCAGTGATGATCATGGCAGTGTTTTCCTATCTGTATTCTGCAAAGAATACAAATATGATCCATTCGCTTCCGGTGGACAGACGGGAGTTGTTTGTGACGAATATCATATCTGCGTCTGCATTTATGATTGTTCCGCAGATCCTGACCTTTATTATCACGGTGTTCGTCTGCATTGGTGCACATATCACCAATATCCAGTACATTTTATACTGGTTTGGTGCAGAAGCCGCAATGACGTTTTTTGCACTGGCGCTCGGCGCATTTGTGGCGATGTTTACCGGACAGCTCATGGCATTTCCGGTGTATTATGTCGTAGTCAATTATCTGTATGTAGGATGCTGGTATCTGATCAACATGGTGATAGAGAGTGTCTGCTTTGGGGTGTCAAACAATTGGAATCCGGGGAAATCCTGTATTTTGTCTCCAATTTATTATCTGACAAACAATCTGCGGATACAGTCAGTAGAAAACAGTGAGTATGTGACGGTTGGAATCGAGTTTAAGGGTGCATATCTGCTCGGGATTTATGCAGTGGCAGGTGTGGTATTCCTGATCGCAGCCTATCAGTTGTATAAATGGAGAAAAATTGAGACTGCAGGTGACCTTATCAGCATGCGGGGAATCAAGCCGGTGTTCCGCTGGGGCGTGGCTGTCTGCGCCGGTCTGCTTGGAGGAACTGCCGTTGCTGACACGATCGGAAACAGTTTTTCTTCGGCAAAGGTACATTTTTGGATACTTGCAGCAGGCACCCTGATCTTTGGTGCGATCGGCTTTTTTGTGGCGGAGATGCTTATTGAGAAGAATTTCCGTGTGTTCCACAAAAAGAGAGTTGGGGAATGGGCAGTCTTAACGGTTGTTCTGGCAGCATTTCTGGGTGCACTGAAACTGGATCTATTCCGGATCGAAGGAAAAATACCGGATGTTTCAGAGGTTAAGGTGGTATCGCTCAATCTGGACTATACGCTCCGCTATACCGAACCGGATGATATTCAGAAGATCATAGATCTCCAGAAAGAGATCCTGGCACAGAAAGAAGAGTGCCTGAGCGCAGAGAACCAATATTATCTCTCAATCACATATACCCTGAAGGATGGTAAGAAGCTGCGGAGAAGTTATACAGTTCCGGTTGGGCAGGCTGCGGCTGCGGACAAAGATTCTGTCGTCGCAAAAGTGACTGCGTTAGAGAGTAATCCGAATAAGATGATGCAGAACATGTTTGGCAATTACTATAAGACGAATGAGTATTATGCCGGCAGTATTTCATTTGTAGATGAGAACGGCAGAACAGAGGATTACCGTTTTACACAGGAAGAGCTTGACGCTGTCATGGAGGCGGTGCAAAAAGATGTGGAAGCGGGAAACATGACGGATTATCAACTTTATTCGCTCCGTGCCGGTGATGAGGATAACACGTACAGGGATCGTTATTTTAACAATCTGGATATCAGTTTTTATAATCCGGACGGTATCATCTGGAATTACAGTTCTTACAGTGTGGATGGGGTTGATGAGACAGAAGCGGTGCTGACAGGGGAGAAGACTGCAGAAGAGGCAGAAGCTTATTTCCCAAACAGTGACAGCGCCTATGTTGAGTTCGGAAGCAAATGCACAAACATTATTGAGACATTGAAAAAACTTGGGATTTTGAACAGTGAGCGAAAACTTATGACTTATGATGAGTATGACGCACTGATGAATCCGGAAATGTCATAGTTTTGAAAAAAGATGGAATAAATATTGTTATTCCATCTTTTTTATTGTAAACTGTTGTTATTGTTTCAGGACAATGATTCAGCCGGTCTGTTCATTTGCTTTGCAGACCATAAGAAAAGGAGTTTTATCAATGAGTAAACCAGTCGTAGCGATTGTTGGACGCCCGAATGTAGGAAAGTCTACGTTATTTAATGCACTTGCAGGTGAGCGTATTTCAATTGTACAAGATACACCGGGCGTTACAAGAGACCGTATTTATGCGGAGGTGTCATGGTTAGATCACAACTTTACCATGATCGATACCGGTGGTATTGAACCGGACAGTAACGATATTATTTTATCACAGATGAGAGAGCAGGCAGAGATCGCGATCGCAACTGCAGACGTGATCATGTTTATTGTCGATGTCAGACAGGGCTTGCAGGATTCGGATTCCAAAGTTGCAGATATGCTGCGCCGTTCCGGCAAACCGGTCGTGCTGGTCGTCAATAAAGTGGACAGCTTTGAAAAGTATATGGCAGATGTCTATGAGTTCTATAATCTTGGAATCGGAGACCCATTCCCGGTTTCCGCTGCTTCCATGTTAGGACTTGGAGATATGTTGGATGAAGTGGTGAAATATTTCCCGGAATATAAGAAAGATGACGAGGAGGACGACCGTCCGAAGATCGCCATTATCGGAAAACCGAATGTTGGAAAATCATCCCTCATCAACAAACTGGCACAGGAGGATCGTGTCATTGTATCGGATATCGCAGGCACGACCAGAGATGCGATCGATACCGACATTAAGTACAATGGAAAAGAATATGTGTTTATCGATACCGCAGGATTGAGACGTAAGAATAAGATCAAGGAAGAGATCGAGCGCTATAGTATTATCCGTGCAGTGACAGCTGTGGAGCGTGCAGATGTCTGCATTATCGTGATCGATGCTACCGAGGGCGTGACCGAGCAGGATGCCAAGATTGCGGGAATCGCACATGACCGTGGAAAGGGAATCATCATCGCAGTCAATAAATGGGATGCAATTGAAAAAGATGATAAGACCATCTACCGCCATACCGAGAAAATCCGTGACATCTTAAGCTTTATGCCGTATGCGGAGATTATTTTCATCTCTGCAAAATCAGGACAGCGTCTCAATAAGATTTTTGAGACAATCGATGTCGTGATCGAGAACAACAGCATGCGTGTGGCAACCGGTGTATTGAATGAAATCGTTACCGAGGCAGTTGCGATGCAGCAGCCGCCATCGGATAAGGGAAAGAGACTGCGTATTTATTACACGACGCAGGTTTCAGTAAAACCGCCAACCTTTGTGATCTTTGTGAATGATAAACAGCTGATGCATTTCTCCTACACAAGATATCTGGAGAACCGCATCCGTGATACGTTTGGATTCCGGGGAACAGCCCTTCGTTTTATCATCAGAGAGAGAAAGGAAAATGAAAAATGATCATCGCCAGGATAATTGCAGTAGCGATCGGCTACGCCTGCGGATTATTTGAAACAGGTTATTTTTATGGGAAAAAGAAAGGTGTGGATATCCGCACAAAAGGAAGCGGCAATTCCGGTGCGACAAACACCTTAAGAACCTTTGGCTGGAAGGCAGGACTTGTGACCTGCCTTGGTGATATTTTAAAAACAGTAGCGGCAGTGTTAGCCGTTAAACTGATCTTTGGAAGAACATATACAGAAGACATCATTCTTCTGGAGCTGTATGCAGGTTTTGGAGCGGTGCTCGGACACAATTTTCCGTTTTATCTGAAGTTCAAAGGCGGAAAAGGAGTTGCATGTACCGGTGGAATGGTGCTTGCAGTATTTCCGATCGTTGCACCGGTCAGTATGGGACTTTTTCTGGTGATCAGCGCAGTGACAAAGTATGTATCTCTCGGCTCGATCATCGGACTGATCAGTGTTTTCGTCCAGGTGGTCGTATATGGACAGCTTGGGATTATCACAGTTCCAATGGGAATCCGTGCGGAATTTTACATAGTGACAGCCTGTTTTACCATTTTAGGGGTATGGCAGCACCGTGCAAATATCAGACGTCTTGCAAATGGCACAGAGAATAAGATCGGTGCGAAAAAGAAGGAGCAGAAATAATTTTTTGATTTGGAGTGAGAAAAAATGGCAGATGTTGCGATCATAGGAGCAGGAAGCTGGGGGATCGCCCTTGCAAAAGTACTGCATACCAATGGAAATAAAGTGACAGTGTGGTCGATCGTGGAAGATGAGATTACCATGCTGAAAGAAAAACATGAGCATGTGCAGAAACTTCCGGGGGTAAAACTGCCGGAAGATATGGAATTTACGACAGATCTGGAATCTGCGGTTTCAGGTAAAGCATACCTGATCCTTGCAGTGCCGTCTGTATTCACAAGAAGCACAGCAAAGAGCATGGCGCCTTTTGTGAAAGAGGGACAGATCATCGTGTGCGTGGCTAAGGGAATCGAGGAAGAGACACTGATGCCGCTTACTGACATTGTGGAGCAGGAGATCCCGCAGGCAGAGGTTGCAGTGATGTGTGGACCAAGCCATGCGGAAGAAGTTGGAATCGGACTTCCAACTACGGTTGTAGCAGGAGCAAAAAAACGTGCAGTTGCAGAGGGAATCCAGGACATTTTCATGAACAACGTTTTCCGTGTGTATACAAGCCCGGATGTTCTTGGCATGGAACTTGGCGGTTCGTTAAAGAATGTGATCGCGCTTGCGGCCGGAATGGCAGACGGTCTGGGATATGGGGATAACACGAAAGCGGCACTCATCACCAGAGGAATGTTTGAGATGAACAAGCTTGCTGTGACGATGGGCGCAAAACAGGAGACGTTAAACGGACTTACCGGAATCGGTGATCTGATCGTGACCTGTGAGAGTAAACACAGCCGTAACCGCAAAGCCGGAATGCTGATCGGACAGGGTTACACCATGCAGCAGGCGATGGACGAAGTGAAAATGGTCGTAGAAGGTGTCTACTCTGCGAAAGCAGCGATCGCCCTTGCAAAAAAATACGGTGTAGATATGCCGATCATTGAGGAAGTCAACAAAGTATTATTTGAGGACAAACCGGCAAAAGAGGCGGTCAATGACCTGATGCTCCGCGATAAGAAAATGGAACATGGCAATCTTGGCTGGGAAGATTAAGAATGCAGGAGTTCCTTATAATTTGCAGGGAAAAATGTACGGAAGAATTAAGATTTAATTAAAAAATATATCTGACAGATTGTGCTAGAATGGAGAATATAAATGAAGATCAATATAAAAAAACTTGATGCGGATGCAGTACTCCCGACAAGGGGAAGCAGTCAGGCGGCAGGCTATGATCTGTATGCAAAAAGTTCTGAGGATACTGTGATTCCACCACACAAAACAGTGATGGTCGGCACAGGACTTGCGATGGAAATACCGGAAGGATATTTCGGTGCGATTTTTGCAAGAAGCGGTCTTGCCTCCAAGCAGGGACTGCGCCCGGCAAATTGTGTCGGAGTAGTGGATTCTGACTACCGGGGAGAATTTATGATCGCCTTACATAATGATACGGATGAGGAGCGTGTGATCGCCGGAAAAGAGCGCATTGCACAAATGGTCGTAATGCCGTATCTTTCTGTTGAGTTTGAGGAAGTAGAAGAATTGAATGAGACGGAGCGCGGGGAAGGCGGATTTGGTTCTACCGGAAGAAAGTAATATCCGGAAAATGCCGGAATAGTGGGGTTAAGGAGGTATTTTATTATGGAAAGCAGAATGGTAAAATTTTATTCAAAAGAGAGCAACATGGTTGCAATTCATGCAATTCCGGGACATTTTGCAACCAGTCATTCCCATATCAATTACTATATTGATATCACAAGCTTGAAGACAAGAATTCAGGAGGCGAAAGAGGTTGCCCGTGTGCTGCATCAGAAGATCGGAAGAGTTTCCTATGTGGATACGATTGTATGTATGGACGGCACGGAGGTGATCGGAGCGTTTTTGGCAGAGGAATTTGAAAAAGAGGATATGGCATCTACGAACCGCCATGAGACAATTTATGTGGTTTCGCCGGAGATGAACAGCAATAACCAGCTCTTATTCCGTGATAATATCAAACCAAGTATCGCAGGAAAACATGTGATCTTATTATCTGCATCTACCACAACCGGAAAGACAATCCACAGAAGTCTTGAGGGAATCCGTTACTATGGCGGCGTGATCGAGGCAGTGGCCTCTGTGTTCAGCACGGTATCTGAGATGGATGGATTTGCGGTACACTCGGTGTTCCATGCAGAGGATCTTCCGGGATATGCGGCTTATTCCGCAGATGACTGTCCATTCTGTAAAAAAGGAATCAAGCTGGATGCCGTGGTCAATGGATTCGGTTATTCTAAGTTATGATCAGAAATGAATGTATGGAATAAAAGATACAGGCAGGTTGCTTCGTCAATTTGACGGAAAAAGATGAAATATCAGTGCAATCTGACGAAGAAATCAAAAAACAGTCAAAATCACTGTGAGTTCCTACAAGAAATCGACAGATTCTTTGTGTAGGTAACATATGGCGTTTTTGGCTGTTTTTTTGTATAGTAAATATATCAAGAAACGAACAATTTATCAGGAGGTATTTACACCAATGGCAAGTTTATCATTAACAAATGTATGTAAAGTTTATCCTAACGGTTTTGAAGCTGTTAAGGATTTCAGCCTTGAAGTAGAAGATCAGGAGTTCATCATCTTCGTAGGACCATCCGGATGTGGTAAATCTACTACACTTCGTATGATCGCAGGTCTTGAAGAGATTTCTTCCGGTGAATTAAAAATCGATGGAAGAGTTGTAAACGACGTAGAGCCAAAAGACAGAGATATCGCAATGGTATTCCAGAACTACGCATTATATCCACATATGACCGTATTTGACAATATGGCATTCGGATTAAAATTAAGAAAAGTTCCTAAGGATGAGATCAAGAAAAAAGTAGAAGAAGCTGCTAAGATCCTTGATCTTGAGAAATTATTAGACCGTAAACCAAAGGCTTTATCCGGTGGACAGAGACAGCGTGTTGCTATGGGACGTGCTATCGTTCGTAATCCTAAGGTATTCCTTATGGACGAACCTCTTTCCAACCTGGATGCAAAATTACGTGTTCAGATGCGTTCTGAGATCGCTTCCTTACATAACAGATTAAAAGCTACTATCATCTATGTAACACATGATCAGACAGAAGCTATGACATTAGGAACCAGAATCGTTGTATTAAAAGATGGTGTTATCATGCAGGTTGATTCTCCACAGAAATTATACAATGAGCCTAACAACTTATTCGTAGCTGGATTCATCGGATCTCCACAGATGAACTTCATCGACGCTGTATGTAAAGTAGAAGGCGAGAGAGTAACTCTTAACTTCGAGAAGACATCTGTTGTCCTTCCTCCGGCAAAAGCTAAGAAATTGATCGATGGCGGATACAACGGAAAGACAGTTGTTATGGGTATCAGACCAGAAGATATCGGAGATTCCCAGATTGAGATCGAAGCTCACAAAGATGCAGTATTCGAGACAGACGTAACAGGATACGAGTTATTAGGTTCTGAAGTATTGTTATACTTCAATGTAGCAGGAACAGCCATGACAGCAAAAGTTGATTCCAGAACAACAGCTCGTATGGGTGATCATATCACATTAGCAATCGATCCAGAGAAGATTCACTGCTTCGATAAAGAAACTGAATTGACAATTACCAACTAATTCGGTAAAATTAAATAAACTCAGTAGAACCGGGTGCATCATTTGTACCCGGTTTTTTCTGCAAAAAATAATTGCAAAACAAACATGTGTTCTATATAATAAATAACGAAAGGAATGGAGCGTATGATATCAAACCATAAGATACAGACTGCTTTAGACGAGATCAAGGAGATTTCCAAGATTGATCTGGCATTATATTCAGAGAAAGGAAAACAGGTTGCGGCTACTTTTGAACCGGAAGGAGATATGGAAGAAGCGGTAACTTCATTTGCAGCATCGATGGCAGAGAGCCAGATGTTGTCCGGTTGTCATTTCTTTAAAGTAATGGTAGAGGGTGAAGTGGAATATATTCTTTTGACAAAGTCATCCGCAGAAGATGCTTATATGGTAGGACGGTTGGCAGTCTGCCAGATAAGGAATCTTGCAGCCGCTTATATGGAGCAGTTTGACCGTAATAATTTTATGCAGAATATCCTGCTTGGAAATATGCTCGTGGTGGACATGTACAATAAGGCCCAGAAGCTGCATATTGAACAGGCAGAACGTGTTGTTTTCGTGATTGAGATTGACGGCAAGAAAGATGCAACCGCGATGGAGACAGTCAAGAATCTGTTCGTGACCAAGACCAGAGACTATGTGACAGAAGTGGACGAGCAGAGCATTGTCCTGATCAAAGATACCAGAGACATGAAAGAAGATGAAGAACTGCAGACATTGGCAAGAATGATCGTGGATAATATGCACACTGAGGCGATGGTGAAAGTGCGCGTGGGCTATGGAAACCGTGTGCATAATCTGCAAGATATTGCCAAATCCTATCAGGAAGCCAAGATGGCGTTAGAAGTCGGAAGAATTTTTTATGCAGAGCGTGAGACGATTGCATACAGCCTGCTTGGAATTGGGCGTCTGATCTATCAGCTTCCGATGAGCTTATGTGAGATGTTTATTCATGAAGTGTTCGGGGATGAAGTGCCGGATATATTTAATGAAGAGATCAATACAACCATCCAGAAGTTTTTTGAAAATAATCTGAATATCTCAGAGACCGCCAGACAGTTATATGTGCACCGGAATACATTAGTATATCGTCTGGAACGTTTAGAGAAGGCAATCGGATTAGATATCCGTAAGTTTGATGATGCAATGACCTTTAAGATTGCGATGATGGTCATTGCACATATGAACCAGCAGAAGGTAGAAGAGTAGGGCAGATTTGAAAGAATATTATGAAATGAATCTGCAAGTTTGTGACAGAGCGCAGGAAAATGAATGAAGTGAGGTAAGAAATGGCAGGTTATGATGAGCACAGCATATCGGTTTTAGAAGGGTTAGAGGCTGTTCGGAAAAGACCGGGAATGTATATCGGAAGTGTTTCCAGAAAGGGATTGAACCACCTGATCTATGAGATCGTAGACAACTCTGTGGATGAGCATCTGGCAGGGGCATGTGATACGATCCATGTCACATTGGAGAAGAATGGTTCCTGTACGGTAGAAGATAATGGACGAGGCGTTCCGGTCGGAATGCACGCCAAAGGTGTTTCGGCAGCACGTCTTGTATACACAACCTTACACGCCGGCGGTAAGTTTGATGATTCCGCATATAAGACGAGTGGAGGGCTTCACGGAGTAGGTTCTTCCGTTGTCAATGCATTGTCTGTTTATATGGATGTGGAGATCAGCAGAGAGGGGTATATTCATCACGACCGCTATGAGAGAGGCGTTCCGGTTGTGGAATTGGAGAATGGATTGCTTCCTAAGATTGGCAAGACAAAAAAGACCGGAACCAAAGTAAACTTTCTTCCAGATCCGGAAATTTTTGAAAAGACGAGATTCAAAGAGGATGAGATCAAAAGCCGTATGCATGAGACGGCATATCTGAATCCGAAACTTACGATCATTTATGAGGACCGCCGTGGCGAGGAAGTCGAACATATCGTATATCATGAGGAAGATGGAATCCGTGGTTTTGTAAAGGATTTGAATAAAAATACGGAAGTGCTTCATGATGTCGTCTACTTTAAAGGGGAATCTGAAGGCATTACCGTGGAAGCTGCATTCCAGTACACGAATGAATTTCATGAGAATATCCTGGGATTCTGTAATAATATTTTTAATGCCGAGGGTGGTACACATATCACGGGATTTAAAACCGTATTTACAACCGTCATTAATTCTTATGCGAGAGAACTTGGTATTTTAAAAGAAAAAGATGTGAACTTCACCGGAGCGGATGTCCGAAACGGAATGACGGCAGTTGTTTCCATCAAACATCCTGATCCGAGATTTGAGGGACAGACAAAGACGAAATTAGATAATCAGGATGCGGCGAAAGCCACTGCAAAAGTGACCGGCGACGAGATTCAGTTATTTTTTGATAAAAACTTAGAGACATTGAAAACGGTCATCTCCTGCGCGGAAAAAGCGGCAAAGATCCGTAAGACCGAGGAGCGCGCCAAGACCAATCTGCTCACCAAGCAGAAGTTTTCGTTTGATTCCAATGGAAAGCTTGCAAATTGTGAGAGCAGGGACGCTTCCATCTGTGAAATCTTCATCGTCGAGGGAGATTCCGCCGGAGGTTCCGCAAAGACAGCGAGAGACAGAAATTATCAGGCAATCCTGCCAATCAGGGGTAAAATCTTAAATGTGGAAAAAGCAAGTATTGACAAGGTGTTAGCCAATGCAGAGATCAAGACCATGATCAATGCGTTTGGATGTGGTTTTTCCGAGGGATATGGAAACGATTTTGATATCACAAAACTTCGTTATGACAAGATCATCATCATGGCGGATGCCGATGTGGACGGAGCACATATCTCAACACTGCTTCTGACATTGTTTTACCGTTTTATGCCGGAACTTATCTATGAAGGACATGTCTATGTGGCAATGCCGCCGCTTTACAAAGTTATTCCGGGCAAGGGCGAGGAAGAGTATCTTTACGATGATGCGGCTCTGGAAAAATACAGAAAAGCACATAAGGGAAGTAACTTTACCTTACAGCGTTACAAAGGTCTTGGTGAGATGGATGCCGAGCAGTTGTGGGAGACTACATTGAATCCGGCTACCAGAATGTTAAAGCGGATTGAAATCGAGGACGGCCGCATGGCTTCTGATATCACAGAGCTTCTGATGGGAAATGATGTTCCACCGAGAAAGACATTTATTTATGAACATGCGCATGACGCAGAACTCGACGTATAGTGCAGACGGTAAAAATGGCAGTAGATCATTGAAAAATCGTAAAGCAGATGACAAACATTTTGCAATGGTCTGTAGAATAACAGATAGAGAGGTTATATGATGCAGCAGGAAGAACAGATTATCCGTACCGAGTATTCGGAACTGATGCAGAAATCTTATATAGATTATGCGATGAGTGTTATTATCGCAAGAGCTTTGCCGGATGTCCGCGATGGCTTAAAACCGGTGCAGCGAAGAACTTTATATGATATGTACGAACTGGGAATCCGGTATGACAAGCCGTACCGTAAATGTGCGCGTATTGTCGGCGATACCATGGGTAAATATCATCCACATGGCGACAGTTCTATTTATGACGCACTTGTTGTCATGGCACAGGAATTTAAGAAAGGGCTGCCGCTTGTAGATGGACATGGTAACTTTGGTTCCATCGAGGGCGATGGCGCGGCTGCGATGCGTTACACGGAGGCGCGGCTGCAGAAAATCACACAGGAGGCATTTTTATCGGATCTGGATAAGGATGTCGTGGATTTTGTGCCAAACTTTGATGAGACAGAGAAAGAGCCGGAAGTTTTGCCGGTCAAGATCCCGAATCTCTTGGTGAACGGTTCCGATGGTATTGCGGTCGGTATGGTGACAAGCACACCACCGCACAATCTGGGTGAAGTGATCGACGGTGTGATCGCATACATTAAGAATCCGGATATCAATACCGAGCAGATGATGGAATATATTCCGGGGCCTGATTTCCCGACAGGAGGAATTATTGCCAATAAGGACGATCTGATCCAGATCTATTCCACCGGTATGGGTAAGATCAAAATCCGTGGAAAAGTGGAAGTGGAGCAGGTCAAAGGTGGAAAAGAGCGCATTGTTATCACTGAGATCCCATATACGATGATCGGTGCGAACATCGGAAAATTTTTGAATGATGTATACAGTCTCGTGGAGACCAAGAAAACAAATGATATCGTGGATATCACAAACCAGTCCTCCAAAGAGGGAATCCGTATTGTGTTAGAGCTTCGAAAAGGAGCCGATACGCAGAATCTCATCAATCTGCTGTATAAAAAGACAAAGTTAGAGGACACATTTGGTGTGAATATGCTGGCAGTTGCGGAGGGACGGCCTGAGACGCTGGGACTTGTGCCAATCATCCGTCATCATGTGAAGTTCCAGTATGAGCTTGCCACAAGAAAATATCAAACATTACTGAAAAAAGAATTAGACAAAAAAGAAATACAGGAAGGATTGATCAAGGCGTGTGATGTCATTGACCTTATTATTGAAATCCTTCGCGGAAGTAAGAATGTAAAAGATGCAAGAGCATGTCTGACCGATGGTGTGACGGACAATATCACCTTTAAATCGGCACAGTCAGAAAAAATGGCATCAGAGCTCCGTTTTACAGAGCGTCAGACCACGGCAATCCTGGAGATGCGTTTACAGAAGCTGATCGGTTTAGAAATCGAGGCATTGATGAAAGACCATGAGGATACGTTAAAGCATATCGCCGAGTATGAGGACATTTTGGAAAACCGTGCCACCATGGCGAAAGTGCTGATCAAAGAACTTCAGTCTTATAAGAAACAGTATGCGGTTCCGAGAAAAACTCTGATCGACAATCTTGAGGAAGCGGTTGTGGAAGAGAAGAAGATTGAGGAGATGGATGTGGTGTTCCTCATGGATCGCTTTGGCTATGCAAAAACGGTGGATGTCAGTGTCTATGAGAGAAATAAAGAGGCAGCGGATACGGAAAACCGTTACATCTTAACCTGTAAGAACACGGATAAAATCTGTATTTTTACAAACAAAGGACAGATGCATCTGTTGAAAGTGCTTGATCTTCCATATGGAAAGTTCCGAGATAAGGGAATTCCAATCGACAATCTAAGTAACTACGATAGTAGTGAGGAAAACTTTATATACATTATCAACCTCGGTGCGATCATTCACTCCAGATTATTATTTGGAACCAAAACAGCCATGCTTAAGATGGTTGACGGAAGTGAATTTGACGTGGCAAAGAGAACGACAGCCTCAACGAAGTTAAATGAGGATGATGAACTTCTGATCGTGCACGCAATGACAGGTGAGGAGACGGTTGTCATGCAGTCTGAGAAAGAAATGTTTTTGCGTATTGAGGCTTCCACAATCCCGGAAAAGAAAAAGGGAGCAGTCGGCGTGCGTGGCATGAAACTGAATGCAGGAGATGCATTGAGTAACATTTATGTGTTAGACGGCGAGAACGAGCAGACCGTTGAAGTAAAGGGAAAAGAGGTTGTCTTAAACAGACTTCGTGTTGGAAATCGTGACACCAAGGGAACGAAGCGTTAAATAAAACCAAAAGAAGTAAGGTGGGAAAATGAATTACGAGCAGGCAAGAGCGTATGCCGTAAATGTCAGCAGATTGGGAAGCATATTAGGACTTGATAGTATTGAAAATTTAATGCACGAGCTTGGGGATATACAGGAGCGGCTTAAGATCATCCACATTGCGGGAACGAATGGAAAAGGTTCTACCGGGGCTTATTTAGAGCGGGTACTCATAGAAGCCGGATACCGGGTAGGCAGATATAGTTCCCCGGCGGTGTTTGATCCGATGGAAGTGTGGCGGATCAATCTTCAGTCCATGAGCCACGAGGAGTATGCGGATATCATGGAACAGGTGAAGTGTGCCTGTGACCGCATGGTGGAAAAAGGTATGGAACATCCGACGATTTTTGAAGTGGAAACAGCGATGGCATTTTTGTATTTTTATCAGAAAAAATGTGATTATGTACTGTTGGAAGTTGGAATGGGCGGCAGAACAGACGCAACGAATCTGATCAAAAAGCCAGTGTGCTCCGTTATTACATCAGTCAGCATGGATCATATGCAATTTCTTGGAAATACACTGACCGAGATTGCACAGGCAAAAGCCGGCATTATCAAAAAAGATTGTCCGGTCGTGACCATCCTGCAAAAAGCGGAGGCAATGGTGGCGATAGAATCAGAGGCGGAAAAACAGCACGCAAGGCTTTATACAGCCGATGTTTCCAAGGTAACGGTGGAAACCGAAACGTTAAAAGAGATCAGATTCGATCATCCGGGACTTGGAACGGTGACAACCCGGCTTACAGGGACATATCAGGTGGAAAACTGCTGTCTGGCGGTCACAGTGTTAAAGGAGATTCTTGGAATTGCAGACCGGATCATTATAGACGGGATCAAAAATACCGTGTGGCCGGGCAGGTTTGAGGTCATAGGAGAACAGCCGCTGTTTATCATAGACGGTGCGCACAATGAGGATGCGGCACTTCAATTAAGTGCGTCTGTGGAAAAATATTTTACAAACATTCCAATAACTTATATAATAGGCGTACTTGCAGATAAGGAACACAAAAAAGTGCTGGAGGCAATGCTGCCTTATGCGGGAGCCGCCTTTACAGTGACGCCGGATAATCCGAGGGCGATGAAAGCGGAAGAACTTGCGTCCGAGGCAGAAGCAATCGTGGCTCGTCTGTGGAAAGAGAGAGCCGGAAAGCCGGAAAAAGTACAGGGCACAGAAAATAGTCCACAGGGAGCAGGAGGTATGGAACCGCTTCCGAAGGTCAGTGCATGCAGTTCCATGAAGGAAGCAGTGCAGCTGGCACTGGAACACACGAAGAAAGACGGCGTGATCCTTGCATTTGGCTCCTTATCTTATCTCAAAGAGATCAGGCAGATCATGCAGTCGGATTGATCGATAAAAGCGTACATAGGAATGCAGTATCGTACGTGGACCATATCATTTCAGTATCGGTAAAGAAGGAAAAAAGATGGATAAAAAGAAAATACAAGAGGGCGTAAAATTAATATTGGAAGGAATCGGGGAAAACCCGGACAGAGAAGGGCTTCTCGATACCCCTGACCGCATTGCCAGAATGTATGAAGAGATATTTGGTGGACTGACGCAGACCGCTGAAGAACCGCTGTCAAAGACATTTCATGTGAAAGACAATGCGATGGTTCTCGAAAAAGATATTACATTTTACTCGACCTGTGAGCATCATTTTATGCCTTTTTACGGAAAAGCGCATATTGCGTATATCCCGGATGGAAAAGTCGTAGGTCTCAGCAAACTGGCAAGAACCGTGGAAGTGTATGCAAAGCGTCCGCAGATCCAGGAACAGTTGACGGCACAGATCGCAGATGCATTAATGGAATATTTAAAGCCACAGGGAGCAATGGTCATGCTGGAAGCAGAGCATATGTGCATGACGATGCGGGGGGTAAAGAAGCCTGGGAGCAGAACCGTAACATTTGTGACGCGCGGCGTTTTTGACAGGGACGAGAGGCTGCAGAGACAGTTTTTTGAGTTGGTGAGAGGATAAAATAAAACTGAAATAAAGCGCAATGTGTAAGCTTGAAAATGGTAAAAAGAATCAATCATTTATGAGCACAGATAGCTGCAACATTTGGAATCAGATTTCAAAGAAAATGAAATTAAATTCCAAATGTTGTAGCTTTTTTTGTGCAAAAATTACAAAAATCGCAGGAAAAGATGTGATAACTTATACAATTGTAATGTGATCAAATGAGATATATAATAACAATATAAAAATATTTTAACACATGTTATATATTTCGTAAAATAAAAATGAAAGGTGGAATACATATGAAAGCAAAGACACTTATCGTTATGGCTACATGTATGGCAATTGGTCTGTGTGCTTCGGGATGTCAGAATAGCATGACGCAGACCGCAGTGGCACAGGAAGATGTTGTGCATATACAAATAGCTTATGAAAACAACCCGGGCGAGCCACTTGATCTTGCCTGTCAGAGATGGAAGGAGCTGTTGGAAGAACAGAGCGGCGGAGAAATTCAGGTGGAATTATATCCGTCCAGCCAGCTCGGATCGAAATCCGATATTATTAATCAGGAAATCGCAGGAGATTCTGCCATAACATTGGCGAACGGAGCCTTTTATGCGGATCTGGGAGTCAGTGATTTCAGTGTAACATTTGCACCTTACCTTTTCCGGTCATGGGAAGATATAGAAAAACTCGCAGAGAGTGACTGGTGGGCAGAACAGGAGGAAAAATTGCGGGAGACGACAGGACTTGTGATCGTAGGAAGCAACTGGCATTATGGAGTGAGAAATACCATCACAAAAGAACCTGTGCAAAGCCCGGAGGATATGAAGGGATTGAAGATCAGAGTGCCGGGAAATCAATTGCAGGTTGACAGTATGGGAGCACTCGGAGCGGCTGGAACACCGATGAGTCTTGGGGATGTCTATACCGCACTGCAGCAGGGAACCATTGATGGGCTGGAGAATCCAATCGCAGTAATTGAAAATGGAAAATATCAGGAAGTTGCAAAGTACCTTTGTGAAGATGCACACATTTATGATCTTACGACGTGGTGCTGTGGAGATGAATTCTTTTCCTCCCTGACGGAAGAACAGCAGGAACTCCTGATGAAGACATGCGAGGAAGCCGGAGTGTATAATAATGAGATTCTGGATTCAGAGACCAGCAAAGCTTTACAGAGGCTTGAGGAAGCCGGGGTTACCGTTTATACGGTGGACAACCCTGATGAGTGGCTGGCAGCATCGCAGTCATTTTATGATGAGGCAGAAGAAAAATATGGATGGTCTGATGGCCTTGTAGATACCGTTAAGAATATTATCGGTCAATAGAAGGAGGTTATGATGAAAATGAAATGGATACAAAAACTCAGACAGATTGATATCGGGATTTCTGTGATCGCTTTAGTCCTGCTGATTGCAGTGACTTTTGCAGGGGTTATTTTCCGGTACGTCTTTTCAAAGCCTTTTTCATGGCAGGAAGAAGTGCAGCTGGCGCTGATCATATGGGTTATTTTTTTCGGGGCAAGATATGCATTTGAAACCTTTTCACATGTGGCAATTGATATGTTGTATGAACTGTTTCCTGCTAAAGCACAAAAGGTATTAACGGTTTTGATCGCAGTCGTTGTGACCGTTGTTCTTGGATGCATCGTTGTTTTCAGCATGAAATATATACAGATTATGTTTCATTATCATCTTCATACCAGTATTTTGCACTGGCCTTATGGATGGATTTATCTGCCGGTTCCGATCAGCTGTATCTGTATGATCATACAGTTTTGGGAAAATTCAGTGGCAGAACTAAAGACAAAAAAGGAGGTAAAATAAATGCAGATATATGTGATCCTGATCGCTTGTGTGGTTTTGCTTTTATGTTTATTTTTTAAAGTACCGGTGTTTATCTCAGTGTTTGCCGGCGCATTGGTTTATTTCCTTTTAGGTGCGTCCTCATCACCGGCAATCTTGGCGCAGCGTATTATTTCCGGAACCCAGAGTATACCGCTTCTTGCAATCCCGTTTTTTATATGCGCAGGCGTTTTTATGAATTATACAGGTGTGACAAAAAGGATTATGAATTTTTGTAATGCACTGACCAAAAGGATGACAGGTGGTCTGGGACAGGTTAATGTACTGTTGTCTACCTTGATGGGAGGACTTTCAGGGAGCAATCTGGCTGATGCGGCAATGGAAGCAAAAATGCTTGTTCCGGAGATGGAAAAAGCAGGATATTCAAAAGAATTTTCATCGGTTCTTACTGCAACCTCAGCGATGATCACTCCGTTAATTCCACCTGGAATCGGTATGATTCTGTATGGCTCCATTGCAAATGTATCAATTGGAAAATTATTTGTTGCAGGGATTGGCATTGGTATTCTGTTATGTGTATCCCTTATGATCCTTGTGTGGATCATCTCGAAAAAGAGAGGATATCAGGTTGCACAGAAGGAACCGAGGCAGAAAGGGGAATTGGGAAAATCTTTCCGGCAGGCGGTATTACCGCTATGTCTCCCGATCATTATCATCGGAGGAATCAGGATCGGTGCAGTGACGCCGACGGAAGCAGGAACAGTGGCAATCGTCTATGCGCTGCTTCTCGGAGTTGTTTACCATGAGATCACGATCAAAAATATTATTTCAGGACTGAAGGAAAGTGTCGCAACAACAGCCTCCATTATGCTGATCGTCGGTGGAGCATCTGCATTTGCATGGGTACTCACAAGAGAGAGAATCCCTCAGCAGCTCACAACATTAATTACATCTAACATTCACAATAAATATCTCTTTTTGTTGATTGTGATCGTGTTCCTGCTCTTAGTGGGAATGTTCATTGAGGGAAATGCTGCAATGATCGTTTTGGTTCCGTTACTGGCACCGGTTGCAGCCGCCTATGGAATCGATGAAATACATTTTGCTATGTTATTTATTTTTGTTATGGCAGTCGGCGGTGTCACACCACCAATGGGAACGCTTATATTTGTCACTTGCGGAGTCACGAAGTGTGATATAAAAGCGTTTATTAAGGAATCCTTACCTTTTTATGTACTTTTACTCATTGTCATGCTTCTGATTGCATTTGTTCCTGTTTTGTCTACCGGTCTGGTAAATTTAGTGTATTAATGGGAAAAACAGTGTATAATAGATGCATGCGTGAAAAAACAAATATGGAGGTTTTTTAGTATGAAATCTATTCTGGAGAGGCAGAAACAGGAATCGGCAAAAGATTATGTACTCCGTGTGCTGATACATAACATTGTCAATACAGAACTTGTTCCAGGGGAAAGACTTATAGATCAGGAAATATGCGGTCAGCTTGGCGTGAGCAGGACACCATTCCGGGAAGCGGAATTGGAGCTTGCACAGAAGAAGCTGATTGATATCAGACCGAAAATAGGAACCTATGTGTCTTATATCGACTCAGGATTGGTCGAGGAGATCCGGCATTTGAGAAGTGTTCTTGAAGCGGAACTGGCAGTTATGGCATGCGACCTGCTGAGTAAAGATGATATTGACAAATTATGGGAAAATATAGCGCTTTGGCAGCTTTATATCAAGCGTGGCGATGAAGAAAAGATTTTCTACTATGATAAGGAATTTCATAAGATGCTCTATCAGATGTGTGGAAGGAACTACTGGTGCGAGCTGGTGGAAGGGGTAGCCCCGCATTTTGACCGCACAACGATATTAAGCTTCCGGTGCAAGCCAAAAGAAAAAATTTATAAAGATCATGAGGAATTGGTAGAGGCGATCGAACAGAAGGATAAAGCGAAAGCCAGAGAAATCGCACTGCGCCATATGGAGCGTTATGTAGAAAATATTGATACGATCAAAGCTGAATTCCCGGATTATTTCCAGAAAATAGAATAGAAACGGAAGGAAACTGATCTCTGAACATCAGGTGAAAAAAACGATGTTCAGAGGTCAGTTTTTTTATGTAAAACTAATTGACAAACGAACAACTATGATATATATTAAATTATATGAAATATATAACATAATATAAAATATATAAAGGAGAAAATGAATGAAAGGTGAATATGATGTTGCGGTAATAGGTGCTGGTGTGGTCGGAAGTGCGATCGCAAGGGAATTGTCCAGATACAAATTGAAAATAGGGGTATTTGAAAAAAATCTGGATGTCTGTAATGAGACAAGCGGCAGAAACTCGGCAGTAGTCCACGGAGGATTTGCTTATGAAGCAAGGTTCTGTGTCGCAGGAAACCGCATGATGGGTGATCTGTCCGAGGAACTGGATTTCCCGTTTAAACGGTGTGGAAAAGTTCTAGTAGGAAATACAGAAGAAGATATGGAACAGTTAAAACGCACTCTGAAACAGGGGGACGTGAATGGTGCAACAGGTTTGGAGCTGATCGATGAGAAAAAACTTCATGAACTCGTCCCTGCGGTTGTAGGAAAATTTGCAATGTGGTCAAAAAACAGTGGTATCATGGACCCGTTTTTATTTACGATCGGTCTGGCAGAAAATGCAGCGGAAAACGGTGCGAAGTTCCTGTTTGGACATGAGATACTTGGAATTGAGCGGGTAGATGATGATTATCTGCTGCGGACCGGAAAAGGGGAATATAAAGCACACTGGGTAATCAACGCAGCAGGACTTGGCTGCAAAACAATCTCAGACATGCTTGGGATCACAGGATACCATGTGATCGGTTCCAAAGGAAATTACATTATTTTAGATAAGCGTCTTGGCAGTCTTTTGCCAATGCCGGTGTATCCGGTGCCAAGCAATACCTATATGGGCATCCATGTGACACCTACCGTGGATGGCAATGTCACCGTCGGCCCGGATGCGGAAAACGTAACAGATTTTTCTTATTATGGTGTCCCACAGAAAAATATGGAGGAGCTCGCAAAGAGTGCATCGAATTTATGGCCGCATATCAATAAGGCAGATCAGATTCGTAATTTCTCAGGAATTTTGCCGAAGTGGGTAGATGAAAATGGTGTCATCCAGGATTTCAAGATAGAGATAAAAGAAGACATTGCACCGCATGCAGTGAATCTGGTCGGAATCGAATCACCGGGGCTTACAGCGGCAGTTCCGATTGCACAGTATGTGGTGGAACTTATGAAAGAACATGAAAGGCTGGTGAAAAACGATCAGTTTATTCCGGAACACAAGTCGATCCGAAGATTTGCAACGGCATCGTTTGAAGAAAAAAATGCACTGATCCGGGAAAATAAGGAGTACGGCGAGATTATTTGCAGCTGTGAACAGGTGACAAAAGCTGAGATACGTGCCGCAATCAGAAATCCATTAGGGGTTGCGACAATGACAGGCGTGAAATACCGTACACGTGCAATGATGGGAACCTGTCAGGGTGGCTTCTGTCAGATGAAAATTGAGCAGCTGATCGAGGAAGAGTTGGGAATACCTGCAAAAGATGTGAGATATAGCAGACCGGATTCGTGGGTATTGACTGGTAATATGCGGGAGGAAAAGTAAGATGGAATACAGGGATGTCGTAATTATTGGTGGTGGACCGGCAGGTCTTGCAGCAGCGTTAGAGCTTTATAAGAATGGAATTAAAAATATTTTAATCATCGAGAGGGAAAATTGTCTCGGCGGAATTTTAAGACAGTGCATTCATGATGGATTTGGACTTGGAAGATTTGGAGAAAGCCTTTCGGGACCGGAATATGCAGAGCGTTTTATTTCCGAGGTTGAGAAGAATAAAATCCCATACATGATCAATGCGGCAGTGACGGAGATCACAAAGGAGAAAAAGATAACCGTTGTGGCACAGGATGGAATGCATGAGATCGAGGCAAAAGCTGTCATACTTGCAATGGGCTGCAGAGAGCGAAGCCGTGGGGCACTGGGAATTCCGGGAGAGCGGCCGGCGGGAGTATTTACAGCAGGAACGGCGCAGGCGTACATGAATTTATACAACAGAATGCCGGCAAAGGAAGTGGTGATCCTCGGCTCAGGAGATATTGGAATGATCATGGCGCGCCGGCTTACCCTCGAGGGAGCACACGTTCAGGCGGTATTTGAGATTATGTCACATCCAAGCGGATTGCCGAGAAATATCATCCAGTGTTTAGATGATTATAATATACCACTTTATTTAAGCCATACAGTGACGGAGATACATGGCGATGCAAGGCTTACCGGAGTGACGGTGTCAGAGGTAGACGAACATTTACAGCCGATTCCGGGTACAGAAAAAAGATATGACTGTGATACATTAATTTTATCGGTCGGTCTTCTGCCGGATAATAAGCTGACGAAGGATGTGGGAATCGGAATTGATCCTCACACAAAAGGAGCCGTTGTAGATGAGTTTATGCAGACAGAAATACCGGGTATTTTTTCAGCAGGAAATGTGCTGCATGTGCATGATCTTGTGGATTTTGTTTCCATGGAAGCAGAACATCTGGCAAAGTGTGCGGCAGAGTATGTCGAAGGCAGAACTTTACCGGCATGCAATATCAATGTAAAAGCAGGAGATGGAGTAGGGCATACCATACCACAGAAAATAAGTGGAAAAAATGATTTCCAGCTGTCAATGCGTGTAAATCATCATTATGGTGCGTGCAGGATCGTAGTAAAACAGGACGGCAGGGAAGTAGCCGTAAAGAAAATGAAAAAAGCAATCCCGGCAGAAATGATCCAGTTTAAGGTCAAGGCGGATAACATAAATGGAACGGGTGATCTGGAGGTGATGGTAGAATGTTAAAAAAATATACATGCATTATTTGTCCAAATGGCTGTGAAATAGAAGCAGAGGTTTTAGACGGAGAAATTAAATCCGTAAGTGGATTTACCTGCAAACGTGGTGAGGAATATGTCCGTCAGGAAATCCTCGCGCCAAAGCGTACTATTGCAAGCTCTGTGGCAGTAAAAAATGGTGAGCTGCCGGTAACAAGCGTGCGGATCACAAAGGCAGTCCCGAAAGAACTGATCCCGGAGGTGATGAAAGAAATAAAGAAACAGGCCGTGACAGCGCCGGTGGAAGCCGGAACAGTTTTAATCTCCAATATATGTGGAACAGACAGTGATGTAATTTGTACTAAGACGGTCAGAGAGAAAAGATAACAGGAATGTGGTTGTTATATCAGACAGGTATAACAGCCACATTTTTTATTTTACAAATAAATAAATAAATTATATAATAAAACCACTTGTTTGTGACAAAAAAGTCAGGAAGGTTAGAAAAATGAGAATAGGTAGCAGGGATTTTGCAACAACAGGACATACTTATATTATGGGAATTTTAAATGTGACACCGGACTCTTTTTCCGATGGTGGAAAGTTCAATCAGATTGATGCGGCATTAAAGCATGCGGAAGAGATGATAAGAGACGGTGCAGATGTGATCGATATCGGTGGGGAATCCACACGGCCGTGGGGATATACAAAGATTTCCGATGAGGAGGAGACAGGCAGGGTGGTTCCGGTCATTGAGGCGGTAAAAAAAGAGTTTGGGATTCCAATCTCTGTGGATACTTATAAAAGCGGCGTTGCAGAGGCGGCGGCACAGGCAGGAGCCGATCTGATCAACGATATCTGGGGACTGAAATATGACCCGCACATGTCAGAAGTCATTGCAAAATCCGGGCTGGCGTGCTGTCTCATGCATAACCGGGACAATACTGAGTACCGGAATTTTATGGAGGACATGAAGCAGGATCTGCGGGAGACAATCGCACTTGCCAAAGCGGCTGGAATTGCGGACGATAAGATTATCTTAGACCCGGGTGTTGGGTTTGCAAAAAGTTATGAGAACAATCTGGAAGTGATCCGCCGCCTGAAAGAGTTCAATGAATTAAAATATCCGGTGCTACTTGGCACCTCAAGGAAGTCTGTGATCGGATTGACACTTGACCTTCCGGCAGCAGAGCGTGTGGAGGGAACGATCGTCACAACGGTCATGGCGGTGGAAGCAGGCTGTATGTTTGTCCGTGTGCATGATGTAAAAGAAAATCACCGGGCAATCCAGATGGCAGAGGCGATCCTGGACAGAAAATAAGCAATTGCCAAACACCTGTTTTTTCAGGAGTTTTTCAGGCTTTAGATAACAGGAAGATAGAAGTGCTGAAAGGAAGTATCGGGATGACAGGAGATTTTATTAAAATAGCGAATTTAAAAGTATTTGCACATCATGGGGTTTTTCCGGAGGAAACAAGGGATGGACAGGACTTTTACGTGAATGCAAAACTTTTTTTGGACTGCAGAAAAGCGGGAAAGACAGACAATCTGTCGGATTCTTTGAATTATGGCGAAGTCAGCCATTTTATCACAGATTTTCTACAGGATCATACATACAAATTAATTGAGAGCGTCGCAGAGCAGTTAGCGGAAGCGATGCTTCTTTCTATGCCGGTGTTAAAAGGAGTAGAGATTGAGTTATGTAAACCACATGCTCCGATCGGGCTTCCATTTGAAAATGTGTCAGTGACGATGAAACGGCAGTGGCATGAGGTGTATCTTGCAGTCGGTTCCAATCTTGGGGACAAGAATGCCTATATTGGGAATGGAATCGACGAACTGCGCCGGATCAAAGAGATCAAAGATGTCAGGGTGTCAGAACTTCTGGTGACAAAGCCTTACGGCGGAGTGGAGCAGGACGATTTTGTTAACGGGGCGATCGCATTAAAGACGCTGTTATCACCACAGGAGCTGTTGGAGAAACTGCATGAGATCGAGCAGCACGCTAACAGGGAGCGTATCATTCACTGGGGCCCCAGAACATTGGATCTTGACATTATTTTTTATGATAAGCTTGTGTACGAGGATGAGAATCTTATCATACCGCATATTGATATGCAGAATCGTGACTTTGTGTTAAAACCGCTGGCAGAACTTTGCCCGAATTACCGTCACCCGGTTTTGGGAAAAACAGTGTCGCAGTTACTTGGAGAGCTGAAAGAGAGGTAATATGATAAAAGCAGTCTTATTTGATCTGGATGGTACGATCATTAACTCAGAAGAGGGAATTACAAAGTGTGTACAATATGCATTAAGCAGTTTTGGAATTGAGGAACCGGACCGGAAAAAGCTGTTGTGTTTTATCGGACCGCCGCTTGATCCTGTTTTCCGTGAAAAATACGGCTTTGATGCGGACAAGGCATGGCAGGCGGTATTAAAATACCGGGAGAGGTTTGATAAGACCGGAATTTTCGAGTGTGAATTATATGAGGGTGTCGCAGATACGATCCGCAAGTTAAAAGAAGCAGGCTGCGTCATCGCACTTGCTTCCTCCAAGCCGGAGACAGCGTGCAGACGTATTCTGGAACATTTTTCCCTGACACCGTATTTTGATGAGATCGTCGGTTCCACTTTAGATGGAAGCATCAGCACCAAACAGCAGGTACTAGAGGAGCTTGGCAGACGGATGGAGCATATGCAGATCACAAAAGACCAGATGTGCCTGATCGGAGACACTGAGTATGACGTGATTGGAGCGGATCAGTTTGGAATCCGCTGTGTCGGCGTATCCTATGGATTTGGAAAAAGAGAACTGTTAGAGCGTGCAGGGGCATACTGTGTCTGCGACAACATGGCAGAGGTTGTGGAAGCACTGCAGCAGATGCGATAGAAAGGAAGATATCATGAAAACGACAGGCGGTTTTAAACTCTGGCAGATCATTTATCCGATTGGTATTTATTATGTTGTGTCGAGCCTTATGTACTTCGTGCTGGGACTTTTTCTGGGGGATGGGCAACAGACCTATATGCTGCGCCAGCTTATCTGCTCGGCTGCAACGGTCCCGGCGACGATGAGTTTTTATAAGCAGGATAAAATTGCAGAGCAGGTTGTCTATGGAACTGAAAAAGAAAAATTGGATACAAAATGGCTCACAGACGCAGCTTTGGCTGTTGTGGGTGCAGCAACACTTGGCATTGCCGTGAATAACATCATTGCAATGACGCCGTTAGTGCAGATGTCGGAGGGGTTTCAGGAGGCAAACCAGTCCTTTTTTGCGGGAACGGTTGTGTTTGAACTGCTCGGTTCCTGCCTTGTGATTCCAATCGCAGAAGAATTGCTGTTCCGCGGTGTGGTGTACAAGCGTCTGAAGCTTTATTTTGGCGTGACACCGGCATTGATCGGTTCAGCACTTATCTTTGGTATCATGCATGTCAATCTGGTGCAGTTTTTGTATGCGGCGGTGATCGGATTGCTTCTTGCGTTTGTGCTGGAAAAAACAGGGAAGCTTTCCATGGCAGTTTTTGGGCATATTGCGGCAAATCTTGTGGCGGTGCTGCGGACGGAGACAGGATGGCTGGAGTTCAGTTTTTATCCGACGGTAAACGGCATTTTGTTTACGGTTGTGATGGCAGTGGCAGGAATAGCCGTTGTCAGCCTTTTTTACCGGAGAAAATAATTCGTTACATAAAAACGACATTTCATTACATATTCCATAAGAAAAGCTTATGAGCTGGTCGATATAAGATAAAGTACAGAGTATGGAGTGAAGAAAATGCCGAAAATTGCGATATGTGATGATGAACAGCCTATAAGAGAGTATTTAAAAAGTCTGACCGAAAAATGTATCCCGGATTCACAGGTTCGCCTGTTTGGCAGCGGAGAGGCACTGTTACGAGATCAGACATCCTTTGATGTGATCCTGCTGGATGTTTCCCTGCGTGGAGAAGATGGAAATCAGACGTTAAACGGCATGGAGACAGCCCGGAAAATCCGGGAGACATCCAATGCGATGATCATTTTTGTGACAGCGTTCAAAGAATATGTGTTTGAAGGTTATGATGTCGGGGCGTTTCACTATCTGTTAAAGCCGGTGGACGAGCACAAGTTTGCGGAAGTGATGCAGCGCGCCATGTGGCAGCTTGAGCGGGAAAAAGAGGAAATGTCCCTGTTGATAAAAGCAGATGGCAGTTATATGGAAGTTCTGGCAAAAAATATTTTGTATGCGGAGAACGAGGCGCGCAAGATTGTGCTGCACACGAAAAATATGCCGGAGAGCAGTTATACTTTTTATGAGAAAATGGAAGTGTTGGAGAAGCGGCTGGGAGAGGGTTTTTTTCGTTCGCACCGGGGATTTCTGGTAAATCTGCGGGAAGTGTACAAGTATGATGCGACCACGATACAGATGAAAAATGGTGACAAAGTTTATCTGGCAAAACAAAAGTATAACGATTTTGTCACGGCTTATATGAAATATCTGAGAAGCGCAGGATGAAAAGGACTGCAAAATAGCGGAAAAAAGCAAAAATCAGCGGAACATAGATCTGCTGATTTTTCATTACATAAAAGAGCCTGTTCGTTACAATTCGCTAAAATCAGAAAATGCCCGACCGATATACGGAGTAAAGAAAGGCAAAATGCATCGTTATGGTGCAGTTTTGGCAAGACATACAGGGAGGCAATAATATGCGAATTACAACACAAATGCTTGCACACTCAGCCGCAAAAAGCGGAATTCCATTTCAGCAGACAACACTGTTAGATATCCTGAACAAAAAGTCATCTTTTTCCGGTCTGCTGAACGGAGTGAATGCCAGTGCGGATGCAACGGCGATCGCAAAGAAAAAGAATTATTCGAAGCTGGAAGATATTTCGGGGAACCTGAACGGATATGCTTCTAGTCTTGTGGCAACAGATAAGAACTCCATTTATGACAGGGCAAAGGAAAGCGGCAGTACAAAGGATATTGTTTCCTCGGCAAAAAAAATGGTCGAGAGCTACAACGCAACGTTAAAACAGCTCAGGGAAACCGGGGATACTTTAAATGAGTTTTACAGACAGCAGTTAAAGGATATTCCTGCCGGGGACAAAGAGGCATTGAAGAGCATTGGTATCACACAGGCAAAAGACGGCAGTCTTTCCATTGACGAGAAAGTGTTACAGAGTGCAGATGCAGACACGTTAAAGAAAGTGTTGGATGGAGATACCGGGCTTGCTTCCAAGATCAGTTTTGTGAGCGGAAGAATCAGCCAGAACGCAGCGTCCAATGTTGTGAGCACATCGAGCCAGTATACATCGAACGGCTCTTCATTGCTGAGTGCACTTGAGACGAGTAAATACGATTTCTGGGGATAAAAAAGAAAATTGACAAATTTGCAGAGGAGATAAGACAGGAGAACTATTATGAGTGTTACGATCAACTTTTCCAAAAACACGTCCGCACCCTGGCAGTCAAATGCAAACATGTTAAAAAGCACGAGGGAAAAAATACAGAGACAGGAAGAGCGGGACGGAAAAATTGCTTTTTTTGAGACACAGAAGCAGAATCTCAAAAATCAGAAAGCGGATACAATCGAAGAAATTGCAAAAAAGCTGGAGAAGTTTCATACTTACGAGGATGAGATTGCGGCAGCAAAACAGGAGTACAACAGCTCACAGATGTTCCACATCTTAGATGAGGCAGAAGAGCGCGGAGAGCAGATGGCGAAAGCGGCTGAGAAATATAAGCCAAAGACCGAGGAAGAGCAGAAAAAGGAGGCTCAAGGCGAGGCAGCAGGAACAGACGGCAAAACCGATGATAAGGGTGTTTTATCCGAAATTATGGATGATATGTCGGAATCAATCGATGCGCAGGAAGGAAATCTGGAAACTACCGGACAGCTTTCAGAAGCAGAGTTACAGCAGAAATTGTCCGACGAGGAATTGCAGAAAAAACAACAGAGATATCAGCCGTTTGACGTGCGGGCATAATAAAAGCCGATATTTCACTGATGCCTGTCTTGGTTAGTGATCAGATAATCTACCATGTATCACAACTTTTTATTACAGAAAACAGAATATTAAAATCTGCCGTAACAAATAGTAATATTCTATACTCCGACAATTCAAACACAATTCCAGAAAAACACCTGAAGTGATATTTTATCGCTTGAAAATCAAAAATTTTTTTATTATAAAACAAGGAAAGAATTGTTTGTATCCATATATTACAGTAAGAATATAATTATAATAGTATAAACAATACTGCTATAAATAATAAATATTCAAATTATCAGACAATATAACGAAAAAACAGATAGACAGCGGCATAAAAAAGTTGTATATTAGAAAACAGAAAAAATAAAATAATTCATGAAGCAAAGGCGCTTAGATACCCAATTGATCATTGGGTTATTTGAGCGCCTCTTTTTATTACAACAATGAGATTGTCTGCAAAGCGGCAGTTTCAATCTGGATTAAGAAAGGAATTTGCGTATGAAAGAGCAACAGAAAGAAACATCTGCAAAAATGGTCACTCTGAACAAATTTGCACCAAAGGATTCCCAGACAAAAACAGACGGAATGTATGATCCGGCATTTGAACATGACAACTGCGGTATCGGTTCGGTTGTCAATATCAAAGGTATCAAGACACATGAGACCGTGGAGAATGCTTTGAAAATTGTTGAAAACTTAAAGCACAGAGCAGGAAAAGATGCAGAAGGAAAGACCGGTGACGGTGTTGGTATCCTTTTACAGATTTCTCATAAATTTTTTACGAAAGCCGTAAAACCGCTCGGTATTGAACTTGGTGGAGAGAGAGATTATGGTATCGGTATGTTTTTCTTCCCGCAGGATGAGTTGAAACGCAATCAGGCAAAGAAAATGTTCGAAGTCATTGTCCAGAAAGAGGGCATGGAATTTTTAGGATGGAGAGAAGTACCGATCGATCCGACAAAGCTTGGACAGAAAGCAATCGACTGTATGCCTTGCATTATGCAGGGGTTTGTAAAGCGTCCGAAGAATGTGGAAAAGGGACTTCCGTTCGACCGCAAGCTGTATGTGGCAAGACGTGTGTTTGAACAGTCGAATGATGATACTTATGTTGTCTCTTTATCCAGCAGAACGATTGTATACAAGGGAATGTTCTTAGTAGAGCAGCTCCGCTTGTTCTTTGCAGATCTTCAGGACAAAGACTATGAATCTGCGATTGCAACCGTACACTCCCGTTTCTCTACGAACACAAACCCAAGCTGGGAGAGAGCACATCCAAACCGTTTTATCGTACATAACGGTGAGATCAACACTATCAAAGGAAATGCAGATAAGATGCTTGCCCGTGAGGAGACCATGGAGTCCGAATTTTTAAAGGGCGAATTACAGAAAGTGCTTCCGGTCGTCAACACCGAAGGTTCCGACTCTGCAATGCTTGACAATACACTGGAATTCCTTGTCATGAGCGGCATGGATCTTCCGCTCGCTGTCATGATCTTAATTCCGGAGCCGTGGGCAAACAACAGCCTCATGTCCCAGAAGAAAAAAGATTTTTACCAGTATTACGCAACGATGATGGAGCCGTGGGATGGACCTGCATCCATTCTTTTCTCCGATGGTGATATTATGGGAGCGGTGCTTGACCGTAACGGACTCCGTCCTTCCCGCTATTACATTACAGATGACGATTATCTCATTCTTTCCTCTGAGGTCGGTGTACTTGACATTGATCCGACGAAGATCGTGGTAAAAGAGAGACTTCGTCCGGGAAAAATGCTTCTGGTAGATACCGTAAAGGGAAGAGTGATCGATGATGATGAGTTAAAAGAGACTTATGCAGGCAAACAGCCTTACGGTGAATGGATCGACCGCAACCTGTTAAATTTAAAAGATTTGAAGATTCCAAACCAGCGTGTGCCGGAATACACCAAGGAAGAACGTCAGAGAATGCAGAAGGCATTTGGTTATACCTATGAATCTTTGAGGGATGCCATTTTACCGATGGCAAAAAATGGCGGTGAGGGAACGTCCGCCATGGGCATTGATACGCCGCTTGCTGCACTGGCAACCGATCATCAGCCGTTATTTAACTACTTCAAGCAGCTATTTGCACAGGTTACCAACCCGCCGATCGACTCTATCCGTGAAAAAGTGGTGACTTCCACAACCGTATACATCGGAGAGGATGGCAACCTTCTGGAAGAAAAAGCCATTAACTGTCAGGTGTTAAAAGTCAATAATCCGATCCTTACGAATACCGATCTGATGAAAATTAAAAATATGAAAGTAGAGGGATTTAAGGTGGAAGTAATCCCGACTACCTATTATAAGAGCACAAGCCTCGAAAAAGCCATTGAGCGTCTGTTCGTGGAAGCAGACCGTGCGTACAGGGAGGGCGCAAACATTTTGATCCTGTCTGACCGTGGTGTCGATGAATACCATGTGCCGATCCCATCACTGCTTGCAGTGTCCGCCCTGCAGCAGCATCTGGTCAAGACGAAAAAGAGAACGGCAGTCGCCATGATCTTAGAGTCCGGCGAGCCGAGAGAGGTACATCATTTTGCAACACTGTTAGGTTATGGTGCCTGTGCGATCAACCCATATCTGGCACAGGATACCGTAAAACAGTTAGTGGATGAGCATATGTTAGACAAAGATTACTATGCGGCAGTGGATGATTACAATGCAGCAATCTTAAATGGTATTGTAAAGATCGCTTCCAAAATGGGTATTTCCACGATCCAGTCTTACGAAGGTTCCAAAATCTTCGAGGCGATCGGTATCGACTCTGACGTGATCGATAAGTATTTCACAAATACCGTGAGCCGCATCGGTGGTATTACATTAAAAGACATTGAAAATGATGTGAACGAATTACATTCTGCGGCATACGATCCGCTTGGTTTAGAGACTGACTTAACCTTAGACAGCAGGGGACGCCACAAAATGAGAAGTGGTGCAGACCAGCACCTTTACAATCCGGCAACCATCCATCTGTTACAGGAATCCACGAAACGTGGAGATTACAACCTGTTCAAACAGTACACAGAGCTTGTGGACAGTGAGGAAAAAGACGGCTGTATCCGTGGACTGATGGATTTCAATTATCCGAAAAAAGGTGTGCCGGTCGAGGAAGTGGAAAGCGTTGACTCTATCGTGACAAGATTTAAGACCGGTGCGATGTCCTATGGTTCTATCTCACAGGAAGCACATGAGACACTTGCCATTGCGATGAACCGGCTTCACGGCAAATCAAACACCGGTGAAGGTGGTGAGGATTACGAGCGTATCGCAAGTAAAAATACCGCAGTGGACAGATGCTCCAAGATCAAGCAGGTCGCATCCGGACGATTTGGTGTCACAAGCCAGTACTTAGTCAGTGCGGAAGAGATCCAGATCAAGATGGCACAGGGAGCAAAACCGGGCGAAGGTGGACATCTTCCGGGCAAAAAAGTTTATCCGTGGATTGCAAAGACAAGACTTTCCACACCGGGGGTATCCTTAATTTCTCCGCCACCACACCATGATATTTACTCCATCGAGGATTTAGAGCAGCTGATCTTTGATTTGAAAAACTCTAACAGAGCGGCAAGAATTTCCGTAAAACTTGTTTCAGAGGCAGGTGTTGGAACCGTTGCGGCAGGCGTTGCAAAAGCTGGCGCACAGGTTGTGCTGATCTCCGGTTACGATGGCGGTACAGGTGCTGCTCCGGCAAGTTCCATCCACAATGCAGGACTTCCTTGGGAGCTTGGACTTGCAGAGACACATCAGACTTTGATCATGAACGGACTCCGCAATAAAGTAAGGATTGAGACAGACGGAAAATTAATGAGCGGCCGTGATGTTGCGATCGCAGCGCTTCTCGGAGCAGAGGAATACGGATTTGCAACGGCTCCGCTTGTAACCATGGGATGTGTCATGATGCGTGTCTGTAATTTAGATACCTGTCCGGCAGGTATCGCAACACAGAATCCCGAATTAAGAAAACGTTTTGCAGGAAAACCGGAATATGTGGAAAACTTTATGAAGTTTATCGCAGAGGAACTCCGTGAATACATGGCAAAACTTGGCTGCAGAACCGTGGATGAGATGGTTGGACGAAGCGACCTCTTAAAAGTCCGGGAAGATCTGACCGGACGTGAGAAAGAGATCGATCTTTCCAGAATTTTAAACAACCCATATGCAGGACCGAAGGAGAAAGTAACCTTTGATCCAAAACATGTATATGATTTTGAACTGGAAAAATCAAAAGACGAGACGGTACTTTTAAAACAGCTTGGCTCTGCACTTGCAAACAAACAGCGCAGAAGCATTGATGTGGAAGTGACGAACACAGACCGTTCCTTCGGTACGATTTTTGGTTCCGAGATAACAAAAAAATATGGAACCGGCTTAGAGGAAGATACGTTTGTAGTTAAATGTACCGGCGCAGGCGGACAGAGTTTCGGTGCGTTCATTCCAAAAGGACTGACCTTAGAGCTTGTAGGCGATTCCAATGACTACTTTGGCAAGGGACTTTCCGGTGGAAAACTAGTGGTTTATGCCCCGGCAGGTGTAAAATACAAAAAAGACGAGAATATCATCATTGGTAACGTAGCCCTTTATGGTGCAACGAGCGGAAAGGCATTCATCAGCGGTGTGGCAGGCGAACGTTTCTGCGTGCGTAACTCAGGCGCTTCCGCAGTCGTAGAAGGTGTCGGCGATCATGGCTGTGAGTATATGACAGGCGGACGTGTCGTAGTTTTAGGTAAAACCGGCAAAAACTTTGCGGCTGGTATGAGCGGCGGTATCGCATATGTGTTAGATGAGGATAACGACCTTTACACCCGCATGAACAAAGAGATGGTATTTTCTGAGGAAGTATCCAATAAATACGATGTTATGGAATTAAAAGACATGATCAAAGAGCATGTGGCATTTACCAATTCCGAAAAAGGTAAGGAAATTCTGGATAACTTCAGTGAGTATCTGCCGAAATTTAAGAAAGTAATCCCGTATGATTACAACCGTATGCTGATGGCTATCGTTCAGATGGAGGAGAAAGGTCTCTCATCCGAACAGGCACAGATCGAAGCATTCTATGCGAATACGAGAGGTTGATCGTCAGTAGGGAATACGAAAAGAAAATGGAGGAAATATCATGGGAAAACCAACCGGATTTATGGATTATAAAAGAGAGACATCGGTGAGTGAAGCACCATTGGAGCGTATCAGAAATTTTAACGAATTCCACACACCACTGTCAAAGGAAGAACAGCAGATACAGGGCGCGCGCTGCATGAACTGCGGCGTTCCCTTCTGTCAGGCGGGAATGAATATCATGGGAATGACGAGCGGATGCCCGTTACATAACCTTGTCCCGGAGTGGAACGATCTTGTATACACAGGGAACTGGGAGCAGGCATACAACCGTCTGAAAAAGACGAACAACTTTCCGGAGTTCACATCAAGGGTATGTCCTGCACTATGCGAAGCAGCATGTACCTGCGGACACTGGGGGGATGCTGTTACCTGTAAGGAAAACGAACATGGCATTATCGAGAACGCTTATGAGCAGGGCTATGCCGCAGCAAAACCACCGAGAGTCCGCACTGGAAAGAAAGTCGCAGTCATCGGCTCCGGTCCTGCCGGACTTGCAGTGGCAGACCAGCTGAACAAGCGTGGACATTTGGTAACAGTATACGAGCGGGATGACAGGGTAGGCGGACTTTTGATGTATGGAATCCCGAACATGAAGCTGGAAAAATGGGTGATCGACCGCAAGGTTTCCATTATGAAAGAGGAAGGCATTACATTTGTCACAAATACCAATGTCGGCAAAGATGTCAAAGCTGCAAAACTGTTAAAAGAATATGACAGAGTTGTTTTGGCATGTGGAGCCAAAAATCCAAGAGATATCAAGGCACCGGGCAGAGATGCGAAAGGTATTTATTTTGCTGTGGATTTCTTGAAAGCTACCACAAAAAGCCTTTTGGATTCTGAATTGAAAGACAATCAGTACATTTCTGCAAAAGGAAAAAGAGTGGTCATCATCGGTGGCGGTGACACCGGAAATGACTGTGTGGGTACATCCATCCGTCACGGCGCAGCCAGTGTGACACAGCTTGAGATGATGCCGAAAGCGCCGGATACGAGAGCGGAGAACAATCCGTGGCCGGAGTGGCCAAAAGTCTGCAAGACAGATTATGGTCAGGAGGAGGCAATCGCAGTATTCGGACATGACCCACGTATCTATCAGACAACGGTAAAAGAATTTCTGAAAGATAAAAATGGAAATCTCTGTGGACTTGTCACGGTGAAATTAGAGAGCAAAAAAGACGAGAAAACAGGCCGTATGATGATGGCAGAAGTGCCGGGTTCCGAACAGAAAATGGATGCAGATCTTGTACTGATCGCAGCCGGATTCTTAGGAACTGAGAATTATATTGCGAGTGCGTTTGGGGTAGACCTGAATGCGAGAACCAATGTAGCAACCGCAGAGGGCGCATATGCGACCAATGTGAAAAATGTTTTCACCGCAGGTGATATGCACAGAGGGCAGTCGCTTGTCGTGTGGGCGATCCGCGAAGGCCGCGAAGCTGCAAGGGAAGTGGATGAAAGCCTGATGGGATATTCTTATTTGTCGGTGCAGTAGGGTAAATGCTTTAAATACAGAATTCAGAAAGATAAGAAATGTAGTGGATTTCTTATCTTTCTTTTTAAATTAAATAGGATATTCAAAGACTTATAGATATTGACATAAGATAATATAAACTATATTATATAAAAAAAGAATAAGAAAGGAGAAAAATAATGAAAGATTATGTTGATGCATCTGGAGCATACAGAATGTTTGGGGAAGATTTTATTGATTGCAGAGGAAATTGGTGTAGATGGGGGGAAGGGTTTTATGATTATGAAGGTAATTATATAAGATGGGGGAATACGTATAAGGATAGTAGTGGAGCATATAGAAGATGGGGAGAAGACTTTGTTGATGGGGCAGGAAATTGGGTACGTGTGTAAGTAATAAAATGAAATAATGAGTTTGAATTGATGAAAAATGGTATTGAAATTTATATCATTATAAATGGGTTATGAATATTTGAAAATAATATTCAAATATTCATATAAGGAAGTTAGTGATGTAAAAATTCATTTGTAATGTTTAATATAATATCAAGTTGATTATTATTTAATTTACCCAATTCGGGAATAAGCTGTTGCAATTTGATTGGATTAACAGTACTTGTGTTGAAAAAATCTTGTGGAGTTATATTTAAATACTCACATATATAAAAGAAAATCTGCATAGATGGAAAAGTGTGCTTATTTTCAATTCGGTTAATATAACTTTCATTTTGACCGAGGGCAAGACTCATTTCTCTTGCGGAGACCTTTTTCTGAATACGCAAATAACTGAGGCGTTCGGCAAAAAAATCTTCATACATACATTTATAACCTCCTTATAATATAAGATATTATAAATTGTATGCAATAAAAAATAAGATAATACAAATTGTGTTTTGAATACAATAAGACATACAAAACATTAAAAATGGAAAAATGCGATATATATAATTATATAACGGAGGAACACTAAAATGAAAGATATAAATGCAGAAATTAAGTATGATTGGAAATATACATGGGAAGGCGTAAGTGAGGAGAAACCAGAGGTAAATTTGTTATTGAAGGCAATAATTGAACATGATATAGGACAGTTAGAAGATTTATATAAGCAAGGTGCAACATTAGAAAAATGTAATAAAACAACTTTACAACGTATTTTATACGAAGTAATGGATGATTACAAAATGATAGAATGGCTTGTTAACCATGGTATGTCGCAAAAAAGAGTGGATCACGAAAAAATTACATGGGGGGAGTGCATTTCGACATCTGGATATGTATGGGGATTACCAGCCAGAGCATACTATGTGGGGGCATATGACGTATTTGATTTGTTGTGTTCACATGGATATGCAAACTTTGATTGGCATGAAGAAGGGTGGAATAAAGAAAATGTGGATAAGTATATTATACATAGAGATGATGAAAAAGGTCTAAGAATTCTTTTGGAAAATGGGTATGCAGGATGGGAGATATGGAATATACAAAATCATGATTATGAAACATATGTTCTTGATAGACCACAAGTAAGAAGAAAAACGAATGGATTAGATGCATATAGATTTCGAGATCATATCCCAGAACCGAGATTGGAACAAGTGCCATTGCTTTTTGGGAAAAAAGAGGTTCAGCACAGAAATGAGAGACGAATAGAAGATTATGAGGATCGAACAAGAGCTTATTCAGAATTTGTAAAGTGGTATGGAGTAGACAAATTTCGAAAATATGTAAAAGAATTAGTGGCTTATGATGAAATGTTGGGACAGGCAATGATGGATATAAGTAGTAAATGGTGAAAATTGGTTATAATGTAAAAGTGTTTGAAATACATAGATGTGAGGGAAGAAAGTAACGAATGAAATTTAGCAAATTTAATGTATATAAAAAGTATAATGATCAGGAATATTGGGTTTTTAATACATTGACAACTGCACTAATTATTCTTGAAAATGAAAAATTTATGAAATACTTTATAAATCAGGACTTGGATAATGGTAGTGAAGATGTTAATGAATTTTTAGAGATGGGCTTTTTGATAGAAGATAATTTTAATGAATTAGAATATTTGGAAGAATTGAGAAAAACCGTAGTTAATTCAAATAAAAAAATTGCAGATATAATGATAGCTCCTACCATGGATTGTAACGCAAGATGTTATTATTGTTTTGAAAATGGGTGTCATCGTGAAAAAATGACATTTGAAACAGCAGATGCAGTTGTTCATTATATAGAAGAAAATTGGAATGGCGAATTGTTTAATGTTACATGGTTTGGTGGCGAACCGTTATTAGCTACGGATATAATTGATTATATTTCTGAACAAATGGCTCAAAAAAATATTCATTATATATCTAAAATTACTACAAATGGTTATGAATTAACAGAAGATGTAATAGACAAGGCTATAACAAAGTGGCATACAAATAAGGTTCAGATTTCAATAGATGCTTTATTTGAAGAATACAATAAAATAAAGAATTACAAATTTTCGGGGGATGCTTTTCAACGTGTTATTAATAATACTAGAGGTGCTTTGCATGCGGGATTGAATGTTAAAGTTCGGATAAATTTTAATCCATTAAAAAAAGAAAAAGCAGCAATGCTAATGGAATATTTGCAAACACAATTTGCAGAGTACGATAATTTTTCATGTTATTTTGCACCTATAGATGCTGATTCACGTGTTGTACCAAGTATTGCTCAAAAATTTGAAACTGAGAAGGAACATCCGTTTTTAAGTTTAATAAAATTTTCTAAGAAATATGGCTATTTCAGCGGAAATGAGCGTGGTAAAAATGGTAATTTCCTTTATGATGAGAAAGGGTTACTAGTTGATTTAAAATTGTATCCGTCGCCAACAAACTGTTATGCCTCATGTCCAAGTGTATTTGCTATTGATTCTAAAGGAGATTTATATAAATGTCATCGTGTGTTGGGAAAAGGACAAAAATATAGCAGCGGAAATGTGAAAACAGGAATTGAAAAAAATGAAATTTATAAGTTCTTTTGTAATACAGATTTGGTATATGAAGAATGTAAGGATTGTAAATTACTACCGGTGTGCCAAGGAGGATGTAAAATAAATGCATATATTTATAAGGACGAACATGCATGTTCTCCTATAAAAGCAATTTTTCCAGAACTAATAGAGGAATATTTAAAAAATTATATAAGTACATAAATGTTACAGAAAAATATCTGTTAACATAAAAAAATGAGAGATGAGCAAAACGAATTGATTTAAAAGTTGGATTTGGCAGTTAGCTTTTGTAAATCGGAAAGAATGGGAATTTATGACATAGCAAAGCTGACGTAAGTCCAGAACCTACGCAAATGGGGAGATATGAATAGCTCTTTATTATGCGATTCGCTTTACAGCTTTAAGCTTACGATAGGATTGCCCTGTGCCGGTGGTGATTGCCGCAACAGCAACCGCTAACAGACTTATATGGGCAATTGTATTCAAGTTGGTAACAGATGATTTATTTCTTACCCACATACGTTCCTGCCCTGTATTTTTGAAACGTGAATTGTATCTTTCACATTCTGTACGAAGAGAGTAATTACTTTTGAAATATTTGCTGTCTCTGTCGACGGAGAGTCTTAAATCATCGGGAATGGTGATGTGTTTTGTACAGCCGCGATGCTTCTTGCCGTTGTAAAAATTTTTGTGATGGCAGGGACAATCAGCGTCTTTGCTTGATTTTAGTGGGCAGCAGAATTTTTGGCGTGTACGTCCATTATCAGAAAATTTACCATCCTTCCACATGGCAAGCCCGGCATCGCAGACAGGATTTCCCTGTGGAAGAAGTTTTGGATTTTTGGTGGATCGTTTGTTTAATGGAATAATACATTCGCCTTGGTAGAGTTCCTGTACCTGATTATAGATATTTTTAACATCATAGCCTTTATCAGCAAGAAAGGTACATTCGGTTATCGGCAGAAAGGTATGTGTGTCAGCCAAAATATCAAGCGCAACAGTGGAATCATGGACATTGGCGGTAGTGGTCAGTTCATAAATGGGAAGACCTGAAATACAGTCAACAAGGACGTGGTTTTTGTAACCCCAGTAGAATTCATACTTTTTCTCGTTTGTTTGGTTAGAAGCAGTATGTACGCCAAGTTTGCAATCAGTATCTGCTTTGGGCTGGTTATCAGGCTTAAATTTGTTGGAGAGAAAAGATTTAGGATTATTCTGTGAAGTGTTTGCAGCAATCGGAGTAGAGTCCAAACCAATAAAAGATGTATCAACAATACCTTGTTTTGAAAGATAAAGAACTTGGGATTTCATAATGGATGAAAGTACATCGTTATCAAGCTGTTTTAGAAAACGATCAAACGTCCAGTAAGAAGGCAACGGAGCAGAAATATCAAAACCGCAGTAATGGGCGATTAGAAGGTTGTTGTTAAGATAATCAACAAGATCCGTAATCATTGAAAAGCCTTCACATTTCATAACGATAAACGAACAAATCATGGCATGATTGGAAAAGCCTTTTCGTCCGGTTTTAGGGAATTCAGGGACAAAGGATAAATCGAGATTCAGAAAAAGTGAATCGTAAAACTTTGCAACTGGTTGTGAAGTGAAAAGACGGATGTCTTTCAAAATTTCTTGACGATAGATAACAATCAGCTCCTCTCGGTGAATTGATTTTGACAACTTAATTATACCATTTGGAGCTGGTTGTTACTATAAATTTGGAGTGATAAAAGAAGTTGCCATGCCTCGCAAACATGCATAAATACTGAGTATGTGGAGTTTTGCTCATGGCTATAAAAAAATGTAAGTGGAGGTGAGAGAATGAAAATCATCAATAACGTAAATCAGAAAAACATGGTAATTGCGATGAAAAAAGAAGCAAATAAAAAATTTACCGCATGTAATCCAGAGAAGTGTCCACGTTGCAGAATATCAGATGGCTGATTCTGCAAGAAAAAAGCCCTATTATAGTTGAGGTGCGTACCGACTTACAAAAGTTAGACTTAAAAATCTCACAATTGGAGGTCGGTACAATTTTTAACTATAATGGGGCTTTTTAAAAATTTATTTATGCAAAAGTGAAGATAAAAAATAGTGTTATATTATTTAAAATTTTATTACAATCCAAAAATTATTTAGGAATTATGGATTAAGATACGGTATTATTAGATAAAATTTAGGAGATTAAATTGACATATGGAACATTATAATGAAAGAACAATAAGCGTTACCAGAGAAAAAAGAATGTATGGATGTGCAAATGACTATTGGATTATTATTGACGAGGAAAGGTATGCAAAATTAAGTTGCGGAAAAACTGTGGAAATTAAACTGGATTCCAATATCCATAAAATGTATATAGCACCCTGCGATGAACCCCATATTAAAAGTAATAGAATAATTATTCCAGCAGATGAAATAGATCATAGGTATTTTCTAGTATTGAAACTTCATTTTTTTAGAGATGGAGAATTAATTTTATCAGAAATGTAGCATAATAAAAATCAAACAGATGATTTTTAAGTTGAGAAAAAAGAAGAGAATGGATATAATATAAAATAATAATATTTGGGGATTGGAGGTGTACACTACATGGAAGAAAAAAGAGATATTTTAAAGGATTTTACAGAGAAAATGGAAGTACTCTTTGGAAGATCATTAAATAAGATTATTTTATATGGTTCATATGCAAGAGGGGATTATAAAGAAAATTCAGATATAGATATTATGATTTTAACTTCTATGTCAGAGGATGAGATTCGTATCATTGAAAATCAGGTATACGATATTGCTTATGACTATCAATTATCAGATAATATTATGATAAGTGTTAATATAAAAAATGCAGATCATTTTCATTATTGGCTTGGTGCACTTCCTTATTATGATAATGTAGAAAAGGAGGGGGTTGTACTTGCCGGATAATAGAAGAGGGGATTTATGTGCTTATCGAATGGCAGCAGCACAGGAAACTTTACAGGTAGCAAAAGAATGCCTTAATGGAAATCATTATAAAGATGCTATTAATCGGTCTTATTATGCTGCATTTTATGCTGTGAAAGCAGTGCTTGCATTGGAGGAGAAAGATTTTAAAAGGCATAAGGACGTGATAGCTTATTTTAACCAAAACTATGTAGCTACTGATATTTTTCCAAGAGAGTTGGGGAGAAAATTAGCAAGACTACAGCAAAAACGAGAAAAAAGCGATTATGATGATTTTTATATTGCATCAAGAGAAGAAGCGGAAGAACAGATCAGCTATACAGTGGAAGTGGTGACATTAATAACAGAATATCTGAAAAAGTATGTATAAAAAAGAGAAAAAGCCAAAGTCTAACGACTTCGCTTTTTCTCTTTTTTTACACTGTATCCAAAAGTGCCAAGTTTTTTCCCAAGAAGGAAATATTCTCCGTGGGAGTAAGTGACAAGACCACTCTGGTTTAATTCGAATTTTCCCTTCTCATCGAGCAGGGTATCATCGATGGTCACACCAACAACATCCGCAAGGATCATGGAGTGACTGCCGAGAGGTTTGATCTCACGGACTTTGCATTCGATATTCACAGGGCTTTCCGCAATTCCGGGTGCATGGATGTGTTTTGAGGCGAGCGGCGTCAAATGCATTTCTTTAAATTTGTCAACATCACGGCCGGAGCGAACCCCACAGTAGTCCGTAGCTTTCACCAGTTTTTCGGTTGTTAAATTGATCACAAACTCGCCGGACTCCTCGATCAGGTGATAAGAGTAGCGCTCCGGGCGGACGGAGATCGAAACCATCGGCGGATTGGTGCAGACCGTCCCTGCCCATGCGACAGTAATAATATTCGGTTTTCCATCTAATTCCGGTCTCTCACACAGAGGATCGTGCGCTGTGGAACTCTGGCAGCTCACCATGACTGCAGGGAGCGGATAGAGCATATTTCCCGGTTTCCAGTTCTGTTTTGCCATATTAAGTCCTTTCTGCTACTTCAAAAGTATATCCATCAGATACGCATATACATCTTCATTCAGATTTTTCCAGTTGTTGCAGATTGCTTCTGCCTGTGCACGGTTTTTGACACTTAACGTCAGATCGATGATGTTTGTATTATGTTCGCGGTACTGACAGCGCACGGCGTAATCCTGATTTGGAGTTTTATAATAATCCGCCAGAATGGAATTGTCGTTTCGAAGCTGAAGTTTGTTTTTTTCCAGAAAAGCCATCGTGTCGTGTTCAATCGCGTCAGAAATCTTGTCTTTGAAAAATTCCAGCGTCTCTTTTCCGGCGGCAGTGATGGTGTACTGGGTGTTGCTGTGCGTGGATTCTGCATGGATCAGATCGGCATCGACCAGATCACTGATGACCTGCTGGACACGGAAATAATCAGTGTAGTCCTGTTCGAGAAAAAAGTTCGAAATCTGTGTATTGGTCAAGGGAAAATCAACTTTATCCAACATGTTTAAAATCGTTAATTTATATATGGTAAATGGTTCAGCCATTTATATACACCTCTTTCTATTTGCTGATTGCCGCTTTCCTGCGAAACTAAGCCTGATCTGTATAATATTTTCCCTGCCAGGTGTCCCGTTCCTGAAAACGTTTCTGGATCGTATTTAAGACACGCTTTTTATCCGTGCTCCACAGCGGTGCGATCAGAAGGGAACGAGGACCGTCACCTGTGAGGCGGTGGATCACCATTTCCGGTGGAAGGTGTTCGATACAGGTCACAACAAAATCGCAGTATTCCTCAAGGGAAAAGACTGGAAAAGGAGCTTTTTCATAGAGCAGAGCCAGATCGGTATTTTTCAGTATATGGAGAAGCTGCAGTTTTACGCCGTCTACCGGAAGATGTGCAACAGCGTCTACCGATGCAAGCATCATTTCTTTCGTCTCACCGGGCAATCCGAGGATCAAATGCGTGATAACGGAAAGACCACGATCTTTCAGGGCGTCCACCGCAGATAAATACTGCTCATAAGTGAAACCGCTTCGAATCTGCCGCAGCGTATCGTTGTGAATGGATTGCAGACCAAGTTCTATCCAGACAGGTTTTTGGCAGTTCAGTTCGGAGAGCAGATCGAGCACTTCGGGTGGGAGACAGTCACAGCGTGTTGCGATGGAGAGTGCAGCAATATCCGGCTGTGCGATCGCCTCCGTAAAAAGTTCTCTTAAATAGGAAACGGAAGCGTAGGTATTCGTGTATGCCTGAAAATAGGCGATAAACTTTTTACAGTTACTTTTCCTGCGGATACGTTCTTTCGCCTGCGTGATCTGCTCTGTGACAGAGAGGGAAGGTGCAGTGGCAAAATCGCCGCTTCCCCCGGCACTGCAAAAAATACAGCCGCGCGAATCCAGTGTCCCGTCACGGTTTGGACAGGTCATCCCGCCGTTTAAGGACAGGCGGTAGACTTTTTCGCCAAACGTCTGTTTTAGATAATGGTCAAGGGAAAAATATGGTTTGTCTCCCCAAAATTTTTTATCTGACATATCCATGTTTATTTTACGATATGGGATTTTACTGCCTGGCTTACCACCTCTGCAACACGCGGGTCGAAAGCTTCCGGCATAATAAATTCATCGTTTAATTCCTCGTCGGAAACAAGATGTGCCAGAGCTTCAGCAGCGGCAAGCTTCATTTCCTCGGTGATCTGTGTGGCACGTCCCTCCAGGGCACCTTTGAAAATGCCAGGGAACGCGATCACATTGTTGACCTGGTTCGGGAAATCACTTCTTCCGGTTCCAACAACTCTTGCGCCGGCTGCCTTTGCAACGTCCGGCATGATTTCCGGTACTGGATTTGCCATTGCAAAAAGAATGGAATCTTTATTCATAGAGGCAACCATTTCAGGAGTTACGATATTTGGAGCGGAAACCCCGACAAAAATATCAGCGCCCTTTAATGCATCGGCAAGTGTACCGGAAGCATTTTCTAAATTTGTTACCTCGGTCATTTTTTTCTGCATCCAGTTTAAATTCGGGTAATCTTTTCCAATGATACCTTCGCGGTCGCACATAGTCACATGTTTGAAACCGTAAGTGAGGAGCAGTTTGGTGATGGCAACGCCCGCAGAACCGGCGCCGTTGACAACGACTTTACAGTCTTCTGTTTTCTTGCCAGTGACACGCAGACCGTTGATGATTCCGGCAAGGACAACGATTGCAGTGCCATGCTGGTCATCATGGAATACCGGGATATCGAGCATTGCCTTTAAACGTTCCTCAATCTCAAAACAGCGCGGAGCGGAGATGTCCTCAAGATTGATTCCGCCGAATGCAGGAGCAATATTTTTGATGGTTGCAATGATCTCTTCGGTGTTCTGTGTGTCTAAACAGATCGGAACAGCATTCACATTGCCGAATTCTTTGAAAAGAACACATTTTCCTTCCATAACAGGCATAGCGGCATATGGCCCGATATTGCCAAGTCCTAAGACAGCACTTCCGTCGGAAATGACGGCAACAGTGTTTGCCTTCATGGTATAAGTGTAGGCTGCTTCTTTATCTTCTGCAATGACTTTACATGGTTCGGCAACGCCCGGTGTGTATGCAATTGCAAGGTCCTCTCTGGAGTTGACCTTTGATTTTGCGATCGTTTCTAATTTGCCATTCCACTCTTTATGCATGGCTAATGCTTTTTCTTTTAAATCCATGATATGAACTGTCTCCTTTATGTAAATATTCGTTTTAAAGCTCTGAAAGTAATGATAACATTTCCTTTTTTATTAATCAAGAAAATTAGGACTTCCTATTTCGTAAAAAGTGTTGTATAATAAATCGCAGTTATAGATTCATTTAGTCGATTCAGACGTTGTTCCCAAATGATACAATTATGATTAAGGAGTCATTGAATGAGAGAAAAATATGAAAGCTTATCAGCAACGGTTTTGCGTGATTTAGCAAAATCAAGAGGAATTAAAAACACTTCCACAATGAAGAAAGCCGATCTTGTAGAAGCAATGCTTGCAGAGGATGCGAAGAAGGAAAAAGAAAAAGCGGCAAAAGAATCGGAGAAAAAACAGGAACAGTCAGCTCCTTCCGAGAAATCGGAGAGAAAAAGAGCAGATTCAGCAGAATCAGCCAAAGAGGGATCAAAAGAGGGAGAGCGTGAGGAAGCAAGCCAGGATGATACGATCAAGAATCTTGACAGCGGAATCACGGTGAATGGAATTCTTGAGGTTATGCAGGATGGATTCGGATTTATCCGTTCCGACAATTATCTGCCGGGGGAGAATGACGTTTATGTGTCTCCATCCCAGATCCGTAAGTTCAATCTGAAAACAGGTGATATTATCTGTGGTAACACAAGAATCAAAACACAGCAGGAGAAGTTCTCTGCATTATTATATATTACAACGATCAACGGTTATCATCCAAGCGTGATCCAGCAGAGAAAGAATTTTGAAGATCTTACACCGATTTTTCCAAATCAGAGAATCCGTTTGGAGAGACCGGGCAGCAGTGTTGCGATGAGAATCGTGGATCTGATCTCGCCAATTGGTAAAGGACAGCGTGGTATGATCGTTTCCCAGCCAAAAGCAGGTAAGACAACTCTGTTAAAAGAGATTGCAAAATCGGTTACGGCATCCAACCCGGACATGCATCTGATCATTTTACTGATCGATGAAAGACCGGAGGAAGTTACCGATATCAAGGAAGCGATCGAAGGCGATAATGTAGAAGTTATTTATTCTACATTTGACGAATTGCCGGAACATCATAAGAGAGTATCCGAGATGGTCATCGAGCGTGCAAAACGTCTCGTGGAGCATCATAAAGATGTCATGATCCTGCTCGACAGTATCACACGTCTTGCAAGGGCATACAACCTCACAGTTCCACCAAGTGGACGTACGTTATCCGGTGGTCTTGATCCGGCAGCCCTTCATATGCCAAAACGTTTCTTTGGTGCAGCCAGAAATATGAGAGAGGGCGGAAGTCTTACCGTTCTTGCAACAGCACTGGTAGATACCGGAAGTAAGATGGACGACGTTGTGTTCGAGGAGTTTAAGGGAACCGGTAACATGGAACTTGTACTCGACCGCAAACTTTCCGAAAAACGTGTGTTCCCGGCAATCGATATTGTAAAGTCAGGAACCAGAAGAGAAGACCTGCTGCTTGACCCGGATGAGTTAGAGGCAGTGGAGATCATGCGCAAGGCTTACAATGGTATGCGTGCAGATGAGGCAGTGGAGAATATTTTAAATATGTTTGCCCGCACAAAAAATAATAAAGAATATATTGCAATGGTAAAGAAAAATAGAATTATTTAAAAAAATATCTTGATTTACTATGATGCATATGCTATACTTTAAAAGCTGTTTATCGGGATAAAGAATCTTTTACAGATTCTGGACAGTTTTTTATATCGTGTATATTCTTGCAGTAAGTGCCATATGCGAATCGGGTATACGGGCATAAAGAATATAGAACAAGCATAACAAATCAACGATAAGAATAGAAGAGGTGAAAATCATGAGAGAAGGAATCCATCCAGATTATTATCAGGCAACTGTTACATGTAACTGTGGAAATACATTTGTTACAGGATCAACAAAGGAAGATATCCACGTTGAGATCTGTTCTAAATGCCATCCATTCTACACAGGTCAGCAGAAAGCTAACAGAGCTGATGGTCGTATTGATAAGTTCAACAAGAAATACGGTATCAACAAATAGAAAAAAGTGGTTACAGATAAGGTTGAGGTTATTAAATCTCAACCTTTTTTAGAACATGGAAACTCTATGAGAAAGACATGGGTTTTAAAATGAGATATTCAGGAATTGGCGGACAGGCTGTCATGGAAGGCGTGATGATGAAGAATCAGGAAAAGTACGCTGTTGCAGTGAGAAAGCCTGACCATGAGATTGAAGTGAAGGTTTCAGAATATACTGGGATCATCAGGAATAAGAAAATAAGAAATATGCCGATTTTAAGAGGTGTATTCAGTTTTATAGAGTCGCTTGTACTGGGAATGCAGACATTGACTTATTCAGCTTCTTTTTTTGAAGAGGAAGAAGAGGATAAGAAGAAAAAAGAGCCAATGACGGAGGAAGAGCGCAGGAAACAGGAGCAGAAAGAGAAGAAGCAGGAAAATGCCATGATGGGTGGAACGGTTGTATTATCGATCGTTCTTGCTGTGGCAGTATTTATGATGCTTCCATATTATATATCTACTCTGTTTCAGAAAGTAATTACATCCCAGTGGGTGATCGCATTGTCAGAGGGAGTGATCCGTCTGGTGATTTTCATCGGATATGTAGCACTTATCTCTCTGATGAAGGATATCCGGCGTGTTTATATGTACCATGGTGCAGAACATAAATGCATCAACTGCATTGAACATGGCATGGATCTTACCGTGGAAAATGTGAGAAAAAGTTCCAGATTCCATAAACGCTGTGGAACAAGTTTTCTTTTGATCGTAATGTTAGTCAGCATTTTGTTTTTTATGTTTATCCGCGTGGATTCTCCAATCCTCCGTGTGGTTTTTCGTCTGCTTCTGATCCCGGTGATCGCGGGTGTGTCCTATGAGTTTATCCGGCTGGCGGGAAGAAGCGATAATGCTGTTGTGAATCTTTTGAGTAAGCCCGGATTATGGCTGCAGGGTTTGACAACAAAGGAACCGGACGATGAGATGATCGAGGTTGGAATTGCCTCTGTTGAGGCCGTTTTTGACTGGAAACCTTATGTGGAAGAAATCCGCCGGGAAATGAAGTAGAAGGGCGTGAGATAAGAATGACATATCGGGAAGCTGTTGCCCATGGAGAAAAAGTGCTGGAGCTGTCGCATATTGCAGATGCGAAAACAGATGCATGGCTGCTGCTGGAAATGGGTTGTAAGATAGACCGTAAATTTTATTATATGCATATGGAAGATGATCTTCCTGATGATCTGCTGAAGGAATATGAACTTACCGTCAAAAAGCGTGCAGAGCATATCCCGTTGCAGTATATTGTGGGCGAGACGGAATTTATGGGACTGAAATTCAAGGTAAATTCCAATGTCCTGATTCCGAGACAGGACACAGAGACACTTGTGGAGGAAGCATTAAAAAAGGTAAAGCCGGGAATGAAAGTACTTGATATGTGTACCGGTTCCGGTTGTATCATTATCAGTATTTTGCATAACGTTGAGGGCGTGAAGGGATACGCGGTTGATATCTCCAAGCAGGCGGTCAACGTCGCTAAAGAGAATGCAAAATTAAATGAGGTTCCGGTTCTTTTTGAACGCAGCGACCTTTTTGAGATGGTCACGGAGAAGTTTGATGTGATTGTATCAAATCCGCCTTATATCCCGACAGATGTGATCCCGCAGCTCATGCCGGAGGTGCAGGTGTTTGAACCGATCGAGGCGTTAGACGGAAAAGAGGATGGACTTTACTTTTACCGCAGGATCGTGGAACAGAGTAAAGATTATCTGAATTCTGGCGGTTCTCTGATGTTTGAGATTGGGTATGATCAGGGAAAAGATGTATCTAAAATGATGACAGACGCAGGATTTTCAAACGTCTGTGTGAAAAAGGACCTTGCAGGAAATGACAGGGTTGTGACTGGGATGTTGTAGCGGCATCAGAGTGTAGAGATGTAATGAGCGAAAGAGAGGAAAATGCAAATTTATTTGCATTTGACGAACGGCGAAATTATTGAGTGATGAAATCACGATATTTGATTAGACAGAAATGAGGGAGAAATATGTTTGATAAATTAGAGGACTTACTCATCCGTTATGAAGAGTTGATGAGCGAATTAAGTGAGCCGGATGTAGCAAATAATCCGGAACGTTTCCGTAAGCTGATGAAAGAGCAGAGCGATATTTTACCGATCGTGGAGGCTTACAAAGAATACAAACAGTGCAAGCAGAACATCGAGGATTCGCTTGCCATGTTGGAGGAAGAATCTGACGAAGAGATGCGTGAACTCGCAAAAGAAGAGTTAAACGATGCAAAGAACCGTGTCGCAGAATTAGAGAATGAATTAAAAATCCTTCTTTTGCCAAAAGACCCGAACGATGACAAAAACGTTATCGTGGAGATCCGTGCCGGTGCCGGTGGAGATGAGGCGGCGTTATTTGCGGCAGAGATTTACCGTATGTATCAGCATTATGCAGAGACAAAGAACTGGAAAACAGAGATCATGGAATGTGACGATACCGGAATCGGCGGTATGAAGAGCGTGACATTCATGATCACAGGAGCAGGTGCTTACTCGGTTATGAAGTACGAATCCGGTGTGCACCGTGTACAACGTGTGCCTGAGACAGAATCCGGCGGACGTATCCATACCTCTACTATTACCGTAGCTGTGATGCCGGAGGCAGAAGATGTTGACGTACAGATTGATGAGAAAGATATCCGTATCGATGTCTGCCGTGCTTCAGGAGCAGGTGGACAGTGTGTCAACACGACTGACTCTGCGGTTCGTTTGACACATATTCCAACCGGAATCGTGATCTACAGCCAGACAGAAAAATCACAGATCCAGAATAAAGCAAAGGCATTTGCCCTGCTCCGTACAAAGTTATTTGACTTAGAGCAGCAGAAGGCACATGACGCAGAAGCAGAACTTCGTAAGAGCCAGATCGGTACCGGTGACCGTTCTGAAAAGATCAGAACCTACAACTTCCCACAGGGACGTGTGACAGACCACCGTATCAACCTGACACTTTACAAATTAGACAAGATCATGAATGGTGATATTCAGGAGATCATCGATGCGTGCATCGCAGCCGACCAGGCTGCGAAGCTGGCGAATATGAATCAGGAAGCGTAAAATTCCAGTTCATGAAGAATATACTATAATTTTGAGGAACCAGAGAAAATCTCTGGTTCCTTTTTTGGGGTGGTGTTAATTCTCTTTTGCGAACATCTTCACTTGTCATTGATTCCGTGATCTGGACATAAAGTTTATGCACTGAAATGCAAAAACTTTGAAAAATCGACAATTTTTGCAATTGAGAATTACATAGAAAATATTTCAAAATACTGATATAAATGTTAGTGAAATTTAAAAATTGTTGTGATAAAATAAGTTGTTGGCATTTACAGTGATGGTGAGTGAGAATGGCGATAACAACAAACATCACATGCTTTAAATAAAAAATTAGAATACAGGAGACAAAAAATGCAGGACGATTTAAGAGCAGAACTGATCAAACAGTTCCCATCAGAGGTAATAGAGACAAAGGATATGACAGGGAAAGAGTACTATGCCTGTCCGACATGCAAACGCGCAGTTTCAATCGGCACTGAAAAATGTCAGGGATGCGGACAGAAATTAAGCTGGGACAATATCAGGCATGAGAATGAGGCAAAAGGAAGTAAAAAAGCGAAAATCGAGTTTGATGTTCCGGCAGATTTTGTATTAGAGGATTGCAGAAAATGCCCATTGTCCTATATCGGAAGAAATGGGGACGAAAATGTTTACGAATGTCCACTGCAGATGAGAGGAAGCTGCAGGCTGGAATTATCATAATGAAATATCAATAGACAATTGCGAAACTCATGAAAATCTAAATTAAATTGTGAAAAATTAACAAAAGCTTGAGAAAACACTGGGGAGCGGTCGGTTCTTAGAAGGCAGGTACAACTGTAAGTTGTGGCTGGCTTCTTAGTACCGTTACCAGCGACACGTAGCGAAAGCGTGTTTTCGAAAATTTTGTTAATTTTGAACAATTGAAAGAAGATTATGACGAGTTTCGCAATTATTTATTGAAACATAAATGAGAAAGGAAGCATACATGGCATCAAAATTCTACGCAGTACAAAAAGGTAAAATTCCGGGAATCTACAACAGCTGGGATGATTGCAAAAAAATGGTAGACGGTTTTCCGGGTGCCGTATATAAAAGCTTCAAAACACTTGAGGAAGCGGAAGCCTTCGTGGGTGCAGAAGGCAGCTCCAGAAAGCGGAGCGAAAAAGCAGAAAAACCAGATACAGGGAAGCAGGAACAAAATCCGGCAGTCTACGCCTTTGTCGACGGTTCTTACAACATTGCCACCAAAGTCTACGGCTACGGCGGATTTCTCATTCATAATGGAGAGAAAGAAGTGCTGCAGGGAAGCGGAAACGATGCGGAGATGGCATCTATGCGCAATGTTTCAGGAGAAATATTAGGAGCGATGGCTGCAGTAGAACGTGCGATCGAGTTAAAACTTCCGGAAGTGACGATTTATTACGACTACATGGGAATCGAGATGTGGGCAGAGGGAGCCTGGAAACGAAACAGGCAGGGCACGATCGCCTACTATGAATATATGCAGTCTGCAAAAAATAAAATCAGGATTAAATTTGTGAAAGTAAAAGGCCATTCCGGTGTGGATGGCAATGAAGAAGCAGACCACCTTGCAAAGGAAGCGGTCGGAAATACAATTTAGAAACGTTTTCAAACAAATAATTGATAAACAAGTTGTTTAAGGTTTGACAGACATAAAATATGAGACTATAATGTGAGAAACTAGAAGAAAATTGACAGATTTTTCAGGTGGAGGGTAGAAGAAAAAACAGATAAAAAGTGAAATAAAACGAGGCAATTAATACATTGTCAGACTGGAAAAATTAATATATCAGAGAAAGAAAAAAAGTATATTAGAATGGAAAGGAAAATACAATTTATGTTGTCACAAAAGAGTACAATGAAAACAAAACTTGAAAATATGTATCTGCAGAAAAGGATCAGTTACGGTTATAGAAAAGTCATTAACATGATGCTGCTGTCAGGAGTGATTTCTATTATTGCAATAGGCATTCTGTTTGCCAATATGATGAATTATGTCAATAATGTCAACGCAGCAGATCAGGCAGTAAAAACATGCAGAATTAATATAAATACAGCAGCAAGAAATATCCGTGAAATGGCGCTGAATGATGACGAATCCACTTACGACAGCTACGAGGAGAAGGTGAAAGAGCTTCTCGGGACCGTAGATACACAGATGAATGTTTTACACGGCACAGGTGTCATTACAGAGGATCTTTATACAGAATATAAAGGTGCATTTACGGACTGGGGAACGATCGGATATGAGATCATGGAAGAGATCAAGGCCGGTAAGGAAGATCAGGCTGTCGATGGTATCTTAAATAAGTGTACCCCTGCATTAAACAGCTTAGTAGAAATTTCAAAGAAATTAGATGCATTGACTGATAAACAGAGAAGTAAGGCTGTCCAGAGCACGATCTTCTGTGCAGTTGCCGGTATTGCAGTGATCATTATCTTCCTGCTCCTTGCATGGGCAATCGCAAAGAAAGTGAGCAGGATGGTACTTGAAACCATTCTGGAACCATTACATGCGATCGAGGACGTGGCGAAGGAACTTACGGAAGGAAATCTGCACAGCCAGCTGGAATACCACTCCGAGGACGAGATCGGAAGACTTGCACACAGCATGCGTAAGTCCATCCATATCCTTGGAACGTATGTCGATGATATTGACCGCTCCATGAAACAGTTCTCAGAGGGCAATTTTGATGTACAGCCAGAGGTAGAGTGGAGAGGGGACTTTGTTGGTATTTTACAATCCTTTATGGAGTTCCAGAACAGCATGTCTGATACGGTAAGAGGAATCCAGAGGGTTTCCGATGAGGTATCCAACGGAGCAGAACAGGTGGCATCCAGCTCGAACGAGCTTGCAGACGGCGCAACGAATCAGGCAGCAGTTGTCGAGGAACTGACCGCTACCGTTACCGGTGTTTCCGAACAGGTGGCAAACAATTCACAGGCAGCAAAGGAGATCAGCGGAAAAGTGGAACAGCTTGGACAGGCGCTGATCGAGAGCAACGGAAAGATGCAGGAGATGGTTGTCTCCATGAACGAGATCAATGATGCATCGCATGAGATTGACAAGATCATTGCGACGATCAATGAGATCGCATCCCAGACCAACCTGCTTGCCTTAAACGCATCTATTGAGGCTGCAAGAGCCGGTGAGGCAGGAAAAGGTTTCGCAGTAGTTGCAAATCAGGTAAATGTCCTGGCAGATCAGAGTGCAGAAGCGGCAAAGGAATCAGCGGCACTGATCGAGCGCTCTGTGAATGCTGTTGAAAAAGGTATGATAGTTGCCAAGGAAACAGCAGCACAGTTAGAGGAAGTGGCAGAGAATTCAAAAACGATCACAAGTGAAGTGACAAATATCGCAGACACCTTAGAGACACAGACAGCAGAGATCCATCAGATCAATGAAGGAATCGAGCAGATCAATGATGTGGTACAGACGAATTCAGCTACTTCAGAGGAATGTGCGGCTGCAAGTGAAGAGATGAGCAGCGAAGCAGACAATTTACGTACAATGATCCGCAGATTTAAAGTTGCAAAGACGGAAAAATAATATCAGACCAGATAAATTCAATTGGATGCGCAGGAGTATAAGCGCAAAAGAAAGAGGAAAGGTTCTCTGGTTATGAATAAGGATGTATATGGAATATTAGGAGATCTGACAGCAGAGATCTTATTGGAGATCATAGCGGAATGCATGGATGATTACCTGTACGTAATCGATCTCCAGAATAATAAGATGGAAATTTCCCAGTCTGCCCTGGATCGGTTTATGATTTCTGAGACACATGTGAGGAATGTAAAGCAGGAGATCATGTCCGTTGTCTACGAAGAAGACCGCACTATGTTTGCAAAGCATATGCAGGCAGTGATGGACGGAAAGGAAAAGGTGCATGATATCCATTACCGGTGGCTAGACAAAAACGGGCTTCCGGTGTGGGTCAACTGCCGCGGAGTGGTGATCGATGATGAAGATGGAAAGCCGGGGTATCTGGTGGGATGTCTGAATGAGACTGGAAACCAGCGGCGGGCTGATAATGTGACCGGACTTTTAGGCGGAATGGAATTTTGTGATTACCTGCGGTCACAGAAGAAACCTGTGACGACCGGATTTCTTATGCATATTGGAATTGATGATTTTGCAGCGGTGAATGGAACACATGGCAGCAATTATGGCGACTATGTGTTAAAAAGTGTTGCAGACTGCATGAAAGAGTGTCTGTCCGAAAATCAGAGACTCTTTCATCTGATCGCAGATCAGTATGTGATCGTGGATCTTGACAGTACTTCCATGGATGATGCCATACAGCTCAAAAAAAAGATCGGTGAGAAAATAGACGAATTCATCATCTCTGAACAATATGAAGTTGTATTTTCAGCTTCCGCAGGAGTGATCGATGCATCGACTGTGGCAGAAGGCTATGAGGAGTGCCGCAAAAAGTTTGAATTTTCCCTGAAAAAGGCAAAACAGATGGGAAAAAATAACATCTATTTTTACAGGCAGGAGGATTACGAGAAATTCCAGCGGAATGGAAGAATTATAAGTGCACTGAGAAGTTCCATTGCTAACGGGTGTGAAGGTTTTGAAGTATACTATCAGCCGATCGTAGATTGTGTTTCCGGGCGTGTGATCGGTGCAGAAGCACTGATGCGGTATACCATGGTGACAGAGGAAGGCAAGGAGTGGCTGTCTCCGGTCGAGTTTATACCGCTTCTGGAAAAGACAGGACTGATCATTCCGGCGGGAAGGTTTGTGTTAAATGAGGCAGCAAAAATGTGCCGTGAGATACAGCAATATATACCGGAATTCAGGGTGAACGTGAATATTTCCTGTTATCAGATCGAGCATGGAAAGATCGCAGACAAGATACTCACTGCGGTCAGGGACAATGGACTGACGCCGGATCGCATCTGCATAGAAATGACTGAAAGCGGCTTCATGGATATGACACCGGCCTTTTGTAAATTCAGGAAAGTGCTTGAGGAAAATGGGATTCAGTTCGTGATCGATGATTTTGGAACCGGGTATTCCAATCTCCACTGCATCAGTGACATGAATCCTGGCTATGTGAAAATGGACAAGGATTTCACAGCAAAGGCAATGAGCTGCGAACGGGATTATGAGCTGTTTAAAAAGATCATTGAGATGGTCCACAGCATCGGCATCCGCATCTGTGTGGAAGGGATCGAAGAAGAAGACTGGCATCTTAAGATGAAAGAACTGCAGGCAGATTATCTTCAGGGATATTTCTTTGGAAAACCCTGTGAAAAAAAGAAGTTTATGGAAGAGTTTGTTTGCAATCTGCGCAATAAAGGCGTATAGTGGGATAGTACCTCGCAGGAGGTGCTATTTTACTATACAGATTTTTATATAAAAATTTCATATCTGCATGAAACGGAGTATAAAGAATGAACGAAATAGAAGTTATCTGGAAGTTTTTTGATAATCTGGGTGAGTACGTGTACGCTACAGACATAGAGACAGATGAGCTTGTTTATATGAACCGCAAACTGTTAGAGGTGTATGGATTACAGTCCATGGATGATGTGAAAGGGATGAAATGTTACGAGGTGCTGCAGAAATCTTCTGTTCCCTGCGGCATGTGCAATAATGATAGGCTTTGTGCCGGAAAGTTTGTCGAGTGGCGTTATTATAATCCGGTGATCGATAAATACATGATGTTGAAAGATACCCTGGTGGAAGATCCTGTCACAAAGAAAAAGTACCGGATCGAGATCAGTATAGATATCAGCGAGGAGCGTTCACAGGACAAGATGATCCAGAAGTACAGGGATATGGAGTCCTTTGTCAACGAGGCATTGAAGGAAGCACTTTCTGCCGAGTCGCCGGACGAGACGATCCGTATTATTCTGGAATATCTCGGAAAAGCGCTGAACGGAGAGAAAACGTATATTTTTGAGAGGAACAGAGATGGCAGGGATGATAATACATATGAATGGACAGCGCCGGGAGTGCCACCGGAGATCGACAATCTCCAGAATCTTCCGCCGGAGATCTGTGAGAACTGGTATCACATTTTTGAGGAGGGAAAATATGTCCGGATACCGGATATTGAGGAGATGCGCCTGAGTGATCCGTTTCAATATGAAAATCTGAAGCGGCAGAATATCCATTCCATTGTTGCCATGCCAATTTATGATGCGGAAAAAATCATTGCTTTTTACGGAGTTGACAATCCGCCGGCAGTTTCATTGGAATATACGTCGGATATGCTTCAGATCATGGGTTCTTTTCTCAAGTCCTGTATCAAACGCAGGAATCTGATGAGGCGTCTGGAAGATCTGAGCTATAAGGATGCGCTGACTCAGCTTGGAAACCGCTTTGCGATGGAAAAGTATGTGAGACAGATCAATCCGGAGCAGAGCATCGGCGTAGTTTATTGTGACGTTACTGGTTTAAAAGGTGTGAATGACACACTGGGACATAAGGCAGGGGATGACCTGATCCTTAGAGCCGGTGCATGTCTGGAGCAGGTGTTTGGCGATTACGGCGTATTCCGTATCGGGGGAGATGAGCTGCTTGTATTGTGCGCGCAGATCGATCAGGACACGTTGGCGGAACGCATAAGGCAGTTAGAGTGTCTGACAGCTGAGAAGGACGTAAATATCGCAGTGGGAGTGATCTGGCAGGACAGGGCGGACACACATCTGGATGAACTTCTGCAGGAAGCTGAGAAGCGCATGTATGAGGATAAGGCAGAATACTATAAGAAAACAGGGATTGAGCGGAGAGGTGCAGACAAAAAAGGCTGAATCTGCTCTCACTAAATGAGAATAGATAAAAAAGTGATAATAATTTTGTCTGAAAACGGTATTTTCCTAGGCGAAATGTAAAAAATTTTAAAATAGAAATAAAATGATTGTGATTTTGCCATGAGGTACAGTATAATAAGAAATGTCGGTTAAATGTAAAAATCATGTAAAAAGTTTGTAAATAAAATTGCAGACAGGGATACGTTAGGATGTATAACGTAGTTAGGAGTACAAATGACAACATTTACTATTATTTTATCGCTGCTCAGCGGAGTGGCACTGTTCCTTTTTGGTATGTCCCTGATGGGAGACGGACTGAAGAAAGTAGCGGGTAATAAGCTGGAGCTGGTTCTTTATAAGCTGACGAACACACCGTTGAAAGGAGTGCTGCTTGGAACTGCTGTGACAGCGATCATCCAGTCCTCCTCCGCAACGACTGTTATGGTTGTCGGCTTCGTAAATTCCGGAATGATGAAGGTTGCGCAGGCGATCGGTATCATCATGGGAGCCAACATCGGAACGAGTGTGACAGGCTGGATTTTGTGTCTGTCGTACATTGACGGTTCGAACGGGATTGCACAGCTGCTGTCCACGGCGACTATCTCAGCGATCGTGGCGATCATTGGTATTATCTTTAAAATGTTTGTAAAAAAATCCGGCTTTAAAAATGTCGGTGACATTATGCTTGGGTTCTCCATCCTGATGGTGGGGATGCAGACCATGAGTGGGGCAGTTGCACCATTAAAAGATAATGAGCATTTTGTGAATGTATTGACAATGTTTAAAAATCCGGCGGCAGGTATACTGGCAGGTATTTTATTTACGGCGGTATTGCAGAGTGCATCCGCCTCAGTCGGTATCCTTCAGGCGTTGTCCATGAGTGGAACGATCACTTTTGCAGCGGCACTTCCTATCACCATGGGTATCGGTGTCGGCGCAGCCTGTCCGGTTCTGCTCTCCTCGATCGGAACGAACAAAAATGGTAAGAGAACAGCCCTGATCTATCTGTTTAACGATCTGTTCGGCATGCTGTTCTGGTCAATTGTATTCTATTCTGTCAATGCTGTGGTGCATTTCCCGTTTATGAATGCCACCATGAGCCCGGTACTGATCGCAATGTTAAACACGGTTTTCCGTGCGGCAACGATTTTAGTACTTCTTCCATTTATCAAATGGATTGAAAAAATTGTTTATCTTGTTGTAAAAGATTCGCCGGAGGACGAGGAGGATCAGGCAGACTTCGATCTGCTCGAGGAGCGTTTCCTTGCTTACCCGGATCTTGCAATCACACAGAGCCATCTTGCAATGAACGGCATGGCAAAGAAGGCAAGGAAGAATATTTTACGTGCGTTAAGCCTGTTCCTTGTGTATTCGACAGAAAAGTTTAATAAGGTACAGGAGAAGGAAACACTGATCGATAAATATGAGGATAAGCTGGGAACCTATCTGATGCAGATGTCTACGCATGAGATGAATGGAAGCCAGGCGAAGCAGGTATCCAAGTTTTTGCATACAGTGAGTGATTTCGAACGTCTGGGCGACCATGCGGTGAATATCTCAGAGGTTGCGGCTGAGCTGAACGAGAAGAAAATTGCATTTTCGGATGAGGCACAGTATGAGCTGGATGTGCTGGAGAATGCAGTAAAAGAGTGTGTCAGTCTTGCGGTGGATGCATTCTGTGCGGATGACCTTGAGATGGCGGCAAAAGTAGAACCACTCCGCGAACTGATCGGTATCCTCTGCGATGAACTGAAACTGCGTCATATCGCAAGACTCCGCACCGGAAAATGCGAGATGAAGCAGGGATTTGCGTTTAATGATCTGCTGACGAACCTGGAACGAATCGCAGCACACTGCTCGAACATCGCAGTTGCCATGATCGAGCTTGAGGCAGCAGACTTTGATACCCATGAGTATTTAAAGAGTGTCCGCGAGTTAAAGAATGACACTTACATGGCATACTTTGATGAGTATGAAAGAAAATATGACATCAATGGTTACCGGAAGAAAAAGACAAAAGCACAGAAATAGAGATCAGTGATTACGGCTGTCGTACTGAAAGGAGAAATTCCCGGATTGTATGGCAGCTTTTTTGTTCCATTCTTTTGGAGAAATTTTCTGATGGAAAACATCATAAGCCGGGAACTTTATTCTAGTCAAAAAAGATAGAATGATGTACTATGAAAAGGAACAGAAAACGAAAATTAGAATTTGAAAAAAGTTAGGGAAAAACATGTCGCTGCAATTTATTTTCGGAAATTCAGGAAGTGGAAAATCATCCTATTTATATAGGAACATACTAAAAGAGGCGGCAGAGCATCCGGAGAAAAATTATCTGGTGCTTGTGCCGGAGCAGTTCACCATGCAGACACAGCGCGAGCTTGTGCGGCTTGAAAAGTCACATGCTATCATGAACGTGGATGTGTTAAGTTTTGCGCGCCTTGCATACCGTGTGTTTGACGAGCTTGGGAAACAGAACCTGCGCGTGTTGGAGGAGACCGGAAAGAATCTGGTGCTCCGCAAGCTTGCAGGGGAGCAGAAGAAAAACTTAAGTGTGCTGGGCGGTAACTTAAACCGGATGGGGTACATCAGTGAGGTGAAATCCCTCATTTCCGAGCTGACGCAGTATAACGTGTCACCAGAAAAATTGGATACATTTTTGGAGACGGAGGATGTCGGGGAGACATTGCGCCTGAAAATGCAGGATATCTCGGTCATGTATCACAGTTTTTCTGAATATCTGCAAGGGCAGTATATCACCTCTGAGGAAGTGTTATCGCTATTGTGCGATGCCGCAGAGGATTCGAATATTATAAAAGACAGCGTGATTGTGTTTGACGAATTTACCGGTTTTACACCGATACAGAATCAGCTTCTTAGAAAACTTTTAGTGTTATCAGAGCGTATCATTGTCTCCGTGACGATGGATGCAGGCGAGGATTTTTACCATTGCAGGGGCGAGCAGGAACTTTTTTCCATGAGTAAAAAGACGGTTTCGGTTCTGATGAAAATGGCAGAGGAACTTCATGTCACGGTGGAGGAGCCTGTTGTGTTATCCGATGGAAAAAATCACAGATATAAAAATGCTCCATCCCTGTACTTCATGGAGCAGAATCTGTTTCGACCGTATTATCATAAATGGCGGCAGAAGGAGGATGAACTGCGGATCGTGAGCCTTAAAAATCCGAGGGAAGAGCTTCACTTTGTGGCGCGTGAGATCACGAAATTTGTGCGTGAGAAACAGTACTGTTATAAGGATATCGCAGTGGTGACCGGGGACGTCAGTCTTTACGACAACTATGTGGATGAGATTTTTGCAGCGTATGATATTCCGTACTTTCTCGACCAGACGAGAACCATTCTGTTTCATCCTTTTATCGAGTTTATCCGTGCGGTGCTTGAGGTGGTGGAACTTGATTTCTCTTATGAGAGCGTGTTCCGTTTTCTGCGCTGCGGTCTGACCGATATCACAGAGCAGCAGATCGATCTGCTGGAAAACTATGTGCTTGCCAAAGGGATACGTGGCAGAAAAAAATGGGAAAAACAGTGGACGTTTGTGTTCGATGATACCGAAAAAGAGAACCTCACAGAAATGAATGAAGTGCGGGCAAAGATTTATGATCTCTTTGCACCGTTATCGGAAGCGTTCACACAGGGAAAGACTGTGCGTGACGAGACCACTGTGTTGTATGAATTAATTGAAAAATTAGAAATAGAACAAAAATTAAAACAAAAAGAACTGGAATTTGAACGGCAGGGCAATCAGGTCAAGGCGAAAGAGTACGCCCAGATTTACAAAATTGTCATGGATCTGTTTGATAAGGTTGTGGACTTCCTGGGAGACGAAGTGCTTCCGGTCAAAGAGTATGCGGATATTTTAGACGCCGGATTTGAGGCTGCAAGAGTCGGCGTGATCCCGCCGGGAAATGATAAAGTGACGATCGGTGACATCGAGCGAACCAGATTGAACCATATCAAAATCTTATTTTTCATCGGTGTCAATGACGGTGTTGTGCCGAAAGCGGGCAATGCCGGAGGTATCATCTCGCAGTTTGAACGTGAGAAAATGGTGGCATGTCATCTGGAACTTGCACCGGGTGCGCGTGAAAAAGTGTTCATCCAACGCTTTTATCTATATCTGAATGTGACGAAGCCATCTGATTTTTTATATGTGACTTTTTCAAAAGTGAATGCGGACGGAAAAGCACTTAGAAGGTCGTATTTTGTTGGAACGCTCTTAAAAATGTTCCCGGAGAAAACGGTGGAGGAAATCGAGGAGACAACTTCTGCGGACTGCATCATGACGCCGAAGAGCAGCATGGCGTTTTTCCTGGAGGGACTGCAGGATGATGACAGGGCATCTGATTTTTCTCAGGTAGAAAAAAGAAAATTATGGAATGCTCTCTCAAAATTCTACCTCACAGATTCCGAGTGGAAGCCGGAAACGGAAAAACTTTTAAAAACTGCCTACGAAGTGCACAGCGATGAGCCAATCAGCCACGCAGTGACGCAGGCACTTTATGGAACCGTGTTGGAGAACAGCGTCACAAGACTGGAGCGTTTTGCGGCGTGTGCCTACGCGCATTATCTGAATTACGGTTTACGCCTAAAGGAGCGTCAGCTTTTAGAGTTTGCAAGCGTGGACATGGGAAATATTTACCATGATGCGCTTGAACATTTTTCCAGACGTGTGGAAAAATCAGAGTACACCTGGTTTAACATCCCGGAGGATGTGCAGGAGACATTTATAGAGGAGAGCATGAATGACGCGATTGCCGGGTGCAAAAATGCCGGAGCGTTTGAGAACGTGAGAAACCGTTACCTGACCGGTCGGATGCGCCAGACCATCAAGCGCACGGTGTGGGCACTTACCACCCAGATCCAGAAGGGAAAATTTGTGCCGAGTGATTTTGAGGTGTCCTTTTCGCGGGCAGATAAATTGGACGCCATCCGTTTTCAGCTGAGTGATGAGGAAAAAATGAACCTGCTCGGCAGGATTGACCGTGTGGACACTTACGAGACGTCGGATAAAGTTTATGTGAAGATTATTGATTATAAATCGGGAAACACGAGTTTTTCACTCGTCAATCTGTATCACGGACTGCAATTACAGCTTGTGGTCTATATGAATGCGGCATTGGAATTAGAGGAAAAACGCCATCCGGGCAAAAAAGCGGAACCGGCGGGTATTTTCTACTATCACATTCAAAATCCGATAGTAGACGGACTTGGAAATGAGACAGAGGCAGAAATACGAAACAGCGTTTTGGAGCAGTTAAAATTAAATGGTCTGGTGAACGATGATCCGGAAATCTATGAGGCGATGGATTCAGATTTTGCCGGAAATTCTTCGGTCATCCCAATCGGAAAAAAAACGGACGGAAGCTTAAAAGCAACTTCCAAGGTTGCCAGTACTTACGATTTTTCTGTGATGTCTGATTATGTACAGGAGAAAATCAAAGAGACCGGGAAAAAAATCTTTGCCGGAGATATTTCGATTCATCCATACTCGCTGGACGGAAAAAGTGGCTGTGATTACTGTCCATACCATACCGTCTGCGGTTTTGACACCCGGATGCCGGGTTATTCCTATCATAAACTGGAAAAATTTGACAGCGCGGACGAGATATTAAAGCGTATGGAAAACGAAAAGCAGGAACAGTAAATAACAGGAGTGAGAAATATGGGAGTTTCATGGACCACAGAGCAGCAGCAGGTCATTGACTTAAGAAATCGAAATATATTGGTATCTGCGGCAGCAGGTTCTGGAAAGACCGCTGTTTTAGTAGAGCGGATCGTGAAAATCATAACAGACAAAAATCATCCGGTCGACATTGACCATCTGCTGATCGTGACGTTTACCAATGCGGCAGCGGCAGAGATGCGGGAGCGGATCGGAAATGCGATTGAGAAAGCGTTAGACGAACAGCCGGGGAATGAGCATCTGTTAAGGCAGCTGACCTTGATTCACAATGCACAGATCACGACCATCGACAGCTTCTGTCTGTATGTGGTGCGCAATCATTTTCATGAGATCGATCTGGAACCGAATTTCCGTATCGGGGATGAGGGTGAGTTAAAATTACTGCGCGAGGATGTTCTTGGCAGAGTTTTGGAGCAAAACTATGAAGAGCCTTCGGAAGCATTTTCCGATTTTGTGGAGGGCTATGCTTCGGGAAGAACCGATGCTGCATTAAATGAGATGATCCTTCAGTTATATGAGTTTTCCAGAAGTTATCCGTGGCCGGAAAAATGGCTGGATTCCTTTGTGGGGATCTACCGCATCGAAAACAGGGAGGAGTTAGACCGTGCAGAATGGCTTGCTCCGCTCACGGAAAATATCTGTTTTGTCTTAAAAGACTGTGAACAGCTCTTAAAGCAGGCGCTTGCAATTACACAGCAGGATGACGGACCGGATATGTACGAGAAAGCAGTGCAGAGTGATCTGGAAAAATATGAGGGTTTGTCAAGACTAACCTCTTTCTGTGAACTGTCCGGGGCGCTTTCCGATATCAAATACGACAGACTTGCGAGCAGCAGAGGGTTTGAGGGAGATCCTGATAAATTAGAGCTGGTGAAAAGTCTCAGGGAGCAGGCAAAGGATGTGGTGAAAAAACTCTGCAAACAATATTTTTTCTGTTCGCCGGAGATGATGATCGAGCAGTTAGAGCGCACGGAGCCGATGTTAGAGGAGGTTGTCCGTCTCACAAAGCAGTTTGCAGATGAGTTTGCAGCCGCAAAACGCCGGAAAAATCTGGTGGATTTCCATGATGTGGAACATTTTGCATTGCAGATCCTTGTGGATGAGGAGACGGAGAAGGCGAAAAAGACTGCGGAAGAGTTCCGGGATACCTTTGAGGAGATCATGATCGACGAGTATCAGGACAGCAACGAAGTGCAGGAGACACTGCTTCGCTCCATTTCCAGAGAGGAGCGTGGGGAAAATAATATTTTCATGGTCGGGGATGTAAAGCAGAGTATCTACCGGTTCCGTCTCGCAAGACCGGAGCTTTTCATGAAAAAATACGACTCCTATTCGCTGGAAGAGAGTACCACACAGCGTATCGATCTGCACAAAAACTTCCGGAGCAGAGAGGAAGTCTTGACCTGCACAAACGATATTTTTTATAAAATTATGGTGCGGAGTCTTGGAAATGTGGAGTATGACGCGGAGGCTGCACTGTATCCGGGGGCAAGCTATCCAGCTATTGAGATGAAAAAAACTGCCGGGAAGGAAGAAACGGCTGAAGAACAGACGAAGCAGAGTATCGCAGACTTCACCCCGGAGATACTGCTCGCAGACAGCAATGACGAATTATTGGAGGACACCGAATTTTCCGATAAGAAGACATTAGAAGCAAAAATTGTGGCGGAGGAGATCAGACACCTGATGAAAACGCAGCCTGTCACCGATAAGGCGACCGGAGAACTTCGGGCGGCACGCTACTCCGATATTGTAATTTTGCTCCGTAGCCTGTCCGGCTGGGCGGATTCGCTTGTGGAAGTGCTGAACGGAAATGGGATCCCGGCGCACACGGTTTCTTCAACCGGTTATTTTTCCACGGTGGAAGTGCAGACGGTACTGTCCATGCTGAGGCTTTTGGATAACCCAAGGCAGGATATTCCGATGGCGGCAGTGCTCCGCTCGCCGATGGTAGGGCTTACCGATGAGGAGCTTGCGGTGTTAAGGCTTGAAGATGGCAGTGTGCCTTTTCATGAAGCGGTGCTTGAACTGGCAGAAGGACTTTATGAAGAGGACGGGCAAAAAGAAATTTCAGATTCAGAGGCAGATCGGAAGCAGGGAAGAAACGCGGATGAGAAAACAGAAAATCATATAGAGATAACCGCTCACCGGAAATTACTCAAATTTTATAAAAAATACAAGCAATTACGGCAGCTCGTCCCGGACACTCCGATCCATGAGCTGATCGAGATCATCCTGCGCGAGACCGGATACGGTCATTATGTGGCGGCAATGCCGGCAGGAAACAGAAGAACGGCGAATTTAAACATGCTTTTGGAAAAAGCCGCAGCCTACGAGAAAACGAGTTACAAGGGACTGTTTCACTTTGTGCGTTACATTGATGAACTGCAGAAATATGATGTGGATTTCGGTGAGGCAGACATGGTCGGGGAAAACGAGGACGTTGTCCGAATTATGAGTATCCATAAGAGCAAAGGTCTTGAGTTCCCAATTGTGATCGTGAGCGGTATGGGCAAAAATTTCAATAAACAGGACACACGGAGCAAAATGGTGCTTCACCCGGAACTTGGTATTGGTCTTGACTACATGGACGGAAAAAAGCGTATCAAATCACCGACTATCGCAAAGAAGGCGATTGCAAAGCAGATCGATCTGGAAAATCTCGGAGAGGAACTTCGTGTGCTATACGTTGCCTTAACCCGTGCAAAAGAAAAGCTCATTCTCACCGGGACATTAAAGGATGCCCCGGAAAAACTAGAATTTTTCAGGCAGCAGGCGAATCTTTCGAAAGCAGCAGACAGACCGCTTTCCTACCTTACAAGAGAAGGGGCTTCCGGTTATCTGGACTGGATACTTCCGGCAGTGCTTTCCTATGGGGACAAATACCCGGTCCGGATCGTGGAAGCGGCAGAGCTTGTCTTAGACGAAGTGGAAAACCAGTTAGAGCAAAATGAAGATCTGACAGAGCGGATCGGGGAGATCAAAGCGGCGGACCCACAGCTGGTCGGGCAGTTGAAGCAGCGGTTTTCGCAGCGTTATCCATATCAGGTTGACGTTTTGAGGAAAAACAAATATTCCGTATCTGAATTAAAGCATCGTGCAATGCGTGAAAAATTTGAGGCAGAGCAGGAGGAGACCATCCCGGCATTTTTGGAAGAACCTGTGACGCCAACGATTCCTCTTTTTATCCAGAGACAGGGAAGTGTGGAACAGGAGGCACAAAATAAGGCACAGGATGCAGGGCAGGAAGCAGAAAGTAAAGCAGAACAGAAAATAAAATCAAATACAGCAAACCGTGGTGCGTTGAGAGGAACCGCAGTGCACCGCGTCATGGAGTGCTACGATTTTGCCTCAGAAAAAAGTGTACAGGAACAGATGGAAGCTATGGAAAAAGAGGAGAAAATCATTGCGGATATGCGTGCACTCGTGAAAGAGCAGATTGTGGCAGATTTTGTTTCCTCGGAAACAGGAAAGCGGATGGCTCTCGCACAGCGCGGGGGAGCACTTTACCGTGAGAAACCATTTGTCATGGGATTTACGGAAGAGGAAATGGAAAGATATGGCTTTGGGGCAGGTGCGCAGATGATAGAAAATGAAGCGCAGACTGAAAATGCACAGCAGGAAATCATGTCAGAAAATGTGTCGCAGGAAAATCATATGCATGAGGAAGATTTAACTTTAATTCAGGGAATCATTGATGTTTTCTGGATTGAGGATGACGGAATCACAGTCCTGGATTATAAGACAGATCGTGTGGATACTGTGCAGGAGCTGATTGACCGTTATGCGACACAGTTAAAGCTTTATGCGGATGCGTTGGAGCGGGTTTTTGCCACCCGGAAACTGAAGGTGAAGGAGATTCTGATCTACTCGTTCCGGTTAGAAAAGCTGATTTCAATTGAATAAATGTATGCACGAAGATCACTGGAGTCTTAATGATTCCGGTGATTTTCGTATAGAGCGATCGTATAGAGCAATCAGACGATATTTTCTTGTGTGCATAAGTGATTCATGGTATCATAGAAATCATGAGAACGGAGGAAGGAGTCGCAAAAATGAAAGCCTTAAACATCCCGGTTGGTATTTCTAATTTTGAAAAAATCCGCAATAATGGATTTTATTATGTTGATAAAACTGGTCTGATCGAGGAACTTCTGAAAACAGAAGCAGAAGTGACGTTGATCACCCGACCACGTCGATTTGGAAAAACACTCGGAATGAGTATGCTAGAAAGCTTTTTTGATATTCGAAAAAACAGTCGGAAACTATTTGAAGGTCTTGAGATTGCACGCCAGAGTGAATTATGCAGCAAGTGGATGAATCAATATCCGACGGTTTCCGTATCATTCCGGCAGGTGGATGGTCTGAACTTTACAAGTGCATATGATATGCTGACAATGGTGTTTGCCGATCTGTATAACAAACATCTTTATCTGCTTGAAGACAGTCATGTAACGGAGTTTCAAAAGAAAACGTTTACAAATATTGCGCATGGATGTGGTTCGGAAAAAGAAGTGAAAAGCAGTCTTGTTCTTTTGACGACTATGATGCAGCAGCATTATGGTAAGGCAGTAGTACTTTTGATAGATGAGTATGATGTTCCGGTTGCAAAGGCAAATGCGCATGGTTACTACAACGAGATGTTAGATGTCATGAAAGGACTATTGCAGGCTTTGAAAGATAATCAGGCACTTTGTTTTGCGGTTGTCACAGGATGTCTGAAAATTGCTAAAGAAAGTATTTTTACAGGAACCAATAATTTTGTGTCTGACACTATCACAGATTCACGCCTGAATGAATACTTTGGCTTTGTCCAGAGCGAGGTGGATCAGATTTTAGCAGATGCAGAGACAGAAGATCAGGCGGAAAATATCCGAAAATGGTATGACGGATATCACTTTGGTGACTTTGATGTTTATTGTCCGTGGGATGTGATGAATTATCTGCTGGAGCTGCAGCACAATCCACAGGCTAAGCCGGTCAGTTATTGGAAAAATACCAGCGATAATGCGATTATCCGTTCTTTTATCGATCATTCAGGAAGCAGCATCACGAAGAAGCTGGAAAATTTAATGGCTGGAGAAACAATTGTTCAGCGTGTGGATGAAAATCTGACTTACGATTATTTACATTCTTCGGAGGATAACCTGTGGAGTATGCTGTATCTGACAGGATACCTCACAAAAGCGCGGAATGAACAAACGGATGAGGTGCTGCCTGACGGTGCGATTGCACTTATGATACCGAATGAAGAAATCAGGGATATATTTGAAACGACGGTTATACAGTGGTTTGATGACAGTACCAGAAAATGGAATCGGACTTTATTGTTTGATGCAGTGTGGAATGGTGACAGTGTGAATCTGACAAAAGAAATGAATATTCTTTTACGACGCACAATCAGTTATCACGATTATAAAGAGGATTTTTATCATGCGTTTCTTGCAGGAATCTTTACAGGTGCCGGATATATGGTGGATTCGAATAAGGAGCATGGCGAAGGGCGTAGTGATGTGGTCGTATATGATCCGGTTAATGGACGTGTTGCGATTTTTGAAGCAAAATACACGAAAAATCAGGAAAAATTGGAAAGTACATGTAATACTGCGTTGCAACAGATAGATGAACGTCTGTATGCAAAGGAGTATGAAGATGATTATGATCAGATTCTATGCTATGGCATTTCATTTTTCAAAAAACGGTGTCTTGTCAAGAAAAAGTAAACGGTTAAGTGAGGAAATTTATGGGACAGATCATACTTGCCTCGGCATCGCCGAGAAGAAAAGAATTGTTAGAACAGATCGGACTGGAATTTGAAATCTGCCCGGCGAAAGGGGAGGAAGTTATCTCGAAAAGTGCGCCGGAGGAGGTTGTGATGGAGCTTTCCGAGCAGAAAGCGACAGAGGTCGCTGCAATGGTAAAAACATATGAGAGCGGACATGGGGAACTGATGACACCGCAGGATATCTTAGTGATCGGGGCAGACACCGTCGTTGCATGTGATGATACCATCCTTGGAAAGCCGAAAGATGAAGCCGATGCAAAGCGGATGCTCACACTTCTGTCGGGAAGAAAACATGCCGTGTATACAGGCGTTACGTTTGTGTTTCTGGATAAAAACGGACGAGCGGGCGCACATACCTTTTACGAGAAAACAGAAGTTACCATGAAGCCGTTGTCGGAACCTGAGATCGACCGTTATGTGGCGACCGGAGAGCCGATGGATAAAGCCGGTGCCTATGGGATCCAGGGAAAATGTGCCATTTATATTGAAGGGATTGAAGGTGATTACAATAATGTGGTCGGACTTCCGGTTGCACGCATTTATAAGGAGCTGCAAAAGCTTGGAATCGATCCCTATCTATGGTAAACTGCATGAAATAGTAGATTGGATGATTTCTAAATTCTCGTAGATCCTAAATTAAAATTTAGAAATTATCAACAACACATATGAGGAGAGGAGCAAATAAAATGCAATATGATGAGACATGTTTAGAATATTTTCTGGCACATCAGGAACAGCTTCTGCCGGAGCCGGTGGCAGAGACAATGGAAGAGGCAGAGGAATTTTTAGAGGACTGCATGGCGGTCGTCTGTATGAATCTGAAAGAGGTAAAAGCTTATTTCGAAGATCAGGGGGCTGATATCGAGGGAATGTCACTCAGGGATCTGGAGGAGGCAAGCGAAGTTTTTGCCCTCCCGGATGGCAGATATCTGATCGTGGAAGCTTAAATTTTTATAAATTTCCCGGAATAGGATTGACAAAAGAAAAAATGTTTATTATACTCAAAAAGTTTGCAAAGCAGGCAGAATGAGAACGTCCTTTTGCAGCAGAAAAAGACTGTAAAAAAGGCATTTTGACAAGGAGAAAACTACATGAAAAATTATGATGTGATTATTATTGGGGCAGGTCCTTCTGGTATTTTCTGTGCATATGAACTGATCCATGCCAATAAAGACCTGAAGATTTTAATGATTGAAAAAGGACGCCGTATCGAGAACAGACAGTGTCCGAAGAGAAAGACAAAAGTATGTGTAGGCTGTCAGCCATGTTCCATCACGACCGGATTTGCCGGAGCCGGAGCATTCTCCGATGGAAAATTATCGTTATCTCCGGATGTAGGTGGAAATCTTCCGGAGATTTTAGGATATGACGAGACAGTTGCGTTATTAAAAGAATCGGATGATATTTACTTGAAATTCGGAGCAGATACAAAAGTTTACGGTGTGGATAAAGAAAAAGAAATCCGCGAGATCCGTAGAAAAGCAATCACAGCAAACTTAAAACTGATCGAATGTCCAATCCGTCACCTTGGAACAGAGGAAGGATACAAGATTTATTCCAGATTGCAGGAGCATCTGTTAGAGCAGGGTGTTGAGATGGAATTCAATACCATGGTCAAAGATATTATTATTGAGGATAATCAGGTGAAAGGTCTTGTGACAGACAAAGATGAGACTTACTATGCAAAAGAGATCGTTTCCGCAGTCGGACGTGAGGGAGCAGACTGGTTCTCACATATCTGTAACGGTCATGGAATCGAGACGCAGGTTGGTACGGTAGATATCGGTGTCCGTGTGGAAGTGCGTGATGAGGTTATGGAATTCTTAAACGATAACCTTTACGAAGCAAAATTAGTTTACCACACACCTACATTTGACGATAAAGTGCGTACATTCTGTACGAATCCATCCGGTGAAGTAGCAACTGAGTACTATGACAATGGACTTGCAGTTGTAAACGGACACGCTTATAAATCCAAAGATTTAAAGACAAACAACACCAACTTTGCAATTCTTGTATCCAAGAATTTCACAAAGCCATTTAAAACACCAATCGAGTACGGAAAACAGATTGCACAGCTTTCCAACATGCTCTGCGACGGAAAAATTTTAGTACAGACCTTCGGTGATTTCAGAAGAGGAAGAAGAACGACAGAGGAGCGTCTCTGCAGAAATAACCTGATTCCTACTTTAAAGGATGCAGTACCTGGAGATCTTTCCCTTGTATTCCCACATCGTATTATGGTGGATATCGAGGAGATGATCCTTGCACTTGATAAGGTAACACCGGGTATTGCAAGTGATGAGACTTTATTATATGGTGTTGAAGTAAAATTCTACTCGAACAAGGTTGTTGTAAACAAAGACTTTGAGACAAGCGTAAAAGGTCTTCGTGCCATCGGTGACGGAGCATCGGTAACCCGTGGTCTGCAGCAGGCATCCGCAAACGGAATCTCTGTTGCGAGAAGCATTTTAAAAGCTATGGAAGCTTAAATGAACAGCATGAAAAAAAACAGAAAAAAAATGACACTGATATGTCTGCTCTGCTTTTCCTTTCTGCTCACAGGATGCAAGATAGGAAATAAGGAAGTGATCGTCTCAAACACATTGAACAACCGTCAGGTATTCCGCATTGGAAATGTGTCCTGCGGGCTGAAAGAGGCGAAGGTATATCTGGTGAACTACCAGAATATTTACGGAACAGCCTATGGACTCGATCTCTGGCAGCATGATTTTGGAGACAGTTCCCTGGAAAACTATGTGAAAAATATCACAATGCGGGAGCTGGCACAGGTGGTCTGCTTAGACCAGCTTGCAAAGGAAAAAGAGATGGAACTTTCCGAAGAAGAAAAGGAAAAGACCGCTCAGGCGGCAGAGGAGTACTTTGCCTCGCTCACGGAGGAGGAGACTGCCTATATGGGCGTTTCGGAGAGTGACATCAAAGAGTACTATGAGCATTATGCGCTGGCACAGAAAGTGTACCACTCACTCACAAAAGCGGTGAATGAGGAGGTCAGCGATGATGAGGCACGGGTGATGGAGATCATGCAGATTTTTGTTTCGGATGAGAGCCGGGCAAATGAGATCGCATCCAGATTAGCCCAGGGAGAAGATTTTGCAACACTCGCCAATAATTATAATGAGCTTGGCAGCATTCAGGTAAATATTTCAAGGGATGATCTCCCGGCTGCAGTAGAAGAGATCGCATTTCAGATGGAAAATGATGAGGTTTCCGGTAAGATCACAGTGGATGGAGGCTTTTATTTCATTAAATGCCTGAACAAATACAATCAGGAGCTGACAGAGGCGAACAAAGCCAATATTGTAGACAAAAGAGAAAAGGAAGCTTTTGATGATGAATACAATGGATTTGTTTCTTCCCTGAGTTCGAATATCAACGAAGAACTCTGGGAGAATCTGGAACTTGAGACAGGTTCCGGGATGAAGACGGATACGTTTTTTGAAGTTTTTAATACTTATTGTGGTGATATGTGATATCACCACAATTTTTTCGAGGGAAAAAGATATGACGAAGGATATGACAAACGGATCACCAATGAAGCTGATTCTTGGATTTTCCGTACCACTTTTGTTTGGATTTTTATTTCAGCAGTTTTACAATCTGATGGATACGTTGATCGTAGGACGTTTCCTCGGAGTAGATGACCTTGCAGCGGTAGGTTCCACAGGCTCCGTCAACTTTCTTATCATCGGATTCTGTATGGGAGTGTGCAACGGATTTGCGATTCCTCTGGCACACAAATTCGGCGCAGGAGACTATAAGGGCATGCGTGGCTTTATGATGAACGCCATTTACCTCTCTGCTATTTTTGCAGTGGTCATGACGATCGTGACGGTCATTTTCTGTATGCCGATCCTGGAGCTGATGCGCACACCGGAAAATATCATTGACGGTGCATACCGTTACATTGTGATCATTTTCTGGGGGATTCCGGTCACCTATCTGTACAATCTGGTTTCGGGAATTATCCGTTCCATGGGGGACAGCAGGACACCGGTTGTGTTTCTGGTGATCGCTGCGGTCATTAATATCGGACTGGATCTGTTTTTTATCGTAGTGCTCGGAACTGGAGTGGAAGGTGCAGCATGGGCAACGGTGATCTCACAGCTGATCTCCGGTGTGGGATGCCTTATTTACAGTATCAGACATTTTGAGATACTGCATCCGGAAAAAGAGGAAATGCAGGTAAATAAAACGTACATGATGACATTGTGTGGAATGGGCGTTCCGATGGGACTGCAGTATTCCATCACGGCGATCGGAAGCGTTATCTTACAGAGTGCGGTCAACTCCCTTGGCTCTCATGCGGTTGCTGCAATGACAGCCGGAAGTAAGATCGGAATGTTTTTCTGCTGTCCGTTTGATGCGTTAGGTTCCACCATGGCAACCTACGGCGGTCAGAATGTCGGAGCAAAAAAACTGGATCGTGTCTCCGAAGGTTTAAAGGCAGCGTCCATTTTGGGATGTGCGTATGCGGTGCTGGCATTTGTCATTATGATCTTCTTCCGTGGGACACTGGCAGGCTTCTTTGTCGGAACGGCAGCACCGGAAGTGGTTTCCAATGCAGGACTGTTTTTATTGATCAACAGTGCATTTTATATTCCGCTGGCATTTGTTAATATCGTGCGCTTCCTGATCCAGGGAATGGGCTACAGCAAATTTGCTATTTTGGCGGGTGTGTTTGAGATGGTTGCAAGAACGTTAGTCGGATTTGCGTTTGTGCCTGTTTTCGGCTACGTGGCAGCGTGCTTTGCAAGCCCGGTGGCATGGATCTTTGCGGATGCATTTTTATTCCCGGCATATTTCCATGTCCTGAAAAAGACGAAGAAGATGTTGTACAAGTAAAAAATAACTGCGAAACTTCCCACCAGAGTAGAGCAAATTGTGAAAAATTGAACAATGTAATTAAAAACGAAAGGATTCAGTATGAGTATTTTAAACGTGGAACACCTGACACACGGATTTGGTGACAGGGCAATTTTTAATGACGTGTCTTTCCGGCTTTTGAAGGGAGAACACATCGGATTAGTCGGCGCCAACGGCGAGGGAAAATCCACATTTATGAATATCGTGACCGGAAAGCTTATGCCGGACGAGGGAAAAGTGGAATGGGCGAAAAACGTCCGTGTCGGTTATCTCGACCAGCACTCCACACTGACCAAAGGCATGACAATCGAGAGTGTGTTAAAATCGGCGTTCGCATGGTTGTTTGAACTCGAAGAAAACATGAACCAAATTTGTGACAGGCTTGGTGAGGCAGAACCGGACGAGATGGATGCGATGATGGAGGAACTCGGAGTCATACAGGATACACTCACCATGCATGATTTTTACATCATTGATGCGAAGGTGGAGGAAGTGGCGAGAGCGCTCGGTCTGCTTGATCTCGGACTGTCCCATGATGTCACGGATTTAAGCGGCGGACAGCGTATGAAAGTTCTTCTGGCAAAGCTTTTGCTGGAAAAACCGGACATTCTTCTTTTAGACGAGCCGACGAACTATCTTGACGCAGAGCACATCGCGTGGTTGAAACGTTATCTGCAGGAGTATGAGAATGCGTTTATCTTAATCTCTCACGATATTCCGTTTTTGAATGACGTTGTGAATATTATTTACCATATGGAAAATCAGCGTCTGGACCGGTATGTCGGGGATTACGATAAGTTTCAGGAAGTCTATGAGGTGAAAAAGTCCCAGTTAGAGGCAGCTTACCGCAAACAGCAGCAGGAGATCAGTGAGTTAAAGGATTTTGTCGCCCGGAACAAAGCGCGTGTTGCCACAAGAAATATGGCAATGTCCCGCCAGAAGAAGTTAGACAAAATGGATGTCATTGAGCTTGCTGCCGAGCGTCCGAAGCCGGAATTTAATTTCAAACTCGGAAGAACACCGGGACGCTATATTTTCGAGACGAAAGACCTTGTGATCGGATATGACGAACCGCTGTCAAAACCGTTAAATATCTCCATGGAGCGTGGACATAAAATCGCACTTGTCGGCGCCAATGGAATCGGTAAGACGACACTGTTAAAGAGTATTTTAGGATTGATCCCATCGCTTGGCGGTTCTGTGGAACTCGGCGAGAATTTAGAGATCGGATATTTTGAGCAGGAGATCAAAGGCGAGAACAGGAACACCTGTATCGATGAGATCTGGGAAGAATTCCCGTCTTTCAGCCAGTACGAAGTGCGTTCTGCCCTTGCAAAATGCGGACTTACGACCAAACATATCGAAAGTCTTGTCCGCGTGTTGAGCGGTGGCGAGCAGGCAAAAGTAAGACTCTGCAAATTGATCAATAAATCGACCAATGTTCTGCTCTTAGACGAGCCGACCAACCATCTGGATGTCGATGCGAAGGATGAATTAAAACGTGCGCTTCAGGAATACCGCGGCAGTATCCTTCTGATCTGCCATGAACCGGAATTTTATCAGGACATTGTCAATGAAGTGTGGGACTGCTCGAAGTGGACAACGAAGATTTTGTAGTATAAAAATAAGCATAATGAAAAGGAAAAACATTGACATTTTCATCACAAAGTATTATCTTGATGTCAGTAATAATTCCTATTATTAGATGATAAAAACATATGGAGGCCATTATGAAAGATACCTATATTTCAGAAGCAGTAAAGTATATCGGAGCAGACGATACCACATTAGATTTATTCGAGAGCCAGTACCAGATCCCAAACGGAGTTTCTTATAATTCCTATGTGATCCTGGATGAAAAAGTTGCGGTTATGGATACCATTGATGAGCGGAAAACAGACGAGTGGTTTGCAAATCTTGAGAATGTGTTAAACGGAAGAACGGTAGACTATCTTGTCATTTCCCATTTAGAGCCGGATCATGCGGCAAATATCAAACGTGCGGCAGACAAATTCCCACAGGCACAGCTTGTACTGAGCGCAAAGGCAAAAGCGATGCTGCCACAGTTTTTTGATATCGCACATTTAGAAGAGCGCTGCCTTGTGGTAAAAGAGGGCGATACATTAGAGCTCGGAACACATAAGCTGCATTTTGTGATGGCACCGATGGTACACTGGCCGGAGGTCATGGTGGAATATGAAGAAACGGAAAAAATCCTTTTCTCCGCAGACGGATTTGGAAAATTCGGTGCGTTGAGCGCAGAGGAAGAGTGGACAGACGAGGCGAGAAGATATTTTATCAATATCGTTGGAAAATACGGTGTGCAGGTTCAGACACTGCTCAAAAAAGCGGCAGCGTTAGACATTCAGACGATCTGCCCGCTGCATGGACCGGTTTTGAAAGAAAATCTCGGTTTTTATATCGGAAAGTATCTTACATGGAGCAGCTATGAGCCGGAAGAGGACGGTGTTTTAGTTGCCTGCGCATCCATTCATGGAAATACAAAAGCAGCCGCTGAAAAAATGGTAGAAGTACTCCGCGCAAATGGAGCATCCAAAGTAGTATTTATGGATCTGACCAGAGATGATATGGCAGAGGCAGTTGCAGATGCTTTCCGCTATGGAAAAATCATCCTTGCGGCAGCTTCCTATGATGCAGGAGTATTTCCTCCGATGGAAGATTTCCTGCACCGCCTTGTACATAAGAATCTCCAGAAACGTACTTTCGGACTGATCGAGAACGGTTCATGGGCACCTTGCGCAGCAAAAGGCATGAAGGGTATTCTCGAGGGTATGAAAGAGGTAAACATATGTGAGAATGTTGTGAGCATCAAATCCACAATGAAAGACACAGACGTTGCTAAAATGGAAGAACTTGCAAAAGAAATCCTTGCATAAAACTGGTACAAATTTACAGAAGTATATCTTAAAAAATATTTCGTTGACAATCGCAAAAAGGACATATATACTAGAAAATAATAGGGGTTAATGGGTTGGAGGTAGTGATTATGAAGTGTCCTTTTTGTAGCAGCGAAAACACAAGAGTCATTGACTCAAGACCGGCAGATGATAATAATTCCATTCGCCGAAGAAGACTTTGTGATGATTGTGGGAAGAGATTTACGACATACGAGAAAGTGGAGACCATTCCACTCATCGTCATTAAGAAGGATAATGCCCGTGAACAGTATGATCGTTCCAAGATCGAAGCCGGTGTATTAAGAGCATGCCATAAGAGACCGATTTCTGTGAATCAGATCAATCAGCTTGTCGATGAAGTTGAAACAGAGATCTTTAACAGAGAGGAAAAAGAAATCCCAAGTACATTGATCGGAGAGATCGTAATGGATAAGATCAAGAATCTCGATTCCGTTGCATATGTACGTTTTGCATCTGTTTACCGTGAATTTAAGGATGTGAATACTTTTATGAGTGAATTGAAAAAGATGCTTGATAAATAGGGGTTAAGTTCTAAAACAGATTTGTCGATATTATATCATGAAGAACAGAGTTGCGTTTATAGTAGCGAAGCTCAGCATTGAATGTTCATGATATTGTTTTAGTGGAGAAGATTGTATGAATATATCGGGGATCCGCACAGGCGCGGGATTTTATGATTACAATTCCATAAAGATAAATGAAGTTCGAAGCCAGCAGATTCAGGAGGCAAGGGAGAGCGAGCAGATACCGGTAACAGGTACTGTGGAACAGAATGACAGTACGGATGCAAAAGTCGAACAGATACCGGCAGCACAGAAAGAAGATTACGGAGTTGCCGATTTTAATTCAAAATATCAGCCCGATGCGTCTTACGATTTGAAAGGCGTCGACAGTGATATTTCAAAGCTGGATGTGGAAAAAGCATTGTCAGATTTGAAAAAAGATCAGGTATTGCAGCAGTATCAGTTCTTTGTTGGTGACGATGCGTTTACATCTACAGAAAAGCTGAAACAGGTAAGAGAAGAAGAAAACTTCTGGTTATAAATGATTTATGATACCGTATGAAATTCATACGGTATTTTTCTGCGAAAAAGAAAGTGAAAAGGACAAACATTCATGTTGGAAAAATTTTATCCCGGAGAATATTTAGATTCCACATATGTGATTGATTTTGACAGACTCTATGAGGAGGGCTATCGTGGAATCATTTTTGATATTGATAATACACTGGTGCCGCATGGTGCACCGGCAGACGAGCGGGCATGTGCTTTATTTGCACATTTAAAGGAATTGGGGTTTCAGTGTATGCTGTTGTCAAACAACAAAGAACCGCGCGTAAAACTGTTCAATGATGCGGTACATGTTTCTTATATTTATAAAGCAGGAAAGCCGAAACCGGGCAATTACCGCAGGGCAATGCAGGAGATGGGAACGGATGCCACGAATACCATTTTCATCGGAGATCAGATTTTTACGGATGTTTACGGTGCCAATCTTGCCGGAATCAGAACCATTCTGGTGAAACCGATCCATCCGAAAGAGGAGATTCAGATCGTATTAAAAAGGTATCTGGAAAAAATTGTTTTATTTTTCTATGCCAGATATCGGAAGAAGCAAAACAGGTAAATAACGGCATCAGACCGTACAGATAGAAAGAAAAAGGAGTCATTAAAAATGAAAATCGCAATTGGAAACGATCATGCAGCAACAGAATTGAAATTTATCATCATGGACTATGTGAAAAGTCTTGGACATGAAGTTGTAAACTTTGGAACGGATGGCAATGAGAGCTGCAATTACCCGGAATTTGGAGAGAAAGTAGGACGTGCAGTTGTAAACGGCGAGGCTGACTGCGGAATCCTCATCTGCGGTACCGGAGTAGGAATCTCCATCGCAGCAAATAAGGTAAACGGTGTCCGCGCAGCAGTATGTTCCGACTGTGCAACCGCAAGACTGGTAAAAGAACATAATAATGCCAATATTATTGCATTTGGCGCACGTATTGTCGGCAGTGAGCTTGCAAAAGACATTGTAAAAGCATATTTAGATGCAGAATTTCAGGGTGGAAGACATCAGACAAGAATTGATATGATCCACGAAATTGAGACAAGAAACTAGAAAATATGGGAAAAAGATAGCTTTTTATTCAGAGAAACATGGTGTTTCCACAAAAAAAGCTTGAAAAGTGTGGCTATTTATTATAAAATAGAAAAATCAGAGAGCCTTGTGCTCGTACGCAATTTTTTAAGGAGGAAGTTTGAATGATTTCAGCAGGCGATTTCAGAAATGGTATCACTATTGAATTAGAAGGTAACATTTATCAGATTATCGAATTCCAGCATGTTAAACCAGGTAAAGGTGCAGCATTTGTAAGAACTAAGTTAAAGAATATTAAGAGTGGTGGTGTAGTTGAGAAGACATTCCGTCCAACAGAGAAATGTCCTCAGGCACGTATCGAGAGAAAAGATTATCAGTACTTATATGCTGATGGTGATTTATATTACTTCATGGACGTTGAGACTTACGACCAGATTGCATTATCCAAAGATGATATCGGTGATGCATTAAAATTCGTAAAAGAGAACGAGATGGTTAAGTTATGTTCTCACAACGGAAGCGTATTCTCCGTAGAGCCACCTCTCTTCGTAGAGTTAAAGATTACAGATACAGAGCCAGGATTCAAAGGCGATACAGCTACAGGTGCTACAAAACCAGCAGTTGTTGAGACTGGTGCAACTGTATATGTTCCATTGTTCGTTGAGCAGGATGATGTGATCAAGATTGATACACGTACAGGTGAATACTTATCACGTGTTTAATGCGGACAAGTAGTTTTTCATGACGATTCATAACAGACAACCCCGGAAGTTTATATTTCCGGGGTTTTTCTTGTGCATTTTTTGTATATTTCTGTGTTTTTTTGCGTGAAACTTGACTTTCCATGAGCAGGATTCTAAAATAAAAGCTAAGAAAAAAAAGACAAGCTGTTCCGTGTATAGAAAAAAGCACCGGACAGGACAAGGGGGAAATCGCAATGAAGATTTTAAACGGTAAAGTATTTGAAAATGGAAAATTCGTTGAGAAGGAAGTAGCGACAGATGGCAGCTTTTTCGCAGCAGATTCCGGCGATGGAAAGGAAATCGACGCAGCGGGCTGTTATGTGATCCCGGGACTGATCGATATTCATTTTCATGGTTGCGCAGGAGTCGATTTCTGTGACGGAACCGTAGAGGCGATGCGCCACATGGCAGAGTATGAGCTGCAAAATGGTATCACTTCCATTCACCCGGCAACGATGACATTGTCGGAGGAGGAACTGACGACGATCAGCAAAGCTGCAAAAACATTCCATGAGGAGCAGAAAGCGGATGAGACACTGCTTACAAAAGAGGCTGAGTTAGTCGGAATTTATATGGAAGGACCTTTTATTTCCATGGAGAAAAAAGGTGCTCAGAATCCATTATATGTGCATAAACCTGACGCAGAGATGTTCCGCAGGCTGCAGAAGGAGGCGGACGGATTATACCGTGTCTGCGTTGTGGCACCGGAAGAACCTGGAGCAATGGAATTTATTGACAGCGTAAAAGGAGAAGTGCGCGTGTCAGTGGCACACACAACCGCCGATTATGATACTGCAAAGGAAGCATTTGAACATGGTGCGAGACAGGTGACACATCTTTACAATGCAATGCCTCCATTTACCCACAGGGCACCGGGCGTGATCGGAGCAGCCTGTGATAATGAAAATGTTATGGTTGAGATGATCTGCGATGGTGTACATTTGCATCCATCCACCATCCGCACGAGTTTTAAGATGTTTGGAAAAGACAGGATTATCCTGATCAGTGACAGTATGATGGCAACCGGTAAGCCGGATGGAATCTATTCTCTGGGAGGACAGGAAGTTCAGGTACATGGCAATAAGGCAACCCTGACAGTGGACGGTGCGATCGCAGGATCTGTAACCAACTTATTTAACTGCATGAAGTTCACAGTCAAAGAAGCAGGACTTCCATTTGAGGAGGTTGTGGCATGTGCAACAGAGAATCCTGCAAAAGCAGTTGGACTGTGGGAGAAATATGGAAGTATCGACAATGGCAAATATGCCGACTGTGTGATCGTGGATGAAGATTTTAACATCAGACAAATTGTAAAGCATGGAAAGACCGTTTTGTAGAACTTGTAAATTTTTATAGGAACAGAGAAAAGGGGCAGCCTGGAGATTATCCGGAACTGCCCTTTTTCATCAGGCGGTAGAGCCAGAGCAAAGCAAGGACGCAAAGTGCGATCTGGCTGATCAAAAGACCGGTCAGGTAACCTTTGATACCGATAACTGGAATCAGAAATATAATAAAAAGAATACGGATCAGGCAGGAGAAAAGGTTTAAAAACAGTGTGATACCGGGTTTCCCAAGTCCATGGAAGATGCTGTTTAATGTGCTTCCGAGATAAAGAAACGGGCAGATCCAGCTCATTGTGACGATAAAAGTGGCACTGAGCGCATTTTTGAAAATAAAGTTGCCGATAAAATCACCGAGAACCAAAAGTCCAATCGTACAGAGTAGACCAAGTAGAAGACAGGACTCGGTTGTTTTTATAATGGCTTCCCGGATGAGTCTGTCATTGTGTTTCGCCTGAGCTTCGGAGACGACCGGAAGCAGAAGGACGGAGATGGAATTGGTCAGGACAGTTGGAAACATGATGATGGCAAATGCCATTCCGGTCAGGATGCCATAGATACTCAGTGCGTCAGAGGAACTGTATCCAAACAGTTTTAGCTGGTATGGTATAAGCAGATTTTCGATAGTTGTAAATAAATTAAGCGTCAGGCGGTTGAGCGTCAGAGGAAACGACATGGTAAGCAGAGACCATGTCGTTTTTCTTATATTGCCTTTACAGGCTCCAAAACCGATAAAACTTAAGGAGACAAGCATTCCGGCAAATTCACCTAATACAAGCCCCCACACGGCGTCAGAGATGGCAATGGAACGGCCGTTACTCTGTGCAACGAGATAAATCAGATAGACGCCTCCGACACGTGCAGACTGTTCAGCGAGCTGGGAGAGGGACGGTACAAGAGCTTTTTTTAATCCGTAATAATAACCGTTAATGCAGGAGTGGATACTGCATGGAACATAACAGAAGGACAGTATTTTGATCAGCGGGGCGCAGCGCGTTTCCTGCAGAAACGAGCCTGCGATAAATTCAGAATGATTCCACATAAAAAGGCCGGTAAAAACAGACAGGCATACAGATAGAATCAGTCCGATCAGCAGATAAAATCTGGCTCCTGCAGGATTTTGCTTCCCAATCTCACTGGATACAAATCTTGAGACAGATGTCTGGATTCCGGCGGAGGTCAGCGAAAAACAAAGAGCCATAACAGGAAAAATCAGCTGGTAAATTCCGAGACCTTCTGCACCAATTGTGCGTGAGAGGAATATCTTATAGAAAAAACCAATGAAACGGGAGAGTATGCCGGCAGCTGTGAGCAGCAGGGTTCCGGTAAATAAAGTTCTTTTTACAGATAGATTTTTTGACATTTGACCTCCCGGGATTCAAATTTCTGGACACCGAATGAGTGCGTTTGGAAGTGCCAGATTCATCAATTTAGTATATGAGAGAAGTGAGGAGAAAATGAGTAAACAGATTTATCTGGATAATGCGGCGACAACTCAGATGTCTGATGCTGTAAAACAGGCGATGGAACCTTATTTACAGGAAAATTATGGAAATGCATCCACAGCCTACAGTATCGGTGAAGATGCGAGAAGAGAATTGGAAAAATCGAGGGAAGTCATTGCAGCAACCCTGCATGCAAAAACCTCAGAGATTTATTTTACATCAGGTGGTTCGGAGTCTGATAACTGGGCAGTAAAAAATATTGCAGCCGCCTGTAAGAAAAAAGGGCGGCATATTATAACAACCAACATTGAGCATCACGCCATTTTGAATTCCTGCGAGTATCTGGAAAAACTGGGATATGATGTTACTTATCTTGAAGTGGACGGGGATGGACTGATTTCGCCGGAACAGGTAATGGATGCTATAAGACCGGATACAACGTTGATTTCTGTGATGTTTGCCAATAACGAAGTCGGAACGATCGAGCCAATTTATCAGATTGGAAAAATTGCGCGCGAAAAACAGATTTTATTCCATACAGATGCTGTGCAGGCGTATGCCCAGATACCACTTTCCGTAAATTATTATCCGGTCGATCTGCTGAGCGCAAGTGCACATAAATTTCATGGACCGAAGGGCGTTGGTTTTTTGTATATCCGTGATGGCATTGATATCCCATCTTTTATCCATGGCGGAAGTCAGGAGAGAGGAAAACGTGCCGGTACGGAGAATGTAGCCGGAATTGTAGGAATGGCGAAAGCAGCAGAGATTGCTTACGGAAACATGAGAAAAAGAGTACAAAAAGAAATTATGCTTCGCAATTATCTGATCGAGCGTGTGATGCATGAAATTCCGGATGCAAAATTGAATGGACATCGCAGTATCCGGTTACCGGGAAATGTGAATTTTAGTTTTAAAGGACTTGAGGGGGCATCGCTGTTGATTTTGCTGGACGAAGATGGAATCTGTGCATCAGGCGGTTCCGCATGTAATACAGGTGAAGAACGGATTTCTTATGTGATCAAGGCATTGGGAGTGCCGGAAGAATATGCACCAGGTACGATAAGACTCACGCTTTGCGGCGATACGACACGGGCAGATGTGGATGCAGCGCTTGTTTCATTAAAACGCAATATCGCCATCCTGCGCGGTTAAACCGGAGATTAACTTACCGTAGAGCAGCAGATTTTGTGGTGCTTTCTTAGGCTGTGAAGTGGCAGATATAAGCGCCCTCTCACAAGTCAGAATTTTATATGTAATGAAAAAGAAAAACGGTACAGACGAAATATGATGTTCCTGTT